>Ga0209253_10003127_pt1 | contig 14579 bp, 10 predicted proteins | sample FrelakmetBRP12BR_FD_187145 | JGI IMG/M metagenome (GOLD analysis project Ga0209253, IMG submission 187145) | Freshwater lake sediment microbial communities from the University of Notre Dame, USA, for methane emissions studies - BRP12 BR (SPAdes)... | ecosystem: Environmental > Aquatic >...
GCCCGGACGGGCAAGCTCTATCCCTTTTTCGGCACGCTGCTGGGCTGGCTGGGGGTCGCGCTCACGGGCTCGGACACCTCGTCCAACGTCCTGTTCGGCAGCCTGCAGCGCATCTCGGCCGAGCAGATCGGTCTCAGTCCGACGCTCATGGCCTCGGCCAACAGCTGCGGCGGTGTCATGGGCAAGATGATCGACGCCCAGAGCATCGTCGTCGCCAGCACCGCCACCCGCTGGTACGGGCACGAGGGCGAGATCCTACGCTTTGTCTTCTTCCACAGCCTAGCTTTGGCCGCTCTGGTCGGGCTGATGGTATTCCTGCAGGCTTACGTCTTCCCCTTCACTCGGCTGGTCGTTCGATAGAGCCATCCTAATTAAGGTGACACCAAATTTCATTCACTGGGAATTATGTTTAGTGTCACCTTAATTCACCCGATGTTTCTCCCCTGTCGCTCCGCTCTCGGAATAACAATTATAAGAAGAACGATTCATCTAGCTTTCTGAATCTGGCAGCGGGGAGTCGAATGCGGTGTCCTTGAACGAACAGGTGGTGTCCATTTCCGGACGTTTTGAGGAAGGATGAGCTTTTCAGGGCAGGCCATCAGGCCGGAAAGCAATTGGCACGTTTATTGCGGTTTCGGGTGGAGAGGGAATGATCGATGTTCGCAAATATCCTCAAAATAATGCTTAGGAACCTGAGGAAGTACAAGGCGTTCTCCCTGATCAACCTTATGGGACTGGCCATCGGGATGGCCTGCTGCCTCCTGATCCTGATGTTCGTCCGCGACGAGCTGAGCTACGACAAGTACAACGTCCGGGGTGACCGGATCTACAGGCTCAACTCGCACAGTACGATCGGAGGGACGACCCGCCGTTTTTCCATGTCTCCCGCCGCCCTGGCTCCGGCCGTCAAGGAGACCATTCCTGAAGTTCTTGTCTATGCCCGCGTTTTCCCATTGGGTCGGGCCCAGTTCGTCCATGAAGGCAGGAACATCGATATCCCCGATTCCTACGCGGCGGACGAGGATTTTTTCAACATCTTTTCTCACGAGTTCCTTGCCGGTGATCCGGTCGAGGCGCTCAAGAAGCCGAGAGCGTTCGTCATTACCGAAGACACGGCGAACCAGATTTTCGGGACGAGCGACGCCCTGGGCAAGGTCGTCTCGATCGTCCAGGGCCAGCAGAGGACGGATTTCGTCGTCACCGGCGTCATTCGCAACGTTCCCAGAAACTCGCACCTCAAGTTCAACCTCCTCCTTTCGACCGTGACCTTCCGCGTGCCTCAGCCGGCCGAAGGTCAAAACCGCCCGCCTCAGCGCAACCTCCTGGATGAGTTCTTTGCCTTCAACTGTTACTCCTACATTTTGGCCGATAGGGACACGGATATCGCCGCCCTCGACAGGAAGGTTCGGCAGCTGGTCGAAACGCGATGGGGGGAATTCCTGCACCAGAGGGGTGTCGTCCGTTGGTACGAGCTCCAGAACCTCTATGACCTCCATCTGAAGTCGCGCTATGAAGTCGAGCCGGGGAATCCCGGAAACATCCAGTACGTCTATCTCTTCGGGGCCGTCGCCCTGTTTGTCCTGTTTATCGCCTGTTTCAACTTCGTCAATCTGTCAACCGCCCGCTCCACGCTCAGGGCCAAGGAGGTCGGCCTGAGGAAGGTCTTCGGCGCCGAGAGGAAGCAGCTCATCCGCCAGTTCCTGGGCGAATCCTTTTTCCTGTCTCTCCTCGGAATGCTCCTGGGAATCGTCCTCGTGGCGCTGACCCTGCCGGCCTTCAACGCCTTCGTCCAGAAGGAATTCGCGGCGGCCGAACTTCTCAACCCGGCCGTCCTTGCCGGACTCGGTCTGATCATCCTCCTCACCGGCTTCGGGGCCGGGATCTTTCCGGCCTTCGTCCTGTCTTCCTTTGAACCTGTCAAAACCGTGAGAGGCAAGCTGGGGGGCAAGATGCAGGGGCAGATCCTGCGGAAGGGCCTGGTCATCGTCCAGTTCGGGATCGCCGTTTTCATGATCATCGGCATCGTGGTCGTCGTCCGGCAGATCGAGCACCTGAAAAACAGGGACCTCGGCTTTAACCGCGAGATGCTGGTCGTCGTCCCGGCCAGGGGCGGGCGGAACGACGCCCTCAAGAACCGGCTGGCCCAGCATCCGAACGTCAAGTCGGTATCCTTCGACATCTCCATCCCGGGCCAGTTCACCGGCGACGATACTTTCGTCCCGGAAAACCGAAACCAGGACGACACGTTCCGCACATCCACTTTCTTTGTCGGATGTGATTTCCTCAAGACCTACGAGATCGACCTTCTCTGGGGCCGGGATTTCTCGCCGGAGTTTCCAACGGATGTCCAGGAGGGCTTGATCATCAACGAGACGGCGGCTCGGGAACTCGGCTGGGGGAAGGACGCCGTCGGGAAGGAAATGGTCGATTTCACCCCTGACGCAAATGTTCGCTACAGGGTCATCGGGGTTGTCCGGGACTTCCACCACCAAAGCCTCAAGATGGCCATCAACCCGACGGTGCTGAAGCTCAACCCGGCGGTTTTCGGCTTTGTGTCCGTAAGGATCAGCCCTTCCAACGTCTCTTCAACGCTCGATTTTCTGGAAAAGACCTTCAAGGAGCTCATGCCTCAGTTCGAGTACCGCTATTTCTTTGTCGACGACGATTTCCGCCAGAAATATCCCAACGAGGAGAAGGTCCAGAGCATCTACACGTACTTCGGGGCGCTGGCCGTCTTCGTGGCCTGCCTCGGGCTTTTCGGCCTGGCTTCATTCATCATCGAGCGCCGGACCAAAGAAATCGGAATCCGCAAAGCCCTCGGCGCCAGCGTCCGGAAGGTCGTGTTCTTGCTCTCCGGCGAATTCCTCAAGTCCGTCCTTCTGGCCAACCTGGTCGCCTGGCCCCTGGCTTTCTATTTCATGAACAGGTGGCTCCGGACCTTTGCCTACCGGATCCGGATCGAATGGTGGTTTGTCGTCCTCGCGGGAGTCCTTTCCCTCGTCGTCGCCTTCCTCACGGTCAGCTTCCAATCTATGAGATCGGCCCGGGCCAACCCGGTCGACTCGCTCCGGTACGAATAGTTGATAGGTCTTGCCGGAACGGATCCATAATAATTAGGGGGACAGCAACCATAATATCTGATCGAGAAGTCCCCAGAATTAGGGTTAGTGTCCCCTGATTTGGCCTGATTTGAAGCCCAGAATCCCGGGATAAATCATTGCGGGCGAGGCGGAACTCCTTATGGAAGGCGGAGAATTTTCTGTCAGCTCTCTCGATGTCCTGAAGCTGGCCGCCCAGAGCCGCTGCTCCGCCTACGACTGCGAGTACGTCGCCTTGGCCCGGGAACTCAACGTTCCCCTGGTAACGACCGATAGGCAAATCCTCTCCGATTTCCCCGACACATCGATATCACTCGAAGAATTTGTGCGCTGAGCATCACGTTGGAACGCCGTCGGCGAAGCCGTTTGTGGCAACGCCCCGCTTCTCGAGGCTTGAGGAAAAAACAGCATATGCTCAGGTCACGTCGAAATCCGGTTGCGGCATCCTTGACTTTGTTCGGAGCCGTAATCTATGCTTCACAAGGATGGTTGGCGGCGAATTCCCGGAATGAAACCTGAAATAAAAAGGGCGATCCAACAGCTTGAGACAAGGGGTTGGAAGAATCTCTCCCTGGAATTTGGGGAGGCCTTTCTGAACCTCCGAGTCCCGGCCGACTGCGCGACCCTCAGCATGAAGGAAGTCGCCGTGCTCAGCGACCCCCGGAAGTCTTTTGAGGAAGCGTTGTCCCGGCCGATCGGCGCTCCCGCAATCGATAAAATTATAAGGGAAAAGCGGAAGCCGGTCCCTGAACTCACCGTGGCCGTCGCCGTTTCTGATATCACCCGGCCGGTTCCCTATAAAGGAGAGAATGGCCTCCTGTTTCCCCTCCTTAAGAGGATAGAGGCTTGGGGCATTCGCAGGCAGAACATCACCATCGTCGTCGGGACCGGGACGCACCGACCGAGCACCCCGGCCGAAAAGACAGAAATGTTTGGAGAAGCGTTGGTCCGCGAATTCCGGATTCTCGACCACGACTGCGAGGACTCAGGGTGCCTGACCTATTTGGGTAAGACGCAGAAACAAACCGACGTTTATGTGAACACCGCCTTCTTTTCGGCGGACGTCCGCGTCGTCACCGGTCTGGTGGAAAGCCATTTCATGGCCGGCGTCTCGGGCGGAAGGAAGGCGGTTTGCCCCGCCCTTGTCGACAGGCGCACAATCGAAAAATTCCACGGCCCGGATTTCCTAGAGTCGCCCTGCGCCGACAGCCTCATCCTGGACGGGAATCCCTGCCACGAGGAGGCCCTTGACGTGGCCCGGAAAGTGGGTGTGGACTTCGCGGTAAACGTCACGCTGGACAAATCTATGCGGCTGACCGGAGTCTTTGCCGGCCACCTGGAGGAGTCCCATCTTGCGGCCTTCCGGTTCATGAGAGAGTACACGGCGATTCCCCTTGACCGCGATTTTGACATCGTTTTAACTCACAGCGGGTATGCCGGGCGGAATCACTACCAAACAGCCAAGGCCGGCTGCTCCGCCCTTCCCGCCGTCAAGAGAGGTGGGACGGTCATCATTGCCGCCGACAACCGCGACCGGGAGCCCATCGGAAGCGCCGTCTATCGCGACCTCATCGGACGGCTCAAAACCCTTGGAGTCGACGGCTATTTGAAGATGATCACAGACCCAGCCTGGTCCTTCACCAAGGACCAATGGGAACCCGAAGTCTGGGGCCGGGTTCTGAGGAAGGTCGGAGAGGCGGGACTCATCTATTGCTCGCCCCAAATTCCCCCTCTTGAATTCTCCCGGCTGCCGGGCCGGTCCGGGTACGATTTCATCGAGAAGGGTAAAGCGCTGTCCGGCTTAGAGGCGGCCCGGGCCATGGTCCAGAACGCTTTGCTCTATATTTACTCCCAACACCTCAAAAAGGGCAGGCATCCGTCCATGGCCGTGATCCTGGAAGGTCCTTACGGAGTGCCGGTTCTTCAGCCATCTTCCTGAGGAGCAGATAATGAAAAAGGTCTGGCCTTTCTTCGCCGCAGCGATAGGGGCGCTCCTTTCCTGGGCGGCCCTCAACGCATCTGGAGATGCCAACATCCGCTCAATGTTCTTTTGTTCCGGCCCGGCGCCGTCCATCCGGGCACTTGAGGATGGCCTGGCCATGACTCCGCCGATGGGGTGGTATCCATGGAATATCTTCGGCGAGGAGCCGCAGAACGAGAAGCTCATCAAGGAGATCGTCGACGCGCTGGTTTCGAGCGGCCTGAAGGAAGCGGGCTATTCTTATGTAGGGCCGGACGAGGGAATCTGCTTCACCCGCGGGGCCGACGGCCGCCTGACCACGAACCTCGAGCGCTACCCCAGCGGGCTGCGCGGCCTCGGCGATTACATCCACAAAAAAGGCCTGAAGTACGCCCTCTACACAGACGCGGGAACCCATACCTGCAGCAAGGCCATGCCGGGAACCAAGGATCATGAGTCCGAGGACATGCGCCAATTCGCCGAATGGCGGGCGGACTACATCAAGATCGACTGGTGCAATACCGAAGGCCAGGACATCGTCAAGACCTATACGACCCTCCACGACGCCCAGAGTGCCGCCGGCCGCCCCGTCGTCCACAGCCTCTGCTCGTGGGGCGAGGGATACCCCTGGCGGTGGGCAGCCGAAGTAGGGCATCTCTGGAGGACGACCTCCGACATCTGCGCTCCCGGCCAGGCGGACTGGGAGAGAGCGATGAGGATGGCTTTCGCCAACGAAAAGCTCGCCGCCTTTGCCGGCCCCGGCCACTGGAACGACCCGGACATGATGATCGCGGGGATGCCGGGGGTCAGCGATACTCAGAACCGGAGCTTTTTTAGCCTGTGGTGCCTGATGGCCGCGCCGCTCATCGCCGGGAACGACCTGAGGTCGATGTCCAAGGCCGCGGTCGAGACGCTTGCCAACCTGGAGGCCATCGGTGTCAATCAGGATCCCCTGGGCATCCAGGGGAAGATAGTCTGGACTGACGGGATAATCAGCCTGTGGGCGGGGAAGCCATTATTCGACGGGAGCCAGGCTGTCCTGGTTTATAACCAGGGAAGGCACCCGGCGCAGTGGAGGTTTGCCTGGCCAGAGATTGGGATCGACGCGGCTGCGGCCTGCTATGTGCGAAACCTGTGGGCGCACGAAACAACGGGTCCATTAACCGGAGGCATGACCGTGCGTGTCGAACCTGACGAGGCGGCCATGCTCCGGGTTTCAACGAAAAACGACTTTCCGATCCCGCCCATCATGGTCGCCGACTCCTACCTCTTATCGCTCCGCTCAACCGGCTCGGCTCCGCTGAAGCTCGCCGGCGCGATAACCATTGCCAACAAGGGGAGCGCGGAGCTGCCGCTCTGGAGAATAGGGGAGGGGCTTCCACCGTGGCTTTCAGTCACCGTGACCAAGAATGGAAAGATCCAGACCTTCACCAACACAGTCTCCACGGCAGGCCTGAAGAAAGGGCGATATCACGCCATCGTCCGGGCCGATAACACCGAGCCGGTTTCCGGCAGACCGATGTCGGCGCTTTACTACGATGTGGAACTCGAAGTGACCCAGAATGTCGGTGGTCAACCCGCGTGACGTGAAAGGAGCGGTCTTCAATTCGACAGCCGGCGTTGTCAGGCCAAACTGGAAGTCGTTAAGGCAGGGCGGAGCCTAGGTATCATCCGGCCCGGGCAGGGGGACCTTTTCCGCAGCGCAGATTTTCTTGAGGCGGGCCAGACTTCTGGGGTCGTCGTAGTTAAAGAATTTGCTGAAAGGCTGCCCCAGCAGATCAAGCACCTCGACCGTCTGGGGATCGATGTTCAGGGGGAGAACTCGCCGGACCTCGCTCAGGTCGATACGGCTCAACTTCAAAGGCATGAACTCCTTCAGCATCCCGGGATGAATGCGCAACGACTTCAGCCCCTGAGAAAGAATGAAGGTCCTGGCCCGGCTGATCTTTTTCTCTCCCACGTCATTCAGGATATTCATGTATTTTTGATGGAGCACCCACTCATTTATCAGTCCGCCGATCTCAGCCGGGGAGAAGGCTTCCCAAAAGAGTCCTGGGGATTCGGGACGTATCAAGCTGCCGATGACAAAGGCTCCGGCTTGATAGCCGGATAGGCCTTTCTCTCGGCACAAGGCCAGCGCGTCCCTGAGGAGGTTGATCTGCCTGTCGGGCGTTAGGAGTTCGTAGGCCGTCAGGTTCATCAGATGAGTTCCCAGAGTGACCTCCAGCAGCCTCCCGGCCAGCTTTTGGCGGTTGATATCGAAGCACTGATTGACCATGGCAGCCGAACTTGAGGGGTCCTTTTGGAGGCGTCCGTAACGGATCGAATGTCCCAGATCCTGGAGGCTTTGGAAAGCCGAGGCGTCGACATTCTCCAGGATTTTCCGGTATTCTCGGTAGTAGAAGGCCAGGTTCTCGAAGCGGACCCTTTCGGCGGGAGTCAGACTCATCTTTTCTCCGGCCATGAATCGAAGCAACCGGGCGGGCGCGAAAACGGCCTTGCCGACATAGATGGTCTTCCCCCGGCTCGACACCGTGACCCAATCGCCCTCCCGGATTGTCAGACCGTCACGGTTGACCAAAGACAGATTCGACGGATCGATCCGCACGCCCCCTTCCTCCAGGTTCAGCAAGGCCGGAATCCCCAGGTTCTGGGCGGAGGTGACGACATGAATGGCTGCCGGACTCAGGCTGCATATGGCGCTGATCTTTTGCATATCGACGGCATCTTGCGGTGTGAATCTCTCCTTGATGAGGACGATGTTATCGCCGCCCTCCGACTTTTTGGCCCGGCTGATGGAGAAATAGGCCTTTCCCGACACGGCCGACCTCGGCAGGACCGAGATTCCCTGGCAGAAGGGCGTGAGAGCGGCCAGCGATTTCGGGTCGACGCTGTCCGATTCGACCTGGCGGACATGGTAGGGCTTGATAAGCTCCCGGACCCTCTCCGCGGAGATTTTTCCGGAGCGATGCATGTCCATGACGGCTGTAATCATCCCCGCCCCGGTGAGTTCCGCCGGGTTGACCTGGAGGATCGTGAACGTCCCGTGGACGCCGGTGAACTCGACCATCACCGGAGCGCGAAAAACCTCCTCCAACTGGGACAGGCGGTTCCAGAAATGGTAGACGGCCGGGAACTCCTCCCGGGTTTCCTCGCGGCTGTGGAAATACCTTTCCTCGGCCGGGAGCCTTCCCGTCATCAAATCTTCGCCATAGATGGTCCTGGCGAACTGGAGCAGGACACCGGCGCCCAGCCGGGGATGACGGCTGTAGAGGACTCCGGCATAGGACTCGCGGTCTATTACGCTGCAGACCATCCTCTGGAAGATGATCGTCGGGTGATGGGTTTCACGGACCATGAAATTGCGCAGGGCATCGAGGTGGCTCTCATAGTAGGCATAGGTCTTTGCCAGGAAAAACCGGATCTGCTTATAGGCACTGGTCAGAAGCCGGGGATCATGTTTTTTGATCAGAGCTTCGATCGAGGAGATGAGCTCGACGTTCTCTTCCATCGTCCGCTCGGGAAGGATCTCCGCTTCGATGTCCCGGAATGCTTCCGGGTCCAAGGCCTCAAGAAGGGTCTTCCGGTTCGACAGGCGGATCCTGAGGGCGGCTTCCTCTCCGTAGCGCCGGGGCAGCCCGGGGAGCATCTCCGGGATCAGGCCCACGTTCAGATAGGTGGGCATGAAACCGGGCAGGTACTCCGGCAGGGCTGAGCGCATGGCGATGAGGAGAGGGTTTTCCGGGTCCTCGAGCTTCCGGCCGCTGAGGATTTCCAGGTTCCTGATCGTATTCCGCAGGCATTTCTCCAGCCGATCCGGGGGCAGTCCGTGGGCCCTCGCTGCCAGCAGGCAGAAGTCCGCCGTGGCGAAGCCGTGTCCTGACAGGTCCAGCAGGATGCTCCCCTTGTTGCTGATCTGGGCTTCGGAAAAACTCCGGGTAGTCGTATAGGGAATGACTTCATCCGTTTCGAGGAGCGATGTCCCGGAGAAGCGAGCCGATATTCTCCGCCGGGTCTCTTCCGTCCTCCGTCCGAGCACCCGCCGTGCATCCCCATCGCCCCGGCGGGCCCGCAGTATCGTCTCCAGATGGTCGGTCGCCTTTTCCACGGCGACGCGGTCCAGGTAGCGGACGTCATAATCCCTGACAAAAAGAGTCCCCAAGGTGCCGTCAGCGCTGACATAGTCGATCTCCGCCGGGAGATAGCCCGGAGCCCGTTCAAAACGCGTCCCGGCGATGCGGTGTTCGAGGTTCGAGCAGATCAGACGCGCGCTGGTGTATTCGCTCCTGACCTGGGCAATCTTCCGGATGAGCCGAGGAACCTTCTTTCTCGCTCTCGCTTGGTCAGACCGGCTGCCGGGCTGTTCTCCAGTCATACGAGTAGTCACTCCTGGCTGGGACGCTTCCCTATGTCAAATAGCCTAAGGGGCAGGCTGGGATTGGTAAGGATGATAAAGCCTGTCAGGACCAAGTGTCAAGCGGACTGCTTTTGAGTTGACTTTATTTACAGGCTGGGCATATCATTTCTCGGTATTCAGGGTCGTCAAAACCCCTTTAAAAGGAGAAACCCATGCGCCGTCGTGAGTTCTTCCTGGTCGCGTTTGCCATCGTGATGCTGGTGGGCTGGGGCGTGCCGCAAAGCCCCCAGAAATGGCCTGTTGCGAACCCTCAGGATGTTGGGCTCGACCGGAAGGTGTTGGCCGACCTAGATGCCGATATCGAGTCCGGGAAGTATGGACACGTAGATAGCATGCTTGTCATCCGACATGGGAAGCTGGCTTTTGATCGTTTCTACAGGCATGATTACAGCCAGATTTACGGCAAGGAAGCCAAAGAGCAGGGTGCGCTCAACGCCCATGATCCGACCGGCCCCTATAACTACTTCAACCCGTGGTGGCACCCCTTTTATCGGCGGGGCGACTTGCACACGCTGCAGTCTGTTACCAAGACGGTGACTTCGGTCATCATCGGGGTGGCCACGGCCCGCGGAGAATTTCCCGGCCTCTCGACTCCGGTCCTGAAGTTCTTCGACGAGTCCAAGGTGGCCAATGTCGACGAGCGCAAACGCCGCGTCACCATCCGGCATCTGCTGACGATGACCGGAGGGTTCGACTGGGACGAAGGACTTCCCTACAACGACCCGAATAATTCCTGCAGCCTGATGGAAGCGAGTTTTGATTGGGTGCAGTTTGCTATCGACCGGAAGATGGCCCGCGAACCCGGAACCGTTTTCAACTACAACAGCGGTGAAACCCAGCTCTTATCGTATATTTTCCGAGTCGCCACCGGCCGGGACATCGAGGAGTACGCCGCCGAACATCTGTTCGCGCCGCTGGGCATCGAAGGTTTCTTCTGGAAGCGTTCTCCGGCCGGGCCGGTCGACACGGAAGGCGGGCTTTACCTGAACCCGCATGATCTTGCCAAGATTGCCTACCTGTACCTGAAAAAGGGAGTCTGGCAAGGCCGGACGATCGTCACCCCGGAATGGGTAACGGATTCGGTCTCCCCCAAGGTCCCGGTGGGGAAGAGCGGTGTGCAGTATGGCCTCAAATGGTGGCTCTTCCCTTACGGCGACGGCTCGAAGACGGCTTGGGCGGGCTCCGGGTTCGGCGGCCAGATGCCGATCGTCATACCGGAGCATGACTTGGTTCTCGTTTTTACAGGCTGGAATATTCTCCCGGATGGGCCCCGGCTCGCCCACCGCGAGGCGATCGACCGCGTCTTGGGCGCGATCGTCGCCCATGGCAGCAGTGATTTTTGAGAGAGCTTCTTCGGGCCTGCGCGCCTCCGTTTTAAACGCGGAGATAACCGGTTCCAAATTGATCACTCGCAGCAGATCCGGACCTTTTCCTTGCCCTCGACCTCCACGGTGAGGTCGCTGAGCTGGCTGACGATATCCTCGATATCCTGCTGGGTAATCTGGGTGACGTCCATCTCGATGCCCTTTTCGTGAAGGGCCTGGTTGATGCTCGCGTGGGCGTGCTTGGGGACGAAGGCCGCAAATTTGAGCCCAGCCCGGATGAGCTTCATGGGGACGCGGATGTTGACGCGGTCGCGATCCTCACTCTGGGGACCGGGTTCGACTATGACTTTCAAGTACTTGCAGGCGGGTTTCTCGACGCCGGACTTGGTTTCCTCCGGGGCGGCCAGCGCCGCGAGGAGCTTTTCCGCTTCTTCGACCGTGACTTTTCCCTGCTGGAGCATCTCCAGGATCTTTTTTCTCTCTTCGTTCATCGTGAACCTCCTTTATAAAAATGCGATCAGAATATTCTGCTTCGAATGTCCGATCTCGATATGGAGGCCGGACAGATGGAAAAGTACAGAAATGAGCAGGGGATAGGCCATAAGCAGCCATTTCCCTTGGCCGCTTTCCCAAGTGAAGAGAGCGGCGATGAGGACAAACGGAAAAAGGACGACCATCAGGGCGAATAACAGAATCCAAATCAAAAAAACGGGAAGCAACACGCCGTAGCTGCTGGGATTGCGGCTGATCTTGAGTCTCATGAGCATAGGGATCATGATTCACCTCGCATTCTTTTGAGGGCCTCCTCGACCGTGACCTCGCCGCTGTCGAGCATTTCCAGGATCTCGCTCCTGGAGGGCGGCGGGTTGATTTCGACGAACTCCAACTGGCCGGCGATGCGGTTCAGCCGGTTCTTGACCGTCGGGTAGCTGATTCCAAAAAGCTGTTCCATCTCCTTGATGGAGCCGTGACAGCGCACGAAAGCCGTCACAAACACCTGGTCCTCCATGGTCAGGCGGGCCAGGGGAGGAAGCTCAAAATCCCCCTCCACGGCGATTCCGGTGTCTTTTAACCTGATCCTCTCTACAGATAGAGGAGCTCCGCGGGTAATCATGGTTAATTCTTGCCAATCTTGTGTCATCAATGACCTCTTACTTCATTTTCATAATATAATATAGGTCAAAATATTATAAAAATCAATAGATATATTAATAAAATTAATATTTAGTGTTATAAATATGAAAATTATTCAGTCCGAATGATTTTCCTATATTAGCCTGCGGCAATTTATCCTCGGACGTCGTAGGAAATTCCCGCTGGGCCGATGGTTGCTTGTCTTTAAGCCGCTTGGCTGATAATATCATCGGGGTTATGATGCATCTATTCGCAGCCCTCTTGTCCGCGCTCTGTCTTTATGGAAGTCCTGAGCCCCAAACCCTGGCTATCGGGGCAAAGGCGCCAGATTTCAGCTTGCCGGGCACAGACGGCAAAACCTGGACTCTCAGAGATTTCGACCGGCCCAAGCTGCTTGTGGTTGTCTTTAGCTGCAACCACTGCCCGACGGCTCAGGCCTATGAGGACCGGCTGATCCGCGTAGGCCTGGATTATCAGGCCAAAGGCGTCGGCATGGTCATGATTTCACCGAACAGCCCGAAGGCGCTCAACCTGGCCGAAATGGGATACACAGATGTCGGGGATACTTTCGAGGAAATGAAAATCCGGGCCAGGGATAAAAACTTCCCTTTTCCTTATCTCTACGACGGAGACGATCAGAAAGCATCGATCGCCTATGGACCGGTGGCGACGCCCCACGTCTTTATCTTTGATGAAAATCGCCTGCTCCAGTATGCGGGGCGCGTGGATGACAAAGAAAAGCCGGAGAGAGGAAAAGCCGAGGACCTGAGGAATGCCCTTGACGCGCTTCTCTCCGGGAAGAAACCATCTCCCGCAACGACAAAAGTGTTCGGCTGCTCGATCAAATGGGCCTGGAAGGATGAATACACGAAAGAGCTTTATAAGGAGTGGGCGGAGCTGCCCGTAGAGCTCGATCCGGTTGGCCTGCCGGCCGTCCAGGAACTTCTGGCGAACTCCTCCGGGAAGCTTCGCCTGATCAACGTCTGGGCGACCTGGTGCGCCCCTTGTACCGCCGAATTCCCGGAGCTTGTCAAGACCGACCGCATGTACCGCGGCCGGGACTTCGAATTTGTGTCTATCAGCACTGACAAAGCCGACAGGCGCGACCGGGCCCTTGAGTTTCTCAAGAAAAACCAAGCCTCCAACCAGAACTACATTTTTGCGGGGGAGAGCATCTACCCGCTCATCGAAGGGATCGATCCGGCCTGGCAAGGAGCCTTGCCCTATACCCTAGTTGTTGAACCGGGCGGAAAGATTGTTTATCGCTGTCAGGGGATGATCGACCCGCTGGCCTTGAGAAAGTTCATCGTCGGCCACCCGCTCATCGGGCGATATTACTAGGAACTGCGGTCGGGCAAAAGCCCTTTAGAAATTCTCCAGAAGCTCTAGGATCAGGCCGAGCTTGGCCGCGCCGGGTTCACTTCTTTCTCTTTTTCCAGTAGATGTAGGCTGGCACTCCCAGGAAAATGATAACCAGCCCGAACATGGACTCCTTGAAGGTATAGACCAGGCTGTTCCCGGATATGTAGAGGGCGGCCAGCATGAAGATGATCGGTGTCACCGGGTAACCCCAGGTCTTGTATGGACGCGGCAGGTCGGGCCGCTTTTTCCTGAGGACAATGACCGCGCCGACGGTCATGCCGAAAAAAATCCACTCTCCGAAGATCACGTACGTAAAAAGGGACTGGAAAGTCTCGAGCAGCAGCGTCAGGATGAGGCTCCAGATACCCAGGGCGATGATGGAAATGTGCGGCGTCAGAAACTTGGGGTGGCATTCGGCGATCTTGTTGAAGAACAGGCCGTCCCGGGCCATGGCGAAATAGACGCGCGGCGAGCAGAGGATGGTCTGGTTAGCGGCGCCCATAATCGAGAAGAGGATGATGAAGGAGATGATCGACGCTCCCAGGGGGCCGACGACGACGTTCATGACGTCGCTGGCGATCCTCGGCGATTCAGCGATCTTGCTGGCGGGGAAGACATAGAGGTAAGCCATGTTGGTGATGACGTAGATTATGACGCAGGTCATGGTGCCGATGAGCAGGCCCATCGGCAGGTTCCGCTCCGGACGCTTGACCTCGCCGGCGCTGTAGGTCGCTCCTTCCCAACCCTTATATGCCCAAAGTGAAGCGACCAGGGCGACCCCGAACGCCCCCAACATGCCCCCGGACATGCCGGTCGGCAAAGGCCGGACCCAGTTCGAAGCGTTGGCGTCCTTGGCGAATATGAAGACGATTATGCAAACGGCGGCCAGGGCGACGAACTTGATGACGGTCAGGAGATTCTGGAGGTTGGCTCCCCAACGGACGCCGGCGTAGTTGACGATGACGAGGAAGAGAATGAAAAGGGCCGCCACTATCTTCTGGCCGAAAGGAGAGATCTTGACAAAATAGGGGAGGTAGTTGGAGGCGAAGGCAACGGTCAGGGTGGCGATGGCCCCGGAATCTATAACCAGGAAAAGCGTCCAGCCGAAAAGAAAAGCAGGGAGGGGGCCGAAGGCTTCCCGCAGGAAATTGTACATCCCTCCCGCTTTGGGCAGCGCGCCTCCCATCTCGGCGAAGGACAGCGCGCCGAAATAGCTCAACATGCCGCCGGCGATCCAGACGGCGAAGATCAGAAGGGGAGCGCCGACGCCGCGGGCGATGTCG
>Ga0209253_10003128_pt1 | contig 14578 bp, 11 predicted proteins | sample FrelakmetBRP12BR_FD_187145 | JGI IMG/M metagenome (GOLD analysis project Ga0209253, IMG submission 187145) | Freshwater lake sediment microbial communities from the University of Notre Dame, USA, for methane emissions studies - BRP12 BR (SPAdes)... | ecosystem: Environmental > Aquatic >...
CACGAATAGAAGATTGGTTGCTAAACCGATGAGAAGGAAAAAGAGAAGAAAGATGGGCTAAAATATTGCTTGCATCACATCATCATAGAAGATGCTTCCGACGGAATGTATTATGAGAGGAAGGGAGTGCTTATGAAAAGCATGGTTGTTTTTTCTTTTCTGGTGGGATTGGGCCTAGCTTATCTTGGCGCCGAGAACAAACCCCTTGAGGTTGTTCCCTATGTCGATTTAAGCAGATATGTGGGGACATGGCATGAGATCGCCACGATTCCGCAAAGCTTCCAGAAGGATTGCGTTGCCTCGATGGCCACTTACACCCGGCGGGATGACGGGACGATTGCGGTCGTGAACCAGTGCCGCAAAAAGACGCTCGACGGCAAAGTGAAAATAGCCAAAGGAAAAGCCTGGGTCGTGGATAAAAAGACCAATGCCAAGCTCAAGGTCCAGTTTTTCTGGCCGTTCAAGGGCGCCTACTGGATCATCGAGCTGGATGCAGATTATCAATATGCGGTCGTCGGCCATCCGAACCGGAATTACCTCTGGATTCTGAGCCGCTCTCCGCAGATGGAAGAATCGCTTTATCAGGATCTTCTGCAGAGGATTACGCATAAAGGATATGATGTTTCCAGGATCAAGAAAACGTTGCAGCCATCCGCAAGCGAATAGACGACAGGCGAATTTTTGCTCCATCGAATAATGAGGGCTCACGGGATGAACAAAAAAAGAATTTTTCGACTCGGCGTCCTCACCGGAGGAGGGGATTGTCCCGGCCTGAATGCCGCCGTCCGCGCCATCACAAAATCGGCGCTCAACGACTTCCGTTGGCGGGTTTTCGGGATCGAGGACGGGTTCGAAGGGCTTGTCGAGGGCCGGATGCATGAGCTCATGAATGCTGATGTCTCGGGCATTATCAACCTGGGCGGCACGATCCTCGGAACCTCGAGCAGGGGCGATCCCTGGCATTACCCTGTCGAGACGGCCAGAGGGCGAACCCGCATCGCCGATGTCTCCGGCCGCGCCCTGGGGCATTTCAGGGAGGCGAAATTAGATGCCCTCATTGCCATAGGCGGCGACGGGACGATGAACATCGCCCTCAAATTCGCCAAACTCGGAGTCCCCGTGGTTGGGGTGCCCAAGACGATCGATAATGACCTCGCTGCCACCGATATAACCTTTGGCCACGATACGGCAGTCTCCATCGCGGCCGAGGCTATTGACCGGCTCCACACGACTGCCTCTTCCCACCACCGGGTCATGGTCATTGAAGTCATGGGAAGATACGCCGGCTGGATCGCCCTGACCGCGGGGCTGGCGGGCGGGGCGGATATCATTTTGATCCCAGAAATTCCCTTCCGCTGGAAACCGGTCTTCCGCAAGGTCAGAGAAAGGAACACCCAGGGCAAACGCTTTAGCATTGTTTGCGTCGCCGAAGGCGTGAGGTGTCCCGGCGTGGGCGTAATTATCAAGGGCTATGACCGGAAACGCACTGATCCCAAACAGCTTGGCGGGGTCGGCGCTTATGTCGCCCGGAAAATCGCCCTGGGCGCGCGGGTTGAGACGCGTGTCACTGTTCTCGGGCACCTCCAGAGAGGCGGCGGCCCAACCGCATTCGACCGGAATCTCGCGACCAAGTTCGGAGTTGCCGCCACCCGGGCGGTCCATGACGGCAAGTTCGGCACAATGGTGGCACTGCGGGGTTCGGAAATAATCCCGGTGCCGCTCGAGAAAGCTGTCGCCCGGCTGAAGTTGGTTCCCCCCGACCATCCTTTGCTTATGGCAGCGCGCTCTGTCGGAACCAGCTTCGGGGATGAACGCTGAGCCGGCTCAGGCCTCTTCAACCACCTTCCAGCCCAGATTTCCCGCCAAGGCGTATAGGGGCTCTTTAAGGTCGCCGTAGAACGTGACCCGGTGCCAGCCCCACTGGTCCCACATCGTCAGCAGTTTTTCGATATCGCCAACCGGCTCCGCCATGAGCTTCGTCCGGCAGGCCCGGTCGTCCGGGTCATTGCCGACGGCCTTGGCCCGGTGAAAGAGGATCTCCTTCCTCGGGTCGGAGATCTCCATGGTCGTAGTCATGTAGCCCGAGGGAAGGACCGAGCGCACCGACGCACCCTGCCGGTCTTCGGAATGAGTGAGAATCTCGAACGGGTTCGATTCACCCGTCGGCCCGAAAGCCCGGCTCGAGGCTACGCAATGGGCATATATGATCCGGCGCTTCGATGTGTCGATGACCGGGTCCGAGATGTATCCGGGCCGGCCCTGGGTCAGGATCGACCCGGCGACCATGGCCGCCGCCGAAGGCACATCGCACTCGCACCCTCCCACAAGGCCCTGGTTGAGCAGTTCGTAAAAACCCAAGCATGGGTAGGCATGAATATAACCGCCATAGAAGCCGCCCAGGCAATTGATTGTGATGGCATTAGCCCCGTGCTTCTTCATGACGGCCCTTTGGCCAAGGTACATGGCTGCCGAGTTCACGAGCTCGTCGTAGGAAACACCTTCGACCAGGGCCGCGGATTTCATCCAGCGCTCGGCGATGGCGCGCGCGGCGACCTTATCCGCTGCGGCCCAAGCGTCATTGAGCTCGGCGAACGGGAGATAGACTACGGGGATGCCCATAACTGCTGTGGCCGGGCTCGCTTCGGGACCACTGACAGCCAGGATTTTTGAGGCCTTCATCCGGCGGACGGTCTCCTCTGCGGAGAGAGCTTCGACTTTGTCCGGCTTGCAGGAGAGATCACCCGGAAGCGGTGTCCGCGCGACCCTCACCTTTGTCGTTGCCGCCGCGAAATCGAATGACGGGCCTCCGGCTTTTGCCGCCTCGAAGCATTTCACGGCTTCTGCTAGGTCGTCTGTCCGGGAGGAGGCCACAAAGCCGAGATTGGGCGTTTTGGCGCGGAGAAACCCGGCCGTGTAAACGAGAAAACCGCCGCTCCCGGCGAACTGGAAATCGGCATAGAGCACCGGCTTTCCGGATGTCACCATCGTCTGAGCGACCCGGTTCCAGCAGTTCATCTGGTAAACGAGGTAGCCGTCGATCGCCTTGGCCCTGTCGGCTTCGAGGATTTTTTTAGCCTGTTCCTCACCGCTCACCAGTGCGGGCAAAAATGTGAAATCCTTGAAGCGATTTGAGAGCTCGGAATTTATCCTTTCCATGACCGGGACAAAATCGAATCCCTTGTTCGGCCAGTCCGGCACCTCCTGCTTTGGCCCGTGGAGGGCATAGACGATGCGGATGCGCGGGCCTTTCCCTTCTGCGGCTCGGAGCCAGCGCGGCGCTCCCATCAATCCCGCCGCTCCGGCGCAGGCGGCGCATCCCGCTAGGAACTGGCGCCGGCTCACGCCGTGGATGGCGCAGCCTATCGGGAGTTCCGAACCATTGGATTTTCGGTTCATCGTTTCCTCCTCTTAGCGCAACTATATCCATCCCGGGCGATCAGTGTCAAGAACAACGACGACTCTCTGGCCCTGTTTCCAGTAATCAAGGTCGTGACGCCTGCTTGTTCGGTTCGGTCGGAAGGGAGCAGGCCCCGGGATGCCTTTTGGAAGGCGAAGCAATCTATGAAACCACTCCCTTTGTTTTAGTTAACTGGGGTAGGCTCAGAATAAGCGTCTAGTCTCGGCTCGGAGGAGCGGGGATTGTGGAGAGGAAATCGAGAACGATCCTGTTGAACTCCTGGGGCTTCTCCATATTCACGAGGTGCGCCGCCCCTTTGATAACGGCTTTCTTGGCGCCTGGGATATTTTTCTCCATAAGGCCGGCTATCTCCAGGATGCCCGGCATATCTAAATCAGCTGCGATGACGAGTGTCGGAACGCGGATTTCAGAAAGCCTCCCGATCGCGGGCGGTTCCGAGCGCAGCTCGCGGGTTCCGGGGGGCCAATCCTCAAAAGTCTCCTTGTACATTTGCCGGGCCTTGTTCCGGATGGCCGGGTCGACTTGATCCGGCGTGCGGCGGGGCCCGTCCATCCACGACCGCATTATGTATTCAACAGCCTCATCAAGGTTTTTGGCCTCCTTGATCTTCTTGTCGTTCTCGAGAATTTCTTTGTCCTTGAATTCGTATCCGGTCAGTCCCGGCGATACGGGTATGAGCGCGATGACCCTGTCCGGATGCGCCAGGGCAAAATCGATGGCGACATAGCCGCCCATCGAAAGGCCCATGATGACCGCCTTGGGAATTTCCAGGCTCTCCATCAAGCGGAAAAGATCTTCATAATGAGAAAATGTATCCGGCTTCCCCTTGGAAAGCCCGTGATAGCGGGCATCGTAGCGGACGACTCTATATTTGCCGGCCAGGACGTCGAACTGGTCGTCCCAGTTTCGCCTGTCGAGCCCGCCTCCGTGAATCATGATCAGCGGAGTTCCCCGGCCTTGTTCTTCGTAATAGAGTTTAACTTTGCCAACATCAACATAGCCGGAGATGGGCGCTTTGACTTTGAGGATGAAAATATTGTCTTTCTCCAGGAAGTCTTCGATGCGGACCAGCTCCAAACCCGCCTCGCCCGCATCCTGGCGCATTTGTTCTTCGGACGTGGACTCAGTCCCTCCTCTGTCCGTGTCTTTGACCGGATCCGGGTCGACGATGACGATTGTGGCGCCGGGCTTCAGGCTCGGAATGAGGTTCTTGAGCAGGGCGACCGGCTTGGCCAAATGATGATAGGTCAGGATCATAAAGGCCATGTCCAGCGAGGATTTCGGGAAAAGCGGGTCATCTACGCGGCCGAGGATCGTTTCGACGTTGGCCAGCCCCAGTCTTCGGCAGCGTTCCTCGAGATAGTCCAAACTGCTCTTATTAATATCGTTGGCGTAGATTTTCCCCGTCTCTCCGACCTTGTGGGCCATTTGAACTGTGTAGCGGCCTCTTCCGGCGCCGACTTCGCCGATGACCATTCCGGGTCTGACGCCGATTGCCTCCATGACTTTGTCAGGAGGCTGGCGCTTGTTGGTCCATCGTTCCCCGCCTTCTTCATAGCTGGCTTGTCCGCTACCCTGGGCGCATCCCTGGATGCTGAGTAACCCGAGGAGGAAAATAAGCAGGAAGAGAAGTTTTTTGCTCCGCATGTTGATCCCTCCCTTTTATTTACGTGGAGCGCGGGGATTTGTTCAAATTTTTTGGGGATGGAGGGCGGAAAAAAAAGGGCGGCGGGTTTCCCCGCCGCCCTTGAACGTCAACGCGAAGAAGAATTAGAACGTGAAGCGAATGCCGAGACGGAACTGCCGCGGGTCGACGACCTCAATGAGGTCATGTCCATCTGTGGATGGAAGAGTTCCCGGGTTATAGTCGTACCCGATCCTTGTTCCCCACTCCCTAATCGTATTGGTGTTGAAGAGGTTGAAGCAGTCGATCATTATGCCGAGTCTGTATTTCCCGGAGAGGAGGAAGGTCTTTTCCAGCCTGAGGTCAAGGCTCGTCTCCATGGAGTAGTGGTTGGAACCGCGAGGCTCGGTGAAAAAAGTCACCCTGCCTTGATTCAACGTCTCGGTCCGGTATCTCTGAGCCCAAGCCATGCCGGTTATCCCGCGGAAATAGGCGTTGAAGTAGATCTCATAGGGAAGCACATATGTGCCCTGAATCTTGATCATGTGAGTGGGATCAAAGGTCGGATGGCCGTCGGCATTAATCCAATAATTGGGGTCGCCGGGAAATATTTTCTGCTGTCCCTCATAATTCTGCCAGCCGATATCCGCCGCCCACGTATTGTCGATCGTCCCTCTAGCCACAGAGTAGATATACGAGAGCATCAACTGCCACTTGTTGGAGAACCGTTTGTTGAACAGAAATTCGAGGCCCTTATAAGTCCTGTATGCCTTTTCGCCATAATAAGGCCTGTCCGGACCGGGCTGGATGTTTTCGATTTGATATAAATGGGCGTCCCCGGAGACCAGTTCATAAACCGTATAATTTGTACCCTCCGGTGTATGAGGTTCATAGACAGCCAGGAGGTCATAGACTCCAATGATGTTCTTCCAGTCTCTGTTAATGTAACTCACCGACAGAGATGCATCTTTAAAAAGCTCTCTCTCGAGACTGACCGTGAACTGGTTCAAGTAGGGGTGCTTGATGCCTTCCTGCATCTTCCAGTTCTGCTTAATCCTCGCAAACTCCACCCATTCTGAGGCCGGGAGGTCCCATTTATAATAGATAAAATCGGACCAATTGGAGGAGAGCCGATTGGCATAAGCCGCCAGCATGGCCTCCGTGAACTGGCCGTAATGGGCCTTGAGAATCGTCTTCTTGTCGCCGAAGAGGTCAAAGGTCAGGCCGATCCTTGGGGCAAACCGGTTTGTGTTGTAAACAGTCCCCTTCCCCTCGACCTGGCCCCAGTTTTGACTGAAGCGAACGCCGGCATTGATGTTGAGGCGTGAGGTGATCTGCCAGGCATCCTGGACAAACCCTTCCAGCCTTGTGTACGGGGCGTTCCAGTCGTAGCCTTCGTACTGGTAGGCGAGATAGTTCGGTGTGTTGTAGCCGTAATATTGGTTGAAACTCAAATAATCGTAATAGTATATAAAGTTCCCGAGCTCCCCGCCCTCCCCCGTGTATCCATCGCGGCTCCGGCTGGTAGAGTGCTCGACTTCGACTCCGAACTTGAAATCGTGGTTGCCGGTGATAAAATTCTCGGCATAATGGGTCAAGCTTACGTTTGCCTGGAACCGGGTCCGGTCGGCCAGGTAATAATACCCGGAATTGTACAGGAGCAGGTTTTGGTCCAGGTCAAAATGGGCGTAGACATCCCTGCCCGTCTTAGGCTCGAGGTAATAATAGCCCCAGAAATAGGCGGCTTTGACATCCAAAAAAGTCTTCGGGTTGAAAATATGGGTTAAGCTGAAGTTGCCCACGACTTCAGGAGATTTCTGGTTGACGACGCCTTCGGGGGAAACTGTGATGTCAGCGCCGCGGTTCTCGCCGTTGTAACTGTCTATTTCAAACCCAAAGATCATACTTGTAGAAGGCGAAAGTTGAGCCGTGATCTTAGTGAATGAGTGCGGCTGGTCATAGGCGCGGGGGCCGCCAAGGAAGCCTGTGAAAAAATCTTCGAAGTGCTGGAACTGAAGGCCCTGGTAGAACCAGATCTTATCTTTTTTAATCGGCCCTCCAACATGCATGCTCGCGTCATAGAATTTGTAGGCGGGGGCTGTCAGGTCGGGATAATCGGCGAGGTAGGCGTCAATGTTATCCTGCTGCCAGAAGCCGTTGGGCCAGTCTTCCTTTTGCCCCTGGAAATCCATTTCGAAGTGCCCGGAGAACTGGTTTCCTCCGGATTTTGTGACGATGTTGAAGATGACGCCCGTGAAGTTCCCGTACTCCGCTGGAAGCCCGACACCCATGACCTTGGCCTCCTCGATGATGTTGTGGTCAAGGAAAACCCAGGCCGTGCCGCCCTCCGGGTCCGCAACGTTCACGCCGTCAAGGGAATAAGCGATTCCTGTGCCATCCTGAGAGCCGTAAGCCGAGCCGCCGTAAGAGTCTCCCCATTCGTCCAGGGTGACCCCAGGAGCCATGTTCACGATATTCGAGCTAAACTGGTTGTAGGGGATGTTCCGCAGGATTTCGCTGCTCAAGGTGACGGAAGCGGATTCGGTGGATTTTGTGTCCAAGGTCGGCGCTTGGGCGACAACTGTGACCTCCTCTTCCACCGAGCTCTGGGTCATTACTATATCGATGGTTAGGCTGATGGTAGTCTGAATGCGGATGCCTTCTTGGATATGCGTCTTGAACCCCTGGAGCTGGGCCTTGACCTGGTAGGTCCCGGGAGGAAGAGCGGGAAAACGGTATATGCCCGAGGCATCTGTCACCGCGGTCCTTGTTCCCATCAGGTTGGGGCTCGATAGAGTGACCGTCACGCCTGGCAGAGGAACTTTTTCCTGGTCCAAGACTATGCCTTGGATGGACCCGGTTTCCTTGGACTGGCTGAAGACCAGGGGAGTGAGCCCCAGCAAAAGAACGCTCATCAAGACAAATATTTTTGCTTTCAATGAAGTCTCCTTTCTTGACTTTTTCATTTCAGACCTGGGAGCTTGGCGCTGTTTCGTTTTTCCCTTGTTCGTATTTTTCCTCCTTTATTGACGCAAAATAAACCACTTTTATCAATGCAATTTCCGTGCCATGGGCCTTATAATTAAGCCTAGTGCTTTCAATGCTTTATAATAAGCTAAAACGGAGGAAATCTGGAAAGACGTCCAATAAAATGGATACTTCAATTTTTTGAATTTTCGATGCGTTTCCCAGTCAGCGTTCGATGTCCCCTTTGGGCCCTGATTCAATCTGCCCATTCCGATAAAAAATATATCGCTGCGGGATGGGCGATGTCAAGGATGCATTTTTTTACCCGGCAGATTTGCCCGGCAAAAGCGTAGTCCCGGATTAGAACGGCATGAATGCAGGGGGCCTGGCGGCTTCTTCGGTCCTCACCTTGCTCAAAACTCTCATGAATGTCCCGGAGAAAAGGTTGGCCAGGTCATCGCTCTCATATTTGGCCTTGAGGAGCTCACCGATCAGCTTGATCATCTGCTCTTTTCCGGCGCTGCTCCAGAGGCAATTCTCGGTGACGATGGAAAGATATTCCGTCCCCGCCGTCTTTTTCGCTTCATCGAGCTTCTTGAAATAGGAAGCGGCGTCCTCGTCCTTGCCCAGGACCAGGCCGATCGCAGAATTGGTCTTTTTTACGAGCCCGATGACATCATTGTCTGGCAGGCTGCTCATTTCCAGGAAGAGGGGCTTTTTGGCATTCTCCAACAGGATCTTGGTTTGTGCGCCGTCCGCTCCCTTGACAGCCAGGAGAAGGTTGGCCTTCCCTAAGGCCTCCATGACCTTTTTCCCCTCATCACTCAAACCTTTATCGCCGAAAAGAAGCCCTGGCTGATCGAGGAAGATAAAGGCGATCCCCTGTTTAGAAAAGACATCCGCCCACCTCAAATCGTCCCGGAAGGAGGCGATCCCGTGAAGTCCGGGCAGGACCGTGGTCTTACGTGCCCGGCCGCCCATCCCCATCATCATCATAGGACGGGCCGGCCCGCCCTGGTAGAGCGAGAGTCCTTTGCTTGCCCTGATCTTTTCCAGTCCGTCGAGCAGGCTTTTCATCACCTCGATCCTTAAGCCGTCACCGGTTAACCCTTCTTTTTCGCTGACCACGGCCAACTGGAAATCCACATCCGGATCTTGAACGTCTTTGTGAGCTTCGATGACTCTGTCGAGAGGAGGGATTTCATAATTGATCACTGTTTCATATTTCCAGTAATAATTTGCCCGTCTCTCAGCGATAATCTGGACTTTCGGCTCGGAGGACAGAACCTCCACGGCCGCCTCGACAAAATCACCGGCTTTCTGCAAAACCTCGGGTTTGATCATATCGATGACATCGCCGACGCGGTTGGTTCGGAAATGGGCGCCCTCGGTGATGACATAAAATCCGGGAACACCCTTAGAGAGAAAATAGGTGTGGTCTGAGCCCCCGGGACCGCCGCGGCCGGGGATAATGTTAGCGATGATCTCCTGGGGCAGATGCGCCTTCAGGACATCCCAGATTTCCGGGGCATAATAAACCCCGCTGAAATTGACTTTGCCGTTGCCGTGACCCTCCATGTCAAGGTTGATGTACGCAACCGTCTTTTCAAGCGGATAGACGGGATTTTCAGTGTAGTATTTGGAGCCGTCGAGTCCCGCTTCTTCCGCTGCCCAAAGGGCGAAGATGACCGTTCGCTTGGGCTTGAACTGGCTGAGCTTCAGGGTCCGGGCGACCTCCATGACCACGGCCGTTCCCGAGGCGTTATCGTCCGCGCCATTGAAAACATCCCCGGTCATGTCGACCCCGAGATGGTCCATATGGCCGCCGAGGATGACATACTCATTCCTCAGGTTCTTGTCGGTCCCGGAAATCTTGGCCAAGACATTCTGGGTCGGCCTTTTCTCGTCATAAACTGCATTGATGTTGACGAACGTCTGGACTCCTGTATCGAAGGATTGAGGCTTCGAGGTTGCTTCAGCTTGCTGGAATAGGTAGCGAAGCTCTGTTTGGAGGTGTTTAAAAATGAAATCAACGACCTTTGTCTCAACGGAGATGATGACAAAGTCCGGTTTGTAGGCCTCCTTCTTGAGGGACCTGAGAACGTCGCGATAGCCCATCGTTGTCTGACTCTCCGTCCGGAAAGTCAGGACACCGCGTGCGCCGTGATCCTGGGCCGCTTTGATGCGGTTCTGGAACTGAGCTTCCTCTTTGAGCGTTTCCTCGAACTGGCGGGGTGTGTCGGCGGTAAAAAGCACCAGCTTGCCTTTGACATCCACGCCGGAATAGTCATCGTATTCCTTCTGGGGCGCCGAGATTCCGTAGCCGACAAAGACAATGTCCGCAGCAAACTGGCCCGAACCGGAATAATCCAGGGCCCGCCAGTCGTCCTCGTAGACAAACCCGCGTTTTGTTCTTCCGCTGATGATGTCCAGGGACGCGCCGCGCTCGACGCTGTTATATTCAAAGGTCAGATCCTGGTAGTAACTTCCCCCGGGGCCAGCCGGCTCAAGGCCCCATTCTTTGAGCTTGGAAACGATGTATCCGGCCGCCATCCGGCCGCCCGGTTCACCGCTCTTTCGTCCCTGCATATCGTCTGCCGCCAGGACTTTGATATAACCGTAAGCTGCCTGGCCATCGAAGGACACCTTCTTGTTTTGGGCCGGGGCGGGAGTGAAAACAAGCCACGCGCTCAGCGCCAGACCGATGATTGACCTCAGAATCATGATGGACTCCTTAAAAGAATAAGCTGATATATTACACGAAAACGGACTGGGATGAAAACTCCACGAATAACAGGTATAATGAAACCGGAGTGATGGATAATCTGCCGAAACGAGGAGAAACGTGATGGCCCATCAGCGTATTGATTTTGCAAGCACGCCTTGGGAAAGCCCGGCGCCGGGAATCCGCTTCAAGGCGTTTATCGCCGACGGGAAAAAAATGCGCCTTCTGGAATTTACCTCCGAGCTTTTCGAAAAGGACTGGTGCCTCAAGGGGCATCTCGGCTATGTCCTCGAAGGCCGGATGACCATTGATTACAGCGGGGAGGTTGTCGAATACAGGGCGGGGGATGGCCTGTTTATTCCGGAGGGGGAGAAACATAAGGCCCGTATCGCCCCCGGCGAAAGGGCCTTTCTTGTTATGTTCGAGAAAGCTTGAGGGTCGCGGCTTTATTTGAAGAACGTTTTTCCCAGCTCATAGGCTCGGGCCAGGTTTTTCCGGGCCTGTTCGGGGCCTCCTTCCGTCATCCCACCCAGAATTTCCATGCGGGCTTCTTGAATGCCGACGTTCTGGAGGCGGTCGTGAAGCATGACGCAGCGCATGCTTTGGGCGATTCCGGTTTCGTCGAGATGCTCGATGGTGTGGCCGGCAGGGCAAATAACCAGCGCCCTTCTTGCCTTGACCCGTGAGCTTCGTTCCTTTGATTCTCCATAAACATAGGCAAACCCGTAGGACCAGACGCGGTCGAACCAGCCCTTCAATTTGGCCGGGCAATCGCTCCACCACACGGGATAGATGAAGACAAGGCCGTCCGCTCGATTCACCTTCTCCTGCTCCCTGAGAACATCCTCAGGAACGGGAGCCTGGGGATGGTTCCAGTCTATTTCTCTTTTGTACTGCTCCTCATCCATATCGGATTTGAAATTCAACGCATACAAGTCGCCAATTTCATAGGTGTGATGGACTTCCGCGAGCCCCGCACAAAAGGATTGGAGCACTTTGTGGGTGAATGAATTCGTGCTGGGGTGAGCAAAGACAATGTAAATATGCATTTTCAACGCATCCTGATGAACTGAGCAAATTGTAGGAAAACAGAAAAATCCCTGTCAAGCCAATAACAAAAATGGGGACGGCTCTCATCGAGAACCGTCCCCGGTTTTGTCGTACTTCGCTGTCTGCTTATTTCGCTTTCCGGATATAGATACTCCCCATGAAGGTGTTAAGCTGGATTTCCACGCCGCCGCCATTGATCAAACCCAGGCTTGTCTTTTCAAAAGAGACTCGGTATCGGCCGCCCTCTTTGCGCTCGTCCTCTTCTTCCTTCTGCTGGCTCGGGGTCAGTTTCATATCGAAGTCGGTGAAGATCTGTCCCTGCTCCGACTTCATCCTGACGCTGGTCTTGGTGTCAAAAGGCAGGGTGATGTCAATGTCTCCATCCATCGTGCTGAAGACCATCAGCTTGCTCGGGTTGACCTTTCCGAAGACAGCGTTGATGTCGCCAGCTGCGGTGTCAGCGACAACCGGTCCGGAAACGTTGTTGAGATTAATGGTTGCATCGCCGCTTTCGACCTCGATCTCGCCGTTCACTCCTTCGACAGCGATCGGCCCGCCGAAACCGCATTCAATTCTGAGCGAAGTGGAAAAAGGGACCTGAATAAGCAAATCTGGCCCCCTCTTGAGTGATTCAAGTTCCACCCGGATCACATTTTCCTCTTCCTCGATGGTGAGTCCCGTGGATTCCACGTTGATCGCCTTCATTCCCTTGGCCTTTTGGGCCCGTGCTTTTTCCCTGGCCATTTGTTCCGGGTCTTTTTCCTCTTCCTCTTCTTCTTCAGCTGCTGCAGGAGCAGGAGGTGCGGGAGGACGAGGAACCGGAACAACACCTTCCCTAGGTTCCCGGGGTTCTCTGGGTTCACGGAGTTCCACCGGCGCTCCGGTGAGTGGCTTCTCTCTCCAGCGGGCCTCGACAATGACATCTTTTCCTTCGTAGCCCTTGACCAGGATGCTTCCTCCGTTAATGTCCACGACAACCTGGCCAGGTTTGGCCGGGTTGCTGAAGCTGACGACGGCTCTGTCGGGTGGAGTTTGCTGAGCCGGGATCACGATTCCTACTACGACCAGGAGAATGATCAGTGCCGCGAGTTTAAGCGCTGTTTTCATTGTTTCCTCCTTAAAATTTCCGTTTATTGCTATTCAGCTGAGCTGGGCAAGGCCCAACTCAGCGCGCTTTTTTACCTGAGGGTTGAGTTTCTTGTTTTGAATGAGCGTCCGCAGGGCTTCTACGGCCCGTCTCTCCCGGATTTCGACCAGGAGGTCGATCAAGGTCAGTTGGACAAGAGGAGATGTCTGCACGGAGAGGGAGTCAATGAGCTCGTCCTTGACCCGGGGATGATCATAAAAAAGATACAAAGCCTCGGCGGCGGCGATGCGAACGTTGGCGTTGGAGTCATTATTCAAGGTATCGAGGAGAGTGGCAATGATCTTATCGTCGGGCTGCTCAAGCTGCGTACTCCAATTCACCGCCATAAGCCTGTCGCTCGGAGACTTTTGCTGGAGGAGAGACATGACCGCCGTCTGGCGCATATCCTTGACTTCCTGCTTGAGGGCGGCGACCTCGATTTTTGCGGCTGTGCGGGCGCGCTCGGTGAGCAGGAATCCTCCTCCCAGCCCGATAGCAAGAAATAGGAGTGACAAAGCGAGTTGATAGACCGGACGACGGGGCACAAGTTGCCCCAGCCAGGCTGAAACCCGTTCACCAATACTCGCCTTTTCTTTCTCTTCCTCTATCCCCTCCTTGAAGGCTTCAAGCATCGTGTAAAAACGCTGGCGCAGCGCCGGGCCGGGCTGTTCGGGGGGCAAAACACCGAGCTTCGTCCAGATGGCGCTCAGGCTTTCAAGTTCCTCCCGGCAGGAGGAGCAGGAGGCGAGATGCGCCCGGACGTCCGCCAGAGATTTTTCATCCAGTTCGCCGGTCAGATGATCGGCGAATTGTTCTCTTGTTTTTTCGCAGTTCATGGGGTTAGCCCTCCCTGAAGCTGGCAATAGATTTTACCCAAATCCTTGATCGCCCTGTGGACAGACGATTTGACCGAGCCGATGTTGCATCCGAAGAGCTCGGCAATATCCTTGTATTTCATTTCCTGGAAACGGCTGAGGAGAAGGATTTCCTTTTTTTTCAAGGGAAGCTGGTCCAGCGCTCTTCGCAGGAGAGCGACATCGATCTCGGCGTCCATTTTTTCGACGGGAAGAGTTTCCGGGCTTGGGACCTCGGTGAATTGCTCATCGAGCGGCACTTCCGGTTTTTGCTTTCTCAGGTGATCGATGTGAACGTTGCGCGCGACCTGATACATCCAGACGGCGAATTTGCTCTGGCCGTGGTAGGTTTTTCTGTATTTCAGGATGCGGACGAAGACCTCTTGAACCAGGTCTTCGCTGGCGCTTCGGTTTCCTGTCAGGCGGAGAAAAAAGTTATAAAGCATGACTTGGTGCCTCTCAAAAAGAATGGCCAGCTTTTCGACCCTGCCGTCTCTGACCTCTTCCATCAATCGGTTATCTGTCGACTGATCCACTCTTAATTCCTTCTCGGAAGCGGTTTTTTTCGCGCTCATATCTATAGACTTAGGCTCTTTAAAAAGGTTACACGAAAACGTCGGTTTTTTATATTTTTATTTGAAAGAGGTAAGCAGCTCCTTCGGTGCGATTAGATGTGCGCAGGACGCCGCCCTCGGCCCCCGCACCCCGGGGGAATCAGTCCCGTCGGTTCCCCCCGTCGAGGCTCGGGTTTGGGTTCGTCAGCCCGCTCGTTTCCCCAGCGAGGAAACTCGCTTCGACTCATCCTTCGCTCTTC
>Ga0209253_10003129_pt1 | contig 14572 bp, 11 predicted proteins | sample FrelakmetBRP12BR_FD_187145 | JGI IMG/M metagenome (GOLD analysis project Ga0209253, IMG submission 187145) | Freshwater lake sediment microbial communities from the University of Notre Dame, USA, for methane emissions studies - BRP12 BR (SPAdes)... | ecosystem: Environmental > Aquatic >...
CCCGCCGTCGTCGTGGGGTCGAACACGCCGAGCGGGGCGAACGCGCCGCCGGTCGTGACCTTCCCCGGCTTCGCGCCGGCGGGGAAGGTGAGGACGAGCTTGCCCTTGTCGAGGGCGACGCAGTTGAGGCAGCCCGACGGCTCGAGGCAGAGGTCCCGCGTCTCCGCGTTCGCGTCGTTGCAGTCGAGCGCGAGGCCGGCACAGGCGCCGCCGAGACAGCTGTCGCTCACCGTGCAGGCGCGACCGTCCTCGCAGACCGTGCCGTCAGCTGCGGGCGTGCCGGCCTGGCAGCCGCCTGGCGCGCTGCAGGTCTCGGTGCCGTTGCAGAGGTCGCCATCGTCGCACACGAGCGGAGGCCCCGGCTCGCACCCCTTGACCGGGCTGCAGAACTCCTCACCGTTGCAGGCATCGGTATCCGCGCACTGGCGTACGAGCTGGATGAGGCCGACCCGGCACGCGCCCTCGAGACACCCGTCCTGGGTGCACGGGTCGCCGTCGCCGACGCACGGCGCGTGGTCGGCGGCGGTGCGGCAGTCGGCCTACGTCACGCAGGCGGGCGGGCTCGCCTGCTCGCTGTAGACGCAGCCGAGAGCGCTGTCGCAGGTGTCCACCGTGCACGGATCGGCGTCGTCACAGGCGAGGGGCGTCCCGACGCACGCGCCCGCCTGACAGGTGTCGCCGATGGTGCACGTGGTGCCGTCGCTGCAGCGCTGGCCCTCGTCGCCCGGGCCGCAGACGGCCGGGCACGCCTCGTCGGCGTGCGCGCAGCCGGCAGCGGGGTTGCAGGAGTCGGTCGTGCACGGGTCGCCGTCGTCGCAGACGAGGGGCGGCCCGGGCTGGCACTGGTCGCCGATGCAGCGCTCGACGCCGTTGCAGAGGTTGCCGTCGGCGCACTGCGGATCGGTGAGGCAGGTGGGCTCCGCGCCCGCGTCGCCCGCGCCGAGCACGAGCGTCAGGGCGAGGGTGAGTGCGAGGGGTGAGGGATGCATCGGGTCCTCCGTGGGTCGCACGCTCGCGCACGGCGAGACGTCCCCGCATTTGACGACGTGCGCCCGGGCTTGTCCAGCCTCAGCGGCCGAGCGCGAAGATCGCGATGTCGGCGTTCAGGTTCGGGTCCTCCGTGATCCACCGGCCCGACTCGCTGTCGAGGTACACCTGGCGATGGCGGCGGATGCCCTTGCACTCGCAGAACTCCTCGAAGTCGGCGATCGAGGGAAAGCGGCGATTGGGCGTGGTGTACCACTCGAACTGATAGGGCCCGACGGCCTTCGGCGAGCGGCCCTCCTCGAACAGCATCCGGCGCAGCCGGTGGTAGGCGAAGTTGGGGAAGCTGACGATGCAGGCGCGGCCGACGCGCAGCATCTCGTCGACGATGCCCTCGGTGTCGACGATCGACTGCAGCGTCTGCGACAGCACCACCACGTCGAACTGCCCCTCGACGAACGACGACAGCCCCTCCTCGAGGTCGCTCTGCACGACGTCGAGGCCGAGCTCGGCGCAGGCGAGGACGGCGCGCTCGTCGAGCTCGACGCCGACCAGGGGCGCATGGCCGCGCCGCCGCAGGCGCGACAGCAGGCCGCCCGTTCCGCAGCCGAGGTCGAGGACGCTCGCCCCGGGCGGGATCAGCTCGAGGATCACGTCGTAGTCGAGGCGGTGACCATGGAAGATGTTCGTCGGCTCGTCGACCGCCGCGAGCGCGGCGGCGCCGCTCCCGCGCGCCGCGATGGTGGGATCGTCGCCGGTGCCGCTCGCGCGCGACGCGAGCGCGGGATCGTCGCCACCGTGCGCGAGGAACGCCCGCATCAGGCCCCCGTACACCGAGAGCTTCTCCTCGAGCAGGAAGGAGTCGTGCCCGCCCGACGTCTCGACGTTGCAGGAGGTGACGCGTCGGTTCGTCGCCAGCAGGGCATCGACGAGCTGCCGGCTCTGCACGGGCGGGAAGAGCCAGTCGCTCGAGAAGCTGACGACGAGCCAGCGGCACCGGCTGTGCGCGAGCACCGCGCGCAGCTCGACCGGGGTCGCGCCGAGATCGAAGAGATCCATCGCCATCGACAGGGTGATGTAGCTGTTGGCGTCGAAGCGCTCGACGAACTTGTGGCCCTGGTAGGCGAGGTAGGAGCCGACCGAGAACTTCTTCTCGAACACCGTGGGCACGTCCCGCGGCTGGAGTCGGCTCGGATCGAACTTCGCCGTCATCGCCTCCCGTGAGAGGTAGGTCACGTGCGCGAGCATGCGTGCCAGGGCGAGGCCGATCGTGGGACCGCCGCCGCGCTCGTAGTACTGCCCCCCCTCGTAGCCGGGATCGTGCAGGATGGCATTGCGTCCCACGACGTCGAACGCCAGCGCCTGGCTGGTGAGGCGCGGCGAGGTGGCGAGAGCGATGCAGCCGCGGACGCGCTCGGGATGGCGCGTGGCCCAGGTGAGGGCCTGGTGACCGCCGAGGGACCCGCCGACGACGGCCCTGAGCGCCCGGATCCCGAGACGGTCGATCAGGCGCCGCTGCACCTCGACCATGTCGCCGACCGTGATGGTCGGGAAATCGGCACCGTACGGGTGCCCGGTGCGCGGGTCGACGCTGTTCGGCCCGGTGGTGCCGCGGCAGCCGCCGAGGATGTTCGGGCAGATGACGAAGTAGCGCTCGGTGTCGATGGCCTTGCCCGGACCGACGACGAGATCCCACCAGCCGGGATCGTCGCGCTCGTCGTGCCGGGCGACGTGCGAGTCGCCGCTGATCGCGTGGCAGACGAGGACCGCGTTGTCCCCCCGCTCGCTGAGCTGGCCGTAGGTCTCGTAGGTGACCGTGACCACCGGCAGCTCGCCGTCGAGCTCGAGCCGGAGCGGCTCCTCGAGGGTCACCCGCTGCGCGTGCCGGAGCTGGGCGGCGCTGCGGGTGCTGTCGCTGCTCGCGTAGGGGGGCTCGTCCATGCGCGGTCCCGACCGGGCGGGTCAGCCCTGGGAGGTCCGCAGCGCCTGATCGAGATCGGCGATGATGTCCGCCGCGTCTTCGATGCCCACCGACAGGCGGACGTACTCGGGTGTGACGCCGGTCTGGCGCTGCTCGTCGGCGGTGAGCTGCGAGTGCGTGGTCGAGGCGGGGTGGATCACCAGCGTCTTCGCGTCGCCGATGTTCGCCAGGTGGCTGGCGAGCCTCACGCCGTTGATGAACCGGATGCCGGCCTCGCGGCCGCCCTTGATGCCGAAGCCCACGACCGCACCCTGGCCGGCGGGGAGGTAGCGCCTGGCGTTCTCGTGGTCACGGTGACTCGGCAGGCCCGGGTAGTTCACCCACTCGACGGCCGGGTGCCCCTCGAGGAACTGCGCGACCGCGAGGGCGTTGGCGCAGTGGCGCTCCATGCGCAGGTGCAGGGTCTCGAGGCCGAGGAGGAAGAGGAAGGACGCGAACGGGCTCAGGCACGCGCCGGTGTCGCGCAGCCAGTGCGTGCGGATGTGGAGGATGTAGGCGATGTTGCCGACGGGGCGCAGCGCCTCCTCGAAGACGAGGCCGTGGTAGGCCGGATCCGGTGCGCAGAGCTCCGGCCACTTCGCGGGGTTCTCGGCCCACGGGAAGGTGCCGCCGTCGACGATGACGCCGCCGATGTGCACCCCGTGGCCGCCGATGAACTTGGTCGTCGAGTAGATGACGATGTCGATGCCATGCTCGATCGGGCGCAGCAGGATCGGCGTCATGACCGTGTTGTCGCACAGCACCGGCAGCCCCTGGGCGTGGGCCGCGTCGGCGATGGCGCGGAAGTCCGGCACGTCGTTCTTCGGGTTCCCGAGGCTCTCGAGGTAGACGCAGCGGGTGTTGGCGTCGGCGAGCTCGGCGATCCGCTCCGGCTCGTGGGGGTCGAAGAAGCGTACCTCGATGCCGAGCTTGGGGAGCGTCTGCGTGAACAGCGTCCAGGTGCCGCCGTAGAGGCTGGTCGCCGAGATGAAGTTCTGGCCGCTGTGGCAGATGGTGAGGATGGCGGCGGTGATGGCGGCCTGGCCCGACGCGAACGCGAGGCCGGCAGCGCCGCCGTCGAGGGCCGCGAGGCGTTTCTCGAGCACGTCGTTGGTGGGGTTCATCAGCCGCGAGTAGATGTTCCCGAACTCCCTGAGCGCGAACAGGCTCGCGGCGTGCTCGGTATCGGTGAAGAGGTAGGACGAGGTGGCGTAGATCGGGACGGCGCGGGCCCCCGTGGTCGGGTCCGCCTCCTGGCCGGCGTGGACCGCGCGGGTGCCGAGTCCCGATGGTCCTGGTGTGTCTGCGCTCATGGCTTCCCTCCTCGGTACATGGATCGAAGGCGATGCGATTGTCGGTGCGCGCGCAGAACGCGCGCGGCACCCGGGCGCACGACGCGCCCGCCAGGCCTTTGTGCTCGACGCGGGCACGAGGTGCAAGCGGGGCCCCGGGTCTCGGAGGTCGCGGGCTCGTCCCGCGTCGCCGGCGCGGCCCGGCCTCCCGCCGTGGGCCGGGCTCGCGCTGCGGGCCGGCCGCCGGCGCTGGACCGGGGGCCCCGATCCCTCGTATGAGTTTCGTGGAGAGAGGCGTGCGCGATGACGAGAACGGACAGCGGGAACACCGACGGACGGACGGACGTCGCACGAGCGGTCACCGAGCTCGCCGAGCGACTCCCCCGGAGCCTGCAGGCGCTGGCGAGGCTGGCCTACAACTACCGCTGGAGCTGGCTGCGGGACGGCGCTCGAGTCTTTCGCGACCCGGATCCGTCGCTCTGGCGGCACTGCTCCTGCAACCCGCGCGAGGTGCTCGAGGCCCTCTCGCCGCGCCGCCTGCGCGAGCTCGGGGCCGATCGCGGCTACGTCGCCAGGGTCGAGACGCTCGCGGCGCATGTCGACGCCGACCTCGAGCGGGCACCTGCCGGCCTCGGGATCGCTCCCGATCGCCCGGTGGCGTACTTCTGCTCCGAGTTCGCGGTCCACTGCTCGCTGCCGCTCTATGGCGGCGGCCTGGGCGTGCTCGCCGGCGACGTGCTGAAGGCCGCCTCGGACCTGGCGATCCCGATGGTCGGGGTCGGGCTCCTCTATCGCGAGGGCTACTTCCACCAGCGTCTCGATCTGGACGGCTGGCAGCAGGAGTGGTGGACGGCGACCGATTCCCGGCGCCTGCCCGCGGTGATGGTGAGCGGCGCGGACGGTGCCCCGCTCGTGGTCGAGGTCGTGCTCCGCGACCGGCCGGTCCGGATCCAGGTCTGGCGTGTCGACGTCGGACGGGTCCCGCTCTATCTCCTCGACACGGATCGGCCCGACAACCACGCGATCGATCGGTGGATCACCGCCCGCCTCTACGTCGGCGACCGCCACACCCGCCTTGCCCAGTACGGGGTGCTCGGCGTCGGCGGCGCGCGTGCCCTGGAGGCGCTCGGCGTCCGGCCCGGGGTGATCCACCTGAACGAGGGGCACGCCGCGCTCGCGGCCTTCGATCGTCTGCGGGCGCTGGTCGCGGCCGGGTGCCCGCGCGAGGAGGCGCTCGCGGCGGTGCGGAGCGAGACCGTCTTCACCACCCATACGCCGGTCGCGGCGGGCAACGAGTGGTACACGCCCGAGGAGGTCGAGCCCGTGCTCGGTCAACTCCGCCAGGGCCTGGACGAGCACCGGCGATTCTTCTACGGCCTCAGCCGCTTCGAGCGGGAGCACGAGCGCGAGGCGGTCGCCATCACTCCGATGGCGCTCCGTCTGAGTCGCACCTCGATCGCGGTCTCGAAGCGCCACGGCGAGGTCGCGCGCGCCATGTGGCAGCCGCTCTGGCCGGAGCGAGCGGTGGAGGCGGTGCCGATCGGCCACGTCACCAACGGCGTGCACACCCTCACCTGGATGGCGGCGCCGATGCAGGAGCTGCTCGAGCGCCATCTCGGGGTGGACTGGCGCGTGCGGCCCTCGGCCCCCGAGGCCTGGGAAGGGATCGCGTCGATTCCCGACGACGAGCTGTGGGCGGTGCGGCGGAGGCTGCGGCAGGCGCTGATCGACTACGCGCGCGAGGAGTCCGTGCGCACCCGGCTGGCGCGCGGCGAGTCGTCCGTCTACGTGGAGTCCGCGGCCCGGGCGCTCGACCCGGACGTGCTGACGATCGGCCTGGCTCGTCGCGTCGCCACCTACAAGCGCCTGCACCTCCTCACCCGCAGGCTCGACCGCGGGCTCAAGCTGCTCGCCGACGACGTGCGTCCGATGCAGGTCGTCCTCGCCGGAAAGGCGCACCCGCAGGACACCGCGGCCAAGGAGGCCCTCCGCGACGTGCTCGCGCTGCGCCGCGCCCCGCGCGTGGCGAGCCGCATCGTGTTCCTGGAGGACTACGACCTGCACGTCGCCCCGTGCATCCTCGCGGGCGCCGACGTGTGGGTCAACGTCCCGCGCCCGCCGCTCGAGGCGAGCGGCACCAGCGGGATGAAGGCGGCGTTGAATGGCGCCCTGAACCTGAGCGTGCTCGATGGCTGGTGGTGCGAGGGCTACGACGGCGACACCGGCTGGGCGATCAGGACCCCCGACGGCGGGCCCGATGCGCAGGACGATCACGATGCCGCGGCGCTCATGGACCTCCTGGAGGCCGAGGTCGTGCCGCTGTTCTACGATCGCGACGCCGACGGCGTGCCGCGCCGCTGGCTCGCGCGCGTGAAGACGTCGATCGAGCGGCTTGCCCCGCGCTTCAGCGCCGAGCGCATGCTGCGCGAGTACGCGGCTGCGCTCTACGTGCCTGGTGCCGTGCCCGCGTAGCCCATCCCGCGGGCCCGGAGACCTCTGCGGAGGTCGTGGCGCCTCGGCCTTCCCGACCTCTTCCGCTGCGCCCTCCGCTCCGGCTGCCGGTCTGCCGCCTCGCCGTCTTCGGCTTTCGTGTGGCCCGGCCTTGACCAGCGTGGTCCACCGAGCTGCCCGGGATCCCCGCGACCGGCTGCGCGCCGGGCGGGCTCAGAGCGCCGGAAGCGGCAGCATCCCGTCCACCTCGAAGGCGGTACGGGGAAAGCCGAAGCGCTCCTCGTTGGGGAAGTCCATGCGCGAGAAGTCCACGCCCTCGTGCGCCGCGACACAGTACCACGTCTGCACCCGGGTCGGGCGCCGCGCGGCGAACGCGGTGGGGGAGAGGACGCCGACACCGACACCGCCGCCAGGCGCCCGCGCCGACCAGTAGCGAAAGGCCTCGACGCCGCTCGCGCGCATGACGCGTCCGAGCTGCTGGCTCGCGGCGTAGCTCGAGGGCGAGGAGATCCGCACGCGCTCGGCCGCGAACGGCGGCCGGGTGAGATCCACCCCGCGTCGGGTGCGGATCGGAACCTCGAAGATCGTGAGCGGGACCGCGACGGGCTCGAGCGCGGCGGCGGTTCCTGCCAGGAACAGGAGCCGGTAGTACGCCACCTCCGCGAAGGCGGTGCGCCGCTCCTCGGCGCCGTACCAGAGCGCGGGCTCCGTGCGCGTCCCGAAGCGCGAGCCGTGACGAAGCGGGGGATAGCGGAAGGGCGTGGAGAGGAGGTAGTGCAGGCGCTCGAGCCCGGCAGCCCCCGGCAGCGGCGGCTTGACGCTCTCGATCAGCTCCTCGAGGAGCTCCTGCTCCGCGACGCCATCGACCAGCTTGCGGGTGGCGACCACGTGCTGCCCCTCGACGGCCCGCCAGGCGCGGAGCGCGAGCCGGCGGAGTCTAGGCGGCAGCACGCGCGAGCCACGGCACGCTCACGACGGCTCCCGCTGCGCCGCTACGCGCCCTTCCCGCGCAGCGCGTCCAGGTACTCGGTCACCCGGACGAGGCCGGGGATGGTCGTGATCACCTCGGCGGGCGTGCCGCCGACGTGCTGATTGGGCGCGTGCATCCACCGCCGCGCGTTCTCCTCGTGTCCGCCGAGCAGGGAGTCGAGCGAGCGATACAGGCGCAGGAAGAGGAGCGCGATCTCGCCCTCCTTGCTCCCCGGGTCGACCGCCCGGCCCCTGGCGATCCGGCTCACCGATGCCTCGCTCACGCCGAGCAGGCGGGCGAGGTCGCGCTGCGTGAGGTCGAGGCGCCTGGCCGCCCGCACGAGCGCTCGCGCGAGAACGGCACCGCGATCGGGTTGTACGGGAGCGCGGGAGCCGCCGGCAGGTCGGATTCCGGTGTGGCCGCTCATTGCATGTGAAAGAATTGCATATCTTGCTTTCTCCTGCAAGAGACGTGACGTCGGTGCCGTCGGCGCAGCCGGTGGGCACCCGGCGCGCGGGTGCGCCCGGGCGGGCGCGTCGCCAGCGCGGGTCGACCGAGGGGAGCCGGACTCCCTCAGGGCCATGCGGCGGGGGAGCCGATGCCCTCGGCGCGGAGCCGCTCGAGGATCGCGGACGTCGCCGGGGACTGGTTCAGGGTGTAGAAGTGGATCCCGGGCGCCCCCCGGGCGAGGAGCTCCTCGCACTGGGCGGCGGTGTAGGCGACGCCGACCGCGAGGGCGGCAGCGTCGTCGTCGCGGGCACGATCGAGATCGGCCTGCAGCCCCTCCGGGATGCGTGCGGCGGAGAGCGTGGCGATGCGCTCGATCTGGGCGACGTTCGTGATCGGCATGATGCCGGGAATGATCGGGAGCCGGATGCCGGCGGCGCGTGCCCGCGCGAGGAACGAGAAGTACGCCCCGTTGTCGTAGAAGAGCTGCGTGATGACGAAGTCGAGGCCGGCAGCGACCTTCTCGACGAGGTGACGGAGATCGTCCTCGGGGCTCGCCGCCTCCTGGTGCGTCTCCGGATAGCACGCGCCTCCGAGGCAGAAGGAGAAGCCGCGCGTGCGGATGAAGCGCACGAGGTCGGTGGCGTGGCCGAAGCCGTCGAGCGGCTGGACGAACGCGGGCGGGTCGCGCGGCGGGTCACCGCGCAGGGCGAGCACGTTCTCGATGCCGGCGTCGCGAATCAGGCCGAAGATCCGGCCCATCTCGTCGCGGCCCGCGGTGGCGCAGGTCATGTGCGCCATCGCCTCGATGCCGATCTCGTGCTTGATGCGAGCGGTGAGCTCGATGGTCTTCTCCGGCGGCTTGGCGCTGGTCTTGGTGACGGAGACGAAGGTCGGCCCCAGCGCCTTCAGCCGGTGGACGGTCTCGAGGAGCCTGCGCTCACCCTCCTCCGTCTTCGGCGGGAAGAACTCGAAGGAGAAGGCCGGGCCGTTGCCCGAGAGCAGATCGCTGATCTTCATCGTCCCGCCACGCTCGAGCAGTGGCAGGAATGGTCGTCGCCGGCGCCCGGCAGCAGGTCGCTGATCCTCATCGCCTCGCCACCTTACTACAAACCGGCGGGGGGTTCGCTAGCAGCGGTCGATCGGGATCGGGAACGGCGAGGTCGCCATGATCGCGCAGGTGTCCGCCGCTGAAATACGCCGGACACCGCCCGGGGCACACCTCGACCGAAGGCTCCCGCTCCTGCCGCGCCTCGACGTCGGGTCCGCTCGAGACGATCCTCTCCTCGCTCCGAGGAATCTCTCCACGGTGCCGCCCTCCTCGGAACGCAGCGCGGTTCGCAGCGGGGTACGCGTGCTCTGGGACCTGGCCGGGCTCTCTGCGCGATGGCCGGGGCACCGGATTTTGTCGCCTTCCGCCCGGTGCTATGGTGGCGCCATGAGCGAGGACATCCGACGGCGCGAGGAGGCCGGCGACGTCGCGGTCGACACGCGCACCGAGCGCAAGCTGAAGAAGCCCAGGATGTACAAGGTCCTCTTGCACAACGACGACTACACGACGATGGAGTTCGTGGTCTACGTCCTCGAGGGCGTCTTTCGCCTCCCGGAGACCGCGGCGATGCAGATCATGCTGCACGTGCACCGCAACGGCGTGGGCGTCGCCGGCGTCTACACCCGCGAGGTCGCCGAGACCCGCATCGCGCAGGTGGACACGCTCGCCCGGGCCCACGAGTTTCCCCTCCGCTGCAGCATGGAAGAGGCCTGACGGATGCGGATCAGTCGCGAGCTCGAGGTGAGCCTCACGCTGGCGGTGAACGAGGCGCGCCGGCGGCGGCACGAGTTCCTGTGCGTGGAGCACGTGCTCTACGCGCTGCTGCAGGACGACGACGTCGCCGAGGTGGTGCGCCAGTGCGGCGGCGACGTGCCGGCCCTCACGCGTGCCCTCGAGGTCTTCTTCGGCGAGAAGCTCGAGAGCCTGCCGGCGGACGCCGCGGCCCTGCCGCAGCAGACCCTCGGCTTCCAGCGCCTCATCCAGCGTGCCGCCGCCCACGTCCAGTCGGCGGGCAAGGACGAGATCCTCGGGCGCAACGTCCTGGTCGCGATCTTCCGCGAGCCCGACTCGCATGCGGCCTACCTGCTCGCGCAGCAGGGCATCACGCGCCTCGACGTGCTGAACTACGTCTCCCACGGCATCTCGAAGATCGGTGAGGAGCCGGCGCCGGCGGAGGCCGGGGCGGTGGACGCGGAGGACGAGGACGAGGCAGAGGAGGAGCGACCGCGTGCGAGCCGCGACCCTCTGGCGCTCTTCACCGTCGATCTCGTGGCACGAGCCGCGGCGGGAAAGATCGATCCGCTGATCGGGCGGGAGGAGGAGCTGGCGCGGACGGCGCGCGTGCTGTGCCGGCGCCGCAAGAACAACCCGGTGTTCGTCGGCGAGCCGGGCGTGGGCAAGACCGCGCTCGCGGAGGGCCTGGCCCTCCAGGTCCAGCAGGGCAAGGTGCCCCCGGCGCTGCGGGACGCCAGGATCTACGCCCTCGACATGGGCGCGCTGCTCGCCGGCACGCGCTTCCGCGGCGACTTCGAGCAGCGACTGAAGTCGGTGCTGGCAGCCCTGCGCACGCAGCCCGGGGCGATCCTCTTCATCGACGAGATCCACACCCTGGTGGGCGCCGGGGCGACGAGTGGCGGCTCGCTGGATGCCTCGACCATCCTGAAGCCGGCGCTCGCCTCCGGGGAGCTTCGCTGCGTCGGCGCGACCACCTACCACGACTACAAGATCTACTTCGAGCGCGACCGGGCGCTGGCGCGGCGCTTCCAGAAGATCGAGATCGGCGAGCCGACGGCCGCGCAGGCGCACGAGATCCTGCTGGGCCTCAGGGAGCATTACGAGCGCCACCACGGGGTGCGCTACACGCGCGCGGCCCTGCGCGCGGCGGCGGACCTCGCGGCGCGGCACATCAACGACCGGTACCTCCCCGACAAGGCGATCGACGTCATCGACGAGGCCGGTGCCATGGCGCAGATGGCCGGAGGAGGCGAGGGGACGCACACGGTGCGGATGCGCGACATCGAGCAGGTGGTCGCCTCGATCGCGAAGATCCCGCCCCGCAGCATCTCGGTCTCCGATCGCGAGCGGCTCGAGACGCTCGAGCGCGACCTCAAGCTCAGCGTGTTCGGACAGGACGAGGCGATCACGGCGCTGGCATCGGCCATCAAGCTGGCGCGCGCCGGCCTCGGTCACCCCGAGAAGCCGGTCGGCTCCTTCCTCTTCGCCGGTCCGACCGGCGTCGGCAAGACCGAGGTCGCGAAGCAGCTTGCGTCGGCGCTCGGCATCGCCTTCCTGCGCTTCGACATGAGCGAGTACACCGAGGCGCACACGGTCTCGCGGCTGATCGGGGCGCCGCCGGGCTACGTCGGCTTCGACCAGGGCGGGCTGCTGACCGACGCGATCCGCAAGACGCCGCACGCGGTGCTGCTCCTCGACGAGATCGAGAAGGCGCACCTCAATCTCTTCAACATCCTCCTCCAGGTCATGGACCACGCGACGCTCACCGACAACAACGGACGGCGCGCCGACTTCCGCAACGTCATCCTGATCATGACCACCAACGCCGGGGCGCAGGAGATGGCGAGCGCGGCGATCGGCTTCGGCGGGCGTTCCAACGCCGACAAGGGCGCCAAGGCGATCGAGCGGCTGTTCGCTCCGGAGTTCCGCAACCGCCTCGACGCCATCATCCAGTTCGCCGCGCTCACGCCGCCCGTCATCGAGCGCGTGGTCGACAAGTTCATCATGGAGCTCGACGCGCAGCTCAACGCGAAGCGCGTGTTCCTCCAGCTGACGGAGGCCGCGCGCCGCTACCTGGCGGAAAAGGGATACGACCCTGCCTTCGGGGCCCGCCCGATGGCGCGTCTCATCCAGGTCGAGATCAAGCGTGCGCTCGCCGACGAGATCCTCTTCGGCCGCCTGCGCGAGGGCGGCCGGGTCGAGATCGACGCTGCCGACGCCGCGCTCGCCTTCCGCTACGAGCCCGGCGTCGAGGGGGCCATGGCTGCCGCGCCCGCGCCGGCCGTGGACGACGACGAGGACGGGGACGACGAGACGGCCGCGCCGCAGAAGGCGCCGGAGGCGGCCGGCGGCTGAGGCGCAAGGAACCGTCCTGCGATCGTCAGGAGGCCAGGGCCGCGCGGCTGGCGCAATACGCGCGGTGCTCCTCCGGAGACGCATCCTGCGCCAGGAGCCCCGCCCGTGCCAGCTCACGCTGGATGAAGAACGCCACCCAGCAGTGCGTGTGCCTAGACTCCGGGGCTGCCCTCTTCCTGAACCCGCTCGATCGCGGTGCCGAGGAGCGTCTAGACTGCGGCGCAGGGGTCAGGCTCGTTGCAGGCGCCGGGCGAGCGCCGCCACGCTCGCCGCCAGTGAGTCGAGGTCGGGGACCTCGCCATTCGGCGTCACGCGGTCGACGACCTCCGGGAGCAGCTCCGAGAGGCCGCGCGACGCGTCCGACTCGCTCACCCCCGCGCGGCGCGCGATCTCGGCGAGCCCGCCACGCCCGAACACCTCCTCGATCCCCCCCGGGGGTATCGGGGCGTTCTCGCCGGTGCTCACCCAGGAGCGCGCCACTTCGCCGAAGCCCGCGCGTTGCAACTGCTCGAGCAGACCGCCGAGCCCCCCCACGCCTGCCCCCCGGCTGCCCGCGCTGCCGCCGAGCACCTGGCCGAGGACGTCGCCCAACCCGCCGGCGCCTGCCCCGAGGCCGGCTTGGGAGGCGTCTCTCGAGGCATCGCTCCGGTTCGACAGCATGCCGAGCACGACCGGCAGGAGCGCGATCAGCACGTCGCTCATGCCGGCACCGGCCGACTGTTGCCGGACCGGAGCGCTGCGTGCCTGGCCGGCGCCCACCAGACTCCCGAGAAGCTCGTCGAGAAGACCCATGATTGCCTCCGCGTGGTCTACCGCAACCCTGTCGTGGGTCGCTGATAACAGCCCGGGACATTGGCGGCAAGAAGACGAGAAGAGAGGACTCGATGGAGCGTCGTGCGCCGGGGTGTGACCGACCAGGCCAGCCGGCGCACGGGGTACGGGTTGCATGAGCGACCGGCATCAGCTCAGCGCTTGTACGCCGTCCGCTGAGCCATCGCGTCGATCGCGCGTGCGACCGCCTTGCGCTCCGTGACGAGATAGCGCCGGACCGCCTCGGCGAGGCGGGGATCGCACACCAGGTGCGCGCTCTCCGTGGGGCGCGCCTCGAAGCCGCGCACGTGCTTGAACTCGCCGCCGGCGCCGGGCTCGAAGCGGGTGATGCCGAGACGCAGACAGGTCTCGATCGCGGCGTAGTAGCAGACGTTGAAGTGCAGGTGCCGCAGCTCCTCGAAGGCGCCCCAGTAGCGCCCGTAGAGGACGCCGGCCGAGAGCACGTTGAACGTTGCCGCGATCGGCGCCCCGTTGCGCCGGGCGACGATGAAGCAGAGCCGTCGCTTCCAGCGCTGGCGCAGGAGCTCGAACAGGCGGGCGTTCAGGTAGCGCTGGCCCCAGTACAGCTTGTCGACGGTCGTCCGGTAGAGACGGTACATCGGCGCGAAGAGCTCGTCCGGGATCTCGTCGCCCAGGTGGGCGCGGATCTCGATGCCCTGCGCCTCGAGCTCACGCCGCTCGCGCTTCACCTGGTTGCGGCGCTTGCTGCGCAGCGCGTCCAGGTAGTCGTCGAAGGTCCGCCAGCCCTCGTCGTTCGTCCACTGGAACTGGTAGCCGACGCGGCGCTCGAAGCCGAGCGAGGCGAGCACGTCGGCCTCCTCGGAGAGGCAGAAGTTGACGTGGGCGGAGGAGAGGCCGTGGCGGCGGCTGATCTCCTTGAGCGCGGCGCCGAGCGTGCGCATGACGGTCGTGCGGTCGGCGTCGGGGTGGACGAGCAGGCGCGCGCCGGTCGCGGGCGTGAAGGGCACCGCGACGAGGAGCTTGGGATAGTAGGGGATGCCGGCGCGCTCCGCGGCCTCCGCCCAGCCGTGATCGAAGACGAACTCACCCTGGCTGTGGGCCTTCACGTAGAGCGGGCACGCCCCGACGAGCCGGCCGTCGCGCCAGAGCACGAGGTGCTGCGGCAGCCAGCCGGTCGCCGCCGACACGCAGCCGCTCTCCTCGAGCGAGGCGAGCCAGGCCCATTCGAGGAAGGGAGAATGGTGGCCGACCAGCGCGTCCCAGTCGGGGGGCGCGACCTCGTGGAGGCCGCTCAGGATCGCGAGCTGCACGCCCGCCCCGACGCCTGCGCGCCTGCGCCGATCATGGGCAGGAGTCTAACCAGGCCGGGGAGGGTGACGCCAGCGTGTCGTCGCCGAGGGGGGGTGACGCCGGCGTGCGGTCGTGCCGGGGAGGGTGACGCCAGCGGGCGCGGTACTGGCCAGACCCCGTCCCGGCGTGCCCGGCGTCGCGCAATTGACTTCGGGTCGGCGGCGACTAGTCTACGGAGCACCCGC
>Ga0209253_10003130_pt1 | contig 14568 bp, 9 predicted proteins | sample FrelakmetBRP12BR_FD_187145 | JGI IMG/M metagenome (GOLD analysis project Ga0209253, IMG submission 187145) | Freshwater lake sediment microbial communities from the University of Notre Dame, USA, for methane emissions studies - BRP12 BR (SPAdes)... | ecosystem: Environmental > Aquatic >...
GGGAGCGTGAGGATGTCCAGGGTCAACGTGACCGAGCTCCGGCAGAACTTGCCCGCCTACCTGGAGCAGGTGAGAAAGGGGAAAGAGGTGCAGGTCACGGTCCACGGCCGGGTCGTCGCTCGGCTCGTGCCGGAGCAGGACGAGCAGACCGCCGCGAGGCAGCGCCTCGAAGCTTTGCGGGGCAAGTGCAGAATCGGGGATGTCGTGAGCCCCCTGCCGGAAGAGTGGGACGCCGGACGTGGTGGTGCTTGACACCAATGCCCTGGTCTTCGATGCACTCGATCCGAAACGCCTGACGCGCCGGGCGGCGAAGGCGATCGAGTCCGGCGCCGCAGCGGGCCGGTTGGCGTGCTGCGACATCAGCCTCTGGGAGATCGCGATGCTGATCGCGAAAGGTCGCCTGGAACCGGGAACGAGCACCGACGAGTTCCTGCACGCCGTTATCAGCGCGCGACGCCTGGATGTGCTCCCGATAACTCCGGAGATCGCAGTGCTCGCCCAACAGATAGAGCTCACTCACGGGGATCCAGCCGACCGACTGATCGCCGCGACCGCGATTCATCACCGTGCCCGACTCGTCACGGCAGACCACACGTTACGCGAGCTGAGTTCGGTGGACGCGGTTTGGTGACCGTCTCTCGCGACGGCTACCCGCGCGAGCAGCTTCGAGACGACCTTACGCGGTACGAGCGCTGAGCTGCGAATCGACCTGCACTGAAAACAGGCCGGCCAGTCGCCCGCGCAGGTCCTGCTCGTTGATAAACGTGAGATCGTACATGCTCGAAAATCCCTGGGCCTGATCGGCGCCGAGGCCCACGGCGCAGATGATGAAGTCTCCGCGACCCATGCCCAGTCGCTTGCGCAGCGTAAGGCAGCGGTCGATGTCCTGCCGGAACTCGCCGCTCTTGCATTCGATGCACACCGGACGGTTCCCGTCGAGAAGGAAGAACACGTCCAGCTCGAAAGTCTCGTCTTTCTGCAGTGTGATCACCAGGTTGCGCGCACACGAGTAACGGCGTCCGTGGTCCCGTGCCAACTCGAGCATCGCCATGAAGACGAGCCATTCCAGCCAGTCGCCATTGAAGAAATCGCGGATCGCCGGGGCGCTCTGCAGCACGAGCCGGAGCGGCAGCTTGTCCTCCTTCGGGTGGAAGCACTTCGCGACGAAGGAATACTCGTAGAGCTGCCGGCAGAAACTCGATATGAGCTGGGCCTGCTCGGGGGTTTTTCTGTCGAGATGAATCGTGGTGCTGGCAAATCCCTTGAGTTGGGCGAACCTGACGCGGTCCACCACCTCTTTCAGCACGCTGAAGTCCTTGCCGAGCGCGACCGCGACCTCATCGAAGAAGCCCGTGGTGTCGACGGCCATGGGGTTGGTGCGGACCTGGATCTGTCGGTGCTGAAACCATTCCTGGATTGGCCCGTGCTGCAATTGCGTCGACAACGCCCGGGAGTTGTGCGGTTCGAAGCCGTGCGACATTGACGTCGCGACACCTGTGGGCGGCCGCTCGCCGCTGGTTGCCGCGGAGCGAAGCCGCACCACTTCGGATTGCATGGCAAAGAGTTTCTCCAGTACCTTGCCGACAAACAGCACGGTGTCGTACGCCTGGACCGGGGCGCGACAGCGGGGACAGGGCAGCGTGGTTCCGGCGGATTCCCGCGGAAGCTCTTCGAGATGACCGCACTTGTTGCAGCGAAGAATGGTCATGGCATTTTGGCGTGCGCTGTTTCAGTCGAACGCGGGAAAGTTCCTGGGCCCACCGACTGCGGTGAGCCGGTGCGTTCGCCGGCCTCCTCGGACCGCCGCGGCGGGTCCGGCGATCCTCGCAATACCTGTGCCCAGATCCCATCCATTCGCGAGTCGCGGACCTCACGCCTTGCGCGCTTGTGCGCACCGGACGCGTGCCCAGGGCGGTGTCGCGCCGCTCGACTTCGTCACCTCTGTTCCGCCCAAGGATTCGTGATGAAGGATTCATGAGGTTGACGTCCGGCGTGAAGAGCTAGCAATATCTAGGGCTGCGAGCGCTTGTTGTGACGTCGCGCGCCCGCCCAAGACGTTAGGTTGTCCCGGTAACACGACCCTGCAGCGCGCCCCCCGCGCGTGGCAGGCGGGGCTTGCAGGGTGCCAGCGCACCGCCGACCATTCTCCGAGAATGCTTCACTACCTAAGGCCCCATGGACAAACCCGTTCAGCCACTCGCTGACGATCGGGAACCGGCAGCGGGCCCCGACACCGTCGCCGGCGATCCGCTCTGGTACAAGGATGCAGTCATCTATCAGCTGCACGTCAAGGCGTTTTGCGATTCCAACGACGACGGCATCGGAGATTTTCGCGGACTCGCGTCCAAGCTCGACTACGTGCAGGACCTCGGGGTCAACGCGATCTGGGTGATGCCGTTCTATCCGTCGCCGCTCAAGGACGACGGTTACGATGTGACGGACTACTTGAACGTTCATCCGCAGTACGGCACGCGGCAGGACTTCCGGAACTTCCTGCGCGAAGCACACCGGCGGGGGCTGCGTGTAATCACGGAGCTCGTGGTCAACCACACCTCCGACCAGCATTCCTGGTTTCAGGCGGCACGGCGCGCGCCCCCCGACACGTCAAAGCGCGACTTCTACGTCTGGAGCGACAACGATACGAAGTATCGCGGCACGCGCATCATCTTCACGGACACCGAGGTCTCGAACTGGACGTGGGATCCGGTCGCGAAGGCATATTATTGGCACCGCTTCTTCAGCCATCAACCCGACCTCAATTTCGACAACCCGAGCGTCATGAAGGCCGTGTTTCGCGCGATGCGCTTCTGGCTCGACATGGGTGTGGACGGCTTCCGGCTCGATGCCATTCCGTATCTGGTGGAGCGCGAGGGCACCAATAACGAGAATCTCCCGGAAACGCACGCAGTCATCAAGAAGCTCCGCGCCGCGATCGACGGAAAGTACGCGGGTCGCCTGCTCCTTGCCGAAGCGAATCAGTGGCCCGAGGATGTGCGCGACTATTTCGGCGACGGCGACGAGTGTCATATGGCATATCACTTCCCGCTGATGCCGCGCATGTACATGGCAATTGCTCAGGAGGACCGGCATCCTGTCATCGAGATCATGCAACAGACGCCCGACATTCCGGCCAACTGCCAATGGGCGGTGTTCCTGCGCAACCACGACGAGCTCACCCTCGAAATGGTGACGAGCAAAGAGCGCGACTACATGTACCGGATGTACGCGGCAGATCCGCGCGCCCGGATCAACCTCGGCATCCGCAGGCGTCTTGCCCCGCTGATGGAAAACGACATGGACCGCATCAAGCTGATGAACAGCCTGCTGCTATCGATGCCGGGGTCGCCCATCATCTACTACGGCGACGAGATCGGTATGGGGGACAACATCTTTCTCGGCGACCGCAACGGCGTGCGAACCCCGATGCAATGGAGCCCGGATCGCAATGCTGGTTTCTCGCGCGCCGATCCGCAGCGGCTCTTCCTGCCGCCGATCATGGACCCGGTGTACGGCTTCGAGGCCGTCAACGTCGAGGCGCAGATGCGCGAACCCTCGTCGCTCCTCAACTGGATGAAGCGCATGCTCGCCGTGCGCAAGCAAAGCCAGGCGTTCGGCCGCGGCCGTCTCACGTTCCTCAAGCCGGGGAACAACAAAGTCCTGGCCCATCTGCGGGAGCTTGGCGACGAGGCGATCCTCTGCGTGGCAAACATGGGTCGCTCCGCGCAACCCGTCGAGCTCGACCTCAAGCGCTATCGCGGACGCGTGCCGGTCGAGATGCTGGGCCGCGTCCCCTTCCCGCCGATCAACGATCTGCCCTATCTGCTCACCCTGCCCGCGCATGGCTTCTATTGGTTTCGCCTGGCCGCGGACGTGGAAGCGCCCGACTGGCACGAGGCATTTGCCGTGCGCGAGGAGGTTCCCATGCTGGTCCTGTTCGACGGCTGGATGAGCTTCTTCCGCGACCGCGTCGTGCCCTGGCGAATCGGAATGGCGCAGAAAGTGTGCGACCAATTCGAACAGGATATCCTCCCCCGATACATCGAGGGGCGACGGTGGTTCGCACAGAAGGGCGAGAAAGTGCAGCGTGCCCGGCTCGCCGACCACGGCCTTTGGGAGCGCGGAGACCAGTCCTGGCTCCTCGGTCAGTTCGACGTCGAGGCCGGCGCCCAGACCGTGCGCTACTTCATCCCGCTCGCGCTCGCCTGGGAAGAGACGGAGGAAGCGCGCGTGCGCAGCCTGCAGGCGGCCACTGTTGCCAAGGTCCGGCAGCAGGCCAATGTAGGGGTAATGGCCGACGCGTTGGCCGACGTCGCCTTCTGCCGCGCCATGGTGGAGACGATCGGCCAGGGCCGAGAGCTCGAGACCTCACACGGAAGACTGCGGTTCGCGCCGACGCTCGCGTTTCAGGACATCGCCGGGCCAGACGTGTCAACGATGGAGCTCGGACCGCCGAGGACGCAGGGCAGCAATACTGTGGTCTCCCTTGGCGAACGCCTGTTCCTCAAGGGTTATCGGCGGGTGCGTCCGGGCCTCAATCCGGAGCTCGAGATGGGTCGATTCCTCACCGAAGTGGCCCGGTTCCCGAACTGCGTCCCGGTCGCAGGCGCGTTGGAGTATCTCGGCGCCGACGGTTCGATGTCGACCCTGTGTCTGCTGCAGTCATACTTGCCGAACGAGGGCGATGGGTGGAGTTATACGGTCGACTACCTGGAGCGCTTCCTCGAAGAAAGCGCGACGCATCCTCCGCCGCCCGACGCACACGGCGGTTTTCTCGCGCTCATGCAAACCCTCGGCATTCGAACCGCCGAGCTGCACTGCGCACTCGCCCGCCGAACGGGCGACCTGGCATTCGATCCCGAGCCCTTCACGGCCGCCGATCTCGAGGCGTGGCGGCGCCGCGTGCTCGACGAGGCGACGGCGACGCTTGCAGCGCTCGAGCAGCGTCGAAGCGAGCTCCCGGCTGCCATCCGCGCGGAAACCTATTCCCTGCTGCAGGCGCGCGAGCGCCTGACGGCGTGCATCGAGAACTTCGTTCCACCGCAAGGCGGCATGCTCAAGATGCGCTTTCACGGCGACTATCACCTCGGCCAGGTGCTGCTCTCCAACCACGATTTTGTGATCATCGACTTCGAGGGCGAGCCGGCACGGGCGCTCTCGGAACGCCGCACCAAGCAATTGCCGCTGCGCGACGTCGCCGGGATGCTGCGGTCATTCGACTATGCGCGGTCGACAGCGTTGCGTCGCGCCGCCGAAGGCGGACGCGAGCTCTGGGTGATCGAGCCCCTGGCGCAGCAATGGGAGCGCGAGGTGCGACGCACTTTTCTCGCTGCCTACCATGAGGCGTTGCAAGGAGCGGAACTCTATGCCGATTACTCGGAGATGCAGCGCCTTCTCGATCTCGCCGAGCTTGAGAAGGCCCTCTATGAACTACGCTACGAGCTCGACAACCGGCCGGATTGGGTGCCCATTCCGTTGCGCGGCATTCTGACGCTCGTAACCGGGAACCGATAGAAGGAGGCTTCAATGGAACAACAAGTGGACATGCTGATCGAGCCGGCGCGGGAGTTCCTGCACCAGGTCGCGCACTTGTTGCCGCGACTTGGCGTCGCTGTAATCGTGCTCGTCGCCGGCTGGTTGTTGGCGCGCTTTGCGCGATTTGCCGTAACCAGGGGTCTGCGTGCCATCAATTTCAACGTGCTCACCGAGCGCGCCGGGCTCGACGGCTTCCTCAAGCAAGGGGGGATCGAGGTGGATACGGTTGGCATCCTCGGCCTGCTCGTGTACTGGCTCGTGATTCTCGCGGCCCTCTTCATCGCGGCAAGCGGGCTCGAGCTCACGCAGGTCACGGACCTGCTGGGTCGCGTCATGCTGTTTCTCCCACGGGTGATCATTGCCGTACTGATCCTCGCCTTCGGCAGCTATTTCGCCCGCTTCATCGGGATCAGCGTGACGACCTATTGCAAGAACGTGGGTATCCGAGACGGTGAACTGCTCGGCCGGCTGGCCCAATACCTCGTGCTCGGATTCATCATGCTGATATCGCTGGAGCATCTGGGCGTGGGGGGCGACATCATCCGGTTGACGTTCCTCATCGTCCTGGGCGGTGTCGTGCTCGCGCTGGCGCTGGCATTCGGGATCGGCGGTCAGCGCTGGGCGGCCGAGCTCCTCGAGCGCTGGTGGCCGCGACGTCCGGAGGACAAGTGATGCTCGGCGGTGCATCGCCGCTACCGCTCCATAAGGGACGCAACGGGCGCGGCGGGCTGACTTGTCGATGAAGCGCCGGCACACGATGCCCTTCGGCTGCGAGCTGCTACCCGCGGGCGGCGCGCGCTTTCGCCTGTGGGCCCCGGCTGCGCGCGAGGTCTATCTGCGCCTTTACGGCGACGGCGGCAACGCGCGGGAGCTCGCCGCGTCACCCCTCGGTGAGGGCTGGTTCGAGGTCGCAAGCAGTGACGCCCGAGCGGGGAATCGCTACAGCTTCGTCGTCGATGGTCGTCAGGCGGTCCCGGATCCCGCCTCGCGGTGGAATCCCGATGACGTGCATGGCCCCAGCACGATCGTCGATCCGCTCGCATTCGACTGGCAAGACGCGCACTGGAAAGGTCGACCCTGGCACGAGGTTGTGCTCTATGAGCTTCACGTCGGGACCTTCACGCCCGAAGGAACCTTCGTCGGGGTCGAGGCTAGACTCGACCATCTGGCCGGTCTCGGCGTGACGGCAATCGAGCTCATGCCGGTGGCCGATTTTCCCGGGACGCGCAACTGGGGATATGACGGCGTGCTGCTCTTCGCGCCGGACGCTGCGTATGGCACACCCGAAGACCTGAAGCGCCTGGTGCAGGCGGCGCACGCCCGAGGACTCATGATTTTCCTTGACGTCGTCTACAACCACTTCGGGCCCGAGGGCAACTATCTGCACCTGTATGCCCCGCAGTTTTTCACCCAGCGCCATCACACGCCCTGGGGCGTCGCAATCGATTTTTCCGGGCCCGCGAGCCGCACGGTGCGCGACTTCTTCATCCACAACGCGCTCTACTGGCTCGAGGAATTTCATTTCGACGGCTTACGACTCGATGCGGTGCACGCAATCCCCGATGACTCGCGTCCCGACATTCTCGCGGAAATCGCGGCGGCCGTGCGATCCGGCCCCGGTGCCGAGCGTCACGTGCACCTCGTGCTCGAGAACGACGACAACCACGCCCGCTATCTGTGCCCGCAACCTGCCCGCGGCGCCTGCTACGAGGCCCAGTGGAATGACGACATCCACCACGCGTTCCACGTCCTGCTGACCGGCGAGGACGACGGCTACTATGGCGACTATGCGGACGATCCGCTCACCCATCTCGGCCGCTGCCTTGCCGAAGGCTTTGCCTACCAGGGTGAGCCGTCTCGCTATCGAGAGGGGCGGCGGCGCGGAGAAGCAAGCGCGGCCTTACCCGCAACTGCCTTTGTGAGCTTCCTGCAGAACCACGATCAGGTCGGCAACCGCGCCTTCGGCGAGCGACTCACCGTGCTCGCCCGTCCCGAGGCCCTCTCGGCAGTCGTCGCAGTGATCCTGCTCGCGCCCCCTCCGCCCCTCCTGTTCATGGGCGAGGAATGGGACGCCACGACGCCGTTCCTCTTCTTCTGCGATTTCGAGCCCGGCCTTGCGCCCCTCGTCACGGCCGGACGCCGCGCGGAGTTCGCCCGCCTCGCGCGGTTTCGGGACGAAGCCTCGCGCGCCTTGATCCCGGACCCTGCGTCGCCCCTGACTTTCGAGTCGGCAAAGCTCGACTGGTCTCAATGCGAACATGCGCGCGGCAAGGACGCGCTGGCCCGGCACCGGCGGCTGCTCGAGTTGCGCCGAACCGAGATCATGCCCCGCCTGGCTGGCATGGCCGAAGGTGGCCGGTCGCGCGTGCTTGAAGGGCGTGGGCTCGCGGTAGACTGGAGGCTTGGCGACGGTTCCCGACTGCGTCTCGTCTGCAATATGACAGACGCCGACCTGAGCGGTCCCCGCGTTCCGGCGGGGCGAGTGATCTACGCCAGTCATGCCTCGCTCGGTAATGGCCTGGGCACGGACTCGCTCCCGCCGTGGAGTGTGGTGTGGACGCTCGAGTTGCTGCATGGCTGACGAGCGACTGATCGCGCTCGCGCGCCTCAACGGCATCCAGACCACCCATACCGGCTGCGATGGGAACATCCACCGTGTCCCGGCGCACACGCTGCGCAGGGTGCTGGCGGCGCTCGGCGTACCCGCTGCCACCGATGCGGACGTGCTCGACGCCATCGCCGCGCATGACCAGCAAGCCTGGCGGGAGGTCCTGCCTCCCGTCATCGTGCTCCGCGCCTCGCAGTTGCCCACGACGTTCGACCTCCGTCTGCCGGCAGCCTTCGAGAAGAAGTCGCTGCGCTGGCGCGTACGAGAGGAAGGCGGTGTCGAAACCACGCGCCCCTTCGCGCCGAAATCGCTCGAGCTCGTCGCAGCCCAGTCCGACGGGTCGAGTTACGCACGCCGCCTCACGCTGCCGGTAAGACCGGCACCGGGGTATCACCGAATCGAGATCCTCGACGGCAACGAACAGCTCGGGCGAAGCAGCTTGATCGTATGTCCGGACGCCTGCTACCAGCCCGATGCCGTAACAGGGACCGGTCGCGTGTGGGGACCGGCGACACAGCTCTATGCGCTGCGCTCTTCGCGCAATTGGGGCATCGGAGACTTCACGGACCTCCGCACTCTGATCAGCCAGTGGGCCGCGCGCGGTGCGGGAACGGTCGCCCTCAATCCGTTGCACGCGCTCTTCCCCGATGCGCCGCAGCGCGCGAGCCCGCGCCATCCGTCGAGTCGACTGTTCTTGAACTTCCTCAACATCGATGTCGATCGGGTCGAGGACCTGCGAGAGAGCCAGGAGGCGCAGGCTCTCGTGCGCAGCGCGGCGTTCCAATCGCGGCTCGCTCGGTTGCGCGCCGCCGATCTTGTCGACTACAAAGGCGTCGCTGAAGCAAAGCTGACCGTTCTCGCGCTGCTCTACCGCAGCTTTCGGGCACACCACCTCTCCCGCGGCACTGCGCGCGCCGGCGGTTTTCGCGCGTTTCAGCGCATGAAGGGCGAGGCCCTGCGGCGCCACGCCCTGTTCGAAGCCTTGCAGGAGCGGTTTCACCGCGAGGATGCGTCGGTCTGGGGCTGGCCGAAGTGGCCACGGCGATACCACGACCCGACCTCTCCCGCCATCGCGCGCTTCGCCGAGCAGCATCTGGAGCGGGTGGAATTCTTCGAGTACCTGCAATGGCTGGCCGAATCGCAGTTGCATGCGGCAGGATGGCGCTGCGAAGAGCTCGGTCTTGGCGTCGGCCTCATCGGAGCACTGGCGCTGTCAGCGGCCAGAGGAGGGGCCGATACCTGGGCCGCCCCTGGCCTGTATGCGCTCGGCGCGAGCATCGGAAGGCCGCCCGATCAGCGTGACCGGGTCGGCCAGGACTGGGAACTCGCGCCGGCGATTCCGTCACAGCTCCGCGCTGTTGCGTACCGCCCCTTCATCGCCGCCCTGCGAACGAACATGCGTCACACCGGTGCGCTCTACCTCCAGCACGGTTCAGGTTTGTCGCGCCTTTACTGGATTCCGGCTGAACGTGGCACTGCTGAGGGTGCCTGGATCACCTACCCCTTCGCTGAACTGCTCGGCATCGTCGCGCTGGAAAGCCAGCGCAGCCGTTGCCTCGTGATCGCGGAAGACCTCGATGCGCTGCCGGACGATCAGCGCCGCGCGGCGACGGAATGTGGGCTCTTGTCGCACACGGTGTTGACCGCCCACCGGGATGCGGCAGGCGGGGTTGCCGTCCCGGTGGAATACCCTCGCCATTGCCTCGTAGCGGCGAGCAACCCGGAGCTCCCGACGCTCACTGGATTCTGGGAGGGTCGCGACCTTAGCCTACGGACCGAGCTCGCATTGTTCGTGTCGGAAGACGAGCGCCAGAACCAATACGTGAGCCGCTCGCAGGACCGTGCGCGGCTTCTTCTCGCGCTCGAGCGGGAAAGACTGCTGCCGGTCGGCACGGCTGTCACGGGGCTATCGATCGCCCGGATGACAGACGAGTTTGCTCGCGCGCTGCACGTTTATCTCGCACGCTCGCCGGCTCAGTTGATGACCGTGCAGTTGGAGGATGTCTTCGGCGTCGTCGACCAGACGTACCTGCCACACACCACGGATGCGCATCCGAACTGGTGTCGCAAGCTCCCAGTTTCGCTCGAGCAGTGGCCCGACGATCCGCGATTCGCGGCGCTTGCCGAAGCCCTTGCAGCGGCCCGCGGCCGCGCCGTCTCGCCGCACCCGCGGGTTGGCACTGGAAACGGTCTACGTGCCGTCGTGCCCCGCGCCACCTACCGCCTGCAATTGCATCGGGAGTTCGGTTTCCGCCAGGCCGCCGAGCTTGTGCCCTACCTCGCGAGTCTTGGGGTAAGCCACGTCTACTGTTCGCCGTACCTCAAGGCGCGTCCGGGCAGCCATCACGGCTACGACATCATCGACCACAATGCTCTCAATCCGGAGATCGGGAGCCGCGAGGACTTCGAAGCTTTCGTCGATGCACTCAAGTCGAGCGGCATGGGGCAGATCCTCGACGTCGTGCCGAACCACATGGGGATCATGGGCGCCGACAACGCATGGTGGCAGGACGTGCTGGAAAACGGTCCGGCGTCGCACTATGCGGAGTTCTTCGACATCGACTGGGAACCCGTGAGTCCCGCCCTCAAGGGGAAGGTGCTCGTACCAGTCCTTGGGGACCATTACGGGTCTTTGCTGGGGCGCGGCGAAATCAAACTGACCTACGAGCCCGAAGCGGGGACGTTCAGCATCCGCTATTACGAGCACCGCTTTCCGGTCGATCCGCGCGAGTACCCCGCGGTCCTTGACCAAGTGCCCAAAGCCCTGCATGCGGAACCGATTCCTCAGGAAATGCTCGACGAGCTCGCGAGCCTGATCACTGCTTTCCGCAATGTGCCGAGCCGGGAGGAGCTCGCCCCCGAACGCCGGACCGAGCGCAACCGGGACAAGGAAGTCCACAAGCGACGCCTCGCGCGGCTGGCAGCGGAATGCCCCCCGCTCGTACAGGCCATCGAGACGGCGGTGCACAGAGTAAACGGTCGGGTTGGAGAGCCGGACGCCTTCGACGCCCTGCATGCCCTGCTGGAGACGCAGGCCTATCGTCTCGCCTACTGGCGCGTAGCGTCAGACGAAATCAACTACCGTCGCTTCTTCGACGTCAATGATCTCGCCGCGGTGCGCATGGAAAACGAGGTGGTGTTCGACGCCACGCACCGTCTCGTGCTGGAGCTCGCTGCGTCAGGGCAGGTCGATGGTTTGCGTATCGACCATCCCGATGGTCTTTACGATCCTGCAGCGTACTTCAGGCGCCTGCAGGATCGCTTCGCGCTCGCCTGCGGCGACCACTTGCGCAATACGTCGGACCGCACAGCCCTGCCGCTTTACGTCGTCGTGGAGAAGATCACCGCGGGCTACGAACGCCTCCCGGAAGCCTGGCATGTACAGGGTACCACGGGCTACCGCTTCATGAACGTGGTGAACGGGCTCTTCGTCGACGGGTCGGCTCGCGAGAAGCTCGACCGCATCTACCACTCCTTCACACCCGGTGTCATGGCGTTCGACGAGATTGCCTACCAGTCGCGCCGCGTCATCATGCGCGCGGCGCTTGCCAGCGAGCTGACGGTGCTCGCGAACCGTCTCGCGCATGTCGCCGAGGCCGACCGCCGCACGCGGGACTTCACCTTGAATACGCTGCGCGAGGCGCTGGTCGAAGTGGTTGCGTGCTTCCCTGTCTATCGAACCTACATCGCGGACAAGGCGTCGGCGGTGGATCGGCGCTACCTCGACTGGGCGGTCTCGCGAGCGAGGCGCCGCAGCCGTGCGGCGGACGCCTCGATCTTCGACTTCCTTCGGTCGGCTGCGCTCGGAGAAGCGCCCAGTGGCAGTCGTGCGCAGGCCGAGCAGGCCCTCGCGTTCGCGCGCAAGTTCCAGCAGTTCACAGCACCCGTGACCGCCAAGGGGGTCGAGGATACCGCGTTCTATCGCTACCATCGGCTCATCTCCCTGAACGAGGTAGGCGGCGACCCGACCTGTTTCGGCTTCACCGTCTCCGCCTTCCACGGGGCGAGTCAGGACCGCGCGGCCATGTGGCCCCACACGCTGCTCGCCACCTCAACGCACGACAGCAAGCGCTCCGAAGACGTGCGCGCCCGGATCAACGTCTTATCCGAAATTCCCGCGGCATGGCGTATTTCCCTTCGGCGCTGGAGCCTTGTCAACCGCAGTCGCAAGCGGATTGTCGAGGGTAAATCCGCACCGTCGCGCAACGACGAATACCTGCTCTACCAGACGCTGGTCGGGACCTGGCCTCTGGGTCCGCTCTCGGACGAGGCGCTGGCCAGCTACCGCCAACGCATCCAGACCTACATGACGAAGGCGGTAAGGGAGGCGAAGGTCGAAAGCAGCTGGATCAACGTCAATCGCCCTTACGAAGCCGCGCTCTCCGGCTTCATCGAGGCGTTGCTGGGGAGGGTGGAGGGCAATCTTTTTCTGCAGGACTTCATCGCCTTTCACCCCCGTGTGGCCTGGCTCGGCATGCTGAACAGCTTGTCGCAGACGCTGCTCAAGCTGACGAGCCCCGGCGTGCCGGACATCTATCAGGGAAACGAGCTGTGGGACCTGAGCCTTGTAGACCCGGACAATCGCCGGCCCGTGGACTACGAGCAGCGGTCGCTGCTGCTGGCCGAGATGGCAGAGCGTCTCGCGTCGGCGGAGGTCGGTAGCGTCGCCGCGGGTCTGCTGGAGAACTGGGAAGATGGCCGAGCGAAGCTGTATCTCACTTGGCGCGCGCTCGAGCTGCGTCGGGAACACCCGCAGCTGTTCTCGGCAGCCGGCTACACGCCCCTGTCTGTGAGCGGCAAGCACGCGGACAACGTGGTAGCCTTCGCGAGGTGGCGCAACGAGAGCGGCCTCATCGTGGTGGCTGGGCGGCTGTTCGCCAGGCTCGTCGCCGAGGCCGGCGTGTTGCCGCTGGGAGAGAGGATCTGGGCTGACACGATGGTGGACGCCGGTGCGCTGCCGATGGGAGCGGGAGTCCAGCCGCTCGAGGTCTTGACGGGTCGAAGCGTGGAACTACACGAAGGTCATCTGCGAATGGCAGATCTGTTCGCGGACTTCCCAGCTGCGCTCCTCCACGTTGAGCGCACGCCGCAATGACGTGGAATTGAAGCCCGGCCGGACTCGACACCACACCGATGAATTTCGCGGACGAGCTCCTCGCCATCACCGATACCATTGCGAGTACGCTGCGCCTGCCGGTCGTTCAGCGGATTCACATTCCCCCTTACCGACTGCAGCCAGGCCGGGAATGCGAGTTTTCGGCAGTCCAGCTCGCTGACGGCAGCACAGGCATCGCGTACACGCTGCTCGAAGACGGGCTCGCAGCGGTGCAGGCCATGCGTGCCGCCGCGAACCTCATCGGCATGGATCCCAGGCACCTCGCACACCGCTTTGCGTCCCCGCGCATGGCTGACCGAGTGCTCGGCCTCGCGGCCATCAACGCTATCAGCCAGCACTTCTTCCGCTGCGCCGGATTCGCGCCTGACTACGCGACCAACTCGTTCGGGTCCCTTAACCTCGGCCCTGGCGATCACCTCGGCATGATCGGTTTCTTCGGTCCGCTGGTCGACCAGTGCCGCGAGCGGGGCGTGGCCGTCACGGTGCTCGAGCTCGACGAGACGCTCGTCCAGCACGGGGCGGGACTCGAAGTGACACTGGACCCAGCGCGACTCGCGAGCTGCGACAAGATCGTCTCGACCAGCACCGTACTCCTCAACGGCACGTTGGACGCCGTATTGGCCCAGGCGGCCAAAGCGAGAGCGTTCGTGATCGTCGGCCCGACCGCGGGGTGCGTGCCCGATCCGCTGTTCGCCCGCGGTGTCTCGACGGTCGGGGGCGCGGAGGTGATCGATTCCGAAGCATTCATGAAGGCATGCAGCGCGCTCGAACCTTGGGGGGCTACGACGAGAAAGTACTGTATACAGCGCGACGTGTCCTATCCCGGTTTTGCCGTGCTGCTCGACCGCATAAGGCATTTGCCTTAGTGATGAGGCTCTCCGCCTACGAGATCACAGGCTCGGACAACTGGATGAACCACCGCTACTTCGAGAAGCGCAATATGCGGCCGCTGTTCGTGGAAGAGCTGGCAGTGCACCCCAACTACCATGGATTCGGCGTCGGCTCGTTCATCTTCGAGCAGATCGAACACGCGGCGCGGCTACGTGGCTGCACGCACATCGTGCTCGAAGTCGCAGAGAACAACGAGCGCGCCCTCAAGTTCTACCGTACCCGGAATTTCTTCAAGCTCGACTCTGCGATCTTCATGGCGAAGAAGGTCACCGTCGGCGACGAGCTGCTGGGTCCACGGATAATCAGGGTACCGGCGCCGGAGTAAGGCGGTGCGCTCTCGAACTGAGAGCCGCTCTTGCGAGGCACCACTGCACGCGAGCAGGGAGTAAGCGAAGCGCTTCAGGCCACCTCACCGACGGCG
>Ga0209253_10003131_pt1 | contig 14567 bp, 15 predicted proteins | sample FrelakmetBRP12BR_FD_187145 | JGI IMG/M metagenome (GOLD analysis project Ga0209253, IMG submission 187145) | Freshwater lake sediment microbial communities from the University of Notre Dame, USA, for methane emissions studies - BRP12 BR (SPAdes)... | ecosystem: Environmental > Aquatic >...
TCTGCTAGAATGAAACGTCAGCCGATCCGCTTTTCAAATTCTATGATCTCCTGGGAGGGGTCACCGGCCCACGGACCTCTGCCAACCTCAATGAATCCGCACGACGAGTACATCCGTTGGGCGGGAATGAAAAAAGGATGTGAACCTGTCGTGGCTTTTGCCTTTTTGATGCTTAGAGATTGAAGGCGTCTCAGGATTTCCGAAAGCTGCTGTTTTCCGTACCCCCTGCCTCGAAACTCAGGCAGAATGCAATTATGGCCAACGATGCCAAACTCCGGCCCGTGTCGCGGATCGTATGACCCAAAGCCAGCGATCTGTCTTTCCAGCAAAGTCAGAAAAACACATCTTCCAATGGAATCGGGGTATTCGAATATCTCCTTATCGAATTCCTTCCATTTTTTCTCTTCTTGTTTCCATACTCTGGGGTTGGAAAGCACGAGTTCTCTATATGTTTCCTCAAGCAGATTGGCAATCAGCCCGCGGTCGTATTTAAGCGGCGACGAGAATCTTATGTTCATTTCTTAATCAAAAGCGCCGCACCTCATAAGCCGCGGCTCATCAAGCGGGCCGGGGCAGCGGCAGGCGAGCCGGAAGCCCTTCGGCCTTAGGGTTCTTGATGTTCTTCACTGCTACCTATACGGCCATCCCTCCTTTTTAACAAACTTTTCCCTATTTTGTTCAGATCACAGGGTAAAATCAAATATTCCCTGATCCGATTGACTTGGCTGCGCGCGGCCGCTAGAATCTGGGCATTCCCATGTTCGGATCCCCGCAGCAGCGGCAGGCTAAAAAGCTCATGAGAAAGGCCGTTGCTCAAGCCTATCTGGGAATGAGAAAGAATCACGGCGGGCCGTTCGGCGCCGTGATCGCCCGTGACGGCGAGGTCATCGCCAAGGCCCATAACATGGTTCTTAAGACTTACGACCCGACGGCTCACGCCGAGGTCGTGGCCATCCGCCGCGCCGCTTCGAAGCTCAAGAGGTTCGACCTCTCGGACTGCGAGATCTACTCCACCTGCGAGCCCTGCCCGATGTGTTTGGCAGCCATCTATTGGGCCGGGATCCGGAGGGTTTATTTCGGCTGCACCAGGAAGGACGCCGAAAAGATCGGCTTCCGGGACAAACGCCTGTACGATTTGATCAAAAAACGAAAATCTCCGGCCGTGGAGAAGACCAGGCTCGAACGCAGCGAATGCCTGAAGCCGTTTGAGGAGTGGGCCCGGAAAAAAGACCGGGTGATGTATTGAAGGAGAGTCTCCCGATGAAGAAACGACTCATCATCGCTTTTGCCTTGGTGTGGCTCTCCTGTTCTCTCGCTCTCGCCGCCGGCCAGATGACACCAGAGACAGAGCAGAAACTCGACAAAATCTTCGAAAATGGGAAAGACTCTTTCTATGCAAATATCGCCGCCCTGCTCAGCAACCACTTCCTGAAAGCGGAGCTGAGCGAGGCCGACTTCAGCAGGCTCCTGAGGGCGAGGGAGGAAATCCCCCACCTCTTCGAGCGCCTGATGATCTTCGCCTTCCAGAAAGATGCCCCTAAGTTCCGGGCACTGGCCGATCGGAAAGATGAGGCCTCTTTTCAGCAGTTCCAAGAAATGTTCCTGGCTCTCTCTCAGGATTACGCCGCCCGGTTTGTCGGCTCGCTTTTCCGCAAGACGCGGCTCTACGAATTCGAAATGGCGCTCCCCCATAACAAGGGAAAGTCCCGGCTGGAGCTGGTCCTGCAGTCGATCGGATTCAACGCCAGGAATGAACTCCCGGATTATCCGCGCGAGAAATGGTATTCCAATCCCGTCCGGCCTGACCTCACGGCCCAATGGGCCATCGACGCCGTCCGGGCACGCCAATGCTGGCCGCGGACAAGGGGCTCGGGGGTCGTGGTGGCGGTCATTGACTCGGGCATCGACCCCTACAACGCTCTTTTCAAAGACCGGCTCGTGCCGGGATTCAACTTCCTGAAGCGGACCAAAGCCCCCTGGAAAGACGAGGAAGTTCCGGTCATAGACTATGGACTGCACGGAACCGGTGTCGCCTCCGTGCTGCTGGCCATCGCTCCCGACTGCCGCATCATGCCGGTCCGGGCCATGGACGCCGACACCATGAACGACCCCGTCTTCGACTACTGGCCGCACGAATTCGAGGCGGCCGGGATATATTATGCCGTCAACCACGGCGCCCAGGTCATCTCGATCAGCGCCGGCCTTCATTCGACCGAGCCTGTCGTGGCCGAAGCAGTCCGCTACGCCTACAAGAAAAACGTCGTCATCTGCACCTCGGCCGGGAACATCTCCCGGAGCCAGTTCGGGTTGAATCCGGATGATGCGATATACCGGGCCTTTGACAGCGAGGTTCTCCTGGTTGGCGGAATCGAAAAACGGGGCACCGATTACCGGCCATGGCTCTATTCCTTGCCGAATCCCCTGGTTGACGTGGCCGCGCCGTCTTCAGAAATCTTTGTTCTTGTGCCCTCTTATCTTCCGGAATTCAAAGACAACTATGTGGCCGGGACATCGCTCTCCGCGCCTATCGCGGCGGGAGTCGTCGCCCTTCTCCGGAGCGCCGTTCCCCCCACGGCCGAAATCCTTCAAAAACCGGCCGCCTATTGCCGTCTCGTTGCGCGCTGCCTCCGGGAAACCGCCCGGCTCGATGTCCTCGACACCGTAGAGCCGGATGACGTGGTCGGCCTGGGTCTTATAGACGCCGAAGCCGCCGTCCGGTTGATGGAGCGCCTTTTGGCCTCACACCGTTAAGGGCCGGACAAAGTCCTTCCTCTATTAGGGGGCTTCTCCGTTTGCCTAAAAACAATGATATGAAACAGGATCCTGTTAGGCTAGGAGACTCCGGCCAAATTGATCAGGGCGCGCAGGAGTTTGAACCCGACGAGGTAATCATCCGCGGGAAATTCGAGGGTCCGGGGGCCTGTTCTTTTGACAAGATAGATAAGGGTGGGCAATTCGGCCTGGGCGCTCGTGTTGACCTCGAGTTCGAATTTAAACGGGGGATTGAGCCGGAAGACGGCAACCTGGCCCTTTTTCTGGAGTGCTTCCTTGGCTCCGTCACTGAGGCGTCTCTTGGCTTCGTCGCGCGGCAGGTTTATGGCCGCATACCGGCCTTGGGCCTCCTTGACCGCTACGGTGACTAGCCCGTCGCCCAGGATGGACTTGGCCTGGACGCAGGTCACGGTATCTCCGGTCAGCATGACCACCGGCACTTTAAAATAACCCGCGATCGCGGCGTTAAGTCCGAGTTCGGGCATCTCTTGGCCATTGACGCGGATGGCCCGGACAACTCCCCCCGAGATGGTGTGGTCCAGGATCGAGAGGGCCGTCCCAGCGCGGGCATGATAGCCGACGAAAATGCAGGCGTCGAATGAACCGTCGATTCCCTGCATCATCGAGAGCGCTTTGGGAGTGCCCGAGATGAGGCTCGCCCGCGGGTCGAGCGCATCGGCGATGATGTTCCGCATACTTCCATGAGAATCATTGACCACGACCTCAGCGGCCCCCGCCTCGAACAGGCCGGCGACGACGGCGTTAACGTCTTCGGCCATCCATTTCCGGGCCGGGCCGTATTCCGCAGAATCAGATGAGGTCTGGCTCCCGTGAACGACTCCCCAGATGCCTTCCATATCTACAGAAATATACACCTTGGGGCCGGTCTTTTCGGCCGCCAAGATTGTACTCAAAAAGAGAACAATGAGAAATGTCAAAACCACTTTTTTCATGCTCACCTCCTTTCTTCGACTCAGGACAGGCCGACGATCTCGCCGCCGTCGGTCACGTCCACTTTTTCAGCCGCCGGGACAGTCGGGAGTCCCGGCATGGTCATGATGTCGCCGCAGTAGGCGACAACGAAACCGGCTCCGGCGCTCAGAGAGACGTCGGTTACGATCAGCGTGAAGTTCCGGGGCCTTCCCAGAGCCTCTTCATCGTCCGATAGAGAGTACTGCGTCTTGGCGATGCAGATGGGGAGCTTTCCAAACCCGTCCTCCTCCAGGCGCATAATCTTCCGTCTGACTTTCCCCTCCATGGCGATGCCGGCGGCGCCATAGATTTTCTTGGCGACCGTTTCGACCTTCTCGATGAGCGGCATCTCAAGAGGATAGAGAAACTGAAAATGCGCGGCGTCCTGGCCAAGGGCCCTCATCAGTTCCTGCGCCAGGTCCACGCCTCCCCTGCCCCCCTGGCCATAGATGTCGCTCAGAGTCGCGCGCGCCTTTTTCCCCCGGCAGAGTCCGAGGAACACGGCGACCTCAGCAGCGCTGTCGTCCGGGAACTTGTTGAGCGCGACCACGAACGGAAGGCCGTAGAGGGCCATGTTCTCCATGTGCTTTTCCAGGTTGACGAACCCTTTTTTAACGGCTTCGACGTTCTCTGCTTTGACGTCCTTCAGCTTGACGCCGCCGTGCAGCTTGAGTGCCCTGAGCGTGGCCACTAAGACGCAGGCGTCCGGCGGCGGGATATGCCCCGTCCGGACGACGATATCAAAGAACTTTTCCGCGCCCAAGTCGGAGGCGAACCCGGTTTCCGTCACCACGAAATCCGCCAGGCTCAGGCCGATCCGGGTGGCGATGACCGAGCTTGTGCCGTGGGCGATGTTGGCGAAGGGACCGCCGTGGACGAGCGCCGGCGTCCCCTCCAGTGTCTGGACGAGGTTGGGCTTCATGGCATCTTTGAGAAGGGCGGCCATCGCGCCCTCGGCCCTGATCTGGCGGGCGAATACCGGCTTCCCTTCCTGTCCATATCCTATGACGATGCCGCCCAGTCTCTCTTTGAGCTCCTTCAGGTCGGCTGAAAGGCAGAGAATAGCCATGACCTCCGAAGCGGCGGTGATATCGAACCCGCTCTCCCGGGCGATCCCGCGCAGGGGGCCGCCAATGCCGATTACGACCTCGCGCAGGACACGGTCGTCCATATCCAGAACCCTCTTCCAGGTGATGGTCCGGCAATCGATCAGGCCGCAGACGCCGTCGAAGTGGAGGCGGTTGTCGACCATGGCCGCCAGCAGGTTATGGGCCGCCGTGACGGCATGCATGTCGCCGGTGAAATGGAGGTTGATATCCTCACGCGGAGCGACCTGGGCATGTCCGCCGCCCGTGGCGCCTCCTTTGAGGCCGAACACGGGTCCAAGGGACGGCTCCCGGATTGCGGCAATGGCCTTTTTCTGAAGATGGCCGAAGGCGTCGGCCAGGCCGATGGCCGTCGTCGTCTTCCCCTCGCCGGCCGGCGTCGGAGTCATGGCCGTGACCATGATGAGCTTGCCTCTCTTGGCGAGTTCCTTGATCGGCTGCGGCCAGATGATTTTGGCTTTAAAAGAGCCGTATTTCTCCAAGTAGCTGACCGGAATTCCGGCCCGCTCGGCGATTTCCTCGATGGGTTTCAAGGTGTATCCCTTAGCGATTTCTCTGTCGTCCGGCATGTCCACCTCCGCCTACCGAGTTTAGTGAATTGCGGGCATAATATCAATTTCCCGATATGGCCGTTCTTCTTGTTTCGGTGTATATTATCCAGAGGGAGACAAAATGCCTAACGTATTCTTGATATTGGCTCTCGTGTTTGTCGGATTGTTCGTCATCTTCTCCATGATGATCGTACAGGAACTTTCCAAGCGGGGAGTCAAGATCAACTTTGTGCTGTTGAGGCTTTACCTCATCAAGTATATCGGCCAGTACAAACAGATCACCCTGAAGGAGACCGGAAAGACCGGACCCCTGTATTGCCCTTGTGTCATATCGGTCATCCTGGCGCTCGTTTTGGCCGTAGCCGGCCTTATAATAAAGCTATAATCGTCTCTCTTTTCTTTCATCTCCAATCCGGTTTTTTATTGAGAATGGGTGGCAGGACTCAGCCTGAATGCAAGAAGGCGAACTCGTATTCCTCGATCAGCCCGTGGTCGGAGAAGCTGAAGAAGCAGTTGTTCCCGATGATGATGTGATCGAGGACCTTGAGCTGCATGACCTTGGCCGCAAAGACAAGGTCCCGGGTGATTTCCTTGTCGCAGGGCGAGGGCTCGGGGTCTCCGGAGGGATGGTTGTGGACGAAGATCAGGGACGAGGCCTCGTACCTCAGGGCGTCCCTGATGATCTCCCGGGGGTAGACGGCGCTGGAGTCGACCGTGCCCTCGAAGAGCGTCTTCTCTTCAAGGATCTGGTTCTTGGCGTCCAAAAAGAGCACTTTGAAGTTCTCCCGCTTCAGGTCCCGGAGCGCATGGTAGAGATAGTCAAACACTTCCCGTGAAGAGCGGCAATAGGGCCGGCTGATCATCCGGTCCCGCAGGAAGCGGCGGGAGACCTCATGGACAAACTTCAGGCCGAAGACGTTATGCGGGCCGATTCCCTGGACTTTCTGAAGGTCGAGAGGGCTGGCCTCGAGGACTCCGCCCAGCGTCTTGAATTCCCGGAGGGCTTTCTTGGCCGGCTCCTTGCAATCCCTCCGCGGGGTCCCGATGGTCAGCAGGAGCTCGATGATCTCGTAATCCAGGAATCCGTCAAGTCCCCCCTTGATGAACTTTTCTCTGAGGCGCTGCCGGTGTCCCCGCGGCTCTTCCGAACACCCCGCCCGGCCTTTTTTATTCTTCATGATCCCGCCAAAGACAGGACGAACAGAGGGCCCGAATTTTCGCAGAGGGAAGAATCCAGTTTCCGACCGGCTTCCCCTCAAGCAGATTCAGGATTCTGTGGCGGGGCGTCAGTCTTGCGACGGCGACCGAAAAGCTTTTAGATTTTGTCCGACAGCGTCTTCATAAAGGCAACGACGGCATCTTCGTCGCCTGCTGTCAGCCCGAGATCTCCCATCTCGTCGACATTGAGGTTGGCTGAAACCTCCGGGGCCGGCCATTTTTCAGAGGCGACATCCCGAGTGTTGTAAAAGTGCACAACGTCCTTGAGGGTCTTGAAGAAGCCGTTGTGCATAAACGCCTTGACAAAGTCCGGCCGCGGGCTCAAGTCCACGTTGCGCAGGGTCGGCACCTTGTGTTTGCCGATATTTTCCGCGGCGTACTTGGAGTATTTTTTCGTCTCCTTCAAGAATCCTCCGAGGCCCTCGTCGACCCACTTTTCCCCGTCGGGATTCCATTCCTTCGGTATTTTATAGAAGGGATTATCCGGGTTCCTGGGAACACCCAGGTTGTCGTAGGTGAAGTCGGTGAACAGGGGCGGCTTGCCGCCGACTGAGGTGAGGACGTGGCAGGCGAAACACTTGGCCTGGCCATTGAACAGGACAAGCCCCTTGAGCTCGACCTGGCTCAGCCCCAGGCTGTCAAACTTCTTCCAGTTGGAATCGTCGATGGAGGCCGCATCCAGGCCGGCCGCTTTCGCTTTGCGCCAGAAGTCATCGAACTTCGAGTTGAACGGGTTCACCTCGGCCGACCTCTCATAGGCGGCGATGGAGCGGCCGATGCGTTCGTAGGTGCCGTCGACATCCTTGGCCGCGTCGAGCGACCCTTTGCCCCAGACTTTTTCAAACAGGGCGGCGTAGTCGGATTTTTGAACTGCGGAGATAATGCTCTTCTTGTCAGGCATGTTCTGCTCGAGCGGGTTGAGGAAGGGGCCCATGGCCTGTTCGGCCAGGGGGTCGCCCAAAGCTTCCCCCGTGGCCCGGCCGTCCCAGAACATCCCGCCCACGAAATTCCCCTCTTTGTCGATATGAAGGACCGGGCTGTCGCCCGCGTAGGCGGCCGCCGGAGGCTTCCGGTTGCCAAACCGGCCTTTCACCGCGCCTTCGTAAACCCCGCCCTTTTTATTGATCGCTTCATCCGGGCCGGTCATCCCGACTTGTGGACCATGGCAGACGGCGCACTCCTGCCCCGGCGGTGTGGATAGGTTTTTGTCAAAGAACAGCTTTTTCCCGAGCTCTTCCAAGGGAGACAAAGAAGAAGGCGGTTTTTGCGCCAATCCGAATCCGGCTGAAAGGCACAAAGCGAGGAGGACGATAGAAAGAAGAACGACTCGGCTTTTCATTTATTACCTTCCTTTTTCCTGGTCTCTATTCTTATTTCCCGGTGTGACCGGGAGCTATATCTTTACCAATTGACGAGATTTTTGTCAAATCCTCCGAAAAGTTTCTTTACGTCGTGTAAATAGAATTTACGCCTGCCGGAACAAAAACCGATATCCTCCTTGTGACGGTTCTTATCTCATTCAATAAAAAAGAGTTGCAGGCTGCCTCGTGGCATAGAAATTGCTTTGGAATTAGGCAGACCAGCGGGCAAGCTTGTTGCCGGACCGGGAATTATTCCCGGTATCCATTGTATAAAGGACGGGAGCGCCAATGAGGCCAGACAATGGCTCTGAAAGCGACCTCATAACGAGAGCTAAGAAGGGAGACATGGACGCGTTCGAGGCCCTGGTCAGGAAACACCAGAGGACGGTCTATATCCTGTGCCACCGCATCACCGGCACCCACCAGACGGCCGACGACCTCTCCCAGGACACCTTCATAAAGGCCTATCTGGCGCTCCCCCATTTTATCGACGGCCATCCCTTCTTTCCCTGGATCCGGAGGATCGCCCTCAACAACTGCTTCAACTACCTCAAAAAAAGCAAGCGGGAAAGGCCGCTCCTCGAGGAGGAAAACGTGGCCCGGCACAATTTTTTAGGCTCTCCAAACGAATCCCCCCCCGACTCTGTCCAGAGGGGAGAGATGGAGAGAAAGTTCAAAGAGGCGTTCCGTACCCTTCCTCCCGAACAGAAGGTTATCTTCTCGCTGCGGGCCTTTGAGAACCTGAGCTACCAGGAGATCGCCCAAGCGCTGCACATCCCCACGGGCACGGTCATGTCGCGGTTGAACAGGGCGCGGAAGAAGCTCAAACTCCAGATGGCCGAATACCTGGGGAGGACCTGATGAGACACCGCAAGCTCCAGGACCTCTTGGGCGCCTATCTGGACAACGAACTTCAGGGAAAGGAGAGGATCCGGGTCGAAGAACATCTGCGGGTTTGCCGGGCCTGCCGGGAGGAGCTCGAACTTCTGAAGAAGCTGGATTCTTTCGCCCGCTCGCTCTCTCCCGCTCCCCAGGAAGAGCCCTATTGGGAGGCATTCCCGGCCCGAGTCAGGGCCGCCGTCAGACAGCGGCTCACTCCCGGCCGAGAAAAGGAGGCCGCCATGTTTAAAGATTCTTTCATCGTGGCTGAACGAAGCATCGGGCGCTCGGCGGCGGTCTTCCCGCTGGCGCTGGCCGTCCATTTCATCATCGCTTCCCTGCTGATCATCCTGCCGCTTTTGAACACGGGTGATCTGCCCCGCGTCGAAATCTATAGTGCCTTTCTCGCTCCCCCGCCCCCACCGCCTCCTCCACCTCCACCACCGGCGAAAAAACGGACGAGCTCCCAGGCCAAGACCAGGATCAAACCTGTCCAGGCGCAGGCCAACATCGAACCGGGGAAGCTCGTCGCTCCCGTCGAGATCCCGGAAGAGATCGCCGATGAGCAGGTCTCCGACTTCGGGGTCGAAGGCGGCGTCGAAGGAGGGGTGGAAGGCGGTGTCGTGGGCGGAGTGCTCGGCGGCGTCGTCGGCGGCGTCCTAGGCGGTGTCGTGGGCGAGGCCGAGTCGCCCGTCCGGGCGATCGGCGAGATCAAGGCGCCCCGCCTCGTCAGAAAAGTCCCGCCCATCTATCCCGAGATCGCCCGTCAAGCAAGGGTCGCCGGCACGGTCATCCTGGAGGCGACGACCGACATCTACGGGCGCGTGGCGACGGTCAAGGTGCTGCGCTCCATTCCGCTCCTCGACCAGGCGGCGATCGACGCCGTCCGGCAGTGGGTCTACGAGCCGATGATCATCAACGGCAGACCGCGGGGCGTCATCTTCTCGGTTACGGTCTACTTTGAGCTGAAATAGGCCCGGGGTCGGGTTATTATTTCTTGTCGGACGAGAAGTAGCCGGCCTCGAGGAGCCGGTCAGTCTCCTTGATCTTCAAACGCAGCAGATAAATGAGCACACCGACGGACAGCCAGATCCCCGCCAGAAAAACATAAATCCCCGTGCTCTCTTTGATGTTTTGAGGCGCGCCGATAATTCTATCGGCCTCGGGCTTGGACGGAGTCTGCAGGCTCCAGACGCTCATGGCCACCGCATAGACAATCAAGAGGAAGGCCAGGACGGTGATGATCTTTCCTTTGCGTCCGGCGGGCTTGTTATCGATAAGCGGCAGGAAGAAGAAAAGCACTGCGGCCAGCAGGATGAGCAGGACGGCAACGGTGTCGCCGGTCAGAAACAGGATCTTCGCCGGAAATATCTTGAGCGTCTGGAAGAGGAACAGGAAATACCACTCGGGTTTGATCCCTTCGGGGGCCGGAGCCATCAGGTCCGCCGCCTTGCCCAGGGTCGGCGGCAGGAAGACGGCGATCGTGACCAAGATTCCGATAAAGACGAGCCAGAGGACCGCCTCCCGGTAGACAAAATTGGGCCAGAACGGGAGCGAACGGCGGGCTTCGGCTTCCTCATCCGCGCCCACGGGGAGGCTCATGCCCAGCTTTTGGATGAGATAGACGTGCAGGGCCAGCGCGGCCAGCAAGCAGAGCGGCAGCACGCTGACATGAAAGCTGAAGAAGCGGCTGAGGGTGTCTCCGGAGACATCCTCGCCGCCGCGCAGGAACTTTGTCCCCCAGGCTCCGATGAGGGGGATGGAGCGCGGGATATCGGTCCCCACCTTGGTCGCCGCCAGTGAAAGGGCGTCCCAAGGCAGGAGATATCCGGTAAACCCAAAGGCCAGTGTGAAGACTAGAAGAAGGGCCCCGCTCATCCAGGTCATCTCCCGGGGCTTCCGGTAGGATTTGAGCACCCAGATGGCGAGAAGGTGGACAAAGACGATCGCGATCATGAAAGTGGCCGACCAGGAATGGACGGAACGGATGATCCAGCCCAGCGGGACCTTGGTCATGATCTCGCCGACGCTCTTGTTCGCCTCCTCCAGGGTCGGCCGGTAGTAGAAGGCCAGCATGATGCCGGTCAGGACCTGGATCCCGAAGAAAATGAGGATCAGGCTCCCGGTATACATCCAGGGAGTGTGTCTGTTCCGGGGGATCGGCTTGTGCTTGAGGAAGTCCATGACCGCCTGAATGCCCAGACGGCTGTCCAGCCACGCCCAGGTTTCTCGAGCGGCACCCCTGATGTTCATGCGGCTCCCTCCGGTCTGACCACCAGGTTTTCCCCTTCTGGTGTCACGACAAGACGCCGCAGAGGCTTGGGCGGCGGCCCGCCGATATTGACTCCATTCTCGTCGTACCAGCCATCGTGGCAGGCGCAGAAAAATTTCTTCTGCTCGGGAAGATAGGCGACATTGCAGTCGAGGTGGGTGCAGACGCTGACAAAGGCGATGAGCTCGCCCCCCGCCGTCTTCTTGAGCATCCCAGGCTTGCTCCCCCAGGCGAAGTTCTTGATCGCTCCAGGCTCCAGGCTGCCGTAATCAGTGAGCGGCAGGAGGACCTGCTCCGGCTCCCTCTCCGGAGGAAAGACAAATCTCAGAACCGGATAAAAGAACAAGGCTGCCAGCCCGCCCAGCCAGCCGCCGAGCAGGCCGTTAAGAAACTGGCGCCGCGTGAAAAGCGAATGTTTGAGTTTCATTTTTCCCGCTTGAAGAGGCTCTTGATCTTGCCGAGGACAAGCCTCCGCCTCAGTCCTTCGATGCCATCGGCCGGCCGCACTTTCCGCGGGCAGACCTCGTTGCACTTGAATACAGTGTCACATCCCCAGGCGCCAGTCTCCGTACTCATCCTCGACCAGCGCTTGTAACCGCGCACGTCCCTCGGATCCTTGACGAAACGGTAGAGCTTGGCCAGAGCGGCGGGGCCGAGGTAACGCTCGTCCCGGGCCACGACCGGGCAGGCGCTGTAGCAGCAGCCGCACATGATGCAGTTGACGAACTGGTCGATTTTTTCCATCTCCCGGTCGTCGATCCGGTGGCCTTTCTCCGGCTTCATTTCGCTGGAGAAAAGATAAGGTTCGACGGCAAAGAGCGCCCGCCAGAACGGCTCCATGTCCACGATCAGGTCTTTCTGGATTTCCAGGTTGGGCAGCGGCTCGATGACGATAAGCGATGTGCCCAAGGATTCTATCATCGTCCGGCAGGCTAGGTCGAACTGGCCGTTGATGACCATGGCGCAGGACCCGCAGACCGCCTCCCGGCAGCTGTAGCGGAAGGCCAACGAGCAGTCCTCGTCGTTGCGGATGTCCATCAAGGCTTCCAGAAGGGATTTCTTCTCCTCGGTTTCGTAGATGAAATCCTGGAAACAGGGACTCTGGTCGACGGCGGGGTCGAAGCGCAAGACCCGCAATATGTATTTCATGTCAGTATTTTCTTTCCTGCGGCTGGTACCTGGTGATCTGGACATCGCGGTAGGAGACCTCGGGCTTGCCGTCCTTCAGGCTGATGAGAGTGTGTTTGAGCCAGGCTGCATCATCGCGTTTGGGAAAGTCAAGCCGGTAATGGGACCCGCGCGTCTCCGCCCGCAGGAGCCCCCCAAGGGTGATCACCTCGGTGATGTCGACCATATAGCCGAACTCGATGAGGTTGACGATGGCCTGGCTGTAGCGGAGGCACTTGCCCGAGATGAAGGCCCGTCCGTAGTCCTCCCGGATCCCCCGGATCGCCTCCAAGGCCTCCTCGAGCTGTTTTTTCGTCCGGAAAATGCCCACCTTGTCGCTCATGACGATCTTGAGGTCGTTGAGCAGATGATGGGCCATCTTGCCGCCGGACCGGCTGAGCCAGGAATCCACCTTCGCCTTTTCAACCGCCGCCTCATCGAGAATATGCTTCTCGCCGCCGTCCTTCCGCTCCAGCCCACTGACAAAATTCGACGCCTCCCGGCCGGCGATCTTGCCGAAGACGACGGTATCAAGGAGTGAATTCCCACCTAGGCGATTAGCGCCGTGGACGCTCACGCAGGCGCACTCGCCGGCCGCGTAAAATCCCGGGAGCAACGTGGCGCAGCGCACATCCACGTCGATCCCGCCCATCGAATAGTGCTGGGCGGGCTGGATCGGGATGGGCTTTTCCACCGGGTCGAGGCCCCCGAACTTGATGCAGATCTCCCGGACGGAGGGCAGCCGCTTGTCAATCTTTTTCTGGCCCAGGTGCCGAAGGTCCAGGTGGATGTATTCATCCTCGAACCCATTCCCCTTGTCGACTTCGGTCTGGATAGACCGGGCGACGATGTCCCGCGGCGCCAGTTCCATGGCCGAGGGGGCGTAGTCGGCCATGAACCTTTGGCCCTTGTTGTTGACCAGATGGCCGCCTTCGCCCCGGGCGGCCTCGGTAATCAGGATGTTCTTCGGGTAGATGGAGGTCGGGTGGTACTGAACAAACTCCAGGTCCTTGAGCGCAACACCGGCCCGGTAGGCCATTCCGATTCCGCTGCCGTGGTTGATGTAGGCATTGGTCGTTTTGAGATAGACGCGGCCATAGCCGCCGGTGGCGAAGATGACCGCCCGGGCCCGGATGGGCAGGATTTGCCCGGAAGCGAGGTCATAGATGACCACGCCCACGCAGCGCCCGTTCTCTACGACAAGCTTGGTCACCAGGGCTTCCTCATAGACTTTGACCTGCCTTTTGAGCGCTTGTTCATAGAGCGTGTGGGCGATGACCAGTCCCGTGCGGTCGGCGGCAAAACAGGTCCTGGGAAATCCGGCTCCCCCAAAGGGCCGTTGGGCGATGAGGCCGGCGGGAGAGCGACTGAAGGGAACCCCGAAATGCTCCATCTCGTAGATGGCCGGGATGGCCTCACGGCACATCAGCTCTGCGGCCCCCTGATCAGCCAGATAATCGCTCCCCTTGATCGTATCGAAAGCATGTTTTTCCCAGTTGTCGTCCTTTCCCTCCGGAGTATTCCCCAGGGCGGCATTGATTCCTCCCTGGGCCGCCACGGAGTGTGACCTCAAGGGATGGACGCGGGATATAATGGCCAGAGACAGGCGCGGGTCGGCGCTCAGGGCGGCCGAGAGGCCGGCCAGTCCGCCGCCGACGACCAGGATGTCGTGGGTGATCATCAATAATTCCTGGTGAAGTAAAGGACCAGCAGCCCGGCGGCCAGGAGGACGCCGAGGATGGTGAAGACCCAGAAGAGAAGCTTCTCCCGGCGCGCCCCCATGTCCATGATGACCGTCCTCAGACCATACAGGGCGTGGAACACGACGAGGATGATGAGCAGCGTATCGGTCAGCTTGTTGGTGTGCAGGACGAGCGCCCAGTCAGGCTTCTGGTCCTTGGTCATCAGGAAGAATGAGGTGAAGAACTTGAGCCCCAGCAGCGCGATGAGAAGGAGCCCCGAAACCCGATGAAAGACCCAGATGAACATTGAATTATCCTTTTCCGAAAGACTATTTTTACTGTAATCTTGAAAAGGATGTCAAGCGCGCCACCCCGGCATTAGCCTTTCTTGAAGGCCTTTTCGATTTCCACAATGCTGACGCCGAAGATCGTCCTGGCGATTTCATCCAGGGCCGCGGTATCTTTCCCTTGGATATGGATCGTGGTATGGACATGGGTAAGAGTCGCTCCTGGATCGAGCGCGGCCGCGGGCGAAGAGGATTCGAGTTCGTAGAACGGACCGAGCGGCTTGGCGCCGGGCGAGGCCG
>Ga0209253_10003132_pt1 | contig 14566 bp, 15 predicted proteins | sample FrelakmetBRP12BR_FD_187145 | JGI IMG/M metagenome (GOLD analysis project Ga0209253, IMG submission 187145) | Freshwater lake sediment microbial communities from the University of Notre Dame, USA, for methane emissions studies - BRP12 BR (SPAdes)... | ecosystem: Environmental > Aquatic >...
GAACCAGCGCAGCAACCTGGTGACGCTCGTCGGGGGTCAGCGCTACACAATCGCGCTTGCGCACGAACCAGGCGACGCCGCGCTCAAGGCGGCGCACTTTGTTCAGCGTGCAGTGCTGGGCGATATCCGTGGCCTTGGTGGACCAGGGCGAGATGGTGCCGAGGCGCGGCACGACCAGCAGCAAGTCGCCCTGCGGTGCATGGCTTTCGAGTTTCGGCCCGTAGGTGAGCAGATGCTCGAGCACATCGAGTTCCGCCGCGCTGAGTTCCTGGGTGAGCGCGGCGAAGTGCCGGTACTCGGCATAGACCGTTTCGATGAGCGGGAGCGCGGCGCGCAGCCGGCCCATGAGCCGGGCCTGACGAAACGGCGAGAGCACCGCAGAGCCGCGCAACATGAGAACGGGAACGGGCGCGGTGCTGATGAGCGCCGGAGCAGAACCGGCTGTGGTTTCGGGGGCGTTGCTCGCCATCGCTTGCGCTCGTGTTCTGCGTTGAGGTTCGCCTGCTGCGGCCGGCAGCTCCAGGCGGCCCGGTTTCAGGACGCAAATATTATATCAGTTCGCGCCATGCCAGGCCGCCCTCTTGGGAGGCGATTTCCACCCGCTGTGATACCCCACCCAGGATCGCACCCAGGGCGGAGTGCACCAGCCAGGGGGTGTTGTTTTTCTCGCTCAGGTGGGCAGCAACAATATGTTGCAACCGGCCCGTATCAAGGGCTGCCAGCAGTGCCGCAGACGCATCGTTATTCAAATGACCAAGTGGCCCGCCGACGCGTTGTTTGAGAGACGCCGAATAGGGTCCCTCGGCCAGCATGTCGGAATCGTGATTGCATTCAAGAATTAGCGCGTCACAGCCACTGAGTTGTGTTTCGATATGCGGGGTGACATGCCCGGCATCGGTCAGCAGGCCGAGCCGGCGCGCGCCGTCGGAAAATACAAACTGGCAGGGTTCGCGTGCATCGTGCGGAACCGTATACGGGTGTACGGCGATGGCGTCGATGGAAAAATCTTCATGGGCCGCGAACAGCCGGCACTGCGGAAGGCGACTGGTTTCCGTCGCGCCGAGTGCGGCGCGGGTTCCGGCCGTGAGCCAGACCGGAAGATTGTATTTGCGTGCCAACGGGCCGACGCCGTCGACGTGATCGCCGTGTTCGTGGGTAACCAGGATGGCGTCCAGTTCACTGGCCTCACGCCCGAGACGCGCGAGACGGCGTTCGGTTTCCTTCAGCGTGAAGCCGCAATCCACCAAGATGGCCGTCTGCCCACATTCAACCAGTAGTCCATTGCCGCGGCTGCCGCTGCCAAGCAGTGCAAAGCGCAGGAATCCATTTTGTTGCCGACGCCCTTCGTTGGCCAAAGGGTCGATGGGCACGTGCTAGCGAAGCTGCTGCTGCAACAGACCGAGCAACTGCTCGCCGGTCTTGGATTTTTCCGGGTCGCCCTTCACATTGAACACATTCACACTGGTACCGGCGGGAGTGGTCTTGAGGCGGACCTGAAAGCGGTTGTTGGGCACCTCGTTTTTGGCGTTTGACGTAGCATTCGCATTGCTGGGATCAGCGCGCAAAAAGGAGAATAAGCCTTGGCGCTGCTTAGCCTGATCACTGTCCACGTAACGAACGTAGAAGACAGCGGTACTGCGATCTCGGTCTTCGATGATCACACCGGCGCGATCCAACGCCTGACCAACGCGCCGCCAGGCGGCATCGAGATCGTCTTGGGAAAGAACCAGCTCACCCTTCACCAGCTGCGCGCGCTCGCCACCTGCCGCTGCGACCTGGACATTGGCCTGCTGATTACCCAAGCCCAAGCCGAAGTGTGCCAGCAACTTGCCAAGCATTTCGGCCTCCAATTCCGGGTCGGACGGTCGCGGCTGCCAACCAACGTTCTTCGCATCACTAGCAGCCATTTGAGGCGTCACCACTTGTTCCAGGCCCTGGTGACTGACATATACCTCGGCCGTACCGGGCACACGGCCCTGCTCTACGCGTACACGGTACTTGTCGCGAAGACCGGAGGAATGAAGCGAAGACAGGATCTTGCTAAAGGCGCCGGTAAATTCTACCGGACGATCGATCCAATCGGTTTCGAGTATGCCAGTCTGCGGGTTGTCCACAATAAGCGTCATCTTGTTACGCTTGAAATAGTCGCGCGCCTTACCCAGCACGCGTTCCGAATTGTCCTGCACCACCAGCCAGCGCTGTGCGCCATCGCGCTCCAGATGCGCGCTGCCGCTGGCCGGTTCTGCGGCCTTTGCAATCGCGCTTGCCGGGGCGACGTTTCCGGCGGCTGGCGCAGGGGGCTTGGCAGCGTAATCCGAATAGGCCGCTGCACCGCTAGACGGAACCGCCGCCAGATCGTCGCCCGCGGGGCGCGCCAGATCCGGCGGCACTTCCAGCGCCTCGCGCAGCTTGGTCGGGGAATTCTCTGGCTTGTCGCCGAACATGGCGCAGCCGCTGACGTTGAGCATCAGTAGTGTGAAAAGAAATGCGGAGGTACGCTGAATCGTCATGAAATCACCGGAACACGGAAGTACAGAGAAAAGAGATAGGATGTACCGTCACTTCAGCCCGGCGCTCTGCATCGCCTGACGCAGTACAGCATGGTGCATTTCCGACAGGCGCGTCAGCGGCAGGCGAATGCCGCCTTCGATAAGGCCCATCTGCTCCAGCACCCATTTCACCGGAATCGGATTGGCCTCCACGAACAAATTCTTGTGCAACCCCATTAGTTTGTCATTAATAGCGCCCGCGTTCTTGGCGTCGCCCTTGAGCGCGGCCGCACACATATCGTGCATGGCACGCGGCGCGACATTGGTGGTGACCGAGATCACCCCTTGGCCGCCGAGCAGCATGAACTCCATACCTGTGGCATCGTCGCCAGAATAAAGTTCAAATTCTTTCGGGCAGAGCTTGAGCAGTTCGCGCGCCCGGTCGAGATCGCCGGTCGCATCCTTGATGCCGACAATATTCGGAATCTGGGCAAGGCGCGCCACCGTGGCGGGCAGAATGTCGCAGACCGTGCGTCCGGGAACGTTGTACAGGATCTGCGGTATCGGCACCGCTTCGGCAATCGTCTTGTAGTGCAGGTACAAGCCCTCTTGCGTCGGCTTGTTGTAGTAGGGTGTGACCAGCAGGCAGGCCTGGGCACCGGCCTCCTGCGCGCACTGGGTGAGTTCGATGGCCTCGATCGTGGAGTTCGAGCCGGTGCCGGCAATCACCGGCACGCGCCCGCGCGCGTACTCGAGCGTGAGCCGGATCACCTCGCAATGTTCCTGCGTGTCGAGGGTTGGAGACTCGCCGGTGGTGCCAACCGCGATGATGGCAGTCGTACCGTTGTCGATCTGGAAATCCACGAGGCGGCGCAGCGCAGCGGTATCGAGCGCCCCGTCGAGATGCATCGGGGTCACGAGCGCGACCATGCTACCGTGGAACATGAAGGAAATACCCGGACTTTTTGATAAATCGAGCAGGCATAGTAGCTTGCCCAGCCCGCCGATGACAAGCCTGACGCGTCCGGAGGCACGATAGGAAAAGACCGCGGATTTCTTTAGTATTGCTGGACGATTCACCCCCTCGTACCCGCCATGACCGACTCTGAAAAACCCGTCCGCGAGATCCGCATCAACCCCATTGTGCCGAGCGAATCGGTGCTGGTGGCCACGGCGCGTGGCATGCGCCCGAAGAAGGCTGAGGCGCCGGCGCCGCGCGACACGCGCGCGCACGTGGATACCTGCCCGTTCTGCGTGGGCAACGAACACATGACCCCGCCGGCGATCGGAACCTATCCAGAAGGTGCTCCGTGGCAGCTGCGCATCGTCGAGAACCTCTACCCGGTGTTGGGCGACGACCGCGAAAACCCGAACTTGAGCTTCGGCCTGCAGCAGACCATCGACGGTTACGGCCGGCACGAGGTGATGATCGATCACAACCAGCACGGCATTGCCGTGCACGAAATGAGCGAGGCGCACCTCGCCCTGTTATTCAGCACCTACCGTGCGCGCATGGAGCAACTCTACAAGTCCAACCCGCGCCTGCGCTACGTGCTGGTGTTCAAAAACTTCGGCCCGGCCGCCGGCGCCTCGATTGCCCACACCCACAGCCAGTTCATCGCCACGCCGGTGGTGCCGGACAATGTGCAGGACGAGGTCGAGAACAGCCGCGCCTACTATGAAAAGAACCACCGCTGCATCTTCTGCACGCTGATCGACGAGGCGCTGACCTTTGAAGCAACGCTCTACGACCGCGAATCCGGGGAGATCCGCCGCAAGCTGGACGTCGGCCAGTTCGTGATCGAACGCGGCAAAAGGTTCATTGCCATCAAACCGTTCGCCAGCCGCTACGAGTGGGAGGTGCACATTCTGCCGCTCGCCCACCAGAGCGATTTTCTCGCCGTCACGCCGGAAGACATCGCCGACCTGGCGCGCATTCTGCGTCGCACCATGACGCGCCTGGACGCGGTGCTGGGTGGCGCGCAGTACAACTACTTCTTACACTCGGTGCCGCATGCACCGAATTATGCCAACTGTGGCGCGAGCTACCATTGGCACCTTGAGATCTGCCCACGCACCAGCATTCCCACCGGTTTTGAACTCGGCAGCGGACTGTTCGTCAATACCGTGAGCCCGGAAGCGGCGGCGGCCAAGCTGCGCGCCGTGCCGCTCGACTGACTGTCAGACGCACCGTTCCCTCTGCAACCACGGAGAATCTGACATGAAGAAGGTGACTGTCGGCAAACCGGTACCGGACGTCGAGGTCCTGGCTACCGATGACCAGAAATTCAAGCTGTCCGACCTCTCGGGTAAAAATGTGGTGTTGTATTTCTACCCGAAGGACAACACCCCGGGCTGCACCACCGAGGGCCAGGACTTTCGCGATCACTACGAGGAGTTCCGCAAACTCAAGACCGAGATCTTCGGCATCTCGCGCGACAGCCTCAAGTCGCACGAAGGCTTCAAGGGCAAGCAATGTTTTCCGTTCGACCTGATATCGGATCAGGACGAGAAACTCTGCAAGCTATTCGATGTCATCAAGGAAAAGACCCTCTATGGAAAGAAATACCTCGGCATTGAGCGCAGCACCTTCATCATCGACGGCCATGGCACCCTCCACAAGGAGTACCGTGGCGTAAAGGTGGACGGACACGTGGCCACCGTGCTCGCGGACGTGAAGAAACTCGTCAAACAGTAAGGAAGCGCTGAAACGCCATGACCCACGAGAAACGCAAAAAGATATTCGTGCTCGACACCAATGTGTTGATGCACGACCCGGCAGCCATTTTCCGCTTTCACGAACACGACATCGTGCTGCCGATCGTGGTGCTGGAAGAACTCGACCATTCCAAGCGCGGCATGTCGGAAGTGGCGCGCAACGTGCGCCAGGTGAGTCGCTTCATCAGCGACATGATCGAAAAGGCCGGCGGCGACATCAGCCAGGGCCTCAAGCTGCCGTCGCACGCCGAAGGCTTCGAAACCGGCCGGCTGTACTTCCACATGGAGGCAGCACACACCCACCTGCCGAATGGCCTGAGCAGCCCGACACCAGACAATACCCTGCTCGGCGTGACCCTCGATCTCGGCCGCAAGCACCCAGCGGCGAGCGTTATCCTCGTTTCCAAGGACATCAACCTGCGCATCAAGGCGCATGCACTCGGCATCCCCGCCGAGGATTACACCAACGATCAGGTGCTGGAGGACGCGGACCTGCTGTTCACCGGCGCCATGAAATTGCCGGTGGATTTCTGGGAGACGCATGCCAAGGGCATGGAATCCTGGAAGGCCGAGCAGGGGCGCACCTTCTACCGTGTCACCGGACCGCTGGCGCGCACCTGGTTCCCGAACCAGTTCCTGTACGATGACGGCGAGCGCGCCTTCGAGGCGATCGTGCGCAAGCTCGAGAACAGCAGCGCCGTCATCGAGACCGCACGCGACTTTCGCGGTGAACGGCACGCGGTGTGGGGCATGACCGCGCGCAACCGCGAGCAGAACTTTGCCCTGAACCTGCTCATGGACGCGGACGTGGACTTCGTGTCGCTCATGGGCCAGGCCGGCACCGGCAAGACCCTGCTCACGCTGGCCGCGGCGCTCACCCAGACACTGGAAGAAAAACGTTACGCCGAAATCATCATGACGCGCGTCACCATACCGGTCGGCGAGGACATCGGCTTTCTGCCCGGCACCGAAGAAGAAAAAATGAACCCGTGGATGGGTGCACTCGAGGACAACCTGGACGTGCTCAATCCATCCGAGCATCCTGAGCGCGGCGCCTGGGGACGGGCGGCGACGCACGACCTGGTGCGCTCACGGATACGCATCAAGTCGCTCAACTTCATGCGCGGCCGCACCTTCCTGAACAAGCTGTTAATCATCGACGAGGCGCAGAACCTCACTGCGCATCAGATGAAAACTCTCATCACCCGTTCCGGCCCGGGCAGCAAAGTGGTGTGTCTCGGCAACATCGCCCAGATCGACACGCCCTACCTCACCGAGACCACCTCTGGCCTCACCTACGTGGTGGACCGCTTCAAGCACTGGGAACACAGCGGCCACGTAACCTTGCAACGCGGCGAGCGCTCACGGCTGGCGGATTACGCATCGGAGATTTTGTAAGCTTGGGGGCACAGTCCATGCGCCACTTTGAGACGCGCCTTACTTCCCGGGATTGGCAACTTTCTCATATTGCCGCCGGAACAGAACCTCAAGCTCGTCGATAATCTTCGCCGCATCCCGACCACTGATCACGTGCTGGGTCATGAGCACCGAGGTTTCGTTCAGCATCTTGGAGCGGTCAATCATCGGATAGGTCGCGCCCAGGCGTTTGATGGCCTTGACCACGGACTCCTTCTCCGGCCGCGGGATATCGAGCGGCGCGGTGACTTCCTTCGGGCCACTGTAACGGGCGGCGAGAAATTCGGCGTATTCGAGCAGCGCGACGGCCTGTGTCTCGGGCAGTTCGCCGAGTATCTCACGCAGGCGTTTTTCTATCTTGCTGGACATGGCCGTGGAGAAATAACGGGCGGCCGTGACGGCCTCAGCCGCCGGCCGTGCCCTTCTTGGACTGCGGTTCCTGCTTTTCGCAGTGCTCGTGGGCAAAATTCATGAACTCGTCCACCGCACGCAGGCGGAATTTCTGGCGCTGGTGCACGAACGAGAACGGCCGCTTGAGCACAGGGCTCAGAGGCAACGCTACGAGTGTTTTCAGCTTCAACTCCTTACCGACCGTGGCGCGCGATACGATCGAGACGCCCAAACCCGCCTCAACGGCGCTCTTGATCGCCTCCGGGCTACCGAACTCCATGCACAGATTGAGATCGTGCGGTGAAATCTTGTTATCCTCGAAATACTCGTTGATCACTTCGCGCGTGCCGGAACCCTCTTCGCGACACAGGAACGGCAGGCTCACAATATCCTGCGGCGTAACTGTGCTCTTCTTCGCGAACGGGTGACTGGGCGGGCAGATGAACATGAGTTCATCATGCCAGCAGACCTCGACCGCCAGATTCTTGTTGGTCACCGGCGATTCGACGATGCCGACATCCACGGTGTTGTTCTCGACCATGTGCACGATGCCGAGCGAGTTGGACACGCTCAGGCGCACGTTCACATCCTTGTAGCGCGACTGGAACTCACCGAGCAGGCCGGGCAGCACATACTCGGCGATGGTGGTACTGGCGCCGATGATGAGGATGCCGCTCACGTCGCCGGTCAGCTCCCGCACCCGGCTGTCCATCTCCCCGTACAGGGCGATGATCTTTTCCGCGTAATCGAACACCCGCTGGCCCGCGGCCGTGAGACTGATGCGATTGTGGGTTCGGTCGAACAGGCGCGTGTTGAAGTGTTCTTCGAGCTGCCGGATCTGAAAGGTCACGGCTGGCTGGGTCATGTGCAAGGTCTCGGCGGCCTTGGTGAAGCTCAGCAGACGCGCGACGGTATGGAACACCTGGAGTCTGCGATCAGCCATGATTTCCGGTAATGCGATGCGCTGTGATGAGGTTGATCATGGATTTGAGCACAATACGGTTGGATTTGGAATCTGGGCGCACCACAGCCGGGGTGATTGCGCCTCAGAAGCCTTCGATCTTGAGCTTGAGGTCGGTGGGACTGGAGGCATACTGCAAGGCGGTTTCCTCGTCGACTTGGCCGGCGCGCACCAGCTGGAGCAGGTGCTGGTCGAAGCCGAGCATGCCCTCGGCCACCGTGCCCTTCTTGATGAGATCGGAGATCTCCTTGATGCGCAGCGGATCGAGGATATAGTCGCGAATGAGCTGCGACACCGTCATCACCTCGCAGGCCACGATGCGCCCCGCACCGCCCTTTCGCGGAATGAGACGCTGACTCACTACTCCGCGCAGGTTCTGCGCGAGCTTGGCACGCATGGTCTGCTGGGATTCAGGCGGGAAGGCAGAGATGACGCGTGACACGGTTTCGGCCGCCGCCGGCGAGTGCACGGTCGAGAATACCAGGTGGCCGGTCTCGGCCGCGGTGAGCGCAGTCTCGATAGTCTCCGGATCGCGCATTTCGCCGAGCAGGATCACGTCCGGGTCCTCGCGCAGCGCGGCTCGCATGGCGTCAGCGAACGTGTTGGTGTCGATGCCGAGCTCGCGTTGGGTCATGATCGAACGTTTCTCGGTGAACAGAAACTCGATCGGATCCTCGATGGTGAGGATGTGGTTGTTCTGGGTGTTGTTGATCTCATTGATCAGCGCCGCGAGTGTCGTGGACTTACCCGAGCCGGTGGCGCCGGTCACCAGCACCAGGCCGCGTTCCAGGTTCGCGTACTTGGAGACGATGTCGGGCACCCCCAGCTCCTGGAGCGTCGGGATATAGGTGTTGATGACGCGCAGCACCATGCCGATCGAGCCGCGCTGGTAGAACGCATTGCAGCGCACGCGCCCGATGTCCTTGAAGCCAATCGACAGGTCCGCCTGGTGATTCTTCTCGAATTCCGCCTGCAGGCGCGCCGACATCATGGTCTTCGCCAGTCGCTCCATGAAGTCCGCCGGCAACGGCGGGATCTCGCGCACCGCGCGCAGCACGCCGTCCACCCGCAGGATCGGGTGATTGCGGGTGCGCAGGTGGATATCCGAGGCCTTGTGACGTACCGCCATGGCCAGAATCTGGCCAAGCAGCTTGAGCGGGTCGGTGGTGGCAGTGATCGCGGCGCTGGTCGAGGCGGCCGCATCGGCCGGTGCATTCATGGGATTGTTCATACGTGCACTAGTCTAGTCCATGCCGGAGTTCATGCAAACCTGTGCGCCCAACCGGCCCAAAAAAAGCCGGGGATCGCTCCCCGGCTTGTATCTGGCCTGTGACCGTTACCTCGTGCCTTAAGCAGCCGCGCCCACCGGCACGCCAAGCTTGGCGAGGATCTTGTCCATCAGGCACCAGTTGGTCAGGCCGCTCTGGAACAGGTTGGCACCGACAAACAGTGTGAACCAAAGCCAGTTCACGTTATGGAACAGCGGGCTTGCCGATACGCCCAAGGCGAGCGACAACATAATAAAGAATCCAGCGACGGTATTGCGTACGCGTTCTACGTTCATGGTGTGGATACTCCTCGTTGTGCGTGTTGAATGAATAAGTAAATAATGAAGGTACGGCGGCCGCAATACAAGCCGTCACGCCCCGTAGTCATTTAGTGAAGCCCAACTTCGTTCGTCTTGTCATTTTGTTACCTTATCGCCTTCCGCCACGGCGTTGAACGCGGTCTTGATACCGCCCGGCGCACTCATGATCTTGGTGAAACCGTGCGCGCCGGCCATCTTGGTGTCCGGTGAATGCAGCGCAATGCGGTAACGGCCGCGCAGCGATATAACCTCGCCGCCCTGCACCAGGAGCTCGTACGGCAGCGCTGCGGTGATGCGCAACTCCTGCCAGTCGAGGATGTCCATGATCTCCTTGTCGGTGTCCTTGTCGCCTTTGTCGATGCCGTCGCCGGTGACAATCGCCACACCAAAGACGCTGATCTGCTGGCCCGGCAGATCGATGCGGTACACCTTTTTCGTGCCGCCCTTGCCGGCCGCCAAGCCCTTTTCCACCGCCGCCAGAGCGGTCTGGTAGTCGGGATGCTTGGCATGTACATCGACCTGCTGGAAATACGGCATGCCCACCATGTAATGGTAAGTTCCCGGCGCGAGCTCCTCGGCCGTCAAGCCGTCCACGGCGCCAAATTCCTTCGTGGCGCCGAGTGCCGTCTTGAGCTTCTCCGATACCGCCTCCAGCTTGCCCAGACCATAGGCAGCGCCGAGGTACGCCGGATTCATGTACGACACCTGTAGCTTGCCCTTGGAGTCGGACACCGCCACGCGCTGGCCGGCACCGAAACCGCCGAACTTGACCTTGGCCGCGGCTGCCTTAAGTTCCGGGCTAGTGACTACAATCACCGTGGCGCCGGCATACGGCGAGTAACTGCCCGCCTCCTCAAAGCCCTGAGCTTTGAGGGAACTCTTCACGGTCGCCACCGCCTGTTCCAGATTGCCGGCCGGCGCGCTGCCGAGAATGAATGGCTTAAGGCGCACCTCGTCTGCAGCCGCCTGTGATGCGACTGCAGCCAATCCCACCAGGACTACCCCCAAGATCTTATGTGTCACGGAGCAACGCATTTTTTTCTCCTCTAAAAAAAATAAATCTGTTTGACGTTGGCAAAGCGTCGGTATTGGGTCCAACACTTTGTCGTTCGCATCCTGCACACCGGTCAATCGCGCCGTACATACGCCTTAGCTGCCCGGTGCGGTCAACGCCTTCTCAATGGAGTTGAAAATGGCGCTGGGGACAAAGGTGTTTTTCGTGAACGCCATGTAACCCGAGTCCCAGAAGTACAGCTGCATGCGCCACATCTCGCCATACTGCACTGCACGCACGTTCTTGCCGTCGTTGGTGACCAGGATTTCTATGGGCAGAGCCGGCGCATGATCAGCACCGGGGTACGGTGCATCCTTGGCCTTGCCGTCACTGCGGAAATCGGAGTTGATACGTATGCACCTGTTCTCCGTGTACTCGTTACTGATCCCGAAGTACACCGCATTCGTGCCAACCGGCACCTTGCTGATCAGACGCCAGCCCGAGGCGTCATCCGCACCCTTGTCCTTGCTGGCAGCCAGCGTCTTCTCGACACGGGCGACAATCGCGGCAAAATCTGCCGGCTTGCCCTCGAAGAGTACGATCTGGCTTTCTTCCCAGTTGCGCCACTTCGCCATCATCTTGGCGGGACCATCGCCATTAAAGTTATTAAGCGTCTTCTCGCTGCGCAGCGGCTCGAGCTGCAAGATCTCCGCCTTGCCCGGCACCTTGGCCGCCACATCCCGGATTTCCTGGGCAGCGCTCTTCGCGGCGGCCAGAAGCTGCGGATAGTCCTTCTGCCCGGCATAGAAAACCATGGCATGGGCAACCGGGTTGGCCATGTTGATGTAGGTTTTCTTGCCTTCACCAAACTGGTAGACGGCAACTCTCAGAATCTGCGCCGAGACGGTATTGGCCGGCGCGCCCTTGGCGGCCTCCAGATAGGCGGGTGAGGTCAACACATACACCCTGGCCTTCTGTGCCCCGTCGGGAATCTTGAGATCATGCTTCGCGTGCAGAGTGAGCTTCGATTCGCCCAGACTCTTTTCCAGCGCCGCGCTGGTTTCCTCGAACGAACCCGAGGCCGCGAGGATTCGTTCAAAAATTCCGTGATCGTCGGCGGCACGGGCAACTCCGCTCCATGCCAACAGGACGGCAAGCACTGCAAACAGACTGCGTATTATTCTCATGATCTCTCCTCCTCGTAATGAACCTGGCTGGTAGTGACTCCAGCAGAATGGTTCGGATTCTTTTTTGTCCACTGGCCTCTGCCAGTTTCTTAAAAAAAATGGGGCTACAGTTTCCTGTAGCCCCACGTTGTTAACTACTTTTCAAGTCAACAATCCTAAATCTTTACTTCGCGGCGTAATTGATGCCAAGACCGAAAGCGTTCTGGGACATTTTGATTTCTGTACCGGCAGGGAATGGGCCACCGGAAGTCATCGACGTGTTCGTAGCGGTCTGGCTAGCCTCCGGAGAATAGAGGTAGTAAGCATTGAACGTCAGGTTCTTGTCCATCTTGTAACCAAGACCCAAAGTAAAGTGGGTTTCGGAGATGGCTGGGAACGGATAGTTGGCGAAGGCCGCATCCATCGACCCACCTGCACCCGCAGGATTGCCACCCTTGATCGGCGACTCGCCGTAGTTGAAACCGACGCGCAGCGCCAAGCTGTCGGTCGGACGGAACTCGACACCGAGCTTGTAGACGATCTGGTCTTCCCAGCCGAAGAACTCGAACACTTCCACGCCCGACCACTGGTAGTACAGGATATCGGCCACAATATCCACGCTCTTGCCAGCAGCAAACTTGGCGCCGATGCCGTACTCGTTCGGCAACGTCAGTGCAGCGTCGCCGCTATAGCCGAACCCGCCCAAGAAGTTCTTGAAGTAGCTGATCTCATCCATGCTCAGCTTCGGCTGGACCATGGCGCCGATCGAGATGCCGTCGGCTACCTTGGCATCCACACCCAGCTTCACGCCATAACCCATGGCGCTGCCTTCGTTGGTGCCGGCAGCACCCTGACCAAAAAGGTTGCGCGTCGTCAGAGTCTCGTAAGCAACGACCAACGAACCACCAATTGCCACGTTCTTGTTAATCGCGAAGCTCATGGTTGGCGCGATAATCAAGCCCTGCAGATTGACGCTTTCCGGGGCAGAACCGCCAAAAAGTCCAGTACGATAGTCCGTGTTCATGCCGCCCATGGCGTAAGCCATGATGCCCCAGCTCATGCCGTCATTTATCTTCGAAGTGAAGGCAGCCTGCGGAATCGCGAACATCTTGCTGTCGCTTGCTGCTGCTGTGCCAAACGGACCCACGGCGCCGGTGGTGTCGACCGTGCGATCGGGCATGAACATGCTCCATGCCACGTTGATTGAATCGCCGGTCTGACTGATCAGGGCCGGGTTGTCCATACCGGCAGAGGCTTCGCCAGCGTTGGAAAGACCCGCGCCGCCCAGACCGTGCGCAACCATACCGTTACCGGCCTGGATAATACCGTTGGTGGCGAACGCGCCGGCCGAGAACGTCAGGCCTGCCGCCGCCGCAACTGCCACTGCGAGTTTGCTTTTATTGAATGACATCTGTACTCCTCCTCTTGCGATATATAAAAGTAGCCTGGGTGACAGGCCGCCTGTACAGCTGTAGCAGGTAACCGCGAAGTTATTCGCTTCCGGCTCCCCACAATCCTTTACTTAGTTTAGTAATGTTCCCTTGTTCTTGCGTTTGTCGTCCTTGGAAATCCAGCGACGCAAACGATGGCGGAAATATTCCACTCGTTCGAGAATCCTGTCAACGTATTATTTTATACTCATATAAACACATGCCTGATAACGAAACTCAGGGCACTTATCAACCATTAAATGGTTTTAAAACCACAACTTGCCAGACGCGTGACATTCAAGCGATTAGCGCCAAATTGACCTGAGCGGGCAAGTGGTCGAAAAAAAACCAGCCGCTAAAAAGCAGGCTGGTTTTTTTATGGACGAACAATGCAGCTTATTTCACATGAACAGACACACGTCCGTTTCGCCAGCGAACTCGAAGAACGTGGCAGCACCGCCGAATTCGAGACCGTCAATGAAGTCGCTGTGATCGAAGCCGAACAACTCGACCGTCATCTGGCAGGCGATCATTTTCACATCCGCCTCACGGCACAGGTCGCGCAGCTCTTCGATGCTCGCCACGCCATTGTTCTTGATGGTCTGCTTCATGAGCACGGTGGCGAGCGACTCGAAGCCCGGCACCACTGCCTGCACCGCGTTCGGGATGTTCCAGTTGATGCCCTGGAACCACTTCGGGCCGAACGGCATTTTCATCGGCATACCCGGATTACCGAGCGGGCTGACCTTGAGATCGAGCTTCTTCTTGAGAAGCTGCAGGCCGTAGAAAGTGAAAAACACCTGTGTCTCGTAACCCAGCGCCGCGGCCGTGGATGCCAAAATGAACGGCGGATAGGCCCAGTCCAGCGTGCCCTTAGACGCAATAATACCCAGCTTCTTGTTGGCCATGCTCTTCTCCTCGAAATGAAAGACCGCGCACGGTCTTTCTAGTTGTAATTAATGATGCCAGTCAGGTGATGCCGCGGCACAAGTCCGCGGCACAGGTTCAGGCCTTCTTCTTGATCAGAAAGGTGTACTCGCCACCCGCCTCGGCCGACTCCAGCAGGTCGTTACCGGTCTGCTTGGCGAATGCCTGGAAATCTTTCACCGAGCCCGGATCGGTCGCGATGATTCTGAGTGTCTGGCCGGCGCCCATCTCCTGCAGAAACTTCTTGGTGCGCAGGATCGGCAGCGGGCAGTTGAGGCCGCGCGCATCGAGTTCTTTGTCAAAGCTAGCCATTTTATTTTCTCCTGAGTTATTTATGTAAAAGAAAATCAAACCTAGACATCGTTACCATCCAGCTTGGCTCAGGCGCTGGCTGCCATGCTCTCAATCGGGGCCAATGGCCGGCCACTTTGCGCCCAGCCAAGAATACCGCCACGCAGGTTATACACGTTACTGTAACCGCGCGTCA
>Ga0209253_10003133_pt1 | contig 14565 bp, 14 predicted proteins | sample FrelakmetBRP12BR_FD_187145 | JGI IMG/M metagenome (GOLD analysis project Ga0209253, IMG submission 187145) | Freshwater lake sediment microbial communities from the University of Notre Dame, USA, for methane emissions studies - BRP12 BR (SPAdes)... | ecosystem: Environmental > Aquatic >...
CTCTCTGTCCGATCCGCCGGACATTCTGGTGCGCCTCGTGGCGAACCGTCACATCGAGGTCATCCCGGCTGACGAACTGCTGCTGACTGCGGCGGAGGCAGAGCACCTTCTGTCGACGTACCCAGAACTCGATCAGCACGCGCGCAGGGCGCTGCACGCGCAGTCGGGCGGCTGGGCGGCAGGGCTCGTGCTGATGGCGGACCATGCGCGGCGGTACGGCGCCGATTCGACCGTCCGAGGGATCCCCTCCCGGGAAGCCGTGTTCGACTACTTCGCCGGCGAGATCTTCGCGCACGCGACGCCCGCGCATCGCCGTGTGCTGATGTTGTCCGCCGCGTCCCCGTGGATCACCGGCAAGCTCGCGCGCATCGCCAGCGGAGACCCGGGGGCCCATCGGCTGCTCGAAGACCTGTATCGGCGCCACCTCTTCACGGATCGGCGGCAGGGCGCCGAGGTCAGCTACCACTACCATGCGCTGTTCCGCGACTTCCTGCGCGCACGCGCCGCGCAGGAACTCTCCGGCGACGCGCGCAGGGACTCGGCGATCCGCCTCGCGCGCGCCCTCGAAGACGACGGTCATCGCGAAGTGGCCGCGTCCCTGTACCTGGAGGCATGCGACTTCGCGGCGGCGGCGCGGCTCGTTCTCTCCGAGGCGCCGCACCTCTACGCGCAAGGACGCGCGCGCACGCTGCTCGACTGGATCGGCGCGATCCCGCTCCCGTTCGTTGCGGCCAATCCTTGGCTCGCGTACTGGGCGGGCGCATCCGAGGTCTGGGAGGACCCGGCGTCCGCACGCACACGCCTGCAACAGGCATTCGACGGCTTCGCGGCGATCGGCGATCGGGAAGGGCAGGTGCTCGCGGCAGGCGCCATCACGCGTGCCTGCATCCTCACGGCGACCTGGGCGCCTCTCGACGCGTCGATCGTGGCGCTGGCCGCGCTGCTCGACCACGATGCCGACGCCATCGCGCCCGCGGTGCGGCTGACGGGACTCTCGCGGCTGGTCTATGCGGCATTCGTGCGGCAGCCGCAGCATCCGCGGCTGCCCGAATGGGCGTCGCGCACGCTCGCCCTGCTCGGCACCGCTGCCGTCGGCAACGAGGCCGTGATGGCGGGGTTCAGCCTGATGCAGTACCACCACTTGACCGGCAGCACCGCGCAGCAGGAGCAGGTGGTCCGCCGCATCGACCCCATGCTCGCCGATCCGGCGATCACGCCGGTCAGCCGGTGCTACTGGCTGTGGGCGAACTCCAACTTCGTGCTCCGGACCGGCGCGCCCCAGGACGCGATCGCCCTCATCGACGAAGCCGTGGAGCTCGCGACCGACCATGGCTTGGCGATTTCCCCCGTGCTGCGCCGCTTCCGGATCGGGCACGACCTGACGCTGCCGAACCTCGCGCGTGCGGGATCCGAGCTGGCCGCGCTCGAAGGCGCGCGCCGCGTCGAGCCGTATTACGAGATGCGGGCGTGGCTCGCGCTGCAGCGCGGCGACCTGACGGCCGCGTTGCGGGAAGCGCAGACCGCACTGCAGTTTGCGGAGGAACGAGGCCGCACGTACTACCGCGTTCTCGACCGGTTCCTGCTGGCGGTCATCGGCGCGGAGGCCGGCGCGTTCGACGACGCGCGGGCGGCGATCGCGCACTACCGTCGCGACACGGCAGGCGTGCAGGGCCCTCTCGCGGAGTACCACGCGCTGCTGGTCGATGCGTACATCGCGTGGCGCTCCGGAGACCGCGACGGCTGCGTCGAACCCTTGCGCGGCGCCCTCGCCATCGGCGAACGCGAGCGCTATCGCAGCCACTGGATCTGGCACCCCGCGATGATGGCGCGGCTCTATGGCGAGGCGCTCGAGCGCGGCATCGCGATTCCCTACGTGCAGGACGTGATCCGGACGCACGCGATGGCGCCGACATCGCCGGACATTGCCGCGTGGCCCTGGCCGATCACCGTGCGCACGCTCGGAGGCTTCGCCATCGAGGTGCGCGGCGAGCCGCTGCGCTCCGAGGGCAAATCGCAGCGCAAGCCGCTCGACCTCCTGAAGGCGCTGATCGCGCTGGGTGGCCGCGATGTGCCGGCGCACGTGCTCATCGACCTCTTGTGGCCCGAACCGCTCGAGGACGGCGGACAGAAGGCGCTGGAGATCACCGTGCATCGGTTGCGCCGGCTCCTGCTGTCCGACGACGCGGTCCGGGTCACGGATCGGCGGGTGACGCTCGATGCCACGCTCGTGTGGGTCGACGCGTGGACGCTGGAGCGCATGCTCGTCAGGCTCTTCGGAATGGCCGGCGGCCCGGAGCCGGCGATCGAGGGGCTCGAGGCGGCCGCCGCGCGCGCGCTCGACCTCTATCGCGGCGAGTTTCTCCCGGGCGAGCCGGACGCGCCATGGCTCATTCCGATCCGCAACCGCATTGCCGGCCGCTTCCAGCGACTGGTGCTTCGCCTGGGCGGCCGCTGGGAAGCGCAGGCGCAGTGGGGGCGGGCGCTCGTGTTGTATGCGCGCGCGACGGAACTCGACACGCTTGCCGAGACGTTCTACCGACGGCAGATGGTGTGCCTGCGCGAACAGGGCCTGCGCGCCGAGGCGATGGGGGTCTATCGGCGCTGCCGGCAGACGTTGTCCGTCGTTCTCGGCGTGCCGCCGATGGCCGAGACCGAGGCGCTCTTCCGCGAACTCTGCGCGGACTAGGCGCGCCGTGCGCGGGCCAGATTTGCGATCCGTAGGCGATGCGTAGGTGCGCGCAGGGCGCGCTGCGCCATGCTCCGCGCACTGCCCGCAGCACGCGCGCAGCCACCGGATTCGCCACCCACGCAACGAAGGGGAACCGCCATGAAACGACAATCGATGTGGGCCTTATGCGCGATCGCCGCCGCGTTGACCGTTCCGGTCGCCGCGGCCGGCCCGACGCCCGCCGAAACCTGCGCGCTGAAGGCGCAGGGCCTCTACGGATTCCAGTGTCAAGGAACCACGTCCACCGGCGGCGCGGCGGAGCCCGTGACGTTCATCGGTACGGTGGAGGGAAGGTACGACGCATTCTACGAAGGCTACGGCACGTTCAACTCGAGCATGGGATCGGTGCCGACCCATGTCGCGGGGTACGCGACGTTCGGCAAGAACTGCTTCGGCCGCATCGCCTACACGACGAACGAGATCCTGCTGCCCGGGGTGGACCCCATCCCGCTGCCGGCGCTGGTCATCGACTTCGTTCCCGTGAACGACTTCAACGAGATCCTCGGCGTGCCAGTCGCCGGGCCGGGCGTCAACGGCGACGCCGTGCCGCGCATGACCTGCCGGCTCGTCCGGATCGGCAAGTAGCCGCCCCGACGGCGCGCGCCTGCCAGCCATCGGGGAGCGCGCCGCCCTCCGCGCGGTGCATACGATGTCCTGCGACCGACCGATGATCGCCGACCACGGCCCATGGCTCGAGCAGTTGGGTGAAATCGAACTGATCGGCGGGTGGTGCGAGGTGCCGCTCGCGCCGGAGTTCGCGGCAGCCGTCGACGCAACCCGCTACCAGGTCTGCCTGACGAGCCTGGATGCGGTGCTGGTATTCGTTCACAACCGCACGCCTCTCGGCTTCGAGGTCCACGCGGCGCCCGTGCGCACGGCCGGGCGGCGATCTTCGGTCCGCTGCAGCTATCGCGTCGCCGCGCCGCGCATCCGTGCGACCTGACCCTGATTCTCCCAAGCGGGGTATTGACGCCGGGTTGACGGCGAGCGCCCAATACCGAAAACGCTGCCGACCCGAGGAGACCCGAATGCCCATCCGCTCGCTGCGCACGATCGTCGCCAAGCAAAAGCCGATCACGGCGCCCAAGTCCGCGAGCGTGCTGGAAGCCTCGCGCACGATGAAGCTGCACAACGTCGGCGCGCTGCTCGTCGTCGACGGCACGCGGCTCGCCGGCATCTTCACCGAGCGCGACGCGCTGTTCCGCGTGCTGGCCGCGGGGCTCGACGCGACGCGGACGCAGCTCGCGGACGTGATGACGGCGCAACCGCAGACGATCCACCCGGACGAGCCCTTCGTGCAGGCGCTGCGCGTCATGTATCGCGGTCGGTTCCGCCACTTGCCGGTGGTCGAGTTCGACCGGCCTCTCGGGATGGTCTCCGTGCGCGACGCGCTCGACGACGACCTCTACGCGCTGCGCGCCGCCATCGAGCAGCAGGCGGATTCGCTCTACTAGTCGCGCGTTCGGCGAAGCTTCGGAAGGCCCCGTCCGTCGCGCGGTTCGCGCGGACAGGTGCATGGGCACGTCCCTCCTGCATGCCGTTCGCGCAAGCGCGGGCGCGGTCTCCGCAAGTGCGCGCGCCATTCCCGCATAATGGCGATGCGGCGAGCAGCCGCAACCGGCCATTCTCGGAAGGCATTCCATGAAATACAGGACGCTCCCCGGCACGTCGTTGTCCGTTTCGGAAGTCTGTCTCGGCACGATGACGTGGGGCGAGCAGAACAGCGAAGCGGAAGCCCATGCGCAGCTCGACCGCGCGACCACGCAGGGCATCAACTTCATCGACACCGCCGAGATGTACCCGATCCCGCCCAGGCCCGAGACGCAGGGCCGCACGGAGACGATCCTCGGCCGCTGGCTCGCGCGCCAGCCGCGCGACCGCTACGTCATCGCGACGAAGGTCGCCGGTCCCGGCCGCCGCGAGTGGATCCGGAACGGCCGCAACGACCTGACGCGCGAGAACATCGCCGAAGCGTGCGACACGAGCCTCGCGCGTCTCCAGACCGACTACATCGACCTCTTCCAGATCCACTGGCCGCAGCGCAACGTTCCGATGTTCGGCGCGACCGAGTTCGATCCCGCGAAGGAGAAGGAGGGCCCGGCGATCCGCGAGCAGGTCGAGGCGATGGCCGCGCTGATCGCAAGCGGGAAGATCCGCCACTACGGCGTGTCCAACGAGACGACGTGGGGCGTGTGCGAGTTCCAGCGCATCGCGAAGGAGCTCCGGGTGCCCGGCCCCGTGACGGTGCAGAACAGCTACAGCCTCGTGTCGCGCGGCGTCGACAACGATCTCGCCGAGGCGCTCCATCGCGAGACGATGTCGCTGCTCGCGTACAGCCCGCTCGCCGCCGGCATGCTGACCGGCAAGTACCGCAACGGTGCGCGGCCGCCGAATGCGCGGCACACGCTGTTCGACCAGGCGGGCCTGCGCTTTCGCAAGCCGGTCGTGCAGGAGGCCATCGAGGCCTACGCGAAGCTCGCGGCGCGCCGGGGCCTCACGCTCGCGCAGCTCGCGCTGGGTTACGTGCGCAGCCGCTGGTACGTCGGCGCGACGATCATCGGTACGACGACATTGGCGCAGCTCGAAGAGGACATCGCGGCCGCGCAGTTCGACCTCGACGCGCAGACGCTTGCGGAGATCGTGGACATCCAGGCGCACTTCCCCAACCCGGCGGCGTGACGGCGCGCGCGCGCGGCTGATCCGGCGCCGTCGCGGGGAGGCGCGCAATCGCCAGGGTCGCCGTCTCGACGGCCCGCGGGTTACGCAGTGCCCGGCACCCGGTCCCGCGGTGCCTGCGCCGCCCTTACGCGCCGCGCGCCGAGCGACGCCAGCACCTCCGCCGCCGCGCGCTGGCCCGACTCGACGGCGCCGTTGAGGTAGCCCTGCGCGTCGATCGACGTGTGTTCCCCCGCGAAGTACACGTGTCCCTCGGGCTTGCCTTCGACACCGTAGAACGACGTGTACTGGCCAGGGCGGATCAGCGCATAGGAGCCGAGCGACCACGGGTTGCGGTCCCACGCGTTGCGGATCACACGGCCGTTCCACTGCGCGGCGGACGCCGGCGCCGCGCGCGCGAGTTCGGCGAGCGCCTCCCGCGCCTGCGCGTCGATGTCGCCCAGTCCGGCCGTGACGGCGCGTGCGCCGCCCGAGTAGAAGTTGAGGATGCCGGCGGCGCCCGGCTGCGCCCGCGTGACGTCCCACGTCGTCTGGAACGCGCCGCGCAGCCGGTATTCCCCATTGCAGCGCGTCTTGACCCAGAAGCGCTCGGCGAACTGCAGCTGCAGTTTTGTATTGCGGCCCATGCCGAGCTCGTCGATCGAGCGACGCTTGCGCGCGCCGAAGCCGGCGTTCCTGAGGTCGACGGCGCGCAGCAGCGTGAACGGCAGCGCGAGGATCACGCGATCGGCGATCTCCTCGCGCTCCGCGGCATCGCGTACGACGACGAGCCGGTAGCGGCCGTCGGGCCGGCGCGCGAGACCGACCAGTCGGCACTTCGTCTGGATGTCGCCACCCGCGTGCTCGGCGAGTTTCGCGACGAGCTGGTCGTTGCCGCCGCGGATGTGAAAGCGCTGGTCGGATTCCTCGTACGGCGAGAAACGGTCCTGCGGCGAGCCCGCCAGCAGGCTCACGACGGTCACGGCGCTGATCTCGTCCGGGTCGCCGCCCAGTTCCTCGCCGTACGCATTGACGAGCAGCTGGCCGAACCGCGACGCGGCGCCGCCGGGCACGCGCGTCGCGATCCACTGCGACGCCGGCATGCGGTCGAGCGCACGCTGCGCCGTCGTGTGCGCCGCGTAGGTCGGCAGGTCGTCCCCCAGCGTCTTCGCGTCCACGGAGAGCGCGGGCAGCACGGCGGCAAAATCGCGGTCGATGTCGGCGACCGTGTAAGGCACGCCGTCGAAGAACGCGACGGCCTCGCTGCCGGCGGGCTCGGCGGCGACGAGATCGTCGAGCGGGAGCCCGAACCCGGCGCAAAGCGCCTGGATGGCCGTGTGCGTCGTGTCGATGAGCTCGCCGCCGCGCTCGGCGACCTGGCCGTCCGCGAACACCGACCGTTCGGACCAGCAGCGCCCGCCCAGACGCGGCGAGCCTTCGAGGATCGTCGCCCGCACGCCGGCCTTCGCGAGTTCATGCGCCGCCGTGAGGCCTGCGAGTCCGGCGCCGACGATGACGACGCGCGCCTGGCCGGCAGAGGCGCAAAGAGGCGTCCACGCGGACGCCGCGCTGGCGAGCGCGAGCGCGCCGCTGCGGCGCAGGAACTCGCGGCGCTTCGCCGCCGGTGCGTCGTGCGCGGTGTCGGCGCGCGCACGCACGAAGGCGTCGCGGGCGATCCGCTGCACGAGTTGCATGAGTGGGCTGCGCGCCATGTGCTCCCGCGATCCGTGCCGCCGCATGCCGCGCGCGGAAGCGCAGTGTTGCCGGTGGCGAAGGATGGTGCCTGCAATCAGCCGCAGCGGCAAGGCGCGCCGGACGCGAAGGCCGGGGCCGCCCGAGGGCGGGCGCCGTCTGCGCTCTGGCATAATGCGCGAAACCTTTCCCGGACCCGCCGATGTCGATCCGCCGCAAACTGCTCCTCGCCATTCCGCTCGCGCTGCTCGTCGTCGGCGGCGGCTGCAAGGTCGACACCATCAACTACTTTCCGCCGCATCCGGCGCAGGTGCGCGTCATCAACCTGATGCCCGAGCCCGCGTCCCTCGACGTGTCGATCGGCGGCGCTCCGGCATTCTCGGCGCTGACCTTCCAGACGCTGACCGGCTACCAGAGCTACGAGAACAAGACGACGAATTTTTCCGTTGCGGTGACCGGCAGCGCGACGCCGCTCCTCAACTTCAGCTACCCGCTCGCGGGCGAGCAGCCTTACACGCTCGTGCTGATGGGTACGCTGTCCAATCCCAGCGCGACGCTGTTGGCCGAGGTGCCGAACGCGCCGACCAACGGCAACATCCAGTTGAGCGTGTTCAACGCCGCGATCAACAACGCGTCGATGGACATCTACGTGACCGCGCCGGGCGCCGACATCACGCAACTCAACCCGAACTACTTCAACGTCCGCTACAACGGCGTGTCGCTGAATCTCGCGTTTCCGCCGGGCACGTATCAGATCCAGATCTGCGAGCAGGGCACGAAGACCGTCATCTACGATTCCGGCGGCAGCGTGCTGCAGCCCAACATCGCGCTGACGCTGCTCGCCTACACGCGCGGCAGCAGTGCGCTGGTCAATGCCGCGGTCATCGAGAGCAAGGGCGGCGGCGCGCTGCTCAACACGATCTTCGCGTTCGTGAAGGCGATCAACGCCGGGACGGGCACCACGACCGTTGACCTTCTGCAGGGGACGTCCAAGCAGATTTCGGGGGTCGCCTACGCGAACGCGTCGCCGTACCAGCAGGTGTCGCAGGGCGCCACGACGCTCAACTTCGAAGCGAGCAGCACGCCGGGTACGGTCATCGCGTCGGTGCCGGCCACGCTCGTGCCGGCAACGGACACGTCGACGTTCGTCACGGGACCGGCGGGCGCGCTGCAGGCTTACACGTTGAACGACATGAACCTGCCGCCGGTCGGCAGCAACGTCCGGCTGCGCTTCGTCAACACGTCGTGGAACTCGAATCCGCTGAACGTGTCGGTCAACAACGTGCCGCAGGCGTCGAACGTCGCGTTCCCGAACGCGTCGGGCTATGTGCAGATCGCGTCGGGCACCTTCCCCATCACGTTCACGGACGCGGTGACCGGCGCCGTGCTGCAGCTCGAAAACGTCGACCTGACCGCGGTCGGCACCTACACGGTCTACGCGATCGGGCCCTCGGGTGCGCTCGGCGGCTTCGTCACGCGGGACGACTAGCAGGCTGTTGAAATTCGCGCCTCACACAATTCTCAGCCTCATTTCGAGCCCCTCGCTTGCGCTCGGGACAAGCTCCGCGAGAAACCTGCTTCTGAACGAATTCAATGGATTGCCAACAGCAGGTTCCTCGCTTCGCTTCGGAATGAGGCAGAGAAGAGGGACTCGTCGACGATTTTCAACAGCCTGCTAGTCGTTCATTGCGGTCCGGGCGTCGTCCCGGCGTCCGCCCGGGCCTGCGAGAAGCAGGTTCCTCGATTCGCGTCGGAATGCGGCTTGTCGGGGTACGTCGTCGATATCTGGTGCGATGCCCGTGGTCCGGTGCGCCGGCGGACTTGACGTCACGCGCGCGTTTGCTGGTCGAGCCAGGCGAGCAGTTGTTGCGCCTGCATCGCGCCGGACACCCGGGCCTTTTCCCGCCCGCCTTCGAACAGGATCAGCGTCGGGATGCCGCGGATCGCATAGTCCTGTGCCGCCCGCGGCGACGCCTCGGTGTCGACCTTCACGAACTGCACGTGCGGCCGACGCCGCGCGGCGTCCGCGAATGCCGGGGCCATCATCTTGCATGGTCCGCACCAGTCCGCCCAGAAATCCGCGACGACCGGAAGCGCAGTGCCCGCAGCGAACGCGGCCAGGTCCTCGCCCCGCATGCCGACGGGCGCGCCCGGCAGCAGCGGCTGGTGACAGCTCCCGCAATTCGGACCGTCAACCAGGCGATCGTCCGGAACGCGGTTTTTCGCGAGGCAATGCGGGCAGGCGATCTGCATCACTGGGACTCCATGGTTGCGGGACAGCGGACGTGCGCTGCCTCTCACACTTTCCAATCTGCGGCCGTCGCGCGCATGTTCAAGCGGCGCGCTCGGGCCCGCGAAGGCGCTGCGTTGCGGTTCGGAGACGCCGCACGCGGGCGAGAAAATTGTGTTGCACATTGTGTTGGCACGGCCAATAATGACGTCGTCATAGCAGCGCGAAGGCGCAGGAGGCGACATGCTGAATTTCAATCGTCGCGATCGTATCGGCGAACCGACCGAGCCCGCGAAGACCGCGCTCAAGCCGGCCATCTACGACCCGCCTGCGGCAGGTGCGCAACCCGCGCCGGCGAAGGCGACAGTGCCGCACGTGGCGGAGGCAGCGGCCCTGCGCACGACGCAGGTCGCGGGTCCCGCGAGCGCGGCGCCCGCGAGGGCGCATGCCGCCGACGCGCCGGAGAGCCGGCTCTTCGTCGGCATCCATATCAAGTTGAAGGGCGTGGAGATCTGCGACTGCGACGCCGTCGTCATCGAGGGTCACGTCGAGGCCACCGTGCACAGCACCGCGCTCGAGATCGCGAGACCGGGTACGCTCAATGGCACGGCCGACATCGACGTTGCGGAAATCCACGGCGAGTTCGTGGGCGACCTGACGGCGCGCACGCGGCTCGTCGTGCACGGCACCGGCCGCGTCTCCGGCACGATCCGCTACGGGAAGCTCGTGGTTGCCGAAGGCGGAGAACTGACCGGCGACGTGAAGCGACTCGAGGGCGCGGACGGCCGTGCGGCCGTGCCGCCGGGTTCCGTGGCGACCACTGCGGCGGCGACCGGCGGCGGTGCGCGGCAACCGTTGTCCCCTTCCAGCGAGCGCTGGTCGAACTGAAGCACGACACGCGCGCCGCCGTTGCGCGGGGGCCGCGCGGGATCGTACGTTCGTTGGCGCCGGTCGAACGATACGGCGGCTTGCGCGGTTGGCGGGCATCGGCCGAGTGTTCGTCCTGAATTGGGGTAGCATTCAGCGCGCCGTTGCGCAAACGCCGTGGTGATGCGCGCGCCGATCCGATGCCCCTGTGCGACCCTCCGGGAGCCTGTTCATGCCTGCGTCGTTTCCAACGCCGATGACCGGCGTATTCCCGATTGCGCCCACGCCCTTCACGGCGTCGGGCGACCTCGACGTCGACGGGATGCGCCGTGTCCTCGACTGCATGATCGACCAAGGGGTCGACGGCATCTGCATCCTTGCCAATTATTCGGAGCAATTCCTGCTGACCGATGCGGAGCGCAGCACGCTGCTGGACGCGTGCCTCGCGCACGTCGCCGGCCGCGTGCCGGTCATCGTCACCTGCAGCCATTTCAGCACGCGCGTCGCGGGCGAGCGCGGCCGCGCGGCGGCTCGGGCCGGCGCGGCGATGCTGATGCTGATGCCGCCGTATCACGGCACGGGCCTGCGCGCCGACGAGGCCGGCATCCTCGCGCACTATGCGCACGTGGCGGAGGTGTCCGGCCTGCCGCTCATGGTGCAGGACGCGCCGCTGTCCGGCGTCAGCCTGTCGGTGCCGTTCCTGGTGCGCCTCGCTGCCGAAGTGCCCGCCGTGCGCTTCTTCAAGATCGAGGTGCCGGGCAGCGCGGGGAAGCTCCGCGCGCTGATCGCGGAGGGGGGCGACACCATCGCTGGCCCCTTCGATGGCGAGGAGTCGATCACGCTGATGGCCGATCTCGACGCGGGCGCGACGGGCACGATGCCCAGCGCGCTGCTGCCCGACCTCATCAAGCCGGTCGTCACCCACCATCTGGCCGGGCGGCGCGCGGAGGCGGCCGCCGCCTACGCCAGGATCCTTCCGCTCATCAACTTCGAGAACAGGCAGTGCGGGCTGCGCGCCGCCAAGACGGTGATGATGGAAGGCGGCGTGATCCGCAGCGATGCGGTGCGCCACCCGCTCGAGGCGCTGCATCCGGCGACGCGGGCCGGATTGCTCGAGCTCGCGGGCGAGGCGCAGCCGCTGGCGCTGCGCTGGGGCAAGTAGGCGCCCGCCTGCGTCGATTCGCCTCCGCCGGGACCGATGCCCGCCGCGGCCCCTGCAGTCCCCGGGCGTCGCCGGAAACCCGCGCGCGGTGAACCGGAGCCGGGCCGACCGGGAACCTTGGCGGCGGTCCGCCGGTCTGTAAGCGGGCATTCGGGCTCCCGCCCCGTGTGCGGACGGGTCCGGAACACCGATCGCCGACGTGCGGTGGCGGCCCTGTCTTCGGGGTCAGGCGCCAACGCTGCTGCGACGCAACACTGTGGTATAATGCTCGGCTTGAGTTGAAGAAACGCGCATAAGTTCATGATTTTCCACGAGTCACGATGATGGCAGGCATGTTGCACGAGGGAGGCACGCTGCTGGAGTCTTAAGGGCTTTCGCCCGGGGGCCGCACGTCGCGCACGCTGATGCGACGACGCGGGGCTCGTCGGCGAGAGGCCGTCTTGAGGAGTACTCCGTTGAAGATTCGACCTACGCCACCGCTGGCGTTGCGCCACCGATGCCGACGGCAATTCCGCTCTGGCCCCGCTTTGCTCCTCACGCTGGCGGGCATGACCGCCGCGGTCCTGATGACTACGGCAGCGCCCGGATCCCGGGCGCACGAGGCGCCGCCCATGTCGAGCAGCCTCGAGGCGGCACCGCCGCCAACCTCTCCCGCCCTCACCCTGACCCGGTTGGAGGCTTCGTCCGCACCGCGCGCCGAGAAGCTCGCGAGCGTCGTCGCGCGCCGCTATCGAGTCGCCGAAGGCGCGGCGGTGGAGGTCGTGGACGCGGCGTTCCGCGAAGCGCACCGGCACGGGCTCGACCCGGTGCTGATCCTCGCGGTGATCGCCGTGGAGTCCCGCTTCAATCCGTTCGCCCAAAGTGAACAGGGCGCGCTCGGCCTGATGCAGGTCGTGCCACGCTTCCATATGGACAAGATTGCCGCGCTCGGCGTTCCGTCGATCCTCGTGCCCGACGCGAACATCGCGCTCGGCGCGCGGATCCTCAAGGACGCGATCCGTCGCGCCGGCAACGAACAGGCCGGACTGCAGCTCTACAACGGCGCGGTGGACGACGAAACGCAGGCGTACGCGAACCGCGTGCTGCAGGAGCGCCGGCGCCTCGAAGCCGACATGCCGCGCGCGCGCGACCGCGCCTGACGCCCGGCGTGCCGCGACGCGCGGCGATCCCGTGGATAGCCGGCTCGCGTGCGACTTCCGTCAGCACCGGGGCGCGGCGCCGCCGGCATCGGGCAGCGCACGCGCGTGGGGCGAACTACGCGTCGTACTTGAACGACAGCAGGATGCGCGAACGGTAGTGCGTCACCTTGCCGTTGTCGACCTTCATGTCGAGCTTCACGACTTCGGCGATGCGCAGGTCGCGCAGCGACTTGCTCGCCGCGGCGACCGCGTTCTTCGCGGCATCCTCCCACGACACCGTGCTGGTGCCGATCACTTCGGTGACGCGATAGATGCCTTCGGCTGCGGATTTCTTGGCCATTTGGTTCCTCCGGTCGCTGTTGTCTGAAGCCGCGGGCGATGTGCCCTGCGTGCCGTTTTCATCATACGCCGACGGCCCAGCCGCGCGCATCGCCGCGGCCGCCGACGCGCGCGCGCCGCGCTGCAGCGGACGCACCGCCGGCCGCGCTCAGGGCGCCTTCGCGCAATCGCAGGCTTCGTTGCCCTTGTCGAACACGATCCGCCAGACGCCCGGGGACTCCTGCCGCCAGATGGACGTGAACGTCGCGATCACCTTGCCGGCGCCATTGCGTACCGGGCCCGTGCTGAGCGCCAGATCGCCCGCGTCGAGCACTTCGACGGTCTCCGGCCCCCACGCGAACGGCGGCTCGGGCCTCTCGTAGAAGCGCCTCCAGACCGCCGCGACCGCATCCTTGCCGCGCAGCGGCGTGGGCCCCGTGAAGAAGACGGTGTCCTGCGCGAGGAACGACGTGAACGCGGCGAAGTCGCGGTCCGCCATCGACTTCGCGAACGCGCGTTCCGTGTCGGCGACCTGCCTCTGCAGTTCCACGGTCGACGGACGCGGCGGCTGCGCGGCGCACGCGGCCAGGAGGACGGCGCACGCGGCCACGGAGGCGAGCGCGCGCAGGAATCGATGGGGCAGGGCGATCTTCGTCATGGCGTGCTCGGTCGAGGAGTGGAAGGCATGCGCGGGCACATGGCCGTCGCGGCGCGCGGGCCGCGTAGCCCCGTGGCCGGGAACCGCGCGTGCTCGGAGGCGTGCAGCGCATCATACAAAAGGATCGCGCGCCGCGCGGTACCCGGCGCGACCGATTCCGCTAACATCGTTCCGGTCGCCGCCGGATGCCAATCCCGCACGCACTCGGGAAGCCGCACCGCCGCGCGGTGGTGCGCAGCCCGATCCCCTTCCATCCCGTTCGGAGACCCCTGATGATCCGCCGCGGCAGCCCAGACTTCTTCGCCACCATCGCCCGCCAGCTCTACACGGCGGTGCTCTCCGACGTGCTCGACGCGCTGGGCTACCGGGCGCAGGCGCTGCCGCCGTCGATCCGGCCGCTCGACGATACGCGGAACATGGTCGGCCTCGCGCGCACGGGCCTCTATCGCGAGATCTTCGAGGTGCGCGCGGGCGAGAACCCGTACGAGCTCGAGATCGCGCTCGTCGACGACCTGAAACCCGACGACGTCGCCGTGTTCGGCTGCGGCGGCTCCTCGCGCATTGCGCCGTGGGGCGAACTCCTGTCGACGGCGGCGAAGGCGCGCGGCGCGGCCGGGTGCCTGACCGACGGGTACGTGCGCGACATCCGCCAGATCCGGCAGATGGGCTTTCCGGTGTTCCACGCCGGCATCGCGCCGCTCGACTCGAAAGGCCGCGGCAAGGTCGCCGAAATCGACGTGCCGATCGAATGCGGCGGCGTGCGCGTGCTGCCGGGTGACCTCGTCGTCGGCGACGCCGACGGCGTGATCGTCGTGCCGCAGGCCGTCGAGGCCGACACGCTCGACCGCGCGTTCGCGAAGGTCCGTGGCGAAAATCGCACGCGCGAGGAACTGGAGCGCGGCGCGAAGCTCGCCGACGTGTTCGCGCGCCACGGCATTCTGTGACGACGCCTTCGAACGACTACGTGATCGTCGGCGCGGGCTCCGCCGGGTGCGTGCTCGCGCAACGACTCGCCGAGGATCACGGCGAGCGTCGGCAACCTGCGGCCGACGTCGCGCGGCAGCGTGCACATCGCCTCCCCCGATCCTGCCGCGGCGCCGGTGATCGCGCCGAACT
>Ga0209253_10003134_pt1 | contig 14564 bp, 16 predicted proteins | sample FrelakmetBRP12BR_FD_187145 | JGI IMG/M metagenome (GOLD analysis project Ga0209253, IMG submission 187145) | Freshwater lake sediment microbial communities from the University of Notre Dame, USA, for methane emissions studies - BRP12 BR (SPAdes)... | ecosystem: Environmental > Aquatic >...
GATCCGGGTGCCGGTGCCGGCGCCGGGGGACGCCGCGGCGGCGTGAGGGCGAGATTGCGGCTTTCACCACTGCCCCGGGAGCAAGCAGCGGATTACCGTTGACCGGTTGATCGGCCACGTTCCCGGAGCACCCGATGGAAAAATTCAGCCTGCTGTTCACGACCGACTACGGCCTGATGAGCCTCGGCGTCATCCTGTTCATCATCGTGATGGGCTTCTACCTGTCGGGCAAGCTCAAGAAGCTGATGAACCAGCAGCCGGGCAAGGAAGGCTGGGAGTAAGCGACGTCGCAGTCAGTCCCGCACGAAATCCAGCAGGTGTGACGCAACGGCGAGCACGTGCAGCACGCCGGCCGCGATCAGGATTCGCGCGAGGACGATGTGCAACATGCGCCAGGTGAGCGCGGCGTCCGAGCCCTGCAGCAGGAACCACACCACGCCTGACATGCCCGCCGTGACGAGCGCCACGAGCAGCAGCCCTTCGATGTAGCCGAAGAGCCCGCCGCCGTCCGCCGCCAGGGGAAAGTAGAGTTTCCAGCGCCCGCCGCGCACGATGACGAGGCCATAGAGAATACCGACGACAAGCGCGACGGCGCCCACGACCATGTGCGCGTAGTCAAAGAAGCCGGCACCGGCCGGGACTCGGCGCAGCATCGACACCCAGGGACTGGTCGCCACCAGCCACAGGGCGAGCAGCGTCACGGCGATGTGCAGCCGGTTGCCGATCACTTCGCGTTGCACGTCATTCATGGTTGCGATGGACCCGGCTGCATCAGCCTGTGGACCTGCCCTCGGCCAGGGCTGCAACGCGTCCTGCGAACCGACGCACCTCGTCCCACGGCGTGAACTCGACGTTGGTGTGCAGGTCGGTCGGCCCACCCGTCAGCCGCATGATGAAGCGGATGATGTGCCGGTCGAAGGGGCCGTAGCGCTGGTAATCGAGCACTCCGCCAAACACGGCGAGCAGCTGCGGCCGCCAGGTCGTGAGCGCCAGGAACTTCTGCAGGTACGGGTTCGTCTCCGGCGTGTTCTTGTGCGGCTTGCGCGCGACGAGGCTTACCGAGAAGAACGCGTTGGGCTTCGAATCGAGCAACGCCCGGTTCTCCTCGATGAACGCATAGACCGCCGGATTGTGCTTGCCATGACGGATGCTGGCACCGATCACGATCGCGTCGAATGTCGCGGCGTCCTGCGGGCCGTCGACCAGCGGTCGAACCTGCGCCGCGTGGCCGAGTCGCACGACCTCGTCACGCATGACGCCGCTGACTTTCAGCGTATGTCCGTACACGCCGTGGTACAAAAACAGGATCCTGGCCACGCCGCAGTCACCTTCAGTTCGACCTGTCGCAGGGAATTCTAGCCGCCGGGGCGACCGGCCGGGGATCGGTAGTCGCCCCGCCGGGCTTCGCGACGCCGCGTCACACGCTTGTCAGGAGGGTGCGGCAAGGTAAGGTGTCGCCCTGCCGTAGACCGCCGAGCCACGAGTCGCCCAATGCCCCGGATCCGCCGATTGCCTGCACCGTTCCTGCTCGTCCTCGGGCTGGGTGTCGCGCCCGCCTTTGCCGCCGAGCCCGCGGAGCCGGCCGCCGCGGCCTGGTATCGCTCCGGCGCCGAAGTGGTGGCGCGGCACGAGCGGGAAGCGATCGACCGGCGCCGCGCGCGCAACGTCATCCTGTTCGTCGGCGATGGCATGGGAATCTCGACCGTCACCGCTGCCCGCATCCTCGCCGGACAGCGCGCCGGCGGCAGCGGCGAAGACCACCAGCTCGCTTTCGAAACCCTGCCCTATCTTGCACTCTCGAAGACGTACAGCGTCACGCAGCAGACGTCCGATTCGGCGCCCACGGCGACGGCCATGGTCGCCGGCATCAAGACGCGGGACGGGGCGATATCCGTCGACGAAACCGTGCAGCACGACGAGCAGGACGCGACCGTCATCGCGCGGCACGCCGTCACGACCATCCTGGAACAGGCCGAAGCGCACGGCCTGTCGACCGGAATCGTGACGACCGCGCGCGTCACTCACGCGACGCCGGCCGTCAATTACGCGCACACCGCCAATCGCGACTGGGAATCGGACGCGGACCTGCCCGCGGGCGCAAGCGTCGCGGACATTGCCGCGCAGCTGGTCGCGGCGCAGCGCAGGTACGGCATCGAAGTGGTGCTCGGCGGCGGACGCATGCCGTTCATGCCGGCGACGGCCAGCGATCCTGAGTACCCCACGAACCACGGCTATCGCGAGGATGGCCGGTCGCTGATCGACGAATGGCTCGCCGCACGACCGGATTCCGCGTACGTGTGGAATCGCAGGCAACTCGTCGCGATCGATCCCAGGTCCACGCGACACCTGCTCGGGCTCTTCGAACCGTCACACATGCAGTACGAGACGGATCGGCGCGCCGCCGACGAGCCTTCGCTCGCCGAAATGACGGCCAAGGCCATCGAAATCCTGCAGAACAACCGTAAAGGCTTCTACCTCATGGTGGAAGGCGGGCGCATCGACCACGCGCACCACGCCGGCAACGCCTATCGCGCATTGACGGACACGATCGCGCTGTCAGATGCAGTGCGCGCTGCGCAGGAACTCACCGATCCGCGCGACACGCTGATCATCGTCACGGCCGACCACAGCCATGTCTTCACGCTGGCGGGCTACCCGAAGCGCGGCAACCCGATCCTCGGCCTCGTCATCGAGCCCGGCAGGACCCGACCTGAACTGGCCCACGACGGCAAGCCGTACGCGACGCTCGGTTACATGAACGGCCCCGGTCACGCAGCCCTGCCTGCGGACAGTGTCCCCGAGGAGACGCGACCGGTGAACGCGGGGCGTCACCTCCGCGCCGACGATGACACCGATTCGCCCGGCTTCCACCAGGAAGCACTCGTGCCATTCGAATACGAAACCCACGGCGGCGAGGACGTGGCCATCTATGCCGGCGGACCCCAGTCCCACCTGTTCCGCGGGACGATGGAACAGCACACGATCTACCACGTGATGCGCCGCGCGCTGGGGTTCTGACGCGGGATCGGTGGCGGTGCCAGGGACGGTGCCGCTGCCGGTTGGTCGAGCGGGTCCTACAACTCGGCCGCGGTTCCCAGGCCGCGCTCCAGCGCGTGCCGATAGACGACGAGCGCGCTGACCAGGTCCTGCGCCGCGACACCCAGCGACTTGTAGACGGTGACGTCGTCGTCCGCCAGCCGGCCTGGCACCGTGCCGCTCAGCACGTCGCCGATCTCACCGAGAATGTGCGCTGCCGTCACCCTGCCCGCCTTGATCGCGTCGAGCAGTTCGCCCGCCTGCGCCATCGCGCTGCCGCGATAGTCGACGAAGAAGCGCGACCTGGCGACCAGGTCGTCGTCGACCTCGCGCGAACTCGGGACCGATGCGCCGACGAGACACAGGTGCGTGCCCTTGCGCACGTCGCGACCGAACAGGATGGCCGCAGGCGAGCCGGTCACGGTGCAGACGACGTCGGCTTCGGCCGCGGCGGCTGCCACGGAACTCGCGATCTCCACATGAACACAGCCTGCTGCCAGCGCGTACTCCGCGAACTCGCGCGTGGCATCCGGACTGCGGCCCCAGACGATCACGCGCTCGAACGGACGCACGGCCTGGAACGCATCGATGTGCGAGCGCGCTTCCTCGCCGGTGCCGATGATGGCGAGCGTGCGCGAAGCGGGGCGCGCCAGGGCCTGCGTCGCGACGACGCTGGCCGCGGCCGTGCGGATCGCCGTGAGCGCACTCGCCTCCATGATCGCGACCGGCCGGCCGTGCGCGGACTCGTACAGCACGTACAGACCGACGTGCGACGAGAGCCCCACCCTGGGATTGCCGGGGAACAGGCTCAGCAACTTGATGCCGAAACATTCCGGCTCGCCGAGGTAGCCCGGCATCCAGGCGAGCTTGCCGTCGCCCGAGGGCAGCGGCATGACCTGCCGCAACGGCATCAGCACCTTGCCGGCGCTCACGCCGCGCATCGCCTGTTGGACGGCGGCGACACATTCGCTGAAAGGCAGCAGCTCGCGCACTTCGCGGGCGGAGATGACGCGCAGTTCGAGCGGCGGCTGTTGCATGCGCAAAGCCTAGCGCACCGGTTGGACCACACAAAGCAAAACGGCCCCCGAAGGGGCCGTCTGCTGCTTCCTCGTTCCAGTCGGCTGCCGTTAAGCCGCCGACCAGTCCGGATCAGCCTGAACGCTTACCAGCGGCGGGGACGTTCCGTCTTCGCCTGGGCTTCGTTCACCTTCAGGGCGCGGCCGCCCATCTGGAAACCGTTCAGCGTCTGGATCGCCTTGGCGGCCTCGGAGTTCGAGGTCATCTCGACGAAGCCGAAGCCACGGGGTTGGCCCGTGTCACGGTCGTTGATCAGGGCAACCGAGTCGACGGTGCCGTGGGCCGAGAACAGCTCACGCACGGCGTCTTCGGTGGCGGAAAAAGGGAGGTTACCGACGTAGATCTTGGACATTTAAATACTCACTGACAAAAAGTCCGTTCGGCCGTGCCCATCGAAGCGACGGGCTGGATCGGCCTGGGGACCGGGAAACGCAAGGCATGAGGCAGCGCGGCTGGAAGAACTCCCGCTTTCGAGGCGGGGCGATCGCAGTCGCGTGGCAACGGTGCCACGTGGATCGGAAACTCTTCGGCTAAGCGCTGGGACTTGAACTGCGCGAAAACTCGCGAGAACCGCCCAAACAGAAAGTAGAAGGGAGACTACCCGCGGCGGACTATACGCGCTTTTCCCCCGCCGGGTCGGTTTATTTCCAGACGCGGGTCACGGGGTTGCTGTATCGTGCGTGCGCCGCGCCCTGCTTGAGCCTTCCGCCTCTCAGTGACCCCGGCATTACCCGCCGTACCGGCACACCCAGGTGAATGAATGGCCAAGGAAGAACTCATCGACATGCAGGGCACCGTCAACCAGGTGCTGCCCGACACGCGATTTCTCGTGACGCTGGAAAACGGCCACGAGATCACAGCGTACCTCTCCGGCAAGATGCGCAAGCACCGCATCCGCATCCTGGCCGGCGACAAGGTGACACTGGAAATGTCCCCGTACGACCTGACCAAGGGTCGCATCAACTTCCGCGAAAAGGATGTCCGCGCTGCCTCGACCGGCGCCCGCCCGAGCTTCCCCCGCCGCCGTTAAGGTTTGCGGCTGAACAGACGCTCCAGCAGGCCCGGCCTTGCTCGAGACGTCGTTGCTGCCTTCGCCGCCGGGCGCTTCGTGGACACGCTCGACGACCGCACCGGAAACGTCCGTACCGTCCCCATGGGGATCCGATCTGGCGCCTGGCCCGCGTCGAGCGGCACTGCCCGCGGCGGCACCGGCATCACAGGCGGCTTCTGGACAATGACCGTCGCTTCGAGACTGAGGGGCGGCACCAGCTTGCGCACCAGCGTGGTGCTGCCGTCGCGCACGAACTGGTGATCGCCGGTGCGCATCTCCCACACCGCGTTGCCACGATCGTCGTGTGCCACCCGGCCTGACGTAGCCTGGTCCGGCCTGCCATGGTCGCCCGTCGACGTGCGCAACGTCGGCGTCAGCCGCGTGGGAGCAGTGTCTTTGCGATGGGTCATGGCGCAACAGGGCCGGAAAGTCAGGTCGACCCGTAAGTTACGCCTATTCCCCGGCCCGGCAGGATTTCGTTAACTCGACGCTGCGAGTTCTGTGACGTGGTTCACGGCGGGTTGCCGCCGTGGCCCGCCGCGCCGCGGGCACCGCTCGCCGCCAGCCCGTGTTGCCACCCCCCGATGGGCGCGGTAACGTCCGACGCGCCCACCGCCCTGCCAGCGAGACCACCATGAACCTGACGAGCTTTCGCCCTTCGTTCCGCCTCGCACTAGGTATCGTTGCCCTGGCGAGCTGGCCGAGCCTCGCAGCTGCCGATGTCGTGACCGGCACCGTCACGCCGGCAACTGCCAAGGCCGTCGTCGTGGACGCTGCCGGCAAGACCGTTGCCGAACTGAAGCCGGGCCCGTACCAGCTGCAGCTTGCGCCCGGTCGCTACAAGGCCAGGTGCCTCGCACCGACGCAGCGCGAACAGGAATTCCTGAGCCTCTCGGAACCCGTGACCGTCAACATCGACTGCGGCTGACGAGCCCCGTTCGTGACGCACGAATCCGACAAGCCGCCGCGCCGCGACTGGCGCGAGAACGCCAAGTTCGCGGCCAACATCGTCAACTCGCTGGCGATCCCGCTGCTGACGGTCGCGGCCACCATCGTCGGTCTCTACGCGACCAACACGCTCAAGGAACGTGAGATCGCGATCGCCAACAAGAACAACTCGCAGTCGCTGCGCAACCAGCGGGAAGAGTCCGAGACGAACCTGCGCTCGGCGATGTTTCGCGAGCTGGTGGGGCCGCTGCTGCAGAGCGAAACCGAGCAGGTCAAGGCCGGCGCGGACATGGACCTGCCGCGCGCGCAGCGACTGGCGCTGCTGGCCGAGTTGCTCGCGCTCAATTTCCACGAGCATTTCGAGCTCGGCCCATTGCTGCGCTACGTCGATACCCTGCCCGGCCAGACCGAAGAAGCACGCGCACGCCTGCGCAGCACGTCACGGCGGGTGATCTCGCGACAACTCGCGCCGCTGCTGTCGTCGGCCGTCGGCCAGGAGGGACGCAACCCGTCGTTCCTGGAGCTCTCGCTCAACTCCGACGGCACCGAGGCGGCCGACAAGCTGCTGTCGTGCGCCGTGCCCGGCACCGCGGATGCGGCGAGCGGATCGCTGACGCTGAACTGCTCGAGCACCGCGCAAGGCACGCCCCTGCGCATCGCATCGCCCGACGGCATGGACAACCTGCAGGTCAACATTCGCGCGGTCAGCTGGGCCGCGCAGACGGTCGGCATCTATGCCGTGCTGCTCGGGGCCAACGGTGAGACGCAGGCGCACACGCCGCCGATCGAGTTCACGCTCTCGCCCTACTCGTTCCCGTTCTCGGACAACACGCTGCTGCCGAGCGGCAACCGCTTCGGCATCTACCTGACACGCATCGACGACATCCCGGGCATCGCACGCATCATGCGTCTGTCGTTCGTCTGGTTCCCCAAGGACTTCGTGCCGCCGCGCGAACGGCCGTTCGACCTCGACGTGCACGAGCTGGTGCCCGACGTCACGGGCCCGGCGCGGAAGGACAACTCATAGCCGTGGATTTCGACAACGAGCCAGACCGCCCGTTGCGGGACGACATTCGTCTGCTCGGCCGCCTGCTCGGCGACACGGTTCGCGACCAGGAAGGCAGCCCCTCGTACGACGTGGTGGAACGCGTGCGACAGAGCGCCATCGCGTTCCACCGCGACGAGAACGCCGAGGCCCGGCGCGAACTCGAACGCATCCTCGACGGACTGAGTCGCGAGCAGACGATGATCGTGGCGCGCGCTTTCAGCTATTTCTCGCACCTGGCCAACCTCGCGGAAGACCTGCACCACAGTCGCCGCAAGCGACAGTCCGACATCGATGGCGACCCGCCGGCGGACGGCAGCCTGGCGCGGGCGCTCGATCGCGTCGCGGCGGCCGGCGTTTCCCCGGCTGCGCTGTCGGCGTTCTTCCGCGACGGCGTGGTGGTGCCGGTGCTGACGGCGCATCCGACCGAAGTGCAACGCAAGAGCGTGCGCGACCTGGAAATGCAGATCGAACGGCTGCTGCAGACTCGCGAACGCACCCGCCTCACGCCGCAGGAACAGGCGGCCAACGACGAGTCGATCCGCGCTGCAGTGCTCGCGTTGTGGCAGACCCGCATGCTGCGACTCGAGAAGCTCGACGTGCTCGACGAAGTGGCCAACGGGCTGTCGTTCTTCGAGCAGACGTTCCTGCCCGAGGTGCCATTGCTGTACGGCGCGCTGCAGGACGAGCTGCAACGGCGCCACCCGGACGCATCGCTGCATGAACTGCCCTCCTTCCTGCGGATCGGGTCGTGGATCGGCGGCGACCGGGACGGCAACCCGTTCGTGACGGCGGAAGTGCTGGAACGGGCGCTGCGCATGCAGTCGTCGCGTGTGTTCGAGTATTACCTCGAGCAGCTGCACGCCCTGGGGGCCGAGCTGTCGATGACGACCCTCGTCACGGCTGTCTCGGCGGAACTTGACGCGCTGGCCGACCGCTCCCCGGACAAGAGCCCGCATCGTCGTGACGAACCGTACCGGCGCGCCATCACCGGACTGTACGCACGGGTCGCCGCGACGGCGCGCGCGCTCGACATGCACGAACCGTTGCGGCACGCGATCGGGGCAGCCCCGCCGTATGCGCGAGCGTCCGAGTTTGCGGCTGACCTCGAAATCATCCGTCGTTCGCTCGAAGCGCACGACTCCGCGCTGCTTGCCCGCGGCCGCCTGCGCCGCCTGCGACGGGCCGTCGACGTGTTCGGCTTTCACCTGGCGGCGGTGGACCTGCGCCAGAACTCCGACGTGCACCAGCGCGTCGTCGCAGAACTGTTCCGGGCGGCGCGACCGGACATCGACTACTCGTCGCTGGATGAGTCCGGGCGCATAGGCGTGCTGGCCGAGGAGCTGGCGACGCCGCGCCCGCTCAGCTCGCCTTACCTCGAGTACTCAGCCGAAACACGCAGCGAACTTGCGATCCTGCAGACCGCGGCGCAGATGCACCAGCGTTACGGCGCCGCATGCATCCCCAATTACGTGATCTCGAAGTGCGACGGCGTGTCCGACGTGCTCGAAGTGGTGCTGCTGCTGCGCGAGGCCGGTCTCTACCGCGCGACGGACGCCCACCTCTGCTGCAACGTGATCCCCTTGTTCGAGACGATCGCGGACCTGCGCCACGCCGCCGGTGCCATGGATGCGCTGCTGTCGATCCCGGTGTATGCGCGCATGCTGGCCTCGCGCGGCGAGGCGCAGGAGGTGATGCTCGGGTATTCGGACAGCAACAAGGACGGCGGTTACCTGACCTCGCGCTGGGAGCTGTTCAAGGCACAGACCGAACTTGTCGAAGCCTTCAGCAAGCATGGCGTCCGCCTGCGGCTGTTCCATGGTCGCGGCGGCTCGGTCGGCCGCGGCGGCGGCCCGACGTACGAGGCGATCCTGGCACAGCCCGGCGGCACCGTGCAGGGACAGATCCGCGTCACCGAACAGGGCGAAGTCATCGGCGCCAAGTACTCGAATGCCGAGGTCGGGCGTCGCAACCTGGAAGTGCTCGCCGCTGCGACGCTCGAGGCCACGTTGCTGGGTGGCGCGGGTCGCGCGCCGAAACCGGAGTACCTGTCGACGCTGGAGCAGCTGTCGGGCAGCGCGTACCAGGCCTATCGGCGCCTGGTCTACGAGACGCCCGGCTTCGAGGACTACTTCTGGGAATCGACCGTCATCAGCGAAATCGCCGAACTCAACATCGGCAGCCGCCCCGCCTCACGCAACCAGTCACGCTCGATCGAGACCCTGCGCGCGATTCCCTGGGTGTTCTCGTGGGCGCAGTGCCGGCTGATGCTGCCCGGCTGGTACGGGTTCGGCTCGGCCGTCGACGCGTGGCTGCAGGAGCACGGCGACGCTGGCCTCGAACTGCTGCAGGAGATGCACCGCGAGTGGCCGTTCTTCGCGTCGGTGCTGTCGAACATGGAGATGGTGCTGTCGAAGGCGGACATCGCCATCGCGTCGCGCTATGCCGACCTCGTCACCGATTCCGCATTGCGCGCGACGATCTTCAGCCGCATCCGGGCGGAGTTCGAGTCGACCCGGTCTGCATTGCTGCGAATCATGGGCACCGGCGAGTTGCTCGCCGGCAATCCGCAGCTGGCCCGCTCGATCAAGTACCGGTTTCCGTACCTCGATCCGCTCAATCACATCCAGGTCGAGCTGCTGCGCCGCTACCGCGCGGGTGACAAGGATGAGCGCAGCCGGCGCGGCATCCACCTGACCATCAACGGCATCGCCGCGGGGCTGCGCAACAGCGGTTGACCCTGCGCGACTGGACCCGACGTCGGACGTGGACCTAGTATCGGCCGCAGAACGACCAACCGGGGGAGGATCACCATGAACGAGTTGAACACCAGAGTCCCGCGCCACCTGTGGATCGTGGGCGCACTGTCGCTGCTGTGGAATGCCGTGGGCGCGTTTGACTACTCCGCCACGCAATTCCGCATGGCGTCCTACATGAGCCAGTTCACGCCGGAACAGCTCGCCTACTTCTATGGATTTCCGGCCTGGGCCGTCGCCGCGTGGGCGATCGCGGTGTGGGGCGCGCTGCTCGGCTCGTTGTGCCTGCTGTTGCGCAAGGCCTGGGCCGTCTGGCTGTTCGGCGTGTCGATCGTCGCGATGGTGCTCACCGGGATCTACAGTTACGTGCTCACGGATGGCATGGCGCTGGTGGGAACCGGCGGCGCGATCTTCACGGCAGTCATCTGGCTGATCGCCTTCAGCCTGTATTTCTATGCACGCGCCATGACGCGGCGCGGGGTGCTGCGCTGACGTCAGAACTGGAAGCTGACGTATGCCTGCGCGATGCTGCGATCGCGTGCGTTGTTGTACGTGCCACCCCACGTCGGCTGCCAGGCCGCCGCCACGGACCAGCGACCCGCGAACATGGCCTGCAGCGACACCACGGCGAGCATGCGGCCTTCGAGGATCATGCCGTCGCCGGACCAGCCCCAGACGTCCTGGCCGAACGCGAACGACGGGACCAGGTCGACGCCACCGATCGCCTTCGGGTACTTCAGGCCCGCGCGCAGCCGGTAGCCGAAGGCTTCCTGCGACACGTAGCCGTCGCTCGTGCATGACACCGGCGCCGCGGGCGGCGGGCACACGCCGTCGACCGGCCCCTGCCCGAACACCTCCGCGCGCCCGAACCGCATCACCGACGAATCCGGCAGGTCCGGCACGAGCTTGTAGATGAGTTCGGCGCCGTAGCTCATGCCGGCGGAACCGAGCACATCGGGCAGGCCGCCGGTCGCGCCGAGTTGCACCTGCAGGGCCGCGTGACGTTCCCACGCGCGCAGGACGCCGCCGGGCGCAACGGCGTCGGCCTTCGCTCGCAACGGCGTCGGTGCCGTCCTGGAAACGGCCGCACTGATCACGTCGAACGAGTTGTACTGCAGCGGCTGGTTGGGGCGGTACGTGAGCTCGCCGACCACCATGCCGCCACGCCACTTCGATTCGAACGTGACGCCGAACATCCGGATGTCCTCGGGATACTCGGTAAAGTACGCTGGATTGAGATTGCCCGGGTCGGCCGGCAGGAACAGCGGGCCCTCGACGCGTCCCGACTTGGTCCCACTGTAGAACGGCGCGCGCGAGTGGAACTGCGTGGCAAACAGGCCGAACTCCGTCGCCCACGATTCGACGGTGTGCCTGAGCGCGACGCCGCCCTGCCCCGAGTCCGACGGATCCTGCGTTGCGGTGCGCCTGACGTAGATGCCGGTCGCGATTGCCGCGCGGTCGGAGAGGTTGCCGAACATCGCCTTGTCGCAGCCCTCGGCCATGAAGTCCAGCGACGAGTAAAACGTGCCGCATCCGTTCAACGCGGTGGGTTCGAACTGCAGCTGGTAGAACGCCTCGACGCTCGTGGCGGGCGACAGCCCGAGACGCCCGAACACGGCCGGGAACGTGATGCGCGCTTCGTGCTCGCGATCGACGCCGGGTCGCAGGGAGGCAGGCACGTCGAGTGGATTGAGATCGCGCAACCCGCCGAGGGCCGTCAGGCGCTTGCCCCAGTCGAGCGATTGCCAGCCCAGCTTCCAGTCGACGGACCAGTCATCGAGCCGGTGATGGCCGTGTCCGTAAAGATCGTCCAGGGCAACGCCGCTGAACTTCGAGCGAGCCAGGGCGCCGTCATCGCTCAACGGCCGACCAGCTGCATAACCGTTCTGCACGTTGCCCCACGGCCGGCTCGCATCGGCGTTGGCATGGTCGTACCAGGCCTGGCCGCTCACCTCGATCCCATAGTCGCGCCACGCGTACGACAGCGACAGGTAGCCCTTGAGCACCGTCGCGACCTGTTCGCCACGATCGGAGTTGAGGTTGCCGTCGTCGCCGTTGCGACCGGCGGCCGGCGTCACCGAATTGCCCGGAATCCCGACCAGCGAACTGTTGGCGTCGGCCAGCAGCTTCGGGTCCTGCTCATCGATGCGGACCGCGGTGCCGAGGTACGTCGAACCGGTGAGGCTGAGCTTGCCCTCACCGATCTTGTATTCCGCGCCCTGCGCGCCATGGACCAACAGGGCCGCCGCAAGCACGACCATTGCCGGCCGGTACTGCGCGCTGATCCAGACAACCATTGTTCCCCCGCGGCGAATGCGGCGTCGGGTGATGGTGCCGCCCGGCCGTGCTGCGACGCATCGTGGTTAATCAGCGCGCAGGCCGCGCCCGACCTGTTGACGAGATCACCTTAAGACGATCGTATAAATCAATGAATAATAACTACTTATTGTCACAGAAAAGGCCCGGATCGTGCCCGACGCGAGACGCTGTACCGCGAATTACAGCAGCACTCCGGCCGCCAGTTCGAACGAGCGCATCCGCGCCGCATGGTCGAACACGTTCGCCGTCAGCATCAGCTCATCCGGCCGGTGACGCTCGATGAAAGCCTCGACACCGCGTGCCACGGTCGCAGGCGCGCCGATCACCGCGCATGCAAGCGCTCGATCGACGCCGATGCGTTCCTGCGGCGTGCTGACCGCATCGATGTCCGCGACCGGCGGCTGCACCAGGCCGGGCCGGCCACGACGCAGGTTGATGAAGCCGAGCTGCTGCGACGTGAACAAGCGTCGTGCTTCCGCGTCGCTGTCGGCCGCGACCACGTTCAGCGCCAACAGCACGTGCGGCTGCGCCAGGCGGGCCGACGGTCGAAACTTCTCGCGATAGATCGCCAGCGCCTGCTCGAGCATGTCGGGTGCGAAGTGCGAGGCGAAGGCGTAGGGCAAGCCGAGCGCTGCGGCGAGCTGTGCGCCGAACAGGCTCGAACCGAGGATCCACGCCTCCACCTCGACACCTGCGCCTGGCACCGCGCGAACCTGCTGGCCAGGCTGCACCTGCTCGAAGTACTGCAGCAGTTCCACCACGTCGTTCGGGAACTCGTCGGCTCCCTGGTAGTAGCGCCGCAACGCGCGGGTGGCCGCCTGATCCGTGCCTGGCGCGCGACCGAGCCCGAGGTCGATGCGCCCCGGATACAGCGACGCCAGGGTGCCGAACTGCTCGGCCACCTGCAGCGGCGCGTGGTTCGGCAGCATGATGCCACCCGCACCGACGCGGATCGTAGCCGTGTGGCCGGCGACGTGACCGATCAGCACGGCCGTCGCCGCACTCGCGATCCCCGGCATGTTGTGGTGTTCCGCCAGCCAGTAGCGCCGGTAACCCAGGCGCTCGCCGAGTCGAGCCAGGTCGATCATGTTGGCGAAGGCAGTACGCGCGTCGCTGCCTTCGGTGACCGGCACGAGATCGAGGATGGAGAATGGAATCATCCGGCTACTTCGCCGCGTCGATCATTCGAGTGATTGCCAGCTCGACGTCCTCGGCCACACGCTTCAGTTCCGGTGAGTCCGACAAGCTCGCGAGCATGGCCGTAGGCTTCACCATGCCGATGCGGGTCTGCCCGCCGTCCTCGTAGACCGAGATACGACACGGGAGCGCGACGTTCATGCCCATGTCCGCCGCCAGCACACGCGCCGCCTGCTTCGGGTTGCAGACGTCGAGAATCCGGCACTCCTGCGGCAATTCAACGCCCTTGCCGGCCAGGGTCTGCTTCAGGTCGTACTGGTGCAGGACCCCGAATCCGTTCTGGCGCACGGCCGTTTCGAGATCTGCCACGGCCTGGTCGACGCTCTTGCTGCTGGTGACGACATATCGCATGGCGCGCTCCTTTGCAGAACATCGCCCAATCATCCGCCAAAGCGTGGCGCACGCCATCGACGATTTCCGTATGTGCGGAGTCGTACAGATGGCGCGGGCAACAAGCGCCAGAATGACGCAGACATCAGGAGAACAGCATGAAACTTGGATTTTTGAAGCTCACCGCAATCGTGGGAGTGCTGGCGCTGGCCAGCGCCTGCTCCGCAACGCGCACGCAGCAGTCGGCCGGAGAGGTCATCGACGACAGCGTACTGACCTCCAAGGTGAAGGTCGCCCTGATCGACGATCCGATCACCAAGGCCGGCCAGATCAACGTCGAAACCTATCGCGGCGTCGTGCAGCTCGGCGGATTCGTCGACAACGCCACGCAGAAGGCACAGGCCACGAAGGTGGCGCGCTCGGTCACGGGCGTCAAGGAAGTCCGCAACGACCTGCTCGTCAGCACGAAGCCGCATGCGACGACCGGCCAGGACGTCGATGACAGCATGTTGACGACCTCCGTCAAGGCGAAGCTCATGGACGACTCGACGACCAAGGCGTACGAGATCAACGTGGGAACGCAAAAGGGCGTGGTGCAGCTGACCGGGTTCGTCGATTCGACGGCCATGAAAGCCCGGGCCGGCGAACTGGCGCGCTCCGTCGACGGCGTCAAAGACGTGCGCAACGACCTCGAGATCAGGCAGAAGTAATGCCGTAGCGGCCGCGGGTCGGGTGTCACACCCCGGCCCGGCGAGTCTGTCGCTCGAGCGTCGCAAACGCCTCACGCGTGTACCGCGCGAGGCGG
>Ga0209253_10003135_pt1 | contig 14563 bp, 17 predicted proteins | sample FrelakmetBRP12BR_FD_187145 | JGI IMG/M metagenome (GOLD analysis project Ga0209253, IMG submission 187145) | Freshwater lake sediment microbial communities from the University of Notre Dame, USA, for methane emissions studies - BRP12 BR (SPAdes)... | ecosystem: Environmental > Aquatic >...
CGAAGTTCGGGACGAGGATTCTCGTCCCGCCCCCCTCCAGGGGGAGCGGGACGGAACTGCGCTACGCTCCGAGTACTTTAAGATAACAAAAGAATTTAGCCCAATCAAGGTTTGGTATTTCTCCAGCGTTTTGCTATCTTTTCACAACTTCGTGCGGGCAGAGAGCCGCAGCACCGGCGTTCCCCCCAGTCTGATAAATCCATGAGTTTCCAGGATCACGTTGACATAGCTGAGGAATTGACCTGTTTTCACTGCGGAGACAGGGTCAAGGACGCCGGAATCAGTCAAGATGACAAAGTCTTCTGCTGCGCCGGCTGCAAGGTCGTCTATGAAATCCTCCAGCAAAACAGTCTCTACGACTATTACAGCCTACAGACTTCGCCCGGCCGGTCATCCACATTCGCCCGCGACGAGCGGTTTGCCTACCTGGACGATCCCGCCGTCGCACGGAAGCTGAAGGATTTCACGGACGGCAAGACCGGCACACTCACCTTGCACGTCCCCCAGATGCACTGCAGCTCCTGCATCTGGCTCCTGGAGCGTCTCTATGTCATTGATCGCAGCATTGCCCAGTCCCGGGTCGATTTTCTGAAGAAGCAGATCCGCATCCAGTTCTCCGAAGGAGAAACGTCGGTGCGGAAGATCGTGGAGCTCCTCTCGTCCCTGGGCTATGAACCCCGGATCACCCTGGATGACGTAGAAAAGAAGATACCCTCTCCGGGCTCCCGATCACTCTATTATAAGGTCGGTATTGCCGGGTTTTGCTCCGCCAACATCATGTTGCTCAGCTTTCCTGAGTACCTCTCAGCAAGCAACGTTGAATCGCAGCTCAGCGCGCTCTTCCGCATCCTGAATGCGCTTCTCGCCCTCCCGGTCTTCTTCTACTGCGCCTCGGATTTCTTCCTCTCTGCGTTCGCGGGCCTCCGGAAGAGAGTCATCACCATCGACGTCCCACTCGCTCTGGGAATTTTCATCCTCTTCGCGAGAAGCCTGTATGACATTTTCACGCAAGCCGGACCCGGGTTCCTCGATTCTCTCTCCGGGCTCGTTTTTTTCCTTCTGCTCGGAAGGCTTTTCCAGAGCAAGACCTATGAGCGCCTGAACTTCGAACGCGACTACAAATCCTATTTTCCTCTGGCAGTCACCGTGGTCGGGGACGGCAACGAACGCGTCGTCCCGCTATCTGCAATCTCCACGGGCAACAGGATACTCCTCCGAAACAACGAGATCTCCCCCGCGGACGCTGTATTGATCAAGGGAAAGGCCTTCATCGACTACAGCTTTGTAACGGGTGAATCACGGCCCGTCCAGGCAGCGCCCGGAACACTCGTGTATGCCGGAGGACGCCAGGTTGGGAGCGCCATCGAACTGGAAATCGTCAAAAGCATTTCTCAGAGCTACCTCACGCAACTCTGGAACGATGCTCCCTCCACTGTGAAGCCGGGAACATCCGTCTCCAGGCTGGCAAATACCGTCGGCAAGTACTTCACCATCGTCGTCCTGCTCCTCTCCGCACTGGCGGCCGCCATCTGGCTTCCCGTTGATCCTGCACGTGCCTGGAATGCCATCACCGGTATCCTGATTGTAGCCTGCCCCTGTGCCATTGCGCTTTCCACTCCGTTCACGTTTGGCACGGCGCTCCGGATTTTCGGACGAAATGGGTTCTTCCTCAAGAACACCGCCGTGGTCGAATCGCTCGCGCGTGCAGATTCTGTGGTGTTCGACAAGACGGGAACCATCACGCATGCAGGGGGCGAATCGATCCGTTTCGTCGGTCCCGCGCTGACAGCCCCGGAACGCGCCATGGTGTCCGCGCTCGTGCGGAATTCACACCATCCACTCAGCCGGGCAATCGCGGCAGATCTCGGCAGCCAGCCTTCTTTGAACGCTGAGGATTTCGTCGAAGAGGCAGGCCACGGTCTTCAGGCGCTGGTGGACAGCGTCCGGGTAAGAATCGGGAGCACAGCCTTTGCGGCAGGCGAGCCGGCGAAGGCCGCAAGCAATGACCACCCATCCGCACCCGTGGATACGCGCGTGTATCTTTCGTTTAACGGGCGCACCCGTGGTTTCTTCGCAGTCCGCAACAGATACCGCGAAGGACTTGCCGGATTGATCGACCGGCTCTCGGCCGGTTACAAGCTCTACCTCCTTTCGGGTGACACTGAAGCGGAACGTGCCCACCTCGATCAGCGTTTCCCGGGTCGCCTGACGATGCGCTTCCGGCAATCGCCGGCCGAGAAGCTCTCGTTTGTCCGTTCTCTCCAGGAGAAGTATCAATCAGTGGTTATGGTGGGCGACGGCCTCAACGACGCCGGAGCACTACGGCAGAGCGACGTAGGCATCGCCTTGACAGAGGATATCGCCGCTTTTTCACCCGCGTGCGACGCCATCCTCGAAGCTCACGCGCTGCCCCGGCTTGACCTCTTCCTCCGGTTCTGCCGGACATGCGTCGCCATCGTCTTTGCCAGCTTCGCCCTGTCGCTCCTCTACAACATTGTCGGTCTGACGTTCGCCTTCCAGGGCGTGCTTTCTCCCTTGGTTGCGGCAGTACTCATGCCCCTGAGTTCCATCACAATCGTGGCGTACACGACCACCGCCGTCAGGGCGGTGGCCCGCAGGAAAGGAATGGTTTGATGTCGGTGATCGTTGTCCTTATCGGTTTCAGCATTCTGGTCGCCGGCGGGTTCCTGATTGCGTTCCTCTGGGCGGTCAGGACCGGACAATACGACGACCGGCATACGCCATCCATCAGAATGTTGTTTGACGACACAAAACCGCGCCACAAGCACAACCAACCACCAACCAACGGTGACAGATAGCATGGAGATCGAACGCTTCAGCTACGACAACAGAATCGTGCGGAATTTCACGATTGCCACTGTTGTCTGGGGAGTCGTCGGGATGTTCGTCGGGCTCCTCATCGCAACCCAGTTGATTTCGCCCATCCTGAATCTCGCAACGCAATACGTCACGTACGGCCGGATCAGGCCCCTTCACACCAACGCCGTCATCTTCGCCTTTGTGGGCAATGCGATGTTTATGGGAGTGTACTATTCCCTGCAGCGGCTCTGCAAGGCCCGGATGTTCAGCGATCTGCTGAGCAGGATCCACTTCTGGGGATGGCAGATGATCATCGTGGCGGCCGCCGTCACCCTCCCGCTGGGGATTACCACCAGCAAAGAGTATGCGGAGCTGGAATGGCTGATTGATATTGCGATCGCGCTGGTCTGGGTCGTCTTTGCCATCAACATGTTTGGCACAATCATCAAACGGCGCGAGCGCCACATGTATGTTGCGATCTGGTTTTACATTGCAACCGTGGTCACCGTGGCCGTCCTGCACATCGTGAACTCCTTTGAGATCCCGGTCACCCTGTTTAAGAGCTACCCCCTTTTCGCCGGCGTGCAGGATGCGCTGGTGCAGTGGTGGTACGCCCATAACGCGGTGGCGTTCTTCCTCACTACACCGTACCTGGGTCTCATGTATTACTTCCTGCCGAAAGCCGCCAACCGGCCGGTTTACTCTTACCGCCTCTCGATCGTTCATTTCTGGACACTCATATTCATTTATATCTGGGCCGGCCCGCACCACCTGCTGTACACGGCCCTGCCCGACTGGGCCCAATCGCTCGGAACGGTCTTCTCCATCATGCTGCTGGCACCCTCCTGGGGCGGCATGATCAACGGCCTGCTGACACTCCGCGGCGCGTGGGACAAGGTGCGCGAAGATGTGGTGCTGAAGTTTCTGGTGGTCGCCGTAACTGCCTATGGAATGTCCACATTCGAAGGTCCGATGCTGTCGCTCAAGAATGTGAACGCAATCGCCCATTACACCGACTGGATCATTTCGCACGTCCACATCGGCGCTCTCGGCTGGAACGGATTCCTTACGTTCGGCATCCTCTACTGGCTCGTCCCGCGTCTCTGGAACACGACGCTCTACTCGAAAAAGCTTGCCGCTGCGCACTTCTGGATGGGACTCCTCGGCATCGTCTTCTATGCTTCCGCCATGTACTGGTCCGGCATCACCCAGTCCCTGATGTGGAAGCAGTTCACCTCACTTGGAATTCTGCAGTATCCCAACTTCCTGGAAACGGTGCTGCAGATCAAGCCGATGTTCCACATTCGCGCAGCCGGCGGGGCCATCTATCTCAGCGGCGTCATCCTGATGGCATACAATCTCGTCAGAACGGCAAAGCGGGGGACGTTTGCGCCCGAGGAAGCGGCGGAAGCTCCCCCTCTGCAGGGAGAGATTTCACACGGGAAAGAGAACCGGCATCGGTGGATTGAGAAGCGTCCTGTGCAGTTCGCCCTCCTCGCCGTGGTTGTCATCGCGATCGGCGGACTTGTGGAGATCATCCCGACCTATGTCGTCAAGTCGAATATCCCGACTATTGCCAGCGTGAAGCCGTACACACCGCTTGAGCTGCAGGGCCGCGACCTTTACATCCGGGAAGGGTGCAACAGCTGCCATTCACAGATGGTGCGGCCGTTCCGCTCAGAAACTGAGCGCTACGGCGAATACTCCAAGGCAGGCGAATTTGTGTACGACCACCCCTTCCTGTGGGGTTCCAAGCGCACTGGACCTGATTTGCATCGCGTCGGAGGGAAGTACCCGAATTTGTGGCACTACATCCACATGAACGAACCCGCCTCGATGTCTCCTGGCTCAATCATGCCTTCGTACCCGTGGTTGCTGACACAGGACCTGGATATCGCCGCGACAGGATCTAAGATCCAGACGATGCAGGCCCTCGGCGTTCCTTACCCGAAAGGGTACGAAACCCGCGCGGTGGAGGATCTGCAGGCACAGGCCGAAGCGATCTCCCTCGACCTGACCAAGGCAGGAGCGCCCGCCGAGCCCCAGAAGGAGATCATCGCCCTGATTGCTTACCTGCAGCGGCTGGGGACGGACATCAGGGTCCGCGAATAGGCTCGAAAGGAACCTCCATGATTTCAGAATATCTTCGATCACTCGAAGGCATCGAGGTGTTTGGAGTTGCAGGACTCATCCTCTCTATCCTCTTGTTCATCGTGGTTGTGATCTGGGCCATCCGGGCCGACCGGGCCTATATCCGAACGATGGAACGGCTCCCGCTCGACACCAGCAATGCAACCGTTGAACATTCAGAAAAGGTCTACTCATGAGCACGACATTATTCGGCACGCATGGAGCCCGTACGGCGGCGGCCGTTCTTGCGCTCTCCCTTTCAGGAACGGCGACGGCGTTCGCAGGTTCTGCCAGCGACGGAGGAACGGAGACCGCCCTGGTGGTCACAGGAATCCTGACCATCGTCATCATCGCGATCGCCTTTCTCGCGCTGATCATCCCCGAGGACGACATGAAGACCCTCGGTGCCGCAGCAGCCCGTTTCCGGGCTTACGTGCTTCCGGGCAAGGACGAGCGCGTCCCCTTGTTCGACCACGATTTCGACGGGATCCACGAACTGGATAACCGCATCCCGCCATGGTTCACGACGCTCTTTTCCGTAACCGTCATATTCGGAGTCGTCTACTTACTTGATTATCACGTGCTGGGCACATCCAGACTCTCCGCCGACGAATACAAAGATGAACTCGCCGCCGCGGACCTGCACCGCCGGATCATCATGGCCACCGAGGGATCACTCGATGAAAGCCAGCTCACCGCTCTTACGGATCCCGCAGTTCTGCAGCGAGGCGCCGACGAGTTCAAGAAGTACTGCATCTCTTGCCATGGGGTCAACGGCCAGGGCGTCGTGGGACCGAACCTGACAGATGATTACTGGATTCACGGTAGCGGGATCAAGAGCGTCTACACTACAATCAAACAGGGCGTGCCTGCCAAAGGGATGATCAGTTGGCAACTCGTCTACACGCCAAAACAGATCCAGGAAATCGCCAGCTACGTCCTTTCTCTCCGCGGAACCAACCCGCCGGGAGCAAAGAAGGCCGAAGGTCAGATGTACGTTTCGCAGGATTCGACGGCTGGCACCACGCAAGCAACCGCACCCGATAGCTCCAGGGCGATGAAACAATGACCGTTCAACCGGCCGTGGAGGAGACATTCCGGGACAAACTCGGAATTGTCAGCACCGAAGGGAAGCGAACGTGGGTGTATCCGAAGAAACCGTCCGGGTTCTATTACAGGATGCGGACGGTTCTGAGCGCCGGCCTGTTCGCCTTTCTCTTCGGAATGCCCCTCATGACGGTGCACGGCCATCCGTTCATGCTGTTCAACATCATCGATCGAAAGTTCATCCTGTTCGGCACCGCCTTCGGCCCGCACGATTTCTATCTGCTCGTGCTCACGATGATCACGCTCATCGTGTTTGTCATCCTCTTCACCGTTGTCTTCGGGAGACTCTTCTGCGGCTGGGTCTGTCCGCAAACGGTCTTCATGGAGATGGTCTTCCGCAGGATCGACTACTGGATCGAGGGGAACGACCGGCAGCAGCGGCGACTGAACGAGTCACCCTGGGGCGCGGAGAAGATCATCAGCAAGACTTTCCGGTGCGTGATATACTTCGCGCTCGCCTTTCTGATCGGGAACACACTCCTGGCATGGATCATCGGGATCGACGAGCTACGCCGGATCGCCACCGATCCGCCGTCGCAGCACGTGGCTGGCCTGACTGCGATGGTGGCCTTTTCCTTCCTCTTCTACTGGATCTTTATCTGGTTCCGCGAACAGGCATGCATTCTCGTCTGTCCCTACGGACGCCTGCAAAGCGTGCTGCTTGACAAGAACTCCATCGTCATCGCGTATGACTACCCCCGGGGGGAACCGCGTGGGAAGATCAGAAGAAACGAAGCGCGGACGGCGGGTGACTGCATCGACTGCCACCTCTGTGTGGATGTCTGCCCCACAGGCATCGATATCCGGAATGGGACTCAGCTCGAATGCGTCAACTGCACCGCATGCATTGATGCCTGCGATGCCGTCATGAATAGGATCGGTAAACCGCGGGGGCTCATCCGTTACGACTCCGCCGACAACATTTCCTCCCGAACGGGATTCCGATGGACGGGCAGAATCATCGCCTACGCAGCCCTTCTGATCGTCCTCATCGGCGTTCTAGCTGTTCTTCTCCTGAACAGAAAGGATGTGGACGTCACCGTGCTCCGCACGCCAGGCATGTTCTTTCAGGAGCAACCGGACGGACGCGTCAGCAATGTCTATGATGTCAAGGTTCTGAACAAGACGTTTGACTCGGCTTCGCTCTCGCTCAGGCTCCAGAACGCCGATGGCGAGCTCCGGTTGATGGGCGATGGGTTGACCACGGCGCCGCAAGGAATCGCAGAAGGTAAATTTCTGATCGTCCTGAACCGTGCGGCGCTGCACGGAATGAACACGCCTGTCTCCATCGATGTGTATGCCGGCGACAGACGGCTGGAAACTCTGACGACATCATTTCTCGGGCCAGGGAGGAGATAATGAAGATTCACTGGGGGATCGGCATCCTTGCCGGTTTCGGCCTGTTCTTGCTGGTTGTCCTGGTCATGGTAGGCATCTCCATAACCCAGACCGTGGACCTTGTTAACGACCAGTATTACGACACGGGCCTGAAGTACCAGGAACGAATCGGCACCCTGCAGCGGACTGCGGCGCTCGAAGGAAAGGTCAAGGTGAGTGTCAATGCCGGAGACCTGACTGTGCAGATCCCGCGCCCGGGCGCAGAGCTACCGATGACGGGCACGATCACGCTGTACCGCCCATCCAGTAAGGCAAAGGACTTCACGACGACGCTCGCGCCCGATTCGACAGGCTGCCAGTGCATTCCCACGACACCCCTCGAGCGGGGTCTCTGGAGGATCCAGGTATCCTGGAAAGCAGGAAACACCAACTACTACAGCGAACAACCTGTCATGATTCTCTGAGGACCGACGGAATGGATCTGGTGGCGGGGTTTGTGGTAGGGATTCTCGGAAGCCTTCACTGCGTGGCAATGTGCGGTCCTATCGCGGTCGCGCTTCCGACCGCGAACGCCGCAGGGATGTCGTACGTCACAGGGAGGCTCCTCTACAACACCGGCCGCATCATCACGTACATGTTGCTGGGAGCGTTACTGGGCTCGATCGGCGGGCTTATCGCCCTTGCCGGGATGCAGCAGGCGGTTTCAATCGCCGTGGGATGCCTCATGATCCTCGCGCTGTTCCTTCCTTCCATTACAGTCTTCCTGTCTGCTCGTTGGTCATTCCTCGGTTCGTTCTACGCCTCATTGCGGACGCGCATGGGAACCCTTCTCCGCCAAAAGTCTTTCCTTTCCCTCCTCCTCATCGGCATCGTCAACGGATTCCTCCCGTGCGGCTTCCTCTACATCGCTCTGGCCGGTGCGGCGACGCTCGGAGAAATCCTGAGGGGAATGGCGTTTCTGGCCGGATTCGGACTGGGGACCCTTCCGCTCATGCTGGGGATTTCGCTGATCGGACACACGCTTCGCCCGGGAATCCGGAGGAAGATCTCCGCACTGCTTCCTGCATTCACCTTCGCGCTCGCGGTCCTTTTTATCCTCCGCGGACTGAACCTGGGAATACCCTACGTTAGCCCTCAGGTGACGGAGACCGCGTCATCAACGCAGACGATCTGCCATTAGGTGGCGAGACGAGAACTCTTTCTTCCAAGAGAAGATGTTTGCAACCCGGAGGTTGTTCGCAACGGTGCAGTCCAAGAGGAGCGGTTTTCGGTCGACCCTCTAGTTGATCTTCTTGAGGAGATCTTCGAGGAACGCCTTGACTTCGAGGACATCGGAGCGAAGCGGCTCGTCTTTGATCTTGATCTCCGGTTTGGGAGGGTCGATCAACTCGAGTTGTTCGCCCGTATCGACTTCGGGGGTGTAGCTTTTGAGGACCTGCTTTGCTCCTTCGATGGTGTAACGTTCATCGCGAAGGAGCTTCTTGATGTAGAGGATCAGCTTGATGTCGCGGTTGGTGTAGATTCTGTTCCCGGCCCTGTTCTTGGCGGGTTTCAGCTCTTCGAATTCCGACTCCCAGTACCGGAGAACGTACTGTTCAAGGTCGGTGATCTTGCTGACCTCGCTGATGGAGTAATAGAGCTTTTTGATGCCGAGCGATTTCATGGCGACTCGCTGCAGTGGAATGTACCAGGGGTCAGCTTGAGTTTACACAATCTGCGCCAGAGATGCAAACCGGGACGGACGTTCCCCTCTTTCAGCGGCCCCGGCGGTTTTTGGACAGGCGGACGTCTACTTCCTTTAGCTTTTTCAGCTCTTCCGTGGCCTGGCGGAGCTGGGCCTCAACGTCCTGCGTGCGACGACCCTGGGCAGTAACGGTTGCCGAGAGCTTTTTCACGGCAACGGAAAGGCTATCGCTCACATCCCTTTGCCGGCCCAGTTCGTCACCGAGTGTTTTCATCCTCCCCTGGAGGGCGATATGGGACTGGACGATTTCCTTTTCCTGGGGACTCAGCGAGAGGGCCTGATAGGCGTTGAACCATGCAAGAGAAATGCTATCATTACGAGAAGGATTGGCCGGGTTCGCGTACAGGAGGGCAGCCTTCCGGACAGCAGTGGGCCAGACGGAAGAATTGGGAAAGCGCTCGGCGACAATTGAATACTCATGGGCTGCCTCCCGGAGATTTGAAGCCGCTTCCAGCGTTCGCGCAAGCTCAACCTGACGGTGCGCCTCAGCTTCCTCTTCATGCTCGCCGAGCAGTGTCCCGCAACCCGCCAGGGCAGCCGCCGCAAGCGCCAGACCGAACACCCGGTGCATCATGATGATTTCTCCTCCGAAGCTTCCGGAACATCCATGGTTGCCGGGATCTCCACAGTGAACGTGGACCCCCGCCCCACACGGCTCGTGACCGAGACCGTCCCCCGATGTCCATCAACAATCCCTTTCACCAGCGCGAGGCCGACGCCGGTCCCTTTGCTGCTCCCCTTCCCCACGTTCTTCGCCTGGTAAAACTTCGTGAACAGCCGCGGGAGATCATCCGGATCAATCCCCACGCCGTTATCACTTACGGCAATCTCTACGCCGCCTCGCGAGGGACGGAACGCCAGCGTGATAGTGCCGCCTTTGTCTGTGTACTTGATCGCGTTGCTGAGCAGGTTGCTGACAACCTGCGCCAGCTTTTCCGGGTCTCCCATAACGGGGGGAACTTTCTCCTCCTGAAGCATGATAGCGATTTCCTTGCGCGCGGCCATGATCCGTGCATTCTCGACCACGGGACGGACCAGTTCCGGAATATCCGTCCGCTCACACCGGAAATCCATCATACCCGCCTCGATCTTCGCCAGGTCCAGGAACTGGTTGCTGAAACCGGCGATCCGGTCAATGTTCTCACGCATCGACTCGAGCAGTCTTTTCTGCTGATCGTTGATCGGGCCGGGGATTTGCTCTGTAAGGAGGTAGTAGGCCGAATGCATCGACTGGAGGGGCATTCGCAGCTCGTGCGTGATATGGTGCATCATTTCAGCCTTGTACTCGTTGATCTGACGCAGCTTGTCGCTCATCGCATTGAATGCCCCGGCGAGCAGCGCCGTCTCGTCGCGGGACGTCACCCTGATGGGCTCAAAGTGGCCCTGGGCAACGCGTTCAGTGCCTTCGCGAAGCGCCCGTATCGGTCTGATGATCGTTCGGGCGATGAGAAATGCCAGAAGAACGGTCACCGCAATAGTCCCCAGTGTCAAGAGAACGGCGACGTTGAACGTGCGCGGGACAGACTCCTGCAGATCTGCCATCGCCGCAGCCACGGCATTCTGGTTCAAACGGATGAGCGTCTCGAGCTGGGTACGGAGCACACCGATGGAATCGGCAACCAGCTGCTCCGTAGCTATGCTTGACGGTCCGCCTCGAGACCTTCCTGCCAGAACACGGGCCGCCAGGCGATCGTGAGCCCCGCCCATTCTGCGGAGAAGGGCCAGCTCGCTTTTGTCGGTCATCACTCCGGCCAGGCTGTCCAATTGTTTGCCAAAGCGCCCGGCGGCCTCGGTGAAGAGACCGGAGTAGGTCGTATCGCGGGAGACGAGAAACTTCTGCGCGTGCTGCTCTTCGCTGTCCAGAAGGGTGCTGAGGTCTTTGGCGAGGTCGATCGAGAAGAGGTTCACCGTCAGGGTCGTCCGGACGGACTCGGAAACCACGTGCAGTTCGTACAGCATGACAGCGATCACAATGACCATTGCCACGATGATCAGTCCGAACCCCAGCATGATCTTCCGGTAGATGGTCAGCTTCACGATGTGCGATCCTCGATGACGACCATGGCAACCACATGTGTCTCTGAGTGAGAGATGCTGATCAGCACCGGGCAGGAAGCAAGCTTCTCGCCAAGGGGTCCGTGGAGCGTGATGCGCGGCTGGCCGGACGGATCATTGGTCACCTCGACATCCTTCCAGCGGAATTCCCCCGCCCACCCCGTGGAGAGGGCTTTGCTCACCGCTTCCTTGGCTGCGAAACGGGCGGCGAAGTGCTGGTGCTGGTCGTTCTTTGCCGAGCAGTATGCGATTTCGCCAGGGGTGAAGACTTTCCCCAGAAACCTGTCGCCCAGGGTTTCGATGCTCCTCCGCACCCTTGCGATCTCTATAATATCCACGCCAATGCCCTTGACCATGACCGGTTATCCCGCCTGCGAGGAGGCGTTCTCCTTTTCAATGATCTGCAAGAGCTCGGCGACGTCGTTCACGTCGTATTCCGCGTTGGATTCCACCGTCCCAAACGTATCACCGTACCGGGCAAAGACGGTGGTGATGCCGACCTTCGCCGCGCCCACCATGTCGCGCTCGGGCCAGTCGCCCACCATGAGTGTTTCCTCTGGCTTCACCTTTAGCAGCTCCAGCGCCCGGAGAAAGGGGGCCGGACTCGGCTTATGCTGACCCGTATCTTCGAACGTCACAACATGGTCGAAGAAGTGGTGAAAATTCAGGTAGCAGAGCCGCAGCCAGGCCTCACGGCCCGGCGCGTCGGAGACCACTGCGAGATGGACACCGCGCTTCACCAGCTCCACGAGCGTCATGGTGACATGCGGATACGGAACCAGCGCCGCTTCGCGCGCACGGCGATAGGCGATGATGCCCGCCGACAGGATCTTGTAGTCAACCTTCTGAAAGATGTCATACAGGAGCATGTCGAACACGTTCTGGAACTCGATCCCGCGCTCCTTGTAGATCGCGTCGATGCGGGCCTGCACCTCCGCCTGCGTGAGTTTCAGGCCCGCATCGATCATGGAGGTGATCGCCGCCGTCACGGCCTGGCGCTTCATGCCCATGAAGTCTACCAGCGTGTTGTCCAGATCAAAGATCACCGCTTTGATCATTTGTTCCCCCGTACCGCCTTGGTGGCCTCATCCTCAACATAGGCGCGCAGTGCGGGTTTCAAGTAAATGTTTTCCATGCCGAATTCCCGCATGGCGTTCGCGAGCACGGCCGCCTTGCGTGTCGGCATGAGACGTTTGTTAATCAACAGGAGCTTCTGGGCCTTAAGGATGCAGTATCCTCCTTCAAAGTCTCCCTTTTCAAAGCGGACAGTAATCCCGAGCTGCCGTGCCACGTCCTGGAGCTCCACAATGATCTCTTCGTGCTTCATGAATCCTGTGACACCTGTTTGCGGAACGGCTGGAACGTTGCCAGCCCGATAATTGTGTAATAGCTCATCAAGGCGATCAGAGGAGCACCAGCCAGTGCTGCCACCCGCGCGATAAACAGCTCGCGGAACACCTGGTTGTCGGCTGTGGTGAAAAATTCCTGATAGATCATTTTCGCGTCAAGGTACATCGTGAAGCCCTCCACCGGAACGAACAGAAAAAACAGGATCGCGCTCATCATCAGCCACCCGTGCTCCTTGAGCCGGAACGGGGACGTGACCAGAAAGACGATGCCGCTGAGGAGAACAAAGCAGTAGCTCAAAATGACCACGACCGAGCTGATGGAGAGGAGGCGAAAGATTTCCCGCTCCGCCTCAGGCGGGAGGTATTCCTCAAACTCCAGGGTTCCCGTCTTCAACATGTCGTTGCCGATCATCGCGCGTATGTTAACGCCTCCCAGCCAGATAATGGCTGCAACGACAAGGACAAAGAGTGCAACGCGCCATGTGTGGGAATGCTGGTCTGCCGCTATCCCGGCTTGATCTCCCATGCCGATTCTCCCGGGTGGTCGATACGCCAATTCTTATACCAACTCAGATCGTAGAGCAGGGCGAGCAGTCGTTCCAGGGACTCCGGCGTCATAACCAGGTAGGTCGAGTGTAACCGGCCGCGGACATCGGGCTGAGCTCCCTGCAGAAGCATGGTTGCCAGCGCACGGACTTTTTCAAGACTGGCGCCGAATTCCGCCGCCAGCCGGTCGTACCCCTCGCCATTTCTGCCGATCCGTTTCATGATGGTGAAGGCCCGCGCAGCAAATTTCGCCTGAAAACTCAGCTCTTCCAGCTCCTCGTCAGCTCCCCGCTCACGCGCGAGCTCCAGAAGAACGCCCAGGTCTTCCCGGCAGGTCAGCTTGTTCCGGGAAAGTCTCTCCAAGGCGAGGAGGAGGTTAGAGGATGATGGACTGAGGTGCATCCGGGCCTGGTGAAAACAGTACGCGTAATATAGCCAAACGCGGGGGGAGATTCAACGCGGTGCGGCAGGCATTGCCTGCTGTCTCCACACCAACGGGAATCTTCCCGTCAAGACTCGATCGGGAGTTCGTCGAAAAAGGAGAGAATTTGATCCTGACATTCGGGACTTCCAAGGATCCGCAGGAGAAAGAAGCCCTCGATCTGCACATGGTCCAGGTGGAGACCGCACTTCCCGCGGCGCTCAATTTCCGTCAGGGTGCGAAGCGCCTCGTGCAGATCCCCAGCCGGACCGGAGAAGAGGAAATCCAATCCATTCGGTACTTCACGTGTGTGTACAAGGTGCCGGCGCAATAGCCGGAGCACGGCGACGAACCGGTCGATATCGGCGGGGTTCGCAAGTGTGGCGGCGAGTTCTTGCCTATGGTTTCGATTCCCCGGTCCGGTCATGGTTTCTCCCTGAAAGAGAGAACGCGCAATCCGTTCAGAATGACCGCTAGTGCCGCACCGTCGTCGGCAAGCAGGGCCATCCAGAGTGTTGCAACACCGGTAATGCTGAGGACGAGGAAGACGGCCTTCAGCGACAGGGCAATCGCGATGTTCTGACGGACGATGCGCATCGTCGCGCGGCTAAGGGCGAACAGATGCGGCAGGCGGGAGAGATCGTCCGACATGAGCACCACATCGGCAATTTCGAGCGCCGCATCAGCTCCGGCGACGCCCATCGCAATCCCGACCGACGAAGCGGCAAGCGCAGGGGCGTCATTGATCCCATCCCCCACCATCGCAATGGCCCCATGCCGCTCCTTGAGTTTTTCCACCATCGCAACCTTCTGCTCCGGAAGGAGACCTGCACGCGTCTGCTCGATTGCGAGCTCACCCGCAATGCGTCCTGCTGTGATCTCGTGGTCACCGGAAAGCATCAGGATGTTCCTGATACCTGTCTTCCGCAACCGCTCGACCGCCACCCGGCTCTGGCTACGCGCTGCATCGCGCAGGGCGAGGACCGACAGGGCCTCCCGTCCCCGTCCCAGGATGACTGCCGTCTTTCCCTCGAGGGAAAGACGTTCGAGCAC
>Ga0209253_10003136_pt1 | contig 14561 bp, 9 predicted proteins | sample FrelakmetBRP12BR_FD_187145 | JGI IMG/M metagenome (GOLD analysis project Ga0209253, IMG submission 187145) | Freshwater lake sediment microbial communities from the University of Notre Dame, USA, for methane emissions studies - BRP12 BR (SPAdes)... | ecosystem: Environmental > Aquatic >...
TACGCAGTGTAGGTGATCGAGTTACTGCGGACTTGATAAGGCGGTATATCGAGTATCAGGTGCAAGAGCAGACCTCCAGTCAACCGAGGTTGTTTGATTCAGTCAGATGCCCCACAGCTTGCTGTGGGGTGCTTCACTGATCGTGACCGGGGCAGGCACGGGGGCCTGCCCCTACGCGGGGGAACAATGCGGACGCAGGAGAGGCCGCGCCTAGGCACGGAGCCACGCCGCTGCGATATAATACAGGCCTGCGGCGTGGTAGATGGGGACCACCCTTGTGCTGCTGAACACTTATGAGCGTTGAACTTCGCTTCCTCGGCTGGGACGCACCGGCCACGGTCAAGGTGCGGGAGTTCCTGCTGCCGCAGGAACTCCCTGGGCCTGTTGACCTGGGCAAGGACCTGATCGTCGTGCCCACGCGCCAGGCCGGAAGGCGGCTGCGCGAGGCGCTGGCGTTGCACTGCTCTTCCCAGAAGACGGCCCTGCTTTCCTTGCGTGTCGTTACGCCCGCCTTCTTCCTGCGCCCGGATGAGACGGGCACCGTGGCCACGCCTCTGGAGGTGGCGGCAGTATGGGCTGACGTCCTGATGAAGGCTGACCTCAGCCGGTATGCCGGCCTGTTTCCCGCCAGCGCCCCATCGCAGGATTTCCTCTGGGCGCTGCGCACCGGCGAGATGATCGAAGGGCTGCGCAGCACCCTGGCAGACGGCGGGTACCGCATCGCCCATGTTTACCATGATTCCGGCGACTTGCTCGAAGAGAAGGAGCGCTGGCACGATTTGGCGGAACTGGAAACGGCGTACCTGGAGCGCCTCAGCGCGCTCGGCCTCAAGGATCCGTGCGTGGAGATGCTCCGGCACGCGGAAAGCGACGAGCCTCCGGGAGGAGCGGAGCGAATTGTGGTGGCCGGTGTGCCTGACCCGACGCCGCTGATGGTGCGGAAGCTGGAGCGCCTGGCGACGCGAATCCCGATCGTGGTTCTGGTTCACGCGCCGGAGGCGCTGGCGGACTGCTTCGACGGCTGGGGCCGCCCTCTTCCTGAGAAGTGGCGGGAACACCGCATCGACGTTCCCGATCCTGACGCCAATATCGTTCTGAGCGGCTCGCCCTGGTCGCAGAGCCAGAAGGTGCTGGAAATTATGGCCCGGGAGGCGGAACGCTTCGGCCCCGCCGACGTGGCCCTCGGAGTGCCGGACGAGGAGATCATCCCCTTCCTGGAAGCGGACCTGGCCGGCGCCGGTCTGGTCCCGTTCAACCCGGCCGGGAAGCCGGCGGACCAGCACCCGTTGGCCCAGCTTCTCCAGGCGTTTCGCGACCTGCGCAGCGAGGGCGACTATTCGGCTGTCAGCGCTTTCATGCGGAACGCCGATTTCCTCGACTATCTGCAGAAGAAGCACCGGATACTTTCCAGCCGCCTGCTCGAAGAGTTGGATCAATGCCAGAACGACCATCTGCCACAGTCACTCGATGACATGATGCAGGCTCTGCATCGGCCTGCTCCTGCAGGATCGGGGCGCACGGAGTTCCCGGACCTGGCGAAGGCGGTCGGTATCATCGCGGACCACGTGCATGAGTTTGAGGCCACCGATGTGGACACCTCTCTGCGCTTATTCCTCCAGGCGGTGTACGAGTTCCGCACTCTCAACGCCGGGAACCCCGAAGATGGCGACTTCGCGAAGGTGGCGGAATACATTGGCAAGGGGTTACTCCGAATTTCCCAAGGCCCGCTGACCGCGCTGGGCCTGGACAGCGAGAGCGCGCTGGAGCTGCTCCTTTGGTCTCTGGGCAGGGAGTCGTACTATCCGGAGCCGGAGGAGGCCATCATCGACCTGGAAGGCTGGCTGGAGTTGCCATGGAACGACGCCCCGTTCCTGGTCGTCACTGGCATGAACGATGGGAAGGTGCCCGACAGCCACCCCGCTGACGCCTTCCTGCCGGACGCCCTGCGGAGGCAGTTGAACCTGCGCCACGACGAGGACCGGCTGGCGCGGGATGCCTATCTGATGACCTCATTGATCGAATCGCGGCGTGGGCAGGGACGCGTATGCTTCGTCGTCGGCAAGACCGGCGCTGCCGGAGATGTGCTGAAGCCCTCGCGCCTGCTGTTCCAGTGCAGCGATGCCGAGCTTCCCCGGCGCGCCGAGCGGCTGTTCGGGACCCCGCCCGAGGTGCGGGCCGGCCATCCTTCGAGCATCTCCTTCCGGCTGGAGGCCGCGCCCCCGCCGGACGTGCCCGTGGAGAGCCTGGAGCTGAAGAGGATATCCGTCACCGCGTTCCGGGACTACCTGGACTGCCCCTTTCGTTACTATCTCAAGCATGTCCTGGGCATGGAAGCGCTGGACGATCAGAAGATAGAACTTGATGCTATGGACTTCGGTTCACTGGTCCACGACACGCTGCACCAGATGGCGCTGAACGAGGAAATGCGCCGGTGTGAGGATGTGACCCAGTTGCAGGATTTCCTTTGCGCCAAAGCCGTGGACTGGGTGACCGAGAGGTTCGGCCGCTCGCCGCCGCTCCAGGTTGAGGTGCAGCTCGAATCGGCCAGGCAGCGCCTTCGCCAAGCGGCCAGGGTCCAGGCAGGGCTGGTGAGGCAGGGCTGGGACATCGTGCACGCCGAGATGAAAATCCAGGGCGAGATCGAGGGTGTGAAGGTCCGGGGCAAGATAGACCGCATTGACCGTCACCGGCAGACGGGGCAGATCAGGCTCCTGGACTACAAGACCTCGGAGAAGGGTGGAATGCCGGAAGAGGCCCACTTTGGCTCACTTTCAGCGGATCGGGAATGCCCGGAGTACACCCGGATCGAGGTTGCGGGCAGGCAGAAGCGCTGGATAGACCTGCAACTGCCGTTGTACGCTGTCCTGCTCTCGTCCGATCCGGAACTGCGGGGGCCGTTCGAACTGGGCTATTTCAACCTGCCGAAGGCCGTGGACGACACCGGCGTCGTTCTCTGGGACAATCCCTCTTCGGCGCTTCTGGAATCGGCGCGTGCCTGTGCTGGAGGCGTCGTCAGCGATATCAAGAGCCGCCGGTTCTGGCCACCGGCACAGAGGCCCAGGTACGACGATTTCGAGAGCCTCTTCCCTGCCGATCCGGCCTTGTGCGTCAACGCGGAGGCCTTCGAGGCCTTTCTCAAGGGGAAGGCAGCATGACCGCGGCGCACATTGGGCACAAAGCCATCTCGGCCTCCGCCGGATCAGGCAAGACGTTCCAACTGGCGCACCGCTACATCGAGCTGATGGCCCGCGGCGTCGAGCCGGACCGCATCATCGCCCTCACCTTCTCGCGGAAGGCCGCCGGAGAGATATTCGATTCGGTGGTCAGGTATCTTTGCCAGGCAGCGTCATCGCCCGAGGCGGCGCTCCGGACTGGGAAGCTGATCAACAGACGGGATATCGGGCAGCGCGAGTTCCTGCGGATTCTGCGGGACTTGCTGGAGAGCCTGCACCGGCTGCACATCGGCACGCTGGACAGCTTCACCGTGGGCGTGGCCAAGACCTTTCCCCTGGAGCTAGGCATTCCGCCCCATTTCCAACTGCTGGGTGAGGATGGGGCTGTCGGTGGGGTGCGGCAGGAGGTGCTGGCCAAAGTGTTCGGCCAGCGCGGGGCAGCCCAGGAGGGGCGAAGCGCCTTCCAGCAGGCCTACAAGCAGGCCACCTTTGGCCGGGAGGAGAAGGGGCTGGGAGAGCCACTGGAGGAACTGATCAAGCAGAAGCGTGGCTACTACCAGGTGCTACCCGAAGCCGATGCCTGGGGCTGCGAGGACCGCATCTGGGCGGCCTCTCCACCGTGGTGGAAGGACCCAGGCGATGTAGAGGCTGCTTCTGCCGATATGCTTCGTCTCCTGCAGCAGGATGGGCTTTCGGACAGCGCCATGCGGCGCTGGCAGACATTCGTCGATGCCGTGCGCCGCTTCGGAACCGGCTCCACTTGGCCGAGGGCCATCGAATACCTCTTCGAGAAGCTCTCCGAAGATATCGAATCCCTGCACGCTGGAGACCTGTCATTCAAGATGGACAGAAGCCCCCAGCATCTGTCACGCGAGGAGTGCCGCCTGGCTCTGGCTCTGATGGCGCATATCGTTCGCACGGAGATCACCGTAGCCTTGCAGAAGACGCAGGGCATCTACCGCGTGCTTGACCTCTACGAAGGTTTCTACGACGCCATGCTGCGTAGTCATGGCCGCCTTACTTTCACCGATATCCAGTACCTGCTTACTGCGGGCAACCGCGCCAGCGGCGGTTCGGTCATCAGCCGCCTGCCCTCTGTCGAAGCGCGGCTGTACATCGACTACCGGCTCGACTGCAAACTCGACCACTGGCTGCTGGACGAGTTCCAGGACACCAGCGATCTGCAGTGGGAGGTGCTGGCCAATCTGGCTGACGAGATAGTCCAGGACAGCAGCGGGCAGCGAAGCTTCTTCTACGTGGGCGACACCAAGCAGGCCATCTACGGCTGGCGCGGCGGCAATGCCCGGCTGTTCAGTCAGATTCTGGACCGCTACGGGGAGCGCATCGAACTCAGCCGCCTGAATACCTCATTCCGCTCGTGCCAGGCAGTGATCGATACGGTCAACGCTGTCTTCGATGACATTCCAGAGGGCCTGCTGCCTCAGGGAGCCGTCGGGCAGTGGGAAAGGGCCTGGCAGAAGCATCAGTGCGAGAATGGCGCTGTTCCGGCAGATGGCTATGCGGCAGTCATCGAGCCCTCCAGCGACGAAGGAAGCACGAAACCCGCGAATGAGGACCGCTATCGAGTTGTAGCCCGTTTGCTGCAAGAGATCGACCCGGTAAAGAAGGGCCTTGCTGCGGCTGTTTTGGTGCGGAGCAACAAGTGCGGGGAGGAGATCGTGGACTACCTTCGGCGCGAGTGCAGCGGCATGCGCGTCATCCACGAGGGCCGGGCTTTCATCAAGGACAACCCGGTGGTGTCAGTAATGCTGTCGCTGGTGCGGTTCGCCGCACACCCGGGCGATACGCTCGCCTGGCGGCACCTGGAAATGAGTCCCCTCCAACGGGACTTCGTCAAACAGGGGCTGAACCGGAGCAACCTGCCGCCACTGCTGCTCCGCGAGCTGCAGGCCGATGGCTTCCAGTCGCTCATTCGGGAGTGGGGTGCCAGGCTCGATGCGATACATCCGCTGGATGACTTTGGCCGGAAGAGGCTCGGCGAGCTGACCAACGCCGCCATCGAGTTCGATCGAACCGGCGACCGCGACTGCAACTCCTTCCTGCGCTTCATCGACAGCTACGAGATACACGATCTGGCCGCCAGCGAAGCCGTGCGGGTGATGACCGTCCACCAGTCCAAGGGGCTGGGGTTCGATGTCGTGATTCTGCCTGATTTGCAGAATGGGAACATGGCCGGAGGCGGTCAACCGGAGTTCATCGTGGCCCGCGACCCTGAGAGCGGGGAACCGGCCTGGGCCCTGGATATGCCGCGGCGAATCGTGGCGGATAGCGATGATGTTCTGGCTGAACAGCTGAAGACCGCCGATGAGACCGCTGCTTTCGATGCCCTCTGCCTGCTGTATGTGGCCATGACGCGGGCCAAACAGGGGCTTTACATAATCACCAGCTTTCCTGGACAGGGAGCGAAGGTTCTCACGCCTGCGGCGTTCCTGAAACAGCAACTCTTGGGCGATCCGAAGCCCACAGGGGGGAAGCCGTTCCGGATTGGACAAGAGGAGGCTGTCTGCCTATACGAGGCCGGGAATCCTCTGTGGCACGCCAGAGGATTGGAGGAGGTGAAACCACCGGTTCCTGTAGGGGTGGCCCAACTGCCGTCGGACTTCAGACGGCGGACTTCGCTACGACGGCGCTTGGTCCACGTTCAGCCGTCGAAGAGGCCGGAGACCAGCCAGAGAGCTGCTCTGCTGTTTGCGCCGGCGGCCCAGGACAGGCTTGACCTCGGGACCGCCATCCACGAGCTCTTCAAGGAAGTGTCGTGGGTCGATGAGGTCAATATGGAGGGACTGATTGCAGAGTGGAGCGCCGTGTCTTCTATGAGAGAAGATCTGAAGCAGCAGGCCGTCGTGCTGTTCCGTCGGGCAATGGCGGCTCCTGAGATTCGGGCCGTTCTGACCCGGCCGGCGGGCCGCGTGGATTTGTGGCGCGAGAAGAGGTTTGAGGTGGTCGCCGGCAATCGCTGGGTCAGCGGTGCGTTTGACCGCGTGGTTGTGTCGCGGGACCAGAACGGGAAGGCGATGGGGGCCACGGTGCTCGACTTCAAGAGCGACGAGGTCGCTGATAGCGCATCTCTGGCGGAACTGGCCAGGCAGTACCGGCCCCAGATGGATCACTATCGCAATGCCTTGTCGAAAATGTTAGGATTGCAGGCGGCCAAGGTGGCTCTGAAGCTCGTGTTTGTGCAGCCGGGGAAGGTCCTTGAGCTTCGCTAGGGTGGCGTGCCTGAGACTCTGGTCTAACATGACGGTTAGTTGCGCTCGCATGTCAGGGTTTCCAGGAAGACAGTGATGATGCTATGAAGATACGTCCCACAGCGCGGTCGCTCCAAATCGGCATCAGTCTGCTCTATGTGCCTGTGCTGCGGTCACTCCTGTTGCATCTGATGCGCCGGGCGATACGCGCACGTTTGGATGACAGAAAGGCCCCTGTCAACCAGCGCAAGATCATCCAGCAGCGCCGGTCAATGGCACTGGCCATAGTCCAGACCTTTGAGAACTCGGTGAAGAGAGGCCGTCTGTCACCTGGGGTGGCGCGGATCTCAGGAGGACTATGGGGCAAACTCCTGCTCACGTGGAATGACCACCGGCTGGCCGCCAGGGACTTCAGGGAGCGCACTCATCGCAGCCCGCCCTTGTTCATGGCCATAAGTCCGGGCCAGGCCTGCAACTTGAGCTGTGAAGGCTGCTATTCCAGTTCAGACTCGAAAGATACGAAGCTGGAGTGGTCTCTCGTTGACCGCATCATCTGTGATGCCAAGAGGCTGTGGAACACCAAGCTGATCGTTCTCTCCGGAGGTGAGCCGCTCGCCTATCGCTCGGAGGGCCGCGGGATCCTCGATATCGCTGAGGAGCACCCCGATCTCCTCTTCCTCATGTTCACGAATGGAACGCTGCTCGACGACGACATGGCCCGGCGCTTGGCCAAGATGGGCAACCTCACCCCCGCCTTCTCCGTTGAGGGGATGCGAGATCGCACGGATCAACGTCGAGGAGAGGGAGCCTTTGATTCCGTGGTGAAGGCTATGGGCCGTCTGCGCCAAGTGGGCGTTCCCTTTGGGGTTTCCGTCACCGTTACCAGCAGCAACGTGGACGAAGTGCTCTCGGATCCCTTCCTCGACTTGTTCTTCGACAAGCACGGGGCCTTCTACGGTTTCTTCTTCCAGTACATGCCGATCGGGAGGACGCCTGACCTCAACAGCATGCCTACTCCGGAGCAGCGTGTCGCCTTCTGGAGGAGAATGTGGCAGGTTATTGAGGACCGGAAGCTCTTTGTCGTGGACATGTGGAACCATGGTCCGCTGGCGATGGGATGCATGGCGGCAGGACGGGAAGACGGCTATATACACGTGGACTGGAACGGCAGGGTAACGCCCTGCGTTTTCATCCCCTATTCGGTCGGCAACGTTCGAGATGTGTACCATCGGGGTGGCACGCTGAATGATCTTTGGGATGCCCCTTTCTTCGAGCACATTCGAAAATGGCAGGACTCATATGGATTTGCGCAGCGCGAACCCAGCAAGCAGGCTGACTGGTTGCGTCCGTGTCCCTTTCGGGATCACCATCGCCGGTTCAGGGAATGGGTCGATGTACACCAACCCGAACCGGAGGCCGGGGTCGCCGGGCAGGCCTTGCTGGACGATGCCTATTGGCAGGGAATGTGCGAGTATGGTGAGACGCTGGAAGGCCTGGTCCAGGGCATATGGGAGAGAGAATACCTGGGCGAAAAATGACTCTGTCCCCATTCCAAATCCACGTGTTCACACGAAGAGCAGCCAGTCACCTATGAGTGACCTTGTATCTCAGACCCAGTTTGTAGACACAGAGGGGGAGGGCCGGCTTGGAAGGGCAACCGAATCCCGAGCAGTTGTGAGTGCAGCGACCTTTGGTGGAGCTGAGGCTACAGTAGACTGAACCTTCACTCTCGCCTTCGGGCTAGATTGGTCCTACCATGGCCCGCACGGTACCGACATGACGGGCAAGACACTGGATGTCAGCTTTGATGTGGCCAAGTAGCGTGCGGTACTTCAATTCCGCTCTGGTTGCCCAACTAGCCGGCCGGAATCCTGCGCTTCTTCCCAATGTGAACGCACAGTACTTCTGCGAGTACGACACCATTTCCGACAAGCGATTTCAAATCTGACAATCTGAGTGATGCTTGCGGCGGAAATCACTCTCTCACTATGCTGCGCAGCATGCCCCACTGGTCCGGGTACTGCCGGACGTATCCCTGCAAAGACTCCAGCATCCTTTGAGTGAAGGTCTGGATGATGCTGTGGAAGTCACCACTGGTGCCAGGCTCCACCTTACCGCCGATGAGCCCTTTGAAAGTATTGTCCGGCAAGCGCACGGTGCACGCGGGAAGCACAACTGCCTTGGTGCGAAGTGCCAGGGCTGCCGGTCCCGCAGAGAACCGGACGCAGCCCCCGAGGAACTCCACTGGCACTGACTTGCCTTCGGCGGGCCCGTCTATCAGAAGCGCCAGTACCTCGTTGCGCCGCAGCGCCTCCGCCGCGTGCCATATGCCATCCTGGGCCGAGATGACTCCAACGCCAGCCTCAGAGCGCAAAGTGTGCATGAATCTCTCCAGCCCGTCGTTGCCGTTGGAGGCAAGTACTACGGCATTCATGGGGTAGTTGCATTGGGCCAGATACGCGGCCCCTACATCCCAGGACCCGAGATGCAGGCCCACGAGAATGACGCCTTTGCCCTCTCTTAAGGCTGCGTCAAGCCTGTCCAGCCCGTCAAAAGATACCCTGGCCTTCGATTCAGCAGGCCGTCCGCTATACCGGCATAGGTCCACTACATCCTTGGCATAGTTCCTCATGGACCTGCGTGCTGCCTCGGACACTTCGCGACTGCCCTTGGCCTGGCCCAGCATGTAGGCTGCGCTGGATTCGGCATCGTCTCTCAAACGGGGGGAAAGAGCGTATAGTGCACTCGCCATGCCCTGTGCCACGCTGTAGCTTACATGCAGCGGCAATCTGGCGCCGAGAAACACGCAGAGTCGAGCCAGCCGGTAGTCCAGTCCCATCTTGATGCGCTGATTATACATAGCGATGCGATGCAAAACCAGTAGGCCGGGACTCTTGCTGACTGCCGCGCGGGTTCAAGTGAAGTCAAGTGGAGCTGAGGCTACGATAGACAGAACAAGAAACTTCGAACTAGCCTTCAGTCTGGTGTAGTGGCACTGATCGGCCAAGATCCGGCGCCTCTGGCTTTCGCCTGACCTTCTGCTTCGACCGGCCTGGGCAGACGCTCATGTGGCCTGAGAGGGTGCCGATTACTCTCTGGGATCGGAGCACGTGCCTCACCATTTGGCCCTTCTCGACCTGCTTCGATGGCGCTGTCCTTCCGGAAGGGTACCACAGAACAGACTGCACCAGGTGTCAGCCCGAGGGTCGAGCCTGGCTTCACATCAGACTCAATCGAGCAAAGACGGCTTCTGCCCGATGTCAACAGCGGCCTGGTACCCGAAATCGACCAGGAGGTTGTGACCACTGATGAAACGCGCCATATTGCTGTTGAGGAAGATGAGCGGCTCCGCCATCTCGTCGGGCGTGGCATACCGCCCACAGGGCGCACGGTACAGGTCTATGAGTTCCTTACCCCACGCGCGATGGAATTCCTTCATCATCGGCGTGTCAGTGGGGGCCGGGCTGAGACAATTGATTCTGATGTTCTTCTTCCCCATCTCGTCAGTACGTGCCATGGTGTAGACGATGATGCATTCCTTGGAGAAGATGTAGCCATCGTTAATGCGCGGATTGGCCTCCAGCCAGGCGCGTGCCTCATCGAAGCCCCGCGTTGCCAGGAGTTCGTTGATACTCTGGAGTCTCTTCTTCCAGCTCAGACCGGCAGTGGAGGTGATAGACGCAATCGCCCCGCCTGCCTGGATCTTCGGCAGGAGAGTCTCAGTCAGCAGACGGTGTCCAACGAAGTTTACGAGCGTGGTGTCCACGTTGGAAAACGGCGGTCCCGGGAGACCAGCGCAGTTAAAGAGCCCATAGAGATCTTCCGGAATCTGCCTGGCCGCGGCAATGACGGAGTCCTTGTCCTTGAGGTCAGTCTTGATGAACTGCTTGACAGGAACAGCGACCTCCTTCACGTCGAGGGCGTAGACCTCCGCCCCCAGGTCGACCAGTGTCCGTGCCGCCGCCTGTCCCATGCCGGAGGCCGCACCGGTAATGACCACTCGCTTCTTCTGGTACCCTAGCATGTCCCGCATGAATTCCCTCCCGTTCGGCCCATGTATCGCTCTCGTCCCCGCTGTCCTTCTCTTCTTCACCCAGACGCTGGCCAGAGGTCTTGGGCGACATCGTCCAGCCCCGAGGCCATCAGTCTCTCCCGGCTGGGCTTTCCCGTTTTCAGGTCCCAGCCCATGCCCTCAAAGTACTTCACTCGCATGCCCTCAGCATCCACCGTCACATTGGCGGTGGGCCCTGCTTGGAGTGGTGGGTTTCCTACAGGCCTGCCCAGAGACATCTTGCGAGATTGCGGGTCTATCCCTTCACGAGCGTTGAAGGCCTGGCGGATGTGCGAGATCCTCTCTCCGGTCTTCATCAGATCCTGCATGCTGACCTCTCGGCCCAGCGCGGCCGAAATGATCTTGGCCATGTCCACCTGAGGCGCGGATATCCACTGCAGCATGCACATGCCGCTCGTATCCATGATGCGCATGACACTGGAATACATGGCATCCATGGCACCCGAGGTGTGACGCCCGGGAGCCGAATCACACTCATAAGCAGTGGCGAATATGCTCATCAACCTCGGGTCATGCATGGCCAACTCCTGCCCGCCGGAATGGATAGCGTATCTCTCCGCCCCTCTGCCAATTCTCTCTGCCGCCCTCTTCACGCCATCGGCGAGCACCGCGCCGAAGCCCTCACGTCTGGCCATCTGCTCGGTCATGGCCACGACGGCTTGGGACTTGCCCCATCCGAGCTCAATGCCTCCCGTATCCTCCTTGGAGATGATGCCGTTCTCGTAGCACTCCACGGCAAAGGCAATGGTGGCTCCCGCAGAGATAGTATCCAGACCGTAGCGATTGCAGATATCGTTGGCCTTGACTATGGACTCCAGATTGTCATTGAGCAACAACATGCCGAAGGCAGCCGAGGTCTCGTATTCTGGCTTGTGACTGCCGGCTTCGTAGGGGAAGCCTTTCAAGCCCCCTGCCTTCATGACGCCCTTGCACCTTATGGGACACCACAGACAACCGTGCTTGCGTTCCTGGATGGCGATCATGGCATCACCGCCGATCGCCTTGGCGTTGGGGAAGTCGACCACGCCGACACCCGCCCAGTTCTTCACCGGGGAGTCGCCATTCAGAGCAGCGTTGGCGTTGTCGCCGCAGGTGCCCCATTTCTTGAACCGCTCGTAGTAGTCTCCCATATACTGACCCAGGAACTCCTTGCTTGCCCGGGTGACCTTCTCCTTGTCGGGTATCGGGACCTCCATTGTCCCTCTCGCCGCCACTGCTTTCAGCCTCTTTGAGCCCATTACGGCCCCCAGTCCAGACCTCGCTGCGGCTGATCCTATGTCGTGCATGATGCTGGAGATCAGGGAGAGTCTCTCTCCCGCAGGGCCGATGCAGGCCACAGCCACATTCCCGCCCAGTTCGGACTTCAGTCCCTCATCGGTCTCGCGGGAGTCCTTACCCCAGAGGTGGCCGGCATCCCGCAGTTCAGCCTGGCCGTTGTCTACGAAGAGGTAGACGGGCTTGGGAGAGACTCCGCTGAAGAAGACGGCATCGTAACCGGCGAACTTGAGATAGGGGCCAAAGTACCCACCGCTGTTGGCGTCTCCCCAACCGCCGGTAAGCGGGGACTTGCCCACCACCGTGAACCGGGGGGCCATCACCATGCCGCGCATTCCCGTGAGGGGCCCAGTGACAAAGCCGATGATGCTCTCGGGACCCAGTGGATCAACTCCGCCAGGCTGCCGGCTGTAGAGAACGCGGGCTCCCAGGCCATATCCACCCATGAAGTCCTGGTAAAGTCTCTCCTCTGGAACCTCTTCCTTGATATCCCCTTTGGACAGATCCACAAACAGGAGCTTACCCATGTATCCACCAAGCATCACTACCTCAACTCCTTTCCAACGTGCTGTCCCTGGCTCTCTTCAGTGCGGCCGCCGTCTTCAGTTTGCCGCTCCCATCCTGGAGGCATAGGAATCGGGCAGTGGCGGATATGCAACAGCCTTGGCCAGTGCCTTCTCGTGCAGCCTCTCCAGATACGCCACCAGCGTGTTCTGCTCATCTGAGGTCAGGCAGGATGTGATCTCATCGATGACTTCATGTCTGACAAAGGTGCGGCTCAGAGCCTGCTCACAGTTCGCCTTCATTTCCTCATCTTATGCTGGGTTTGACTCCACTGGCATGAAGTCTGGGGAAAAGGAAAGCCTCATGGTATGATGCTGTATGCACCAAACCATACACCAGGCCCTTATGTCGGTCAAGCTGGTACTGAACGTTTTCCGGCCTTTAGAGAGAGGCGGAGGGAGTGAAGCCACATGGAGACGATCGCTGAGATCTTCGATTTGAGCAGCAAAGCGGCCATTGTTACCGGTGGCGGCAAGGGCATAGGGAGGGCCATCGCAGACCGCCTGGCAGAAGCAGGGGCTGCCGTGATGATTGCTGATATCGATCTTGATGGGGCCACCAAGGCAGTACAGAGGATCAGGGAAAAGGGCGGCAGGGCAGAGGCTACGAAATGCGACGTCTGCATTCCTGCTGAGGCCAAGAAGACCGTCGAAGCTACGGTTCAGGCCTTCGGCGACATCCACATCCTGGTCAACAATGCCGGTGTGTATCCCGGAAAGATGTTCCTGGAATTGACCGAGGAAGTATGGGACAGAACCATAAACACGAATCTTAAGTCCACGGCCTTCTTCTCTCAGGCTGCGGCTCAAGCCATGATAGAGGCGGGCCATGGCGGCAAGATCATCAACATCGGCTCGGGGTCTTCCTACCGTCCTTCGGGGAAGGGTCTGGCCCATTACTGCGCCGCAAAGGGTGGGGTGGTGTCGCTGACCAGGGCGATGGCCAAAGAACTGACGCCCTACGGTATACTCTGCAACACGGTCATCGCGAGCACGGTGAAATCCTTTGACACTTCCGGTTCACCGGAGCTGACCAAGATGCTGGAGGAAAGAGGGAAGACGCTGCCTCTTGGCCGTTGGGGTGAAGTCGATGACATCGCCAAGGTCGTGCTCTTCATGGCCAGCAGTGCTTCTGACTACATAAACGCTGGAGAGGTCAGCGCTGACGGCGGCATAGTCTGGATAGGCAAGGGCGGCGACTAGGTCTGGCGCGCATAGTCCTGTGGTTCTGAGGAGGTCTGCTAATGAGCAACGTGAAGGAACTGGAGAGGCGAGTCCTGGTGCTGGAGAAGGAATGTAGAAGGCTCAGTGACATCGAAAGCATCCGGCAGATGCGCTACAAGTACTGGCGTGCTATTCGCGACGTCAATCTGGACGCCCTGCTCAAGCTGTTCTCTGAGCATCCCTGCGCCGACTTCGGGCTCGGCGAGCAGATGGTGGCGGTGGGCAAAGAGGCGGTCGAAAGGCTCTACAGGACCACTGTTGGCACATGGAAGCCGCAGGGGCAATACCCGCGCGGCTTCATCCCCGAGATAGAGATAACGGGCGAGAACACCGCCAAAGGGGTGTGGATGGTGGAGGCCCAGGTTCTGGATCGAGAGAAGAAACTAGTAACAAATGTTGGGTGTTTGTATGATGAAGAATATGTGAAGGAAGACGGGGAGTGGAAGATAAGCCGGCTCAAGACCTCTTACACCTACAACCAGTATACGTCGATGGTTCCTCCGGCATAGTATGGTTCATGTTTGCCCGTTGACCGACAGGGTCAAGTTTCCTTGACTCTCAGAAGAAGCCAAGTGACCTTGCAGACCCCCGCTACACTTTTGCGGGCCTTCCATCCTCTTCTGGACTCCACCTCCCCCTATCCAAGCTCAGTTTGGGACTTGCTCCGCAAGAGGAAGAACCCTGGGAGGGTTCTCTGCCAAGAAAGGGGGGGTGCCTTCTTTGAGGCTCTGTCAGTAGTCCCTAGGAGTACCGGTTCGATTGTGGAGCTGAGGGGATTCGAACCCCTGACCTCCTCCGTGCAAGGGAGGCGCTCTCCCAGCTAAGCTACAGCCCCACGTAGTGAAGAGAGTTCGCTCGCGGGCTTCAGGGAAACCCGCACATTGGATTCTAGCATCAGCTGTGCGGCGGGTCAATTTGGCTGAGAAGGCGCGAGGAGCTCTTGCCGGTGGACTGGCTCGCCTCTGGATTCCCGCTCCCCGTTTCCACGAGGACAAGCTCCGCGGGAATGACAGGAAGTGGGGCGTGCAGAGGGGCGAAGCCCCTC
>Ga0209253_10003137_pt1 | contig 14557 bp, 11 predicted proteins | sample FrelakmetBRP12BR_FD_187145 | JGI IMG/M metagenome (GOLD analysis project Ga0209253, IMG submission 187145) | Freshwater lake sediment microbial communities from the University of Notre Dame, USA, for methane emissions studies - BRP12 BR (SPAdes)... | ecosystem: Environmental > Aquatic >...
TACGGTTGAAATCTTGGTAGCACCCGTGGGTCAGGGCTTACCCTTTTCAGTGTGCAGTAGTCTATTGCCAGATACTGGTGGCGAATATCTTACCCATGGGGGGGTGGTAGATATTCGTGCTATCCCAAAAGAGATAGCCAGTGACTGATTCAATGAACAACTGTTGAGCTTTCAAAGGGGGTAACAATATAGCACTAAAAATATTCAAGGCAATCTGATATGCAGGTAAAATTTTCCAGTGACTTAATGAAGGTGGCGGGTGATTTTGATGAACAGATTGGGTAGTCCGTTCGCTCTGGCGGATGAGTTGGCGTATCAGGCATGGCGCCAGAGCAAGCTGCGTGATTATCCTCGTACGCCACAAGATATGATGGTGAAGATAAGCGGCGCCACCCCTTCTGCTGCGGAGTGCGAGCAGATTTCCCGAGTTTGCAAAAAAACCAATATGGCCATATATCGCTTGCGTGAGCCGGATGCTGGCAACAAGGCATTTGTTCATGCTTTGGGAGAATGTCTGGGCTTGACGCGTCTTGATGGCAATCTATGTGCAGATAACGACAGTATTACTTCCCTGCAGGTTATGGATACCGGGCGGCATGCCGGTTATATACCGTATTCCAATAAACCGTTGAGCTGGCACACCGATGGTTACTATAACTTGCCGGATCAATACATCCATGCCATGTTGCTGCATTGTGTGCGAGAAGCCAGAGAAGGTGGCGAGAACAGGCTTCTGGATCATGAAATCGCTTACATCCAGCTGCGTGACCAGAATCCCGAGTACATCCGTGCATTAATGCAGGAAGATGTCATGACCATTCCGCCCAATATTGAAGGCGATGAAATGCTTCGTGAAGCGCGCACTGGCCCGGTGTTTTCGGTGAATCCGCACTCCGGCCAGTTACATATGCGTTACAGTGCCCGCGCTCGCAATGTCCTCTGGCGCGATGATGACAGCACGCGCGCCGCAACGGCGGCGCTCACGGCTTTGCTGACCGATAAAAACCCCTATGTTATTAAGTACAGGATGCAGCCTGGTGAAGGTATAATTTGCAATAATGTGCTGCATTGCCGCAGCGGTTTTGTTGATGATCCTTTGCCGGAAAAATCCCGCTTGTTATATCGCGCCCGATATTTCGACCGGATCATTAATACACAGTAAAACAAATGGGTAAATATGCTGTATTTAAGCGAAGTGTTAATGCAGGAACATGATCTCGCCAGCTTTACAGATCTGGTAAAAGTTTTGAAAGAGCGCGCCCGGAATGGTGCCATGCTATTCCAGATTGATGTACGGCCACCGTTTCCCGATACGCCGAAGGATTGGGAGGTTCAACTCGAATCTGCTTTTACTTCACCGCATCGGTAATTAAGTCAGCGTAGCGCTGCAGAGGTTTGATATGTTGTGGCAAGAAGATGATGTAAAGCCTTCCTACGTTGTTCCTGACGATGTAGTGGATGTGTCATTTCAAATTGAGTGTAAACAGATTGCGCTGGATCATGCGCACGATTTATCGCTGGCCCTGCTTGAGCATCTTCCCTGGCTGGCTCAGGAAAAAGAATCCGGCGTGCATTTGATTCATGGTGCATCAACCGGAAATGGCTGGGTGCGGCCGGGTGAGGCCGACGATTCGGATTTCATTTATTTGTCCCGTCGCTCGCGTATGCAGCTTCGTCTGCCGCGTGAACGTATTGTTGAAGCGGAAATTTTACTGGGTAAGACCTTGAATGTGGGTGGTAACCCGGTACGGGTTGGTGGCTACCAGATCAAACACCTGTCATCCCTGGGCACGTTGTTTTCCAGATATGTACTGGTAGAGTCCGGCGAAGATGAAGATATGTTCATGCAGCGTATTGCCGCGGAAATGAATGCGATGGGCATCAAGGTCAGGCCACGTGCGGTGACTAGGATTGGAGCCAGGATGGCGCGGCCTGAGAAGGCCAAGGAGCGGAGGATGAAACCTCCGCCCCATGTTCTCTTCCCCCTTGGCCTCAGCGGAGGCTCGCAACGTTTGGTCAGCAACGCCATGAACGGAAAGGAGGTGGAGGCGGACGTCGGGATCAGAACCTGTCCCATTTGTGGAAAGACCACCTTCATGTGCAAATGCGAATGTGGCTCCCACACCCTTCCGACCGATGCACCGACCCAACAGGTCATCGATCTTAACTTGATATTCGAGAACGCCATGAGGAAGTTGGGGGAGACCAGCATTCCAGAGATCAAAGGCGTCCAAGGCATGATCTCCAAGAACAAGACCCCTGAGGCTATGGAGAAGGGCATACTCAGGGCCAAGAACGAGATATTCGTGTTCAAGGACGGCACGGTCCGTTTCGACATGACGGATGTGCCCCTGACGCACTTCCGGCCCAAGGAGATTGGCCTGACGGTGGAAAGGGCGCGTCAGCTCGGTTATCAGAGAGATTTCGATGGCAACGAGCTTGCCTCCGACGACCAAATATGTGAACTCAAGGCGCAGGACTACGTCCCCTCTACATCTTGCGGAGATTATCTTGTCAAGGTGTCGAGGTTCATCGATGATTTATTGGTGAGATACTACGAATTGCCCGCCTTCTATAAGGCCCAGAAACGGGAGGACCTGGTGGGGCATATGCTGATAGGGCTAGCACCCCACACCTCAGGGGGGGTGCTTTGCCGCCTCATAGGCTACACAGACACCAATGTCGGTTATGGGCACCCGTTCTTCCATGCGGCGAAAAGGAGGAACGCCGATGGGGACGAGGACTCGGCCATCTTGCTACTGGACGCATTGATAAATTTCTCGCGCTCTTTCCTGCCAGAGAAGCGAGGCGGTCTCATGGACGCTCCTCTGGTCTTGACGACGAGGCTGGACCCAAACGAGGTGGACAAGGAAGCGCACAATATTGATATGACCCGCGAGTACCCGCTCGAGTTCTACAACGCCACTATGGAATACAAGCAGCCTAAGGAGGTCCAGGATCTGATGGACATGGTGGGAGGACGCCTTGGTTCGGTCTTGCAGTATGAGGGTTTCGGCTTCACCCACGACACATCAGACATCGGCGAGGGACCAAAGGATTCCGCCTACAAGCTGTTCGATACCATGGAAGAGAAATTGAACGCCCAGCTCGTTCTGGCCAAGAAAATCCGCGCCGTGGACGAGGTGGATGTGGTCTATCGAGTGGTCACCAGGCATCTGCTTCCGGACATGATCGGAAATCTGAAGTCCTTCAGCGGTCAGAAGCTTCGTTGCACCAAGTGTAATGCATCATACCGACGCATTCCCCTTTCGGGAAAATGCTATTGCGGGAACAACCTCACCTTGACTGTGCATGTGAGCAGTGTAAAAAAATATTTAGAGATAACGAAAGAGATTAGCCAGAAGTTCGCTATATCTCCCTATACGAGACAGAGGATTGAGCTTATCGAGAAATCAATCGACTCGCTGTTTGAGAACGATAAGGTAAAGAAGTGCAAGCTCTCCGACTTCATGTGAGTTATCCCGCATCATTCTGCTCTTCATCCTATCAGACCGCAAATGCAAAGGCGCTTGAATCAGCCTCTCAAATGTAAATGGAAAACGATCATCCCAACAACGACGACCCAGGAGTTGATGGCTCAGGCATCGATCATGTTGGAGCGAAGAGATGGAAAGTGCAAGCAGCAATTTGGTTTGAGCTGGAAGCAGTCCAGAAAGTGGAAGCCAAGGAAAAGGTTTCAATTTGCCTTTGGATGGACTTCGGACACTAGGCAGCGCTCTCGAGGGAGGAGACCAGCTCGCGGAAGTCATCGAACTTCTTCTCCAGGATCTTGAGCGCGATGTTCAGGGTCTGCTTTGCCGTCAATGAGCCATCGGTTTCGAAGATGAATTCGAACTTCGATTCGTCGCCTTCGACCGTTATCGCCTTGTTCTTGCAGACCTTCAAGCAGGCACCGCACAGATTGCAGGCGTCCTCGTTCACGACGCGGACCTTATTGCCAGTCTTTCCGAAAACCTTTTTGGGGCAAATGTCAATGCAGGAGGCGCCCTCATCGCATTTCTTGTCGTCTATCTTGACCGAAGGGTAGTATTTGTAACCAACCCCCGAGGTGACCTGCCATTTGGCATGCTGATGAGCAGTCCCCAGCTCGGCGAAGGCGTATGCCAGGATCGCTTGTCTCTTGCCCAAGCGTACGATGGGGATGAGCTCGTCCTTGACCTTGAAGTTGGGGTCGCCCAAAGGTTCCAGGTCCCCGGAGTAGACGTCGCACGGTCCTTTCTTGTTCATCGAGTACATGATGGTGCAGCTTGGGCAGCCCTCTCCACCGCACTGGCAATCCTTCTTGAAAACGTAAAGCTCGGGATCGGAGGGAATGGGGACGAGGCCCAAGCGGTGCGAAATGATTTCGTCGAACAACGAGCTGACGCTCTCATATTCCTCGTTCTCATCGTCCGGGGAACCCTGGATTTGGCCTAAATGGAACTCCACCGTGTCGATGGCCATCTTCGGGATTTCCGAGATCAGAACGCGGCGCAACGAGTTAGCGATTTCAGGACTGGCCTTCGAAACGACGAACTTGGCCCTGGTGTCCGTCATTTCCACAACCTTGATTTCCATTTCCGCTACCTCTAGACCCTTCTGCCCCGGCGGCCGCCCTTCTTTTTGGTACCATCGTGTGGTACGGGCGTAACATCCTCGATCCTGCCAATCTTCAGACCCGCCCGGGCAAGTGCCCTTATCGCCGCCTGGGCTCCAGGGCCGGGAGAGGTGGCTTTGTTGCCACCGGGGGCACGGACCTTCACATGGATGCCGTCGATGCCCTTCTCCTTCGCGATCTCGGCCACTTTCTCGGCCGCCCTCATGGCGGCGTACGGCGAGGACTCATCCTTGGCCTGCTTGACCACCATACCGCCGGTGGCCTTGGTTATCGTCTCGGCCCCGGTGATGTCCGTGAGCGTGATTATTATGTTGTTGTAGCTTGCGAAAACGTGAGCGATGCCCCATTTGCCCATGTTCACTCCTCCTTTGGTCCGATAGGCACTTCGGGCAGATCAGCGCCCTCAGAGGTGTCCACCGTTTCCTTTACCTTCTCCACGACCCTGGTCGCCCTGCGCGGGAACTTCTTACCACCGCCACCTCGGCCACGGCCGCCCCTTTGCTCCTCCTCCCTCTCCCTGCGAGCTTCCCTGGCCGCTCTTCTAACCCTGGCCTCCATGACCTTGGGCGCCTCCACCCTTAGCGGGTGGAGCTCACTGGTGAAGGGCGAAGAAAGGTTGTAGGTGATGCTCTCCTCCTCGTTCCTTGCCAAGAGATAACCGGGTATGGTGACCTTCCTACCGTCCACAGCCACATGCCCATGGAATATCATTTGCCTGGCCTGGTTGGGCGAGACAGCTAGTCCCTTCCTGTAGACCACGGTCTGCAATCGGCGGTTGAGGAGGGATTCGGTGCTCAGTCCGAGGACATCGTCCAATGTGGTCCCTTCCATAGGCAACAGACCCATCCGACCGCAGCTCCTTAGGAGGTTCTGGGTCTCGATCTTGGCCTGCTCCTCACCTATCCTGAGCCTTGCCTGCAAATCCCTGGACTGCTTTCGGAAGTCCCTGAGTATGGTCTTAGCCTTCCATAGCTCCTTCTTGTTCTTCAGACCGAACTCCTTGCAAAGAATGTGCTCAGCCTTGATCCTCTCGCCTTGCCACGGGTGCGAAGGGGTATCATAGGATCTGCGGGGGAATTTTGGGTCGCCCATGAGAACACCTACTTCTTAGTCTCTGGCTTGGCCGCTGGGGCGGGTTTGGCCGCGGGCGCTGCCGCCGCTGGCTTGGCGGTTATCGTGGGCTTCTTCTCCTCGACCTTGGCCGGGGCTGCCGCCGCTGTTTCTGTTGGTGCCGCTCCAGGCTGCTGCAGCCGTTGCCTCATGACACCGAGGGTGAGACCCGTTCTTCCGTTCGATCGGGTGCGTTGTCCACGGACCTTTTGGCCGCCTTCGTGACGTACCCCCTTGTAACTTCTGATCATCTTCATCATGTTGATGTCGTCCTTCCTCTTGATCTCGAGATTCACGCCCACCAGGTGAATGTCCTCGCCCGTCTCGAAATCGAGCTGCCGGTTGACGGCCCAGCTCGGCGCAAACTCGTTATAGGTCGTGATGAGCCTCTCCAGCTCGTCGACCTTAGCGTCGTCCAAGTTGCCCATCTTCTCGATGCGGCTCACTTTAGCGCGGTTCACGATGATCTCGGCCACCCGGTTCCCCACGCCTTTGACGCTCTGCACACCGATAACGGTCGGCTTGTTACCATCGATGTCGGTATTGACTAAACGAACAATATACTTGAAATTCTCATCCTTTTTGGACTCGTCCTTCTTGGGCTCCATTCGGGCGGGCTTCTTGCCCTCCTCCTTCTTATGGTCCCCTCCCTTCTTAGGTTTGCCCTCCTTAGGCTCCTTCGGCTCGTCCTTGGGGTGGTCGCCCTTTTTGGTCTCGTCCTTCTTTGTTACGCCCTCTTCGGCCAAGATAGTTCCTCCGATTCAAATGGATTGATTCATAGAGTATACTCTTTCAGAGCATCCTCCCTAAATTCAAAACCATATATAACGCTTTCCCTTCACCAGACGCTCCTATTCGGTGGAGTCCAGACGTTCGGGGTTTGGGAGGTGCCTTCGCCTGCGAGAACCGGAAGAGGGGGCAGGGCGCTCAGGTCTTCTCCAGCATCCTCTTGATGATATCTGGGGCTTTCTGGAGGGCCTCAGCAAGCTTGGTAGGGTCTCCTCCCCCACCCTGCGCGTACTCTGGCTTGCCGCCACCTCCGCCCCCTATTAGCTTCGTGAGCTCCCTCAGCAGAGCTCGACAATCGATGTGGAGATCCGCGCTCCTCGATACCAACATCTTGGCGTTTTTCTCCACGATTCCGATGACGACCAGCGTGCCTGGTCTCCCGCTGAGAACCTTGGATATCGTCTCCGCGTTCTCCCCTGGCCTGGCTTGGTGCACCACCAGTTTAATATTGCCGATGCTCTGAGCCTCCTCGTACAAGGCTTCAGCGACGTCCTCATTGAGCTGGGTCTTCAGCTCTGCGACCGAATGCAATTGCTCCTTGAGATCGCACTGCAATTTTTCTACCGACTCGACGACCATCTCTGGGGCGGCGTTGAGCTTCTCAGAAATGCTCTCCACGATGTTCTTGTCCCTCTGCATGTCCGCAATGGCAGCCATGCCAGAGGAATATTCGATCCTGACCACACCGTCCTGAATCCTCTTTGTCCTCTTTATCCGGATCAGGCCCACGAACCCGGTGTTCTTGCAGTGCAGTCCGCCGCATGCCTCCGCGTCCAGCCCTTTGACCTCGACAACGCGAATGATCTTACCGGGCACTGCTCCTCCTTGGTAAAGTCGGTAACCGTAGAGCCGTTCCGCCTCATCCCGCGGCAGGAATTGGATATTGACCTTAAGGTCCTCTGAAATGATGCGGTTGACCTCTTTTTCCAGCTGTTGGCTCTGCTCCGCGGTGAAGGCGTCATAGTGCGTGATATCCAATCTAGCCTGGTCCTCGGCCTTATGCGCGCCGGCCTGCCAAACATGGTTGCCCAGTAACTTTCTAGCGCAACCGTTGATGATGTGGGCCGAGGTGTGATGGCGCATCAGGGCCGCCCGCCTTTCCTTATTTATTGTGCCCTTGATTGTCTGTCCTTTCTTCGGCAGGGGTCCCTCAATGTAGTGGATGATAGAGGAGTTGTTCTTGATCACCCTCAGGATTCTTTTTCCATCCAGGGTGCCGTTGTCCCATTCTTGACCGCCCCCTTCGGGGTAAAAGGCCGTTTGATCGAGTAGGACGCCCTCGTTCACGATTTCAAGGACCTTGGCTTCGAAATCCAGTATGTCCACGTCCTCATAATAGAGGGCTCTCGTGGCGGGGAGGTTCTCGGGGAACTCTTCCTTCTTGACCTCCTCTAAGGCCTCAGGCTTCTCATGCTTGGCCGCGACCTGCTTATAGAAGTCGTCCGGTATCTCGACCGGCACCGAGGAGAACTCCTTTACCAGTTCCGGGTTCAGGCCATGCGAATCATAGAGCTCCACGAGCTTCTCTGGGGAGATCCCTTCCCCTTTCTTGAGGTCCTTGGTCATTCGGTCCACTAGCGTCTTGCCTCTCGCCAAGGTCTCATGGTAGCGCCCCTCCTCCACATGGACGATTCTCAATATGTCCTCCTTGTTCTCCTTGAGTTCGGGGAAGATGGGTGCGAAGAAATCGACTTGCATGGCAACGGCTTCTGCAAGTTTGACATTGATGCCAAGCGCCCTGATCGATCTTAGAGCCCTCCTTATCAGCATGCGGGCGAAGTATCCCTCGCGCACGTTGGAGGGAACTACTCCGTCGTTCAGGAGTAACGCGAGCGCCCGGGAGTGGTCGCAAATGACGTAGATTTCCTCCAATGGGCTGACTATGTCCATCAATTCCTCGTAGCCTATCCCCATCCTGGTGGCGGTCTTTTCACGAATGTGGCGCACATCAGAAGCGGTCTTGGCGTTCGTCATGCCCGCGATCTTCGAGTATTCCTCCAAGACCCTGGAATTCGTGGTGACATGGGCCACGTCCTTGAGGTACTCAACCACCGGACCAAACACCGCCTCATAAGCCGACGACTTACCCTGGGATACCCAGGTCATCCTTTCCAGGCCGTAGCCGGTGTCCACGACGGTCATGTTCATGGGTTGATTGCCCTCTGAGCCAGTCTTGTACATCATAAAGACCAGCGTAGCGACCTCCGCGCCGTCTATGATGACCTCAACGCAAGGACCGGCGTTTCCTCCGCCCTCCCACCATTCCTCGATGTAGCGCATCCGCTTTGGGTCCACACCCAAGCGCTCGGTGAACAATTTGTGGCATAATGCCACGGTTCCATCCTTGAAGTAAATCTCCTTGCCCTTCTTGTTGAACACGTGATGGGCGCACATCTCAAAGAAGGTGAAATGCCTGCCAGTTTTGCCGACATTGTCGATGTCGTTGAACCGCACGCACGTCTGGGAAATGGTGAGCGGGTTGCCTGGGGGTTCGATGACCTCGTTCAGTACCCAAGGTTGGAAATCATAGATCGAAGCTTGCGTGAAAAAGACATCGTCCCTCCACCTGGCCACGATAGGATAGCGCTTCACGCGCTTGTGCCCTTCCGCCTCAAAGAAGGATAGATACTCTTCTCTCATCTCGTGCAAAGAAAGGCTCCTGTTCATCGGGGAATTCCCGATGAAAGTGTACTCCTCGCACGGAGGCTCGCCGCAGGAGTCCCAATCACCGAGCGACCAGAAGTGCCGCCCACATTTGGGGCACCGCTTACGCATGAAATGATTGTCAAGGAAGAACTTGAGCTCCAACTCGGCGACGTTCATAAACGCGCATAATAAGGCGGTTCTTATTTGAATCTTTGCCGACCTGACAATAATCCACTGGATAGGGTCTAAAAATGTGGTCAGAGCAGGTTCTTGTTCTCCCTGTAATCGACCGGGACATCGATCACAGCCAGCTCATTGTCTTTGAGGGCCGATTGCAGCACTTCGCCCAGTTCCTTCGCTGACGAGACCCGATAGCCCTTCGCCCCGAACGAGCGCGCGAACTTCACGAAATCAGGATTCTGGAAGTCCGCGCCATGATACCTGCCGTATACCTTCTCATGCTTGTATTTGATGAGCCCGAGGCCACCATCGTTGAATAGGACGGTTACGAAGGGCGTGCTCAGTCGCTTTGCCGTTTCCAGCTCGCTTGCGGTCATCGCGAATCCTCCGTCCCCGCACACCGCCACCACCTTCTTCTGAGGGAAGGTCAGCTTTGCCGCGATGGCGCTGGGCACGCCGATGCCCATTGGTATTAAGCCATTGGACAGAAGGAGGGTGTTCTCCTTGTAAACTGGATACATCTTCGCCATCCAGATCAAATGAGCCCCGACATCGCAGGTGCAGATGTCCTCCTTTCCCATTGCCGCACGGATAGCGCGCACGATCAATTGTGGTTTGACGGGAGATCCGTCCGCAGGGCGTCTGTCCAAGCATTCCTCCAGCATCTCCCTTTGGCCCTGAGCCCAATTGCTCCTTTTCGGTGCACGCCAGCAAAGCCTGGTCAGGATCGAGCGTATGTTCCCGACCATCTGGATGTCGACCTCTAGGTTAGGGGCGCTCTCCACTGGTACGGAATCGATCACCACGATCTTCTTCTTTTTCCCGATGTTCCAATACTTGGGGGAGAATTCCGGCAGGTCGTACCCGATAAGCAACACTAGGTCCGCCTCTTCAAAAACGCGCCTAATTTCGTCCTTGGCTCGCAGTCCAACCGTGTTCAGGGAGAGCTCATCGTCATAGGGCATGATCCCAGATCCGTGCCAGGTGTGAGCTACGGGAATGGCCCAGGTCCTGGCGAAGGAGCGGAGCGCGTCCGTTGCCCCGGTTCGAATCGCTCCCGGGCCGGCGAATATTATTGGCCTCTGTGATTCCAGCAACATCTCCTTGACCTTGACCACCGCATCGAGCTCGTAGCCCACGGGCTCCACTTGTGCTTTTTTTACAGGGTTGCCGTCCACGCTCATCTTCATGACATCCTCTGGCAGTTCTATGTGGACCGGACCAGGCTTCTCGGCGCACGCCAGGTCGAAAGCCCTCCTTATCTGGGAAGGAATGCGCGAGGGCGAACGCAGGCTGAAATTGTCCTTGGTCACAGGCTTGAACAACTGTATGAGGTCGATGAACTGCTTCCTGGGGGAATAGGCATGCTCAATGCCCACTTGGCCAGTGAGCGCGATCAGAGGAATGTAGCTCAGGTAGGCCTCCGCCACCCCCGTGACCATATTGGTAGCTCCCGGGCCAAGAGTGGACAAGCACACGTTCGGCTTTCCCGTCAACCGCGCCACGGTGAGCGCCATGAATGCGGCGGAGTTCTCATGCCTGGTCAATATGAATTCGATTCTTGAGGTCAGGAGCGAGTCCATGACGTCCATGTTCTCCTCGCCAGGTATCCCGAAGATGCGCTGGACCCCCTCGCTCTCCAGGCATCTTATCAGCAGATCGGAGGCTCGCATGTTATCTCACTCGAAGGTCTCCGCTCTCTCCTTAAAGAGATTATCCACTGCTTCCAACACCGCCTTCTCGACCTCTCCTTTCATTTGATAGCATGCGATCCCTTTCTGTTTGAGGACCTGGATGGCCTTCTCCCCGAACTCCGTGGCTATGACGGCATCATAACCCTCTAGACTGCGAGCCATGTTCTCAAGCTTCGCACGGTGCACCCTGCCGAACATGGGTGTGTCCAGCTCTGGGTTGGTCTTGACCTGCCCCAATTGAACTATATTCCCCTCCTCCACCAGGAAGGCAAAGAAAGCCTCGGTCTGGCCGAACCCAAGATCGATGTTCCTGCCATCGCTACTGGCCACGGCGATCTTGTGTCTGGTCTTCCCTTCCATCTCGATTGTCATGGGAATACCCTCGGGCGCTCCCTCCACATCGCAAGTGTAATGTGCGAACTCCGCGGAACGATCCTCTCCCAATAATCCTATGGCATCTGCCCTGCATTGCCTGCAATGCCGCATCTGTTTGATCTTGGGCTCGCAGATCTCCTGAAGCTCCTTCCTCTCTCTGGGAGTAGGGGCGCGCATGGAGGCGAAGGCGGTGCCTGGAACGGGTATCATTGGGATTATGTTCACGATATATGCTCCCAGTTCCTTGACCTTCTTGGCCACTTCGGGGATGTGGTCGGCGTTCACTGCCGGGACCATTACGGTATTGACCTTGACCAACATTCCGGCTTCAGCGGCACTTTTCACACCTTTCAATTGGTTCTCGATGAGCCGTTTGCCAGCCTCCAATCCTCGAAGCACCTTTCCTTCCCATACGACGAAGGAGTACATTTTGGCCGCGATCTCTGGATCGACGGCATTTATCGTAACGGTGATGAACTTAACATTGAGCTGCTTTAGCCTGTCGACATATTTGGGAAGGTTCAGTCCGTTCGTGCTCAGGCACAGCGTCATTTCCGGGAACGCCTGCCCCACTTGCTCTAAGGTCTTGAATGTGGATTCGTTGGCCAGTGGGTCGCCCGGTCCTGCGATTCCGATAACGCTCAAGTGGGGGATTATTTCCTTTACGTGGCGGATCTTCACCACGGCCTGCTCCGGGGTAAGCACCTCGCTGGTGACGCCAGGCCTCGATTCGTTCGTGCAGTCGTACTTACGGTTGCAATAGTTGCATTGCGCATTGCAAGCTGGTGCCACCGGAAGATGCATGCGCGCGAACCGTTCGCACGCCTTTTCGTTGTAACACGGATGAGTATCCAATAACTTCTGCAACTCGGGGCTGAACTCATCGCTCATTCGAAGACCTGCCTGACCTCTCCTTTCCGAACGGTTCACATAATTAAGCCCATTCGTATATTATCTTCGCCATCCCCGATTCTCCTGCGTCTGGAAAAGGTAGCATTCGAATTGGTAATGTCCAATAGTCCCTTGACAATGTCACGACACCTTCAAGTAGCAAGACGGATAAAGCGCTCTGATATGTTCGACGAGGCGACCCTCCAAAAGCTGCTTCTGGCCATGAACCAGCACCTTCCCAAGCAAAGGAGACCTCTGTCCGAGCTCCTTTTGGAGAAAGAGCCACGTTACTATGGAAAGGACGGTCACAGCTATCGTCTGGACAAGAGCGAACTGGTATTCATCGCCTCGCTTCTCGATTCATTGGACAAGGCGCGCCTTAGGCTGCCGATATTGCTGATGAGCGATACTAGTTATGAAGGGGGAGCCTGGAAGGTCACTGGCAAGGTCGAAGCCAGGCTCATCTCCAAAATCCTCGGCAGGGAAATCGATTCCGAGGATGAGATCAGGCTCTATTATCCGCATTTGAGCGAGGTAAGGAAGAAGCTGCCCACTACCACGACAATAATGTTCATGCCCTAATCGGCTCTAGATTCGGCCACCCGGAGAGAAATGTTATTATCTTTATGTGCTTGGATAGATTGATGCCTCGCTCCGGTGTCTCAGAACTGCCTTTGCATGGCGGCGACGCCCCCCGTTGGCTTTTCGAGCGCATGGTGCAGCTTGGCTCTGCGATCTCTGAGATAATCATGGATGAGTATGGCACTGAAGAGCTCATTAGAAGGATGTCCGACCCGTATTGGTTTCAGGCATATTCGTGTGTGCTAGGTTTTGACTGGCACTCTTCCGGAACGACGACCGTCACCTGCGGAGCGATGAAGGTGGCTATGCAAAATCATCCCGAGATCCGCATGGCGGGTGGAAAAGGAGCATTATCCCGGAACGCACCACACGAAATCACTCATTTCGCTGAGGACCAGGGCATTTCGATGGAACTGGAAAGAAAGCTCAAATACTCCAGCAGGATGAGCGCCAAGGTCGATAACACCGCGCTTCAAGACGGCCATCGACTCTATCATCATGTCATTCTGTTCGACAACAAGGGCAACTGGTCCGTCATTCAGCAGGGCATGAGCGCAGAGACCGGTTATGCGCGCCGCTACCAATGGTTCTCCGGTGCTGTGCGCGAGTTCGTGATTGAACCGCATACTGGAATTTCAGGCTCTAAATCCCCGGACGTTCTGGATATGACTGCCAAGGAGAGTGAAAGCTCGAGAAGGACCTCCCTCGACCTGGTCAAGGACGGGACCGACCGTTTGGAAAGGGAGATCCTAGTGGTTGAGAAGGGACAGAGCACGCTCATGGAATGGAATGGGGAGAAGCCAGTGAAGCTGCATATGCCGCGCAACATCAACTGGAACGTATTGAGGAACGCCTATGAGGTGCAACCCCGCAACTATGAGGAATTAATAGCCATCGAAGGGATCGGGCCATCGACCGTCCGAGCCTTGGCCATGATAGGTGAACTGGTTTACGGTTCAAAGCCCAGCTGGAAGGACCCGGTCAAATATTCCTTCACGGTGGGAGGAAAAGATGGGGTCCCTTATCCGGTGGACCGAAAGGCCATGGATGAGTCCATCGATGTGCTCCGTGCTGGTATCGCCGAGTCTAAGCTCGGTGACAAGCAGAAGTTGGAAGCTTTACAGAGATTGAGGCGGTACGCACCACCGGACTACATCCTAGAATGAATTATAATGAGCATTCATAAAGAGCATGAGCTACGCAATCTGGACATTGTCAGAATTGGGAAGGAATTTGTTGGAAGGAAGAGAGGGACACACGCAACCTGTATGACGGTTAAGCCGTTCAAGGCGTAACCGATATTGTGAAGCCGAAGTCATGGCTAGTACAACTTTAGTAACCGACAGGCTGAACACCTCGGCGAACCTCGATGCTTACACCCCGGTCCTATCAAACTCGTCATTTACGAGCGTTGCGATGCCTCTTTTTCAAGGTGGCTTCGAGCTTAGATGCTTTCAGCTCTTATCCACTGCTGCGTGGCTGCTCAACAATGCCTTACCAGACAATTGATCAACTAGAGGCAGCGGATCCCCGTTCCTCTCGTACTAAAGGATCCTTCTCGTCAGGCATCTAGACACTTCCACCAAAAAGCAACAAACCTGTCTCACGACGGTCTAAACCCAGCTCACGATCCCTTTTAATGGGCGAACAACCCCACCCTTGGCAGCTGCTG
>Ga0209253_10003138_pt1 | contig 14550 bp, 14 predicted proteins | sample FrelakmetBRP12BR_FD_187145 | JGI IMG/M metagenome (GOLD analysis project Ga0209253, IMG submission 187145) | Freshwater lake sediment microbial communities from the University of Notre Dame, USA, for methane emissions studies - BRP12 BR (SPAdes)... | ecosystem: Environmental > Aquatic >...
AAGGCGGTAGACGCGCCAGCCGACCGACGGCACGTCGCGCGCCAGCAGACGGAGATGCGGCTGCCCGTCGATGATGATCGCCTGGCTCGGCGCCTCGCTGCCGGTGGCGACGTCGCTCGCCACCCACGGCCCCGGCCCGCTCACCGCCAGGTCGACGACGTCGGTGCGCTGGAAGCCGAGCGGGTTGAAGACGGCGACCCGCGTCTCGCTCGCCGGCGTCGCGAAGAGCCCCGCGAGCGCCGCGCCCGCCGTCCCCTCCGCCTGCGCCACCGCATCGTCCAACGACTGCGCCCAGGCCCGCTTGTTGTCGAGCACGTACTGCAGGCCGACGCCCGCCTGGCCCCAGGTGTGCTCGGTGTACTTCCAGTAGTCGACCAGCCCCAGCTCGAGCGCCGCCTGCAGCGGCGGCCACACCGCCCCGTCGAAGCGGTGCACGACCGCGGCCATGGCCTCGACGGTGCGCAGCCGCTCGAGCGCGCGGCGCGTCTGCGCCGTGCGCGCCGCCAGCGACGCCGGCCAGAGATCCCAATCGTTGCCCCAGCCGCCGCGCAGCACGGGCAACACCGCCGCCTGTGGCTCGAGCGCCTGGAAGTAGTCGACGAGGTTCGACACGCGCACGCGATCGCCGCCGGGGTGGCTCTGGTTCCACTGCCGCGCCACGTCCTCGAAGGCGGTCGTCCGCCACGGGACGTCGTCCCAGCCGCCGCCGAAGATCCCCGAGAAGCCGGCCGCCGGGGGGCGGCCGCGGAAGCGCTCGAAGAGCGTCTGCACCCCATCCGCCGAGAGGTGACCGCGGGCCTCGGCGTAGCCGCCCCACGAGGCGTTCCCGTTCGTCAGGACGTACCACTTCATGAGCAGGTCCTGGTCGTCGGGGCCGCGCCAGCGGAAGACCTCGGTCTGGCGGTCCTGCCACGGGGCCCCCGTGGCGCAGGCGCAGATGCCCTTCCAGGAGTAGCGCGCGCCGCTGCCACGCCAGAGGCTGGCGATCCCCCAGGGGCTGGTCTGGTTCTCGATGTCCTGCCCGACGAGGAAGTCGACGCCGTGCCGGCGCTGGATGCGGCCGGGATAGTAGCCGGCGCGGATCGCGGCCTCGGTGGGCAGCGCGCCGTAGAGCGTGACGAAGGGATTCAGCGGCACCGTCACGTGCCCCGATCGCATCGCGTCCACGAGCTGCGCGAACTGCGCCGGACTGCGGTGCTTCTCGTACAGCCAGAGGTACCACCAGCAGTCGGCGGCGTAGCGTGCCTGCTCGTCCGGCGGATCGCCGGCGGTCGCGGCGATGCGGCCGAGGTAGTAGTCGATCTCGGCCAGCATCGCGGCGTCGTAGGCCGCCGTGGTCGCGTTCCAGCCGTAGTCGGTGTGGTTGTCGTTGGCGAGGTAGAGGAGGTGCGCCCGCGCCGGCACGGCCGCCAGCACGAGCAGGGCACCGAGCAGCGTGCGCAGGACGGTCATCGCCCCGTCCACACCGGCTGGCGCTTCTCCTTGAAGGCGCGGATGCCCTCCTTGGCGTCCTCGCTCATGAAGACGCTGGCCGAGTACGACATCTCGTTGGCGAGCGCCTCGGCGAGCCCGAGAAACGTGCTCTCCTTCGCCGACTGCTTGCAGGCGCGAACCGCGAGCGGGCCATTCTGGCAGATCGTGCCGGCGAGCGCGCGCGCCTCGGCCATCACCCGATCGCGCGGCACGACGCGGTTCACGAGCCCCATCTCGTAGGCGCGCTGCGCGCTGATGCGGTCGGCCAGCAGCAGCACCTCCATCGCGTTGCACCACGACAGCTGGCGCACGCTGTGCACCGTCGAGCCGCCGCCCGGGAAGAGCCCGCGGCGCGGCTCGGCGAGCTGGAACCAGGCGTCCTCGGCACACACGCGCAGATCGGTGTTCCACATCATCTCGAGGCCGCCGGCGGCGCAGATGCCGTTGATGGCCGCGATCACCGGCTTGTAGAGCTTCACCTCCTCGCCCGTGTCCGGGTGGACGGCGCCGTCGCGCAGCACGGCCACCAGGGAGTGCGCGTAGGAGTACTTCGACTCGCCGACGCGCTGGGTGGACTCGCCCGCCGCCAGCTTGTCGGCACGCTCCGTGACCGCCGGGACGAAGCTCTTCAGGTCGGCGCCGACGCAGTACACGTCGCCCACGCCGGTCAGGATGGCGACCCAGGCGTCGGCGTCGTCGCGGAACTCGAGCCAGCGCTCGCTCAGCTGCCCGAAGTGCTCGAGGTCGAGCGAGTTGCGCGCCTCGGGCCGGTCGATGGTGATGGTGACGACGTGCCCGTCCTTCGTGTAGTGGATCGCCATGCGGTCCGCAGGCGTACACCGGACGCCGCCGCGCCGTCCACCGCGTCGGCGTCCCGCCGGCACCCCACCGTGACGCGGCCGGGACCGCCTGCTACACCCGGTGGGGATGGCGAAGCTGACCGTCCGCCACGAGCGCGGCGAGCCCGAGCAGCTGATCGAGTTCGACCCCCGCGCCGCCCCCTTCCAGCACGACGGCCGTCCCGCCTCGATCCTCGACGTGATGCTCGGTCACGGCGCGTTCCTGGAGCACGCCTGCGGCGGCAGCTGCGCCTGCACCACCTGCCACGTCGTCGTCCGCGAGGGCGCGGCGGCCCTCTCCCCGGCCGAGGAGAACGAGGAGGACATGCTCGACAGGGCGGTCGGGCTGACGCCCACCTCGCGTCTCGGCTGCCAGGCCGTGGTGGAGGACCCCGACGCCGAGATCGTCGTCGTGGTCCCGCGCCACACGGTGAACCTGGTCTCCGGCACGCATGGCTGACGAGCGCCACGGGCGCCTCGAGGCGGTGACCGACCACGGGCAGGAGACGCGGTCCCTCGTCTTCGCGCTCGACGCCCCGCTGCGCTTCGCGCCCGGCCAGTTCGTCTCCTGCCTGATCCCGCACGACGGGGCCCGCATCGTGCGGCCGTACACCATCGCCTCGAACCCCGAGGAGTCCGAGCGCATCGAGCTGCTTCTCGACCGGGTGCCGGGCGGCCCGGGCTCGGGCTGGCTGTTCGCGCTGCCCCTCGGGGGGCAGCTCGCCTTCACCGGGCCCTGGGGCGTCTTCACGCTCGAGCGGGCGCCGGACGCCGAGGCCGTGTTCGTCGCCATCGGCACGGGTATCGCGCCGATCCGCCCGATGCTGCATCGCGCCTCGAGCTCTGCCACGCGGCCGTTGCGACTCCTCTACGCCACCACCAATCCCGTCTACCGCGACGAGCTCGCGGCGCTGCCCGGCGTGACGCTCGAGCTGATCCCACCGGCCGGCGTGGTGGACGCCGTACGTGCGCGCTGGGTGGATGCCGACGCCGACCGCAGCCGGCGCTTCTTCCTCTGCGGCGTCGGCGGCGTCGTGCCGCGCCTGCGCGACCTGCTGCGCGGCGCCGGCTACGAGCGTCGCGCGGTGCAGTACGAGCGCTGGTGACGCGCCCGCGCCTCCGCGCCGCCTTGAGCCGCCGCGCCACCTGTGCCAAGGGCCGCGCATGACCCCCCGTCTGGGCGCGAGCCTGCCCGTGCCGCCGGACCTCGCGATGTGCCGCCGCGTCGCCGAACGCGCCGAAGCTCTCGGCTACGAGAGCGTGTGGATCGCCGACACCGGCGCCGGCCCCGATGCCTTCGTGGTCGGCGCCGCCGTCGCCGGCTGCACGAGCCGGCTGCGCATCGGCACCGCCGTCGTGCCGGTGCAGCTGCGAACGCCGTCGGCCATGGCCGCGGCGGCCGGCTCGCTGGCGCAGCTCGCCCCCGGCAGGGTCGTCCTGGGCCTCGGGGTGTCGAGCGAGACCATCGTCGCGCAGTGGGGCGGCGTCGCGTTCGAGCGGCCGCTCACCCGGGTGCGCGAGACGGTCGGGGTGCTGCGGCAGATGCTCGCGGGCGAGCGGGTCACCTTCGCGGGCCGCACGCTGCGCACGCGCGGCTTCCGGCTCGTGTCGCTACCGCCGCGCCCGGTGCCCATCTACCTGGGTGCGCTCATGCCGCCGATGCTCGAGCTGGCAGGCGAGATCGCCGACGGCGTCGTCCTCAACATGATGCCGGCCGAGGCCGTGCCGCGCATGCTCGACCACGTCCGCCGCGGCGCCGCCCGCGCCGGACGCGACGGCGCCAGCCTGGAGGTGGTGGCACGCTTCCAGGTGATCGTCAGCGACGACCCCGCGGGCGCGCGCCGCGCGCTGCGGCCGATGCTCGGACCGTACTTCGCGACCTCGGTGTACAACCGCTTCGCGGCCTGGTGCGGCTTCGAGGCCGAGGCGCGCGAGATCCTGGCCGGCTGGCAGGCCAAGGACCGCGAGCGGAACATGGCGGCGGTCAGCGACGAGATGATCGACCGCATCGCGATCGTCGGCACGGCCGAGCAGTGCCGCGCGCGTCTCCGCGCCTTCGTGGCCGCCGGTGTGACCACGCCGATGGTGCATCCCTATCTCTTCGACGAGCAGGCCATCTGGACGGCGCTCGAGACGCTGGCCGGCACGTGCTGAGGGCGTGGCGCGTCCCCGGCTCCCCGGCGGGCATGCGGCCTCGCCTTGCCCCTCGCTGGCCGATCGACTAGAGCGCCGCGCATGATCGACCTGTCCGCGATCCGCCGGCGCGCTCGGGCCCTGCTCGCCTGCGCGCTCGTCCTGGCGGCCGCGGCCTGTAGCGCAGGCCGCGGGTCACGCGGGCCGGCCGGTGTCGTCACCGTGCCCGAGCTGGTCGCGATGGCCCGCCGGGGGACGACAGCCAGCGCGATGTACGCCGAGATCGAGCGCTCGGGCACCGTCTACCGGCTGACGCCGGAGCAGTCCGAGCGCATGCGCACGGCCGGGGTGCCGGCGGCGTTGCTCGGGGATCTCGAGCTGAACTACGAGCACGCCGTGCGCACCAACCCCGCCCTCGAGACCTCGGACACGCACTGGCACGAGGTCGACGGCTACTGGTACGGCGGCACGCCATACGGCTGGCCACGCGCCTGGGTGGTGGGCACACCACCGCTGGGCGCACCCCTGCGCGGCGGTCATTGAGGCCGCGCCGATCGCCGATGCGTGCCCGACCGACGGCGCACGACGCTCCGGAACCGAGCATGCCGGCACGACATCGCCTCGCCCCACGACCGAAAATGCCCGCAACCGTCTCGCCACGTCCGCGCCAGGGTGCTACGCTCCGCGCAACACTCGACATCCCAGGAGGGGTCCCATTTCGTCCACGATCTTCATCGGCAATCTGAGCTACGACACCACGGAGGACGAGCTCCGTGCGCTGCTCGGCGAGGCCGATCCGCGCGTGCGCGTGCGGGTCGGCATCGACAAGCTCACGGGCAAAGCACGCGGCTTCGCGTTCGCCGAGTTCGGCGACGACGCCACGGCCGCCGACGCGATCCGCCGCTACGACGGCGTCGAGCTCCGCGGCCGCCGCCTCCGGGTGAACGACGCGGCCGAGAAGCCGCCGCCCCGCGCCCCGCGCCCCGACGGTGCGGGCACCGGCTTCGGCGGCCCCAGGCCGGGCGGGGGCGGCTTCGGCGGGCCACGGCCCGGCGCCAGCTTCGGCGGGCCGCGCCCGATGTACTCCCCGGACTTCCCGCCGCCCGAGATGCCCCCCGACTTCGTCAGCGGCCTCGTTGGTGGCGGCGGCGGCGAGGCGCCACGCAGCGGGCCACCCGGCGGAGCCGGCAACAACAAGAAGGGCGGCAGCCGGCGGAACCTCCGCGCCCGCAAGCGCAGCCTGCGCTGGTAGCGCGCTCCACGACCGTGCGGCGGCCGGCCGGCGCCGGAACGTCTTCGGCTGGGGCTGGGAGGACGCCGCCGCCGGTCAGGCCGCCGCCGGCAGCTCGGCGGGCGGGCCGATGCGGATCACGCGCAGCCGGTCGAGGACGCGCAGCACCCAGTAGGTCGTGTCGATCTCGAAGCTGCGGAAGGCGAAGTTGACGCGGCCGGAGGCGGCGTGGTGGTTGTTCTGGAACAGCTCGCCGCCGGTGACGAAGTCGACCGGCAGCGTGTTGCGCGAGGCGTCGCGCGTGGGGAAGTTGCGGTAGCCCCAGCGGTGGCCGCACCAGTTGACGATCCCGCCCTGCAGCGGCCCCATCAGCATGATCGCGGGGGCCAGCAGCAGGAACAGCCACAGGGCCGGCGACACCCACAGGTACAGCACCGCGTAGCCGGCGCCGAGCACGATGCGGCTCGGCCAGGTGGACGCGATCCGCTCGACCGCGCGCCACTCCGGGATGCCGATCAGGAAGCGCGGCTCCGGGGTGCTGCGACCCTCGACGTGGGCCTGGTAGCAGTCCTTCGTGTGCCACATCATCCGCAGCGGGTTCGGGATGATGATCGGCGAGTGCGGGTCCTTCGGCGTGTCGCTGTAGGCGTGGTGCTCGCGGTGGAGCAGCGCGTACGCGCGCGGCGAGAGATACGACGGCCCCTGCACGAGCCACGCCAGCAGGTGGAAGATCCGCTCGGTGACCTGCGGCATCGAGTACATCCGATGCGACGCGTAGCGGTGGTGGAAGCTGGATTGGATGAAGACAGCGAAGGTCCAGTGCAGGATGAACAGTACGACGACCGTCATGGGCACCTGCGCTGTTACCAGCGGCCCGGGAGCGCTGCAAGACGTCGCCCCGTCGCGGCTGCCGCGCCGGGCCCGCAGCCGCGTCGAGCACGCGCTCGGGGGGATGTGCGCGGCGGTGGCCTCCGTGCACGTCCCGCGCTATGGGAGGGCCCATGCCGGAACTCATCCTCCTCCGCCACGGGCAGTCGCAATGGAACCTCGAGAACCGCTTCACGGGCTGGATCGACGTCCCACTCTCCGCCAAGGGCGAGGAGGAGGCCCGCGCTGCCGGCGAGAAGCTGCGCGGCCGCCGGATCGACCGGCTCTACACCTCGGTGCTGAAGCGCGCGATCGACACCGCGCAGATCGCGCTCCAGGCGGCCGGGGTGCCGACACCCCCCACCATGCGCGACCAGGCGCTGAACGAGCGCATGTACGGCGACCTGCAGGGTCTCAACAAGGCCGAGGCCGCCAAGCAGTTCGGCGACCAGCAGGTGAAGATCTGGCGGCGCAGCTTCGACATCCCGCCGCCGGGCGGCGAGAGCCTCGCCGACACCGCGGCGCGCGTGCTGCCGTACTGGGAGGCGCAGATCCTGCCCGACCTGATGGCCGGGCGGAACGTGCTGGTTGCCGCGCACGGCAACTCGCTGCGCGCCCTGGTGATGCACCTGGACCAGCTCACGCCCGCGCAGGTGCTCGAGCTCGAGATCCCGACCGGCCACCCGCTGCTGTACGAGTTCGACGACGCCGGCCAGGTCGTCGGCAAGCGCTATCTGTAGGCCCTCAGGCGCCGGCGGCCTGGAGCAGCGCCGGCAGCACGACGCGCGTGGCGAAGACCTCCTCCGCCAGCGCTCGGGCCGCGCGCGCCGCCGCAGGCCAGTCGGCCTCCACGCGTGCGAGCGCGTCGGCCGCCTCGTCCAGGCTGCGGAAGCAGCGCAGGCCGGCCGACGCGGGCAGGTGCGCCTCGGCGCCGGTCGCCTCCACCACGCACGGTCGCCCGCTCGCCAGGTAGCAGATGGTGCGGTCGCTCACCCAGCCGGAGCGCGCCTTCACGTAGGCGGGCTTCGCCGTGCTCACCTCGCCGCGCGAGCGTTGCACGAAGCGGCGGAACGCCTCCGGCGTGCCCGCCACCGTGGCGGGATCCACCAGCCGCCACCCCGCGCGCGCGAGCAGCGCGCGATCGTCCACCTCGCCGGGGTGCAGGTTGGCGGCCAGCTCGAGCCGTGCTCGCGTGCGCCCCGCGAGCGGCAGGATGCGCAGGAAGCCCTCCCGCTTGTTGCAGTCGTAGATCTCGCCGTCGAGCGTGGCGTACTGCCCGCTCCACCACTGCGTCACGGTGGTGTAGGGCGCGTCCGGCGCCGGCGGCCCCTGGCACGGCCACGCCTCCAGGTGCACGCAGGGCCAGATGCGGATCCAGTCCACGCCGCCGAGCGGAATCGGGGAATCCGGCGCGCCGAGGTGCTGGCCGATGGTCAGGTGGACGTCGTGGCCTCCCACGCCGAGGTCGTGCTCGCGCGCCCAGAGCTGGAAGGGGCCCGGGTCGAGGTCGAGCAGCGCGGTGCGCGCGAAGCCCGCACGCAGCGGCGCGGTGACGCTGTCGGCGAGGTTGACGAGGAGGGCGTCGCGCTGGCGCGCCGCGAGCTCGCCGGCGGACATGCCGTGCACGAGCGCGCGCCCCGGCGGGTCGTGACGGGCCCCGTCCGGAAAGTGGACGAGGAGCACGCGGTCGGCCACCCCCATGGCCCGGGCCTGGTCGAGAAAACGATCCACCATGGGGCGATCCTGTGCCTCGCCGCCGCGCGTGAAGAGCAGCTCGAGCCACCACGCGTCGACGCCGAGCGCCCGCAGGCCGAGGAGGTACTGCAGGGGAACCCAGAAGTTGCCGCCCCCCTCGGGGTACTGGGCCACGAAGGCGGAGCCGACGAAGACGGGATGTCGCGTGGGCACAGGCATCTCCTGGCTGCGGTCGCGCGTGGCGGCGTCGCCGTCGCCGGTGCGTTGCTACCACGTCTTCACGGCGCGCGTCTCTGTGCCTCCGCGAGCTCGCGGCCACCGCGCACGCCGCCCGTGGACCTGCCCGGCGCCATCGGTTAGGCGCTCGCGACGTGCGCATGAAGTGGACCTCCTGGGTGACGCTGCTCGCCCTCGGCGTCGTGATCGGCCTGGTCGTCTGGTCGAGCTTCCAGCTCGGCGGCGTCCGCTGCGAGGTGTGCATCGACTTCGAGGGCCGCAGCGCGTGCCGCGCCGTCGACGGCGTCACCGAGGCCGAGGCGCGCGCGGCGGCAGTGACCAACGCCTGCGCCCTGCTCGCCTCCGGCGTCACGCAGACCCTCGCCTGCGAGCGCACGCCGCCACGATCGCTCGACTGCTCGCGCTAGCTCAGTGTACGCACAGCCGCTCGGGCACGTCGCAGAAGGTGAGCTCGTAGCAGTCGTCGCCGGCGTAGGCGCCGGCGATGTCGCAGATGCGCCGGCCCCGGCGGTCGAGGATCGCCCCGAGCACCTCGCCCGCGGTCACCTCCTCGCAGGCGAAGGCGTGGCCGGGATAGCCGAACCGGCGCATCTCGGCGCGGGGCATCACGATGCAGCCGACGTGGTCGAGCGCGAAATCCGTGGTGTGGAGTCGCGGCTGCCTGCCGGTCTTGCGGGCCGCCAGCGCGCGGGCCACCGCCTCCGCGGCGCCGCGGCGATCGGGCGATGCGGCGAGGGCCGGACCTCCGGCGAGCAGCAGGACCAGCGCGAGCAGCGTCATCCGCGTCATGCCCGGCAGGAACACGGACCGTGCGGAGAAGTTGCGCCCTCGGGGGGACGTGGGAGGGCGTCGGCCGAGGCGGCACGGCCTGCACGGCGGGTGTTGCGGGCACGAGCAGGCCATGCACGGTGCTCTGCACGCGGTGGGTCCCCGGCCGGCGCACGCACGGCTCGTCGCGCCAGCGCGTGGCGTGGTTCCGGCAGGGGTTGCGCAGCGGCCGCGTGGACGCCTGCGATACCTTCCGCGAGCGGCTGCCCGACGATGGCTGAGCGCCGTCAGATGCGCTCGACCGGGGTCCCCCGCGGCGGAGGCGGGGGCGGCAGCACGTCGCGCCCGTAGGTGCGCTCCAGCATCCGGCGGACGCGCGCCACCAGCACTTCGCGACGCACCGGCTTGACGACGTAGTCGTCGGCGCCGGCGAGGAAGCCGGCCTCGACGAGCTCGGGGCCGTCGTGGGCGGTCAGCATCATGATCGGCGTCAGCGCGGTCGCCGGATCGGCGCGCAGCCGCCGGCAGACCTCGAAGCCGTCCATCCCCGGCATGGCGCGGTCGAGGATGACCATGTCGGGACGCTCGGCGGCGGCGACCGCGAGCGCCTCGTCGCCGTCGGCCGCGGTCAGCACCTCGAGCCCGAGGTGGCCGGTCTGCAGCATGAGCTGCACGATGTGTCGGACCTGCGGCTCGTCGTCGACCACCAGCACCCGGAGCTGCCGCGACCTGGTCGGCGCCGGCTCCGCGGGCGGCTTGGCCGGCGCGGCGTGGCCCGGGACTTCGTCAGGCAGCCAGTCGTCGTCCGCGCTGATGACGGGTGGAAGCGGGGCGACAGACGGCGGCGTGGCGACCGGCGGCGCGGCGACATCGGACGCCGGCGCGGTGGCCCGGGGGGTCGGTACCGCGGCATCGGACGGCGCAGCGGGGGCGCCGGTTGACGGCGGAGCCGGGTCCTGCGGCGGCGAGGTCGCCGCGGCGCGAGCGGGCTCCTGGCTCTCGCCACTGTCGAGGCTCATCTGCACGACCCGCAGCACCTCGGCCGCGGTCGTGACACCGGCGACGATCCTGGCGATGGCGTCCTCGCGGAGCGTCCGCCGTTGCTCCACCCGCGCCTGCCGGCGCAGCTCGCTCTCGCCGAGACCGTTCTCGATCACCCGCCCGATTCCCGGCGTGACCGGGATCACCTCGTAGATGGCCGACCGGCCGCTGTAGCCCGTGCCGCGGCAGTCCGGGCAGCCCTGGCCTGCCATCAGCGTGTCGGCGACGTGTTCGAGCTGCAGCATCGCGATCTGGTCGTCTGGCGGGCGGGTCAGCACGCGGCAGTGGCGGCAGATGCGTCGCACCAGCCGCTGCGCCAGGAGCAGGATCACCGACGACGACACCACGTGCGGCTCGACGCCGAGGTCGAGCAGGCGCGTCACCGTGGCCGCGGCGTCGTTCGTGTGCAGGGTGCTCAGCACGAGGTGCCCGGTCTGCGAGGCCTGGAAGGCGATGCGCGCGGTCTCGGCGTCGCGGATCTCGCCGATGAGGATCACGTCGGGATCCTGCCGCAGCACGGAGCGCAGGACGCCGGCGAAGGTCAGCCCCTGCTTCTCGTTGATCTCGACCTGGTTGATGCCCTTCAGCTGGTACTCGATCGGGTTCTCGATCGTGACGATGTTGCGCGTGGGCGTGAAGATCTCGCGGATCAGCGCGTAGAGCGTGGTGGTCTTGCCGCTGCCGGTCGGGCCGGTGACCAGCACCATGCCCTGCGGCTGGTTGCCGGCGTCGCGCATGAAGCGCAGATCGCCGGGCGTGAAGTCCAGCTGGTCGAGAGCCCGCACGCCACGGGAGGCGTCGAGGATGCGCAGCGTGATCTTCTCGCCGTGCTGCGTGGGCAGGCTCGAGACGCGGAAGTCGACCGTCCGCTCCTGCCAACGCGCCTGCAGCCGTCCGTCCTGGGGCACGCGCCGCTCGGCGATGTCGAGCTTGGCCATCACCTTGAAGCGCACGATGATCGGGTTCTTCACCCACTTCGGGAACCGGAAGACCTCCTCGAGCATGCCGTCGATCCGGTAGCGGACGACGCAGCCGTCGGGCGTGGGCTCGATGTGGACGTCGCTCGCGCCGGTCTTCATGCCCTCGCCGAGCACCAGGTCGGCCAGCTTGATCACGGGCGGCAGGTCGGCGTCGCGCGCCATCCGGCGGAGGTCGATCGTGTCCGGCTGCAGCTCCTGGATCTCGACGTGGGGCTCGTCCCGCTCCTTCAGGAACTGGTCGAGCGAGTCGCCGATCCGGTAGGCCGAGTCGACGGCCTCGCGGAGCTCGCGATGGCCGACGACGATCGGCTGCACCCGTTTCCCGGTGGCGAACTCGACGGCCTTGATGGCATCGATGTCGAGCGGGTTCGCCATCGCCAGCTCGATGACGCGCCCGTCGACACCGACGGGCAGCACCTCGTGCTGGCGTGCGAGCGAATCCCGGAGGAGCCGCACCACGTCGGGAGCGATGCTGAGCGACCCCAGATCGACGCAGCGGAGCTTGAGCCCCTCGGCCAGCACGGCCGAGAGGTCGGCGTCGGAGAGCAGTCCCTCGCGCGAGAGCAGCACGGGGACGGGGGTCCCCTCCTCCTCGGTGAGCTTCTCGAGGCGTTCGCTGTCGGCAGGCGTCAGGCGCCCGCGGCGCACGAGGAATCGGAGCAGCGCCCGGCGGCCGTTCAGACCCGACGCCATGATCCTCCCCTCGCCATCCTGCGGGTATATCGGCTTCGCCACGGCAGACCTTGAGGCTCGTGGCGTCTCGCATGATCCCGGGCCTCCGCGCTGCAGGTGCCGGCGGGCAGCCTCGGCGGTTGCCCCTCGTCCGGTCCGCCACCGCCCGGGCGGCCGCAGTCCAGCACCGTCGCCCCCGGAACCGCTCGGGGCGCGGCCCCGGCCTCAGGCGGAGAGGCCGGCAATGCGCGAGCGCACGTGGGCGGGCAGATGGCGCGCATGCTTCGCCAGTCCGGGCAGGATGTGATCGCGCAGGAGCGACTCGCAGGTCTCGCCGCGAAAGCCGAGGAGGCTGACGTATTCGTCGGCGAAGGCCGCGGACGTGTGGTGCTCCTCCTCCTTGAGGGCGAGTCCGGCCAGGACGCGCGCCAGGTAGAGCACGGTGATCGCCGGGCCGTCGTCCACCGGCATCGCGCGAGGCGGCAGGTACTCCGGAAGGTGCTGCTGCTCGACCACGCGGTGGACGCGCTCCGGCAGCCCCCACGCAACCAGCAGGTCCGCCCCGATCTTCGCCGAATCGATCAGCGCGAAGAACGGCGCCAGCTCGGGCTCCCGCTTGCGCAGCACGAGCCCGACGGTGGCCCCGATGTCGTGCAGCAGGCCCACGGTGCTGGCGAGCTGCGGTTCCACCGCCTTCGAGCGCATCGCCACCTCGCTCGCGACGGTGGACACCAGATAGGCGCGGCTCTGGATCTCCCGGCCCTCGGGCGTGTCGGGCATGACCGTGCGGAGCCCGCTGTCGAGGACGAGCCGGTAGACGTTGCTCGCCCCGAGCACCAGGAAGGCGCGGTAGTAGTCCGACACCTTCGTCTGCAACCCGAAGTACGACGAGTTCACCGTCTTCAGCACGAGCGCCGCGAGGGAGGGGTCGCCCTTGATCGACTCGACGATCTCGTTCACCGGCGCGTCGTCCTCGAGCAGCTTGCCGGCGAGATCGATGGCATAGGCGGGCAGCGCCGGAATGCGGGCGACCATCGTGCGGATGATCTGACTCGCCAGGCACAGCCGCGACTGCTGTTCGCGGGCACCGACCAGGCGCCCCAGCTCGACGGTGGCGGTCGCGAGCGAGGCCTGGCGCTCGTGGGCGGCGCGGGCCGTCGCCGCCGCCGTGACCGCCGCGGCGCGCCACACGAGGACCTGCAGCGAGACGGGCAGCCGCCCCATGGCGTCCGGGGAGAAGACGAGGACGGTCGACGGCTCGAGGGCGACAAGGGACCCGATGAGGCCGGGCGCCGTGGCCGGCAGGTGCACGCAGTCGCCGCGCCCGAGGGTCGTGAGCGTCACCTCGGCCCCGTCGCGCCAGAGGACCAGCCCCAGGCGCCCGTCGAACACCACGTGGACCGCGCCGTCGGCTGCGCCAGCCGGAGCCAGGATCTCGCCCGCCTCCAGCGGGCGCGGCGGGACGAGCTTGGTCAGGGCGAGCAGCTGGTCGCCGAACGCCGCCCCCGTGCGACCTGCGGTCGCCGCCTCCCCCGCGCTCGACCGTGATCCGAACAGGCTCATCTGCGCTCCCCCCTACCGGCTGGCCGACCCGAGCGCGCCGGCACCGTTCATGTCGGTCGCTCCCTCGCAAGTCTTGAGCCGCCCGTTCGGCGGGGCATTCTGCCGCGTGGGCGGATACACCGGGCACGACCACGGCGAGCCCGCGAGGCGCCCGCCTGTCGCCACGCATACCGGCCGGCAACGCAAAGCCTCCAGGGGGCTCGTCTGCAGAGCCTCGCCGCCACGTCGTGGCCCAGTCCGGCTCGCGCCGCCGGCTGCGGCATCGCATGCGCAACGCCGCCCTCCCGGCGGCCACGGTCAAATTTGTGCTGGGCAGCGACAAGACCATGACGGCGGTCGCCTGCACGGGGCCGGAAGTCGTCCGCCGACGCCCGAAGGTCCCGCCGCTCATCCCGGCAGATGGGGAGTGCGGTGAGACCCCGTGGTTGACCATGTTGGTCATGCGCGATAGCCCTGACGCATGGCCCGTGCCACCTCCGAGGTCGTCAACGTCGCGGAAGCCAAGGCGCATCTTCCCGAGCTGATGGAGCGCGCCGCTCGGGGCGAAGAGATCGTCCTGGCGCGCAACGGCAAGCCGAGGGCGCGCCTCGTACCCCTGGCGACGGATCGGGGGCTGCGCGTGCCGGGAAAGGGCAAGGGCCGGTTTCGCCCTCGCCGCGACTTCGACGCGCCGCTGCCGGACGACGTGCTCGCCCTCTTCGAGAGCGGCTCGCGGTGAGGTTGCTGCTCGACACGCACACGCTCATCTGGTGGGACGACGATCGGCTCCCCCGACGGGTGACGGCGGCGATCCAGGCCGCGGACACGGTCTTCGTCAGCGCCGTCACGGCGTGGGAGATAGCGATCAAGAGTGCGCTGGGGAAGCTCGCCGCTCGCGGCACGGTCGCCGAGGCGGTTGCGGACTACGGCTTCTCGCCGCTGCCGGTGACCATCGAGCACGCCGACGCCGTCCGCCTGCTCCCACCCCACCATCGCGACCCGTTCGACCGTCTCCTGGTCGTGCAGGCGCAGCTGGAGCGCCTGGCGCTGGTGACGCGCGACCCTACGTTCC
>Ga0209253_10003139_pt1 | contig 14548 bp, 17 predicted proteins | sample FrelakmetBRP12BR_FD_187145 | JGI IMG/M metagenome (GOLD analysis project Ga0209253, IMG submission 187145) | Freshwater lake sediment microbial communities from the University of Notre Dame, USA, for methane emissions studies - BRP12 BR (SPAdes)... | ecosystem: Environmental > Aquatic >...
ACCGGGAAAAGGGCAAACGAGAGGCTCCCGAACATCGTGGAGTGGACCCGCCACTCCTCCTTCATCATGTTTATAAAGAGCTTACGCATCGGCACCCTTCTCCACGAGTGAGAGGAAGAACCCGTCGAGGTGCTGCCCCCTGTCCTGTATTTCAGCGACCGTGCCGGTGTGGAGGAGTTTTCCCTTGTGCAGGATTGCAAATTTCGAACAGATCTCTTCTGCGACCTCGAGGATATGGGTCGAGATGAAGATGGTGTTGCCGCGCCTGACGTACCCGGTCAGGTAATCTTTCACCTTCCGCTGCATGATCGGGTCGAAGTTGATGAGCGGTTCGTCGATCAGGGCGAGCGCCGGTTCGTGGATGAAGGCCTGGGTGAACATGAGTTTCTGCCGGGTGCCGCGGGAGAGGTCCTTGCAGAGCACGTCCCTCTTGTCATTAAAGTCGAGGAAATCAAACCACCAATCAGCCTTTTTCTGAACGTCTGCAATATGGCGCACTTCGCCGACAAAATCCAGGTACTCGGTTGCGGTGAGAAAACTGGGAGGCGTTTCCTGCTCAGGGATGATCCCCACCCTGCCCCTCACGCCAACGGGATCGAATGTTACATCGAGCCCGAGCACAGTTGCCGATCCTGCAGTCGGGCGGACCTGCCCGGTGAGGAGTTTAATCATGGTCGTCTTGCCCGAACCGTTCGGCCCGAGCAGTCCAAAAAGTTCTCCCTGCCCGACCGAGAGTGATATATTATTGACCGCGATCACATCGCCGTACTGCTTGACGAGACCTGTTGCGGCGATAACATCCTGATTTGCGTCCATAAAACTGATATTACGAGTCCTAGTTTATAAGGCTATGACACATCCCGGTACGAGGAAGCAATAAACACCGGGCATCGTTAATTACTAGAGAATAAAGCACACAAGGGTACTGGGTATGTACGCAGCACGCATGAGTAATCTCCCGCCGTACCTTTTTGCACGGATTGACGAGATGAAAGCACAGCAACAGAAGAAAGGCACCGACATCATCGACCTTGGCGTGGGAGACCCGGACCTCCCTACCCCGGACCATATCGTGGCATCCCTGTGCGAGGCGGCACAAAACCCGGAGAACCACCACTATCCCTCCTATGCCGGCATGCCGGAATACCGCAGCGCTGTTGCGGACTGGTATCAACAGCGCTTCGGGGTATCGCTCGATCCGCAAAAAGAGGTGATCGCCCTCATGGGGTCCAAGGATGGCATCGCCCACATAGCCGAGGCGTTTGTCAACCCGGGCGATTACGTGCTCGCGCCGAGCCCGGGCTACCCGGTGTACCGTACCGGGACGCTCTTTGCCGAGGGAAGGGTACACGAAATGCCGCTTACGGAGAAGAACAACTTTGTCCCGGTGCTCCAGGAAATCCCGGAAAAAGTCGCAAAAGCAGCAAAGCTGATGTTCATCAACTACCCGAACAACCCGACGGCAGCTGTCGCCCCTGACGGCTTTTACCGGGAGGTCGTTGACTTTGCATCCGATCACGGCATTGTGGTGGTATCGGACAATGCGTACTCCGAGATCGCGTATGACGGGTACCGCGCCCCGTCGTTCCTGGAAATAAGAGGGGCAATGGAGGTCGGCATCGAGATGCACTCGCTCTCCAAGACATACAACATGACCGGCTGGCGGATCGGGATGGCGGTTGGCAATGAAGCGATCCTTGCCGGGCTCGGGCGGGTGAAGACCAACGTGGACTCCGGGGTCTTCAACGCCATACAGAGGGCAGCGATCACCGCGCTCTCCGGCCCGCAGGACTGCGTGAAAAACGCATGCGCCATCTACCAGGAGCGCAGGGACGTGCTGGTTGCCGGGCTCCGCAGCCTCGGTTTTGAGGTAGCGGCTCCACAAGCGACGTTCTATGTCTGGATGCCGGTAGAGGACTGCATGGCATTTGCGGCAAAACTCCTCAGCGAAACGGGTATCGTCGTAACGCCGGGTGTCGGGTTCGGTCCGAGCGGCGAGGGATATGTGCGGTTTGCACTCACCCGACCGGTGGCCCGCATCAACGAGGCGGTCGAACGGATGCGGGGGCTTGACGCATGAAACTTGCGGACCACCTTGTGGTAAAAAACGGGCACCTCCATATCGGGGGTCATGACTGCTGCACCCTTGCAGAAAAATACGGCACCCCGCTCTACGTGACAAGCGAGGACAGGGTGTGCGGGCAGTTCAGGAGATACCAGAGGGCGCTTTTCAGGCACTACAAAAACGTGCAGGTGCTCTTTGCGGCAAAAGCCAACGGCAACCTCGCGGTCCTGCGGTCACTTGCAGACCTCGGAGCAGGTGCTGATGTCTTCTCGTCCGGTGAACTGCACCTCGCGCTTGAAGCGGGTATGCCGGCAGAAAGGCTGCTCTTCAATGGCAGCTCGAAGTCTCCGCAAGATCTTGTTCTTGCCGTGCAAAAAGGCATAACGGTCTCTGTCGATTCACCCGATGAACTCCGACAGCTCGATGCCGTGGCAGGGGCTGCCGGCACCGCAGCAAAGATCGCATTCCGCGTGAACCCGGCAATCGACGTGCCAACGCACCCGAAGATCGCGACAGGGCTTGCGACGAGCAAATTCGGCATCCCCCACAAAGAGATCCCCGCTGCATACCGTGAGGCTCTCGCATGTGCCAATATTCAGCCGGTGGGCCTGCATTGCCATATCGGCTCCCAGATCCTCGATATTGAACCGTTCGTACGGGCCACAGAGGTGATGATGCGCATTGCAAAGGAACTGACAGACATGGGCGTGAACCTCGAATTCATCGATCTCGGCGGCGGGCTTGGCATTCCCTACCACCATGACACCGACCCGGTTCCCTCGCCGGACGATTATGCGGCACGGGTGGTACCCGCCTTCAAAGCCGGGATCGAGGCATGCGGGATCACGCCGGAACTCTGGGTCGAGCCCGGGCGCTTCCTTGTCGCTGATTCCACGGTACTGCTCACCCGCGTCAACTCGACGAAAACGGCGCATAAACGGTTTGCCAACGTTGACGCCGGGTTCAACCTGCTCATCCGCCCTGCAATGTACGACGCCTACCATGAAGTCATCGTCGCAAACAGGGCAGACGCGATGGAAACGACAGCGTATACCGTCACCGGTCCCATCTGTGAAACCGGTGATATCCTTGCACATGACCGGAACCTCCCGCCGCTCTCAGCAGGTGATATCATCGCGGTGCTTGACACCGGGGCGTACGGGTTTGCGATGTCCTCGCAGTACAACAGCCGCCCCCGCTGTCCCGAGGTGCTCGTCCGCGGTGATGAGGAATCGCTGATGAGGAGAGGAGAGACCATGCACGATCTTTCCGCTACCATGGAACGCCCCCCGTGGCAAGGGTAACCGCAGGTGACAGGGTATCGTGCTCTTCCACTACGCGCTGGTCGATGACCTCATAACAAAGGAGGAGTTTTCAAAGCGTGTTGAGGAGAAGATCGATGCATGCGGCGACCTCCTTGACGAACCGACCGCCGCCATGCTCGTGGTCGGGGAACTGGGCAGGGCGCACGTAAAGATCAAAGGGCTGTCCGCACGATCCAGCCTGTTCTCTTTTTTTGCAAAAGTGCTCGACAAGACCGAGGTCAGGGAATTTGAGCGTGCCGATGGGGAACGCGGTGCGGTCGCCACCCTGCTTGTCGGGGATGAGACCGGGACCGCACGGGTGGTGCTCTGGGACGAACGCGCAGGAGCAGTCGGGGAGATCGCGATCGGCGATGTGCTGGAGATCATCGGGCGCCATTCCGGCAGGACCAGACATGAGATCTACGCGCTTGCCCTCCGCAAATCAACATGTGGCATTTCCTGTGCCGTTGCCGGGCAGGGCGCGGGCGTACAAGGCCTGTCAGATGAACCCGTTGATCTCGATGTACTCCTTGTTGCCCTTGGGGAGCCAAGGACGTTCACGAGGAAAGACGGGACAACCGGTGAGATGGCAGAAGCAGTGATTGCTGATCACAACGGCACCGCGAGGCTTGTCGCATGGAACAAGGAGATCCTTTCCGGTATCCAACAAAAAACCCCACTCCATATTACCGGAGCAAGACCTGACGGGCGGGGTGAGGGGAGGGCATACAGCCTTGATGAGAAGAGTTCGGTTGCCGTTGCGGATCTGCAGATTTCTGTGCCGTTCACCCCGCTCGGATCCGTGAGCGACCAGGGCACCTGTTCCGTGCAGGGGGAGGTAAAGCAGGCGCACGAACCGCATGCGTTTACGGCCCGGGACGGGAGGGCATCATGGGTGAGAAACATTGTCGTGACGGACGGCACTGCAGATCTCAATGTCGTCCTCTGGGGTGAAAAAGCGCTCCTTCCGGTACTGCCACAGAACAAAATTGAGGTGTATCATGCAACCGCAAAGATTGGGAGGTTCGGGGAGATCGAGCTTGGTGCAGGGAGAGGCAGTGCAGTCATTCTCCCTGATCTGCACACCAGGGAGATTGTCTTTGAGGGGACCGTTATCGTCAACAAGGGCACGACGTTCATCGACAACGGGGATGTGCGGTACGTGCTGGATGGCGGCGATCTCCCGGCATGGGGCGAGGTGATAGTGAAGGGGACCATCACCGGCGACAGGATCAGGCCGGACCACTGGGAACCCATCCGCCTTTCTCCTGATGATATCCGGAAAAAAGCAGAAAAAATTCTGGATTCCCTCATCCGGCAGTGAGGTTTACTTTCACCCTGCACACTCCGCGACCATATATATGTGGGTTTAAAATGTTCTTGTGCCATAGGAGATGTTATACAAAATGGCTGAAAGACCACTGGAAATTGAGGATTTGCCGGGTGTAGGCCCGAGTACAGGGGAGAAGCTCCGTGAGGCAGGGTATCTCACGATTGAGAGCATCGCGACCACGTCAGCGGCAGAGCTTGCCGAGATCACCGAGATCTCCGAAGCAACCGCAAAAAAGATCATAAAGGCGGCCCGCGAGAAAGCGGATATTGATGGGTTCAAAACCGGAAAGGACATCTTTGAACAGAGAAAAGATGTGAGAAAGATCTCGTTCCGTGTTCCCGATCTGGATACCCTGATGGGGGGAGGACTGGAGACGCAGGCGATCACCGAGATGTACGGTGAGTTTGGTTCCGGAAAAAGCCAGATCGTCCACCAGATGGCGGTCAATGTCCAGCTGCCCGAGGAAGACGGGGGCCTGAACGGGAGCGTCATCTATATCGATACGGAAAATACCTTCCGCCCCGAGCGTATCGAACAGATGGTGAACGGCCTTGGCATGAAAGGGCTTGATGCCCAGGAATTTTTAAATAACATTCACATCGCAAGGGCGCATACCTCAGACCACCAGATGCTCCTTGTTGAGAACTCGCGTGAGCTGGCAAACGAGCTCAAAACCAGCGAAAAGCCGTTCAAGCTGTTCATCATCGATTCGCTCACTGCCCATTTCAGGGCGGAATATGCAGGCAGAGGGACGCTTGCGGCACGCCAGCAGAAGCTGAACCGGCACATGCACGATCTCTTCAAGCTCATTGATGAGCACAACGCGGTTGCGCTCGTCACCAACCAGGTGATGTCGAATCCCGCGGTCTTCTTCGGAGACCCGACAAAACCCATCGGTGGACACATTGTCGGGCACACTGCCACGTTCCGGATCTACCTGCGCAAGAGCAAGGGCGGCAAACGCATTGCACGCCTCGTGGACAGTCCCAACCTCCCGGAGGGCGAGGCACCGTTCATGGTTGACGAGGCAGGTCTCAAGCCTTGTTAAGAGCACTCCTGACCGATGTGGACGGGACCCTCACCGATGCGTCCCGCCGCATCAATACCGCCGCAATTGAATCCATCAGATTACTGGTAGACAATGATGTTGAGGTGGTGCTCGCGAGCGGGAATACGGCATGTTTCATGGATGCCCTCTGTAAAATGGTCGGGACCGGCGGCACATTCATTGCCGAAAACGGAGGGGTGTTCCGGGTCGGCTACACCGGTAGACTGCGCATTATTGGAGAGCAGGAGATCTGCAGGAAGGCGCTGGACCTGGTACGGTCCCATTACCATGAACGGGGTGTTGAACTGGAACTCTACAGCCCTTCATACCGGTTTGCCGACCTGGCGTTCGCCCGGACGGTCCCGGTCGCTGACGTCAAAAAACTCCTTGAACATATTCCAGTCCAGGTACTGGATACCGGTTTTGCGATCCACCTGCAGTCGCCGGGAGTGAATAAGGGAACAACGCTCATTTCTCTTGCGCAGGAGATGGGCCTGTCGCCACCTGATTTTCTCGCAATCGGCGACTCCCTCAACGACATCCCGATGCTCACAACTGCAGGCATCGGGGTCACCGTTGCCAATGCCAGCCCTGAGGTTCAGGCTGCGGCTCAGTATGTTACAGAACAGGAATATGGGGATGGGTTTGTTGAAGCGGTCAAAAAATATTTGCCTTATTTTCGTGCAATGAACCGGTCGACCACAATATAATCCTTGATGTCTTTTACTGCCTCAAACGGTATAATAAGAAGTTTGTCATCCTCGAGGTTGTATCCATCGGTGACAAAAGTCTGGTCCGGATGGATAATGAGCTCGACGACCTGGCCTGAATCAAAATCGACCCTGATATTTTTGAGCGTGCCGATGAGCTTGCCGTCATTGCTCATGATCTTTTTTCGTGAAAGGCTTCGGCCAAATACGCGTGTCATAAAAAAATTGACGACGTATAAATATTTAAAGTGTTCTGAAAATCCGGACAGAACCGGCTGATTTAAAGGGATTTTTTTACGGATTGTAAGACCTTATTCGTTATTTGAACATTTCAGCCGCCATTCTGATGTCAGAACCCCGCACCGTTTTTCTGCCCGCATGATCTGACATCTTTTTTGCCTCTTTTGCGAGAAACAGACCATGTTCTTCCAGGAGTTCGGCAAGGGCAGCCGTGGCATCCGCGCTGACACGCCCGGCCCCGGCCTTTTTTAAGATCCGTTCAACTGCAGAGTGGGATAGTTCGGTCATAGGATGTGCGTCCCTCTCTTTTGTTCGCACCCAAGGGTAATAAAAGATCTCCCCGGGTGTATCTTACAGAGAGGGAAAAACCCCGATAATATCAGAATGCGTGAGGATGCCGACCGGTTTTTCGTCCTCGACCACAATCAGGCGGCCGATCTCCCGCTCCTTGAACCTGCGCACCACCTCAAACAGCTTTGTGTCCGACGGAACCTCCACCACATCTGTGGTCATGACCCCGGACACTCTGGTGGACAATGGCAGGTCGTTGCCGATCGCTTTTGTGATATCGCTCATCGTGATGATCCCCCTGAGTTTTCCCCGGTCGACAATCGGTGCACCGTGAATGTGGTGCGTGTTGAAGAGGGTGATGGCGTCACGGAGCGTGGCAGTACTCGGCAGGGTCTTCAACGGTGCGCTCATGTAATGTTTTATCTCCCTTTTCGGGAGCGAGATCATCTCTGACGTGGAGATGAGCAGCGACTGTTCTGTCTCATCCTTTCCGAACACTTCCCCCTTGATGACCAGCTTGTTGACCGGGGTCGGGCCGATGGTGATCTGGTCGCCGATCGCGAAGAGCTTGGCGCTGCCGATCAGCTTGATGACCGCATGACAGATATCGGGGTGGCAGAGGGTGGTAAAATCAATCTCTGTTACCTTTGCCCCTTGTACAATCTCCCCGTTCCGGCTGATTCTGACGTCATAGTCCCCTCCTGCAAGGTTGAAGTTGAGCTCCCGGTAGGCAAGGGCTGTGGGGATATACCCCCCTTTGGGGCCTGGAACACCATCAACAAACCCGATGGTTTTTAGTGCCTGCATCTGGTTGCGGACCGTACCGGGATTTCGCCGGATAACGTCGGCGATCTCTTCCCCCTTGATGGAGTGCGAATGCTGGTGATAGAGGGTAATGAGGGTGATGAGGATATCTTTCTGGATTAAGGATAAGTCCATAACGATAAACCGTATAACCCTCCATAAATATATAGGTTGGAGATTCGTGGAGTTCGAAAAATTACCGACGGTGCCAACGGCTGACGAGATCCTTGACAGGAGTTTTAGGCGTGCGGCAAAGAAGATGAAAGAGAAGCACAACAAGGATCGGGCGAACGAGGAGTTTGTACGGGCGGTCAGCCACGCGATCCATGACCGCATGGTGTCTATCATCCGCGGGTTTCCGGAATTTGAGCAGCTCCCGCAATTCTACCGTGAACTTGTCGAGATCCTGTACGGTCTTGACCGTATAAAACAGGCGCTCGGGGCGGTCGGCTGGGCGGCAAAACATACAAAAATGGTCGGGGGCGAGCTTGCTTTCCAGTCACGGAAATCTCCTGATTCGCTGGTAGTGCGCAAGCGGGCGGTCGCCCGCCTCGCCTCCATGGTCCACCAGATCGATGGCGACCTGATCTTCTTAAACGAGGTGCGCAACGTCCTGCGGACTCTCCCGCACATCGATGACTCGTTCACGGTCGTGATTGCGGGGTACCCGAATGTCGGCAAGTCATCGTTCATCCGCAGGGTCTCCACCGCGACCCCTGAGATTGCATCGTACCCGTTCACCACGAAGGGGATTATTGTCGGCCACCGTGATGTGGGGCGCGAACGGGTCCAGTTTGTCGATACCCCGGGAATCCTCGACCGCCCGGCTGATGAGCGCAACGCCATCGAACGGCAGGCGCTGTCTGCCGTGATGAACGTTGCCAATGTCGTGCTCTTCATTATCGATCCCTCCGAGCACTGTGGTTATCCCATCGAAGTACAGCGCCGCCTGCTCGATGAAGTTGCAGGGCTTGTTTCTGTGCCGATCGTTGCGGTCGCAAACAAATCAGATATCGTACGATCCGATCGGGATCTCACAATGTCCACGGAAACCGGTGAAGGTGTCAGTGAAATTTTGGCGCGCCTGCTCTCCTACCGTCCGATTCCTACAAAAAGGTCAAGAGCCTCATGAGCCCCAACCCGAGGGCAAACCCGATAATCGTGCCCCCGTTGAGTGGCGGGAGACCTGCCTGAGGTCGTCCTGAACTCACAAAATACAGGAGCACCACGAGTCCTGCGAGGGAGCCGACGATCGCCCCGATGGCGGGCAGGTTGATAAAACCCAGAATCCGGTACCCTTCAATAAAGACATTGGCGGAAACAACGAGGATGGAGGGCATGATTAAATCCCCCATCCCCATAATGAATGCTGAACGCTCCCCACCTTCACTCAGCTTTCCGATACCCTCCCGGATAAAGGAATAGTCGCGTTTTTTGGGAACCACAAAGAGGATCGGCGTCTTGAGATCGATGACCCCTTCGGCAAGCGTGATCATGTGCTTTGTCTTGTACACCGAGATTGCATCATAGACTGCGAGAATGATCAGGAGGATGACAACCAGTGTGTAGTCAAGCGAGCGCCCGAAGATGGATGCGACGCCGGCAGCAATCAGGATACCAAGCACATCGATAACGTACCATTCCGGGTACAAGTAGAGGATTACCGTTGCAAGGATCGACAATAGTAGGGTAAGAAGAACCGAAATATCCGTGCCACCCATTGCGGCATACACAATCGCCGAGAAGATATAGACAAAGGTGAAAAAGATGGATGCACCGATCACAAGAGAGATGACCCTTTTAAACCCGAATTTGATGAGCAGGAGGAGAAAGCCGGTAAAGGCTAACAGGATGACAATAAAGAGGAATATGTTTTCCACATTTTGGGGATTCTCAAAAGCACTGATGCCGGCTTCCTGCATCAGTGGCGAGAGGGCGAGTGCACCGATCTCGACGGTAATGAGCAGCAGGGGCATAACAAGGAACGGAATGATGCGGTTGAACTCCATGAAGTGTCTCCAGCTATATAGTTAGCTTAATTACTACATCTTCATCATCTAAAAGCATGGAGATTCGTGAATACTTCATCGATCTTATTCTCACGGCGGTCATGATCATCTCCACCCTCGTGCTCATCCTTCGCTTCTGGCAGGACCTCACCATTGCGGTTGCTGCTATTTTAATGATGCTCTCTCTTGGCGGGCTCTTCCTCTCGCTGCAGGTGAAAGTGCGGCACCTCGAGCGCAGCGTGATCTCGCGGGAGCGCATGCTGCGCACCAACCTTGAGGAGATCTCAAAAAGGATGGCGCAGAAACACGATATGGCGATTTCCCATCTCGATGAACTGATCGGCGAATATTCAAAAAGGGTATACCGGTAACGTTCCCACCTGTGGCTGAGGCGTTCCCATGGGTGTCGCACTGCGAGACATCATTCTTGAATACAAGTCACCCGTCAGCTGGGACGCGCTGCCGGGAGTCGCGGCAATCGATGCAAGCAATGCGCTCTACCAGTTTTTAACGATCATCCGCCAGCCTGACGGAACGCCGCTGATGGACCGTCACGGGAGGGTGACATCCCACCTCTCGGGGATCCTCTTCCGGATGGTAAATTTCATGGAGAAAGGGATCAAGCCGGTCTTCGTGTTCGATGGTGAGCCGGTCGGGCTCAAAAAGGCGACCATCGATCAGCGCCGGAAACTCCGCAGTGAAGCGGGCGACCGCTGGAAAGAGGCAATCGCCCGGGGTGACGAGGAGGAGGCATACAGGCAGGCACGGGCATCGACCCGCGTTGATGCGGAAGTTATCAGGACATCGCAGGAGCTCCTCTCCCTCATGGGAATCCCCTATCTGCAGGCACCGAATGAGGGGGAGGCACAGGCAGCGCACATGGGAGCAAAGGGGGATGTGAGGTACGTGGTGTCACAGGATTACGACACCCTCCTTTTTGGTGCACCGACCCTTGTCAGGAACCTTACCGTGAGCGGGAAGCGCAAGATCCGCGGGAGGACCATGACCGTCAGTCCCGAACGCATCGTCCTGTCCGACCTGCTTGCAAACCTCCACCTGACCCGGGAGCAGCTTGTCGAGATCGGCATCCTCATCGGGACAGACTTCAACGAGGGGGTGTCGGGGATCGGGGCAAAGACCGCCCTGCGGCTCGTGCAGAAAGGAGAAGCTGCTGCAAAACTCAAAGAAAAACTGCCGGATTTTGACCCGGCTCCGGTCCGCGATATCTTCCTCAATCCTGCGGCGACCGATTCCTATGAACTGGCATGGGATCGGCCGGATGTTGAAGGTATAGTCAGGTTCCTCTGCGGCACCTACGATTTTTCAGAGGAGCGGGTGAGAAAAGCACTCGAGGGGTTTTCCGTAAAGGCGGGGCAGCGCTCCCTGGATGCATGGTTCTGATCTATCAGCACGCACGCTGTCCTGGCTGCAGGAAAAAAGAAAGCGTATAAACATACCGGAGATGCATTGTTAGGTGTGATTTTCACTACGGTATATATTATTTCCGCTCAACTGGCATTCTTTCTGTTTCATCCTACTTAACCCGGTGATCCCATGCAGCTTCACCCTTGTAAAAAGATCTACAACAACGAGACACAGCGGGCGTCCCCGCTCAACGAGACCCTGGCCCGGATCGAACCAAAAGTCCCGGCAGCGGGCATCACGCGGGTAGCAGATATCACAAACCTCGACCGGGTCGGCATCCCTGTTTTTTCGTGCATCAGGCCGACTGCGGAAGACGGGGCAATCACCGTATATAACGGTAAGGGAGCAACAGTCGAGGAATCAAGGATCTCAGCGATCATGGAGGGGATTGAGCGGTATTGCGGGGAAGTGCATGACCGCAGGCTGGAACTGGGATACTTCCATGAGCTGTTCGGCAGGGGGCGGATTGTCGATCCCAGGGACCTGATCCTCCCCCCAGAAACAAATCACGATCAGATCCTCCCCTGGGCCGAAGGATTTGACATCGCCAACGATGAGGCCGTTCTTGTTCCGGCTCAGGCGGTCTTTCACCCGCTGCCGCCCAGATACCGCCCGCTCTTCCGCACCGGCACCAACGGCCTCGCTTCAGGCAATACCCTGGAGGAGGCGATCTTCCATGCCCTTGCCGAGGTGATCGAACGGGATGCATGGTCGCTTGTGGAAGCGTCCCGGAATACCGGTCCGGAGGTGGTGAACATCCATGATTCCCTTATCAATGAGATGCAGAAGAAGTTTGCCGATGCACAGGTCGAGGTGACAATCCGCGATATCACGTCAGACATCGGCATCCCGACCATGGCGGCAGTTGCCGATGATGTGCTCCTCAAGGATCCCATGCTGCTCACGATGGGCATGGGAACCCATACCAGCGCAAGGGTTGCGGTCATGCGGGCGCTTACCGAAGTCGCACAGAGCCGGCTCACCCAGATCCACGGTGCGAGGGAGGACACGACGGTCGCACAGGTGCGCAAAAGGCTGGGATACGACCGCACCAAGCGGATGAATGCGTACTGGTTCAGGGACAACGGCGAGGTCGAGTACCATACGATACCGTCATGCGACAGTGACGATTTTGTAACAGATATCCGGCGCATGATCGATGCACTGAAAAAACGGGGTCTTGACCGCGTCATTGTCATCGACCTGACACGGGACGAAATCGGCATCCCTGTTGTCAGGGTGGTCGTGCCCGGGCTTGAATCGTTCGCGATGGACAGCGACCGCCGGGGGGAGAGGGTCAGGTATGCACAGGATCACGGTCTTTCTCGGGCCAAGTCTTGACAAAAAGACAGCAGAGGAGATTCTTCCCGCCACGTACCTCCCGCCGGCAAAGCGCGGCGACCTTTCTGCCGCGGTGCGGGACGGGTCGGATATCATCTGCCTGATTGACGGTGTATTCCATCAGGACTCCGCAGTCGCCCACAGGGAGATCCTGTCTGCGCTGAAGCGCGGCGTGCGGGTGATTGGCGCATCGAGCATGGGAGCTCTGCGTGCTGCCGAGATGGACACGCTGGGCATGGAGGGGATAGGCGAGATCTACCGGATGTATAAAAGCGGGGAGCTTGATTCCGATGATGAGGTTGCCCTCGTTTTCGATCCAGACACGGGAATATCCCTCTCCGAACCTCTCATCAATATCAGGTGCACTCTGGAGAAGGCGGAACATGAACGTATAATCACCCCAAACGACCGTGCCGCTCTTTTATCCGCCGCCCGTTCGCTCTTCTATCCGGCACGGACGTACCCGGCGATTGTCACAGCTGCGGGGGAGACCTGCGATGCCGGGACAAAGGACCGGTTCCTCGCATGGGCATCGGAGAATTCCTGCGACCAGAAACGCAAGGACGCGATTGCAGCCCTCACCTGCCTGCGCAGCGATTGTGATCGTCAGGACCGGTAATAATTATTTTACGTTTCTCCAGACATAGGCAAACCGCTGGAACGCGGTGAAATGCCCGAAAACCCCGAATAAAACGAGAAGCCAGCCGAGCCACGAAAGCCCGTAGATGGTGATCGGGAAGACAATGCCGATAATACCGACAACCATGATGAGCAGGAGGCGGTCTGCCCTGCCAAGCACCCCTCCGTAGTACCGCCCGACACCCACCGCCTGAGCCTGCGTGCCGAGATAGGATGCCATCAGCACGCCGGTAAGTGCAAAGACCCCGATCGGCCAGGGCACAAGTCCCCCTGCGAATATGCCGGTGATGATGAAGATGTCAGCGTAGCGGTCAACAGCATGGTCGAGGAAATCGCCCCGCAGGCTCTGGGTCTTCAGTTCCCGTGCAATCGCACCGTCCATTGTATCGCAGAACGCATTGAGGGCGACCGCGATGATCGCCAATACTTCCATCCGCAGATAGAACAGTACACCGGCAGCGGCAGACGCAAAAAATGCCGTAATGGTAAAACCATTAGGAGTGAGACCGATCCGCATTGCGGCAGAGACCAGCGGATTGAGAAAAACCTTCACATGAGGGCGGAACTGGTCGAGCGTCACATGCCTGCCTCCACGAATGCTGACCAGTCAATCGTACCGAACGCTGAAGGGATCTCATTTTCTACGAACTGTTCGATGTGGTCAGCACAATAGGCAGGGTCATGGGCGGTGGTGTCCAGTTCGAGGATATGGGAGGGGTCGTGCCGTTCGACAGTCTCAATCAGGCACACGTCCAAAGCCTCTGCCTCCATGTTCTCCCGGATCTTTTTTTCCGGGTAGTTGCGCTTCATGAGCCTTCTTTTCAGCTCATCAGGGCGGCAGCGGAGCACGACAACACGGTCGCAGGGCAGCAGGTGTGCAAAATGTCCCTCGACAAACCCGTCAACCGGTACAAACTCGCGTGCCCAGCGGCCGGCATCGAACACCTGCGTGTCACGTTCCTCGTCTTCACCGCTGACGTACTGCCTGACCGTATCTACAAGGTGCACAACCGTGTGCCCGCGTAAAAAAAGCTCACCTGCAACCATGGATTTTCCGGTACCGGGAGTGCCGGTGAGACCGCACATCATACGCTGTTAATCTCCCTGATGAAGAGCTCGTTTTCCCAGTCCTGTCCAATACTCACCCGGATATATCGGTCGGGAAGCCCGTCAAAACTCCGGCACGAGCGGACGACCACCCCGCGCCGCGCAAGGTTCTCCACCATCCGGTCACCCGAGTGCGGCGAGACGTCCACCATCATGAAGTTCGCATCCGACGGCAGGACAGGATACTTTACTTCAGCAGCAAACCGCGTCCTCCACCGTTTTACCTGCGCGA
>Ga0209253_10003140_pt1 | contig 14547 bp, 13 predicted proteins | sample FrelakmetBRP12BR_FD_187145 | JGI IMG/M metagenome (GOLD analysis project Ga0209253, IMG submission 187145) | Freshwater lake sediment microbial communities from the University of Notre Dame, USA, for methane emissions studies - BRP12 BR (SPAdes)... | ecosystem: Environmental > Aquatic >...
GGGAAGTCCTCGTTCAACTCGTCCATCTCGAACACGATGTCGTAGGGCACCTTGGCCTCGGCCAGCAGCACGTTCATGTGGCCGGGCATGCGGCCGGCCACCGGGTGGATGCCGAAGCGGACGTTGACGCCCTTCTCGCGCAGGGTCTTCGTGATTTCGTAGACGGTGTGCTGGGCCTGGGCGACCGCCATGCCGTAGCCCGGAACGATGATGACGCTCTTGGCTTCGCGCAGGAGCTCGGCGGTCTCCGCCGCCAGGATCGGGTTCACCTCGCCCGCCGGCTGCATGGCGCCGGCCGCGGCCGGGGCGCCGCCGTCGGTGCCGAAGCCGCCGGCGATGACGCTGATGAAGTGGCGGTTCATCGCGGCGCACATGATGTACGACAGGATCGCGCCGCTCGAGCCGACCAGCGCGCCGACGACGATCAGCAGGTCATTCGAGAGCATGAAGCCGGTCGCCGCCGCGGCCCAGCCCGAGTAGCTGTTCAGCATCGACACCACGACCGGCATGTCGGCGCCGCCGATGGCCATGACCATGTGGATGCCGAAGAGCAGCGCGACGACCGTCATGACGATCATCGGCGTCATCGCGTCGGCGACGCTGTGCGCGTTGATGAATGCGTAGCCGTAGTAGACGACGGCGAGGAGCCCGGCCAGGTTTAGCCAGTGCCGCATCGGCAGCAGCAGCGGCTTGCCGCTGATCCTGCCGGAGAGTTTGCCGAAGGCGATCACCGAGCCGGAGAAGGTCACGGCGCCGATCAGCACGCCGACGTACATCTCGATCTCGTGGATCGCCTTCTCGGCCGAGGTCATGCCGACCGAGACCGCCGGGTCGACGAAGTTCGCGTAGCCGACGAGCATCGCGGCGAGGCCGACGAGGCTGTGCATCAGCGCCACGAGCTCGGGCATCTGCGTCATCTTCACGACGCGCGCGGCGTAGAGGCCCACGCCCGCGCCGACCACCATCGCGGCAACGACGTAGGGCAGGCCGGCGGCGGTCACCTGCGGGCCGAAGATCGTGGCGAGCACCGCGATCGCCATGCCGATGATGCCGTACAGGTTGCCGCGCCGCGACGTCTCCGGGTTGGACAGGCCGCCCAGGCACAGGATGAAGAGGATGGTGGCTCCGAGATAGGAGACCGTCGAGAGGCTGGAGGTCATGTTCTCTTCGTCCTCACTTGCGGAACATTTCCAGCATGCGCTGGGTCACGGCGAAGCCGCCGAACATGTTGACCGTGGCGAGCGCGATGCCGCCCACGGACAGCCAGCGTATCCACTCGTTCGGACGCGACAGGTCGGCGGAGATCTTCGTCAGATCCGGCGCGATCTGCACCAGGGCGCCGATGGCGATGATGCTGCTGACCGCGTTGGTCACGCTCATCAGCGGCGTGTGCAGCGCGGGCGTCACGTTCCAGACGACCATGTAGCCGACGAAGCAGGCCAGCACGAACACCGTGAAGTGGCCGAGGAAGCTCGCCGGCGCGTAGCGGCCGATCAGCAGGAACAGCAGCGCGGCGGCGCCGAACAGCACGGCGGTCTTCGTTCCGGCCATCGGGCTGCCGCCGTGGCCGTGGCCCTTCGTCTTGGGCGCCGCGGCAGCCGGCTTGGCGGCGGGCGCGGGAGGCGCCGCCGGGAGCTTCGGCGCCGGCGCCGGCCAGGTAATGGCCCCGTCCTTGATCACCGTCAGGCCACGGATCGCGTCGTCCTCCATGTTGACGTCGATGTTGCCGTCCTTGGTCTTGCACAGTTCCTCGGTCAGGCGGAAGAGGTTGTTTGCGTACAGCGTCGACGACTGCTTGGCCAGACGACTGGTCAGGTCGGTGTAGCCGATGATGGTGACGCCGTGCCGAACGACCGCCTGGCCGGGCTCGGTCAACTCGCAGTTGCCGCCCTGCTCGGCGGCCATGTCGACGATGACGCTGCCGGGCCGCATGGTCTTCACCATGTCCGCAGTGATGAGCCTGGGTGCGGGCTTGCCCGGTATCAGCGCCGTCGTGATGATGATGTCCACTTCCTTCGCCTGCCTGGCGTACATCTCGCGCTGGGCTTGCTGGAAGCCCTCGCTCATCACCTTGGCGTAGCCGCCGCCGCCGGAACCTTCCTCCTCGTAATCGACCTTGACGAACTCGCCACCCAGCGAGACGACCTGGTCGGCGACTTCGGCACGTGTGTCGTTGGCGCGCACGATGGCGCCCAGGTTGGCAGCGGTACCGATCGCAGCGAGGCCGGCGACGCCGGCGCCGGCGACGAAGACCTTGGCCGGCGGAATCTTGCCCGCGGCCGTGATCTGGCCGTTGAAGAAGCGGCCGAAGGCGTTGGCCGCCTCGACGACCGCGCGGTAGCCGCTGACGCCGGCCATCGAGGTCAGTGCGTCCATCTTCTGGGCGCGGGAGAGCTGGCGCGGCAGCGCGTCGATGGCCAGGACGGTGACCTTGCGCGCCGCGAGTTGCTGCATCAATTCGGGGTTCTGCGCCGGCCAGATGAAACTGACCAGCGTCGTCCCCTCCCTGAGGAGCCCGACTTCGCCGGCATTCGGTGCCCGAACCTTGAAGACGATGTCGGACTTGCCATAGAGAGCCGCCGCATCGCCGACGACTTCGGCACCCGCTGCGCGATAGGCGTCGTCGCTGAAGTTCGCGCCTTCACCGGCGCCGTTCTCCACCGCGACGGCAAGGCCCAGCTTGATCAGCTTCTCGACGACCTCGGGCACGGTAGCGACCCGCCTCTCGCCCGGAAAGACCTCCCGCGGGACTCCGATCAATAACGACATTCACCTCTCCCTTGCAACGAAATCCTCGAGCGGAACGTGGTTCGAACGCGAAGGCGCCTGCAACCCATCCCTTGCAGCGTGACGAAGTCGGTGTCGCCGGGCTTGCGTTTCGCGAGCCGGCCCGGGATGCCGGGCGTCAGCCGGCACGGCCGCAATTTGACGTACTGGAAGGAGCGCTGCCGGCGCTTGAGTTTTGCGTAATGCTGCCACAAACTGGCACGCCCCGGGGCCCCCGACGTGAACGAGCACTGGAAAGACCACTTCGACCAGGACATTTCGTTCCACCGGAAGACCGCGGCGATCTACGACCACGTCAACACCGAGCCGCGGTTGCTGGCGAACGATCTGCTGTTCGCGCCGCTCGACCGCCGCGTCGCGCCGGGCGACGCGATGCTCGACCTCGGCTGCGGCACCGGGCAGATGCTGCGGCGCTACGCCGCGCGCTTCCGGCGCGCCGTCGGCGTCGACCACAGCGGGGAGATGCTCGCGCTGGCGCGGGAGCGCGTGCCGGCGGTCGCCGAAGGCCGGTGCACGCTGGTGCAGTCCGATTTCTTCGACTATCTCGAGACCTGTCGCGACACCTTCGGGCTCGTCACCTGCGTCGGCTGCCTGCACCACCTGCCGGTCGAAGCGTTCGACGTCTTCTTTGCGCGGGTGCGCGCGCACCTGCCGCCCGGCGGACAGCTGCTTCTCGCCGAGCCCGTCGACACGCAGGGCCGGTCGCCCCCCGCCGCGGTCGGCCGATGGAACGCGAGATCGGTGATGGCGACCCGGGCCGCGCTGATGCCGATGGAGGAAAGCGACGAGGCGCCGATCCGCGAGGACGTGCTGCTCGGAAAGCCGCGCGCCTTCGGCTTCGAGCGCGTCGTCGTTTCCCGCGGCTGGGAGCTGTTCCAGCACGCGGTGCCCGCGACCCTGCTCGACCGCGTGGCGATGCGCTGGCTGCACGCGCGCTTCGGCGGCGACGGCAACGTCATCGCCGCGCTGTGGCGGGCGGTCTGACGCCCCGCAGCCGCACCGGCCGGGACCGCGTCAAAGGGCCGCGGCGATCGCCCTGCCCGCTTCGACCGTCGTGGCCTTCCCGCCGATGTCGGCCGTGCGCGGCGCCGACGGGTCGGCGAGCACACGCTCGATGGCAGCGACGACCGCCGCCGCGGCCTCGGGGTGGCCGAGGTGCTCGAGCATCAGCGCGCCCGACCAGATCTGGCCGATCGGGTTCGCGATGCCGCGGCCGGCGATGTCGGGCGCGGAGCCGTGCACCGGCTCGAACAGCGACGGGTGTTCGCGCTCCGGGTTGATGTTCCCCGACGGCGCGATGCCGATCGTGCCGCAGACGGCGGGACCGAGATCGGACAGGATGTCGCCGAAGAGGTTCGAGCCGACGACGACGTCGAAGCGCTCCGGCCGCTGCACGAAGTGCGCGGCCAGGATGTCGATGTGGAACTGGTCCGTGCGGATGCCGGGATAGCGGGCGGCCATCGCCCGGAAGCGCTCGTCCCAGTACGGCATCGTGATCGAGATGCCGTTCGACTTGGTCGCGGACGTCAGGTGCTTCGCGCGGCGCGTGCCGGCGAGCTCGAAGGCGAACTTCAGGATGCGGTCGACGCCCTTCCGGCTGAACACCGACTCCTGGAACACGATCTCGCGCTCCGTGCCCTCGAACATCCGCCCGCCCACCGACGAGTACTCGCCCTCGGTGTTCTCGCGCACGACGACGAAATCGATGTCGCCCGGCCTGCGGTTCGCGAGCGGGCTCGGGATGCCCGGCATCAGCCGGCACGGCCGCAGGTTCACGTACTGGTCGAAGCGGCGGCGGAACGGGATCAGCGATCCCCACAGCGAGACGTGGTCCGGAACCGTCGCGGGCCAGCCGACCGCGCCGTAGTAGATCGCGTCGTACGGCGAGAGCGTCTCGAACCAGTCCTCCGGCATCATGCGGCCGTGCTTCGCGTAGTAGTCGCAGCTCCAGTCGAATTCGCGCCATTCGAGCGCGATCCCGAATTTCCGCGCAACGGCCTCGAGCACGCGCAGGCCCTCGGGGACGACTTCCTTGCCGATGCCATCGCCGGGAATCACGGCGATTCGGTGTGGCTTCATGGTGCCTCCGTCAGTGGGCTTTCATTCTAGGATATGCTGGAGCCGCCTCCAAACGCCGCCACCGCGCCATGCGCTCGCTCGTGCTCGTCGCACTGCAGTTGTCGCTGATCGCCGCGATCGCCTTGCCGTTCGGCCCCGCGGGCTGGAGCGCGGCCGCGAGCGCGCTCGTCGTCGCCGGGATCGCGCTCGGTGTGTGGGCGCTGACGGCGAATCGCCCGGGCAATTTCAACATCCGCCCCGAGCCGAAGCCCGGCGGGCGGCTCGCGACCGACGGACCCTACCGCTACGTGCGGCATCCGATGTATCTCGCGGTGATGGTCGGCATGCTGGGGTTCTGCGCGGGTTACGCGACACCGTGGCGATGGGCCGCGCTGGTCGCGCTGGCGGTCGTGCTGGGCGTCAAGGCGGTCGTCGAGGAGCGCGCGATGGCGGCACACCATCCGGGCTACGCGGAGTATGCCCGCAACCGGAAGCGCATCGTCCCGTTCGTGTGGTAGCTGACGCGGGATCGCGGCGGCGGCGCGCGATCGTCCGTCCGACGGATGGCGCGGCCCGCCCCGGCTGGCTAGAGTGCCATCAAGGGGCACTCTCCGGGAGAATCCGCATGCGCCGCCGGCTCTACCTGTTCACGCTGCTGGTCCTGCAGCTCGCGCTGATCGTCGAGCTCACGCCGCCGCTCGCGCACGCGTTGCGCGTCGACGCCGCGCCCGGGATCGCCCCGGGAGGCTGGCCGGCGACGCTGCAGCTCGTCGCGACCGCCGCGGCCGTCGCCGGCACCTCGCTCGCACTCGTGTTTCCGGGCGTCGCGCTGTCGCGGCACCGCCGGGACGGCGTGCCCCGCTTTCTCGGGCTGCCGCGCTGGGCCGTGACGCTCGCGCTCGGCGGCATCGCGATTCTCGGCGCCGGCGCCGTCGGGCTCGCGCTCGCGCCGATGCTCCCCGCCGATGCGCCGATGACCACGGCGCTGATCGCCCGGCCGGTCGTCGCCAGCGGCCTCGCGCTCGCGACCGCAGGCGTGCTCTGCGCGGAGCTCCTGCGCCGCGGTGGCGCAACCGCGCGCGACGCGCCGTCGAGCGCGCGCCAACCCCGGGGCCGGATCGAAGTCACGCATCCTCCGGAACTGCGCACGCGCGGTACCTGAGGTCCCGTTGTCCGCGCAACGCCGGTGGACGGTCGCTTCGCGGTGCCGCAGGCCCGCACCCCCTGATCGCACGGAATCGCCAGAGGAGTCCCGGATGAACGAGCGCAGCTACTGGATCGGTGTCGTGGCGAAGGACCACGTCGACATCGGCGCGGCCGGCGGATTCGCCCAGCTCAACCACGGCAAGGCCGGACCGCTGGAGCGCATGCACGCGGGCGACGGCCTCTGCTTCTATTCGCCGCGCGCCGCCTGGCCCGAGGGCGAACCGCTGCAGGCCTTCACGGCGATCGGCCGGATTCGCACCGGCACCGTCTATCAGGCGACGGAGGGCAGCGGCTTCCGGCCGTTCCGTCTCGATGTCGACTATCTTCCCGCGACGCTCGCCCCGATCAAGCCGCTGATCGACGGGCTCTCGTTCATCCGCAGCAAGAAGCACTGGGGCGCGGCGTTCCGTTTCGGCATTGCCCGCGTGCCGGAATCCGACTTCGCGCTGATCGCCGGGGCGATGGGCCGTTCGCTCGCGGAGGATTTCGCCGCTCCCTGATCTTCGGCGCCGGCCTCGACGCAGCGCGCGCGCTGCGCTATGTTCGGGGCAATGATTGCTCCGCCGCACGCAGCGCCCCCGGCGCTGCCCGCCGCCCTGCGCTGGCAATGGTCGCGAATGGCGGACCTGACCGCCGCCGAGCTCTACGCGGCCCTCGCCGCGCGACAGCAGGTCTTCGCGGTCGAGCAGCGCTGCGCGTTCCTCGACGCCGATGGCTGCGACCAGCACGCGTGGCATCTGCTGGGCTGGGTGCAGGACAGCGCGACGCCGGAGCTCGCCGCCTACCTGCGCGTCCTCGACCCCGGCTGCAAGTTCGCCGAGCCGTCGATCGGCCGCGTGCTGACGCTCGCGCCGCATCGCCGCACCGGGCTCGGGCGCGTGGTGATGCGCGAAGGCATCGCCCGCACCCGCGCGGCGTGGCCGGGTCGACCCATCCGGATCGCCGCGCAGCAGCGGCTCGAAGCCTTCTACGCGGGCCTGGGTTTCCGGACGGCGTCGGCGCCCTACGACGAGGACGGCATCGCGCACGTCGACATGCTCCTCGACGTGTCTCAGGGCGCGTAACGTCGCGGCACCCGATGACCTGGCCCGACTTCCCGCCGGCGTTCTATCCGGTCGCGATCGTCGCCATCCTCCTGACCGGCATGATCAAGGGCGGGTTCGGCACCGGCGCGGGCGGGCTCGCGGTGCCGCTGATGTCGATGTTCATCGCGCCGCCCGAGGCCGCCGGCATCATGCTGCCGATCCTGTGCGCGATGGATCTCTTCGGCGTCCACGCCTACCGCGGCGGCTGGTCGCGCGAGCATCTGCGCGCGCTGCTGCCGGGCGCCCTCTTCGGGATCGGCATCGGTGCGCTGGCGTTCGGCGCGCTGCCGATCAACGCGGTCCGGCTGCTGATCGGACTGATCGCGGTGACGTTCGCGCTGAACAGCTGGTTCAAGCTGACCGCGCGCATCACTGCGCACATGGCGAAGCCGGGCCGCATCGCCGGCGCATTCTGGGGGGCCGCCTCCGGGTTCACGAGCACGCTGGCGCACGCGGGTGGGCCGCCGTTCGCCGTCTACATGCTGCCGCAGCGGATCGACAAGACGCTGCTCGTCGGCACGTCGGTCATGTTCTTTCTCGTGGTCAACTACGTAAAGCTCGTGCCGTACGCATTTCTCGGCCAGCTCAATACCGCGAACCTGACCGTGTCCCTGATCTTTGCTCCGCTTGCGCCACTCGGCATCTGGCTCGGCGTCTGGCTGCACCGCCGGGTATCCGAAGGTTCGTTCTACCACGTGAGCTACGGCCTGCTGCTGGTGACGGGCGCGAAGCTCATCTGGGACGCTCTCACGCACTGAGCGCTGTCCACCGGGCGCCGCCGGGCCGTTGGCGGGCCGCGGCGGGCCTGCGCTATCATGCGCCGGAGACGATTGCCCCCCATGGCCATGAAGCAGACCTTTCTCGATTTCGAGCAGCCGATCGCCGAGCTGCAGGCAAAGATCGACGAGCTGCGGTACGTGCACGAGGACTCGGCCGTCGACATCTCCGACGAGATCAGCCGCCTGCAGAAGAAGAGCCAGCAGCTCACGAAGGAGATCTACGGCAAGCTCACCGCGTGGCAGATCGCGATGGTTGCGCGCCACCCGCAGCGTCCCTACACGCTCGACTACGTCAACAGCCTCTTCGCCGATTTCCGCGAGCTGCACGGCGACCGCAGCTACGCCGACGACGCCGCGATCGTCGGCGGCCTCGCCCGCTTCAACGGCAAGCCGTGCATGGTGCTCGGCCACCAGAAGGGGCGCGACACCAAGGAGAAGATCCACCGCAATTTCGGCATGCCGCGTCCCGAGGGCTACCGCAAGGCGCTGCGGCTCATGAAGCTCGCCGAGAAGTTCGGGCTGCCGCTGTTCACGTTCGTCGACACGCCGGGCGCCTATCCCGGGATCGGCGCCGAGGAGCGCGGGCAGTCCGAGGCGATCGGCCGCAATCTCTACGAAATGGCGGGACTGCGCGTGCCGATCGTCGTGACGGTCATCGGTGAGGGAGGCTCCGGCGGCGCGCTCGCGATCGCGGTCGGCGACGTCACGCTGATGCTCCAGTACGCGACGTATTCGGTCATTTCGCCCGAAGGCTGCGCATCGATTCTGTGGAAGTCGGCGGACCAGGCGCCCGAGGCCGCCGAAACGCTGGGCATCACGGCGCCGCGGCTGAAACAGCTCGGCCTCATCGACAAGGTGATCGCCGAGCCGCTCGGCGGCGCGCACCGCGATCCCGCCGCGATGATGGTGACGCTCAAGAAGGCGCTGACCGAAACGTTGCGCGCGCTGCAGGAACAACCGCTCGAGTCGCTGCTCGAGGCGCGCGAGGACAAGATCCTCTCCTATGGCAAGGTCAAGGAGATTCCCGCCGGCTGAATCCGGCGGCACGTCGACGCCGCCGGCGCCGCGAAGGACCGCGCAACGCCAATGAGACACACGAGCGCTTCCGCCGTCGCGCCGGTGCTGCGCGCTGTCCGCGATGCCGTAGCGACACTAGCCGCCGGCGGTACCCCTATCGCCGGTCCAGTGCGCATCGCCGTCGCGCTGTCCGGCGGCCGCGATTCGATGGCGCTGCTCGACGCGCTCGCGACGCTGGCGCCGGAGCTCGGGCTCGCGCTTTCCGCTCTGCACGTCCATCACGGCCTGTCGAAGAATGCCGACGCGTGGGCGGCGTTCTGCGCTGACGAGTGCGCAAAGCGCAGCGTGCCGCTCACGGTTCACCGCGCAGGGATCCGGCGCGCAGCCGGCGAGAGCCTGGAAGCCCGGGCGCGCACCGCCCGCTACGCGGCCTACGCGGCCGCCGACGCCGACCTTGTGGCGCTCGGCCACCACGCCGACGACCAGGCGGAGACGCTGCTGCTGCAGCTCTTGCGCGGAGCCGGCCCGCACGGGCTCGCGGCGATGCCGGCGCGTCGTTCGATGCGTGCGGGTCCGGCGCTACTGCGACCCTTCCTCGCGTTGCCACGCGCGGCGATCGACGCCTACGCCGCGGCCCGGGGCCTCGCGTGGGTCGACGACGAGTCGAATGCGAACACGGGCGTCAAGCGCAACTTCGTCCGGCATGAGGTCGCACCCCGCCTCGCGGCGGCCTTTCCCGGATATCCCGCGACGCTCGCCCGCGCAGCCTCGCACCAGGCCGAAGCCGCCCTGCTGAGCGACGACCTCGCGCGGCTGGATGCACGAGACGCGATCGTCGACAACGCCGCGGACGGCCCGGTGCTCGGCCGGGCGGCGCTGATTGCGCTCACTGCCCGCGCGCCGCATCGGGCGAGAAACCTGCTGCGCTGGTTCCTGCGCGGCCACGACCTCGGGGCGCCGTCGGCGGCGCGACTTGCGGCGATGCTCGACCAGCTCGTGCGCGCCGCGCCCGACGGGCGCGTCCGCCTCGCCCATGCCGGTGCCGAAGTCGGGATCCACCGCGGGCGCATCGTCGTGCATGCTCCGGCAGTCGCCCCCTTCGCGGCCACGTGGCAGGGCGAGCGGCTGCTCGCGCTGCCCCACGGCACGCTCGAGTTCGTTTCCTGCACGGGCGAGGGAATGGCGCGCGCCGCGCTGGATTCGGCCGCCGTGACCGTTCGACCCCGCGCCGGCGGCGAGCGCATCCGGCTTGCCGGCGACCGCCCGCGCCGGGCGTTGAAGGGCATCCTGCAGGACGCCGGAACGCCGCCCTGGCAGCGCGAATCGCTGCCGCTCGTGTTCTGCGATGACGTACTCGCGGTCGTCCCCGGCGTGGGCGTGGATGCCGCCTTCCGCGCCGCTCCTGGCATGCCGGGATACGAAATCCGCTGGCACCCGGCAACGGCGTAGGACCCGGGGTGCCGGTCACCGCCGCCATGGCCTCTTGCACTGCAGCATGACGTCGCGAGCCTTGGCGGTCCCGGCACGGCCGGACAACGCCGCACCGGGAAAGGTTGACCCGAATCAAATGGCGGAAGGCACCCGGCAGGTACGCTGCCCCGAATCCCGGCTGGTCGATGCCGACGCGCGACATGGACCCGTTGGAACAAGCGAAACGGTTCGACACGCAGCGGCAGCGAAGTACTACCAATACTGAATCCGCAATTCATCCAGGAGGAACCACGGTCATGATGACTCGCCTGTTGGTAAATTCGTTCGCCGCGCTGGCGATGCTGTGCGGACCGCTCGCTCAGGCGGCCGACTATCCGTCGAAACCCATCACCATCATCGTGCCCTTCGCTGCGGGAGGCCCGACGGACACGGTGGCTCGCCTGCTGGGTCAGGCGATGGGCGCCGACCTCAAGCAGACGGTGATCGTGGAAAACGTGGCCGGCGCCGGCGGAACCGTGGGCGCGGGTCGAGTCGCCCGCGCGGATCCCGACGGATATACGCTCTTCCTGCATCACATCGGCCACTCCACGGCGCCTGCGCTCTATCGCAAGTTGCCCTTTGACGCGGTTGCCGACTTCGCGCCCATCGGCCTCGTGACCGACGTCCCGATGACGCTCGTGGCCCGCGGCAATTTCCCGCCCAAGGACCTGAAGGAGATGATCGCCTATGTCAAGCAGAACAAGGACAAGGTGACCTATGCCAATGCCGGCCTCGGCGCCGCCTCGCACCTGTGCGGCATGCTGTTCATGTCGGCGATCGACACCGACCTCACGACCGTGCCGTACAAGGGCACGGGTCCGGCGATGAACGACCTGCTGGGCGGCAAGGTGGATTTCATGTGCGACCAGACCACCAATACCACCAGCCAGATCAAGGCCGGCAAGATCAAGGTGTACGCGGTGACCACCAAGAAGCGCGTGCCTTCGCTGCCGGACGTCCCGACTGCCGCAGAATCCGGGCTGCCGAATTTCGAAGTCACCGTCTGGCATGGCCTGTACGCGCCAAAGGGCACGCCGAAGGCGGTCATCGACCGGCTCGAGACGGCGCTCAAGGTCGCGCTGAAGGATCCGACGCTGAAGCAGCGCTTCGCGGATCTGGGCACGGAGCCGGTCGCCGAAAGCCAGGCGACCCCCGAGGCGCTCAGCGCGCACCTCAAGGCGCAGATCGCGCTGTGGGGGCCGATCATCAAGAAGGCTGGCGCCTTCGCCGACTGACTCCGGGACGCAGTACCGGGACGCGGGAACGAGAGGCCGGGATGCCCCGGCCTCTCTTTCTTCTAGCGGAGTTCGTGCTCGCGGTCTACCATGGGGCGCGAACGGTACACCTCTGAAGGAGAGCCGGCCTTGAGTTCACTCATACGCAATCCCAAGGATTTCTTCGCTGCGCTGATCTACCTCGCAATCGGCCTGGGCGCGATCTATCTCGGCAGGGAATTGCCGATGGGGACTGCGCTGAAGATGGGCCCCGCGTATTTTCCGGCCGTCCTTGGGTGGCTGCTTGCGTTCATCGGCGTCATCTCGCTGGTCCGCTCCTTCCTTCGGAAGGGCACACCGATCCCCAAGTTCGCGTGGAAGCCGCTGCTTCTGATCACCGGCGCCACGGTCGTGTTCGGACTTCTCGTCCGCGGCGCGGGCCTGGTCGTCGCGCTGCCGCTGTTCATCATCATGACCGCCTTGGCCAGTGTGAGTTTTCGCTGGAGGCCAATGCTCATTCTGGCGGCGGTTTCCACGGTCTTGTGTGCGCTGGTGTTCGTGATCGGCCTGGGCGTACCGTTGCCGCTCATCGGCCGCTGGCTCAGCGGCTGGTTCGGCGGCTGATCGGTTCGACTACGAGCAATTCCTGAGAGGCATCCTCATCGTGGAACTCCTGACGAACCTCGGCCTGGGCCTGCAAACCGCGTTAACCCTGACCAACCTGCTCTATTGTCTGGCGGGCGTCTTCCTCGGCACGCTGATCGGCGTGCTGCCGGGCCTCGGACCGACCGCGACCATCGCCATGCTGCTGCCGATCACGTTCGGCTTGCCGCCGGTGTCCGCGCTGATCATGCTGGCCGGCATCTACTACGGCTCCCAGTACGGCGGCTCGACGACGGCGATCCTGGTCAACCTGCCGGGCGAGGCGGCGTCCGTCGTCACCGCGCTGGACGGCTACCAGATGGCGAGGAAAGGACACGCCGGCAAGGCGCTCGCCACGGCCGCCATCGGTTCGTTCTTCGCCGGCAGCGTCGCCACGGTGCTGATCGCGCTGTTCGCCCCGCCGCTGGCGCAGGTGGCGCTCGAGTTCGGCCCTCCCGATTACTTCTCGCTGATGGTCCTCGGCCTGGTCGCCGCGGTCGTACTGGCGCACGGCTCGCTGCTGCATGCGTTCGGCATGGTCGTCATGGGCCTGCTCCTCGGACTGATCGGCACCGACGTGAACTCGGGCGCGGCGCGCTACACGTTCGATCTGCCTCAGCTCGCGGACGGCATCGGCTTCGTCATCGTCGCCATGGGCATGTTCGGCTTGGGCGAGATCGTACGCAATCTCGAGAACGAGACCGCGCGCTCGGTGATGGTGACGAAGATCGAGGGCCTGTGGCCGACCAAGGCGGACTTCAAGCGCATCTGGGCGCCTATCCTGCGTGGCACCGCGCTCGGTTCGGTGCTCGGCATCCTGCCGGGCAGCGGCTCGATCCTGGGTTCGTTCGCCTCCTATTCGCTCGAAAAGAGGATCGCCAAGGACCCGAGCCGTTTCGGCAAGGGCGCCATCGAAGGCGTCGCGGGCCCCGAGTCGGCGAACAACGCCGGCGCGCAGACGTCTTTCATCCCGATGCTCACGCTCGGCATTCCGTCGAATCCGGTGATGGCGCTGATGATCGGGGCGATGATCATCCAGGGCATCCAGCCCGGCCCGTCGGTGATCACGGAGCAGCCCGCGCTGTTCTGGGGCATCATCGTGTCGATGTGGATCGGCAACTTCTTCCTGATCGTGCTGAACCTGCCGATGATCGGCTTGTGGGTGCGGCTGATCATGGTGCCGTACCACTATCTCTTCCCGCTGATCCTGGTGTTCTGCGGCATCGGCGTGTTCAGCCTCAACAACAGTGATTTCGACATCCTCCTGATGGCACTGTTCGGCTTTCTGGGCTACATATTCGCCAAGATCGAGTGCGAGCCGGCGCCGATGCTGCTCGGATTCATTCTCGGCCCGCTGATGGAAGAGTACCTGCGCCGGGCGCTCATCATCGGGCGCGGCGACTGGACGGTGTTCGTCACCAATCCGATCAGCGCCACGATGCTGGTCCTCGCCGTCGTCGCCATGGGTTTCGTCATGATGCCGGCGATCCGCAAGAAGCGCGACGAGGCCTTCGTGGAAGATTGACCGGTGCGCGGTCGATTGCCGCGATCTTGCGGCCTTTTTTCGCGCGCAGCGCCCATGGATCGACCCGCTGAGCCTGCCTCGGCGCCTGGCGCGCGCGGACGCGCCGTGCACCCGGACGACGGAAGAAAACGATGACCCTCGCCAGCCCCGAATTCTGGATCGCGCTGCTGGAGATCATCGGCGTCAACATCGTGCTGTCGGGGGACAACGCGGTGGTGATCGCGCTGGCCGCGCGCGGGTTGCCGGCCCACCAGCAATCGCGTGCGGTCGCCTGGGGCAGCGGCGCCGCGGTGGTGATGCGCATCGCGCTGACCATCGTCGCGGTCGAGCTCCTGCGCCTGCCCTACCTCAAGCTCGCCGGCGCAGTACTGCTCCTTTGGATCGCTGTGAAGCTGCTGATCCCCGAGGAGGAGGACGCCGACGGGCACGGCGCAGTCAACGCGAGCCTCGCGGCGGCCATCAAGACGATCCTGATCGCCGATCTCGTGATGAGCCTCGACAACGTGATCGCCGTCGCCGCCGCCGCCAAGGGCGACACCGTGCTGCTGATCGTGGGGCTGGCCATCTCCATTCCGCTGGTGATCTTCGCAAGCCGCCTGCTTCTCACGCTGATGGAACGCTTCCCCGTCATCATCACGCTGGGGGCGGCACTGCTGGGCTGGGTCGCGGGCGAGATGGCGATCACCGACGTGGCGTCGAAGGGCTGGGTCGATGCGCACGCGGCATTCCTGCATTACGTCGCCCCGGCCGGCGGTGCGATCGCC
>Ga0209253_10003141_pt1 | contig 14546 bp, 14 predicted proteins | sample FrelakmetBRP12BR_FD_187145 | JGI IMG/M metagenome (GOLD analysis project Ga0209253, IMG submission 187145) | Freshwater lake sediment microbial communities from the University of Notre Dame, USA, for methane emissions studies - BRP12 BR (SPAdes)... | ecosystem: Environmental > Aquatic >...
GGCCCGATGAACACGCCGTCCACGCCCGGCACGCCGGCGATGCCCTCCAGGTTGGCCAGCGCCTGCTCGGTCTCGGCCTGCAGCAGCACGCACAGTTCGCGCTCGACCTGTTGCGGGTAGCCGCGGATGCGGCCGAACCGCGTCGCACGCGTGGTGCCGCCGACGCCGCGCACGCCGGCCGGCGGATAACGCGTAGCGGCAACCGCCGCGCGTGCCTCCTCGACCGTGTTGATCATCGGGATCAGGATCGTCTGCGCGCCGATGTCCAGCACCCGCTTGATCGTCACCACGTCGTTCCACGGCACGCGCACCACCGCCTGCGTCGGATACGGCTGCGCCGCCTGCAGCTGCGTCAGCAGCGATTCCAGGTCGTTGGGCGCGTGCTCGGTGTCGAGCAGGATCCAGTCGAAACCGGCGCCGGCGATCAGCTCGACCGTGTAGTGCGACGACAGGCTCGACCACAACCCGATCTGCGTCTTGCCCGCGGCCAGCGCGTGCTTGAAGGTGTTGACGGGCAGCTGCATCGGTGTCGTCCCGGGTGGCGTGGATCACGGGATGTTAACCGAGCGCGCCCCGGCATAGAATCCGGCACCGAGGAGAATTGCCGCATGGACCTTTCCCTGGCGATCCTGCATCACTTCGCGGCGTTCGGCATCGTGGCCGCGCTGTCGATCGAGGTGACGATGCTGCGCGGCACGCTGGATGCCGCGCGCCTGGCGCGCCTGTCGCGCGTCGACCTGTTCTACGCGCTGGCCGCCGGACTGGTGCTGCTGGCGGGGATCGGCCGCGTGCTGCTCGGCCCGAAGGGCACGGCGTTCTACGTCGGCAACCCGGTGTTCTGGATCAAGATGGCGCTGATCGCGCTGATCGCAGCGATGTCGATCGCGCCGACGCTGCGCTACCTGCGCTGGGCGCGGACCGCGCGCACCGACCCGTTGTTCGCGCCGGCCCCCGGCGAGGTCGCGCAGACGCGCCGGCTGGTGTTCTGGCAGGCGCACCTGGTGCTGTTCGTGCTGGTCGCGGCTGCGGTGATGGCCCGCGGCATCGGGCTGTGAGCGCGCGGGGCAACCGATCCCGCGCCGTGGCCGGTGCGCCCCGAGGGGGGCGCCGGTCGATGGGCGAAGGCCGCCGGATGGATGGGCGTTGAGCGATGAATGGGAGCCGACCGATGGAACAGGGCTGCGTCAAGGGGCGTGCGGTGCCGACCGCTCTGCTCGGGGAGCTGACGGACAGCGCCGCGCTGCTGGGCCACCCGCCGGCACTGCGCGAGCGTTTCGCGCAGGACGGCTACCTGTTCCTGAGGCGCGCCCTCGAACCCGGCGCGGTCCGGGCCGCGCGGCGCGAGGTCTTCGAGCGGCTGGTCGCAGTCGGCGAGATCAGGCCACCCGCCGAGGACGGCATCTTCACCGGCGGCAGCCGGCGGGCGGAACTCGAGCCCGACCTCGGGCGCTTCTGGCGCTCGGTCAGCGAGGGCCCGCGACTGCGCGCGGTGTCGCACGGCCCCGCGATGGCCGCGATCGTCTCGCAGCTGTTCGACGCGCCGGCGCGTCCGCAGGACTACCTGTTCCTGCGGGCCGGCGTGCGCGGCCGCGCCACCGACCTGCACTACGACTACCCCTTCTTCACCCGCGCACACGACCGGGTCTGCACGGCCTGGATGCCGCTGGGCGACGTGCCGGTGTGCGACGGCCCGCTCGTGGTGGTCGAAGGCTCGCATCACTACCGCGACCTGATCGACCCGATGATCGGGCACGACATCTCGAAGAACCCCGAGCGGCGCGCGGCCTTCGGCAGCGACGCGATCGACTTTGCCCGCCAGCGCGGCACCCGGCTGCTCACCGCGGACTTCGAGGCGGGCGACGTGGCGATCTTCGGCATGTACCTGGCGCACGGCTCGCTGGACAATTTTTCGCCGCTCGACCGCGTGCGCCTGTCGTGCGACGTGCGCTGGCAGCCCGCGTCGCTGCCCACCGATCCGCGCTACTTCGGCGCCGACCCGCCCGGCACGACCGGCGCAGGCTACGGCGAGCTCAACGGCGCCAAGCCGCTCACGCAGGACTGGCACGTTCGTTGAGGGGCGTGCGTGCCGGGCCGCGTGCCGGGCCACGCCGGCGCCGGCGCGGGGTCAGCGCCCGCCCGACACGTCCAGGATCGCGCCGTGGACGTACGACGCCGCGCCCGACAGCAGCCACACCACCGCCTCGGCGATCTCGTGGACCTCGCCGGTGCGGCCCAGCGGCACGGTCGGCGCCACCGCGTCGATCACCGCCTGCCCGCCCATCGGCAGCAGGATGTCGGTGTCGACGACACCCGGGCGCACCGCGTTGACGCGGATCCCGTCGCGCCCGAGTTCCTTGGCCAGCCCGAGCGTCATCGCGTCGACCGCGCCCTTGCTCGCCGCATAAGGCACCATGTTCGGCAGGCCGCCCAGGCGCGCCGCGGCCGACGAGATGTTGACGATCGCGCCCCCCGGCCCGCCCAGGCGGTTCGACATGCGCCGCGCGGCCGCACCGGCGCAGTAGAGGTAGGCGAACACGTTGGTGGCGAACAGCGCGGTGAGCATCGACTCGGTCTGCTCGCCGACCGGCGCGATCGTGCCGCCGACGCCCGCGTTGTTGACCAGCCCGGTCACGGGGCCGAGCAGCCGGTCGGTCTCGGCGAACAGGCGCTCGACCTCGTCGGGGCGGGACACGTCGGCGCCGATTGCCACCGCGGTGCCGCCGGCCCGCTCGATGTCGGCCACGACCGCCAGCGCCGCGTCGCGGCTGCGACCGTAGTTGACGGCGACCCGCCAGCCGGCCTGCGCGGCGCGGCGCGCGCACGCCGCGCCGATGCCGCGCGACGCGCCGGTGACCACCAGGACTTGGCTCATGTCTCGTGCCTCGCTCGATGCGCCTTCGGAACACCCGCCTACTGCATCACCTACTGCATCATCCTGGGCAGCCACAGCACCAGCTCGGGCACGTAGGCCACCAGCAGAATCACCACGGTCCACGCCAGGATGAACGGCGTCAGCATGCCCAGCGATTCGTTGTAGCTGATGCCGGCGATCTTGGAGGCCACCATCGCCAGCACGCCCACCGGCGGCGTCACCGAGCCGACCACCAGCAGCATGATCACCACGATGCCGATGTGCACCGGATCGTAGCCGAGGTGCCGGATCATCGGCGCCATGATCGGCACCACGATGATCAGCGCCGGCACCGGCTCGAGGAACGTCCCGAGCAGGAAGAAGAACACGATCAGCACCAGCATCGCGAGCTTGGGGTCGCTGGTGATCGACAGCATCAGCTGCAGCGCCGCCTGGCCGACGCCGGCGCGGCTGAGCACCCAGCTGAACAGCGCCGCGCCTCCGAGCGTCACCAGCGCGCCGGCGGTCATCGCGGCGGCGGCCGCGAAGTTCCGGTACAGCGTGCGCGGCGTGTGCCGGCGCCCGGCGAGGCCGAACAGCAGCGCGTACAGCGCCGCGATCGAGCCGGCCTCGGTCGGCGTGAATGCGCCCGACAGGATGCCGCCGATGATGATCGCCGGCATCACCAGTGCCGGCACCGCGCGGCCGGTGGCCGCCCACCGCTCGCGTCCCGAGGCCCTCGGCGTGGGGCCCGCGCCGACCCGGGGCGCCAGGTACCAGGTGATCACCATCATCGCCAGCCCGGCGAGCACGCCGGGGATCACGCCGCCCAGGAACAGCGCGCCGATCGACACGCCGGTCACGGATCCGTAGATCACCGCAATGATGCTCGGCGGGATGATCGGCGCCATCATCGCCGCGCACGCCGTGACGGCGACCGCGAACGCGGGCTTGTAGCCTTCGCGCTTCATCGCCGGGATCATCATCGAGCCGATCGCGGCCAGGTCGGCCAGCGCCGAGCCCGAGATCGCGCCCATGAACATGTTGGTCAGGATGTTGGCCTGGGCCAGCCCGCCGCGCAAATGGCCGATCAGCGCCCGCGACATGTTGACCAGCCGCTCGGTGATGCCCGACACGCCCATCAACTCGCCGGCCAGGATGAACAGCGGCACCGCCAGCAGCGAGAAGTTGTCGAGCGCGTCGTAGAACTGCTGGGCGAGCAGCAGCACCGGCAACTCGCCGTCGAGCAGGATCACCAGGATCGCGGCCAGGCCCATGCAGTGCGCGATCGGCATGCCCAGCACCATGAACACGGTGAACAGCACCAGCATCAGCGAGATGCTCACAGCGTCGGATCCAGCGGGCTTGCAGTGGGCGCGTCGTCGTGCCTCCAGGTCAGCAGCATCAGCAGCGCCTCCAGCCCTGCGCCGACCGGGATCGACAGGTAGACGAACCACTTGGGGATGTCGAGCAGCGGCGAGCGCTGGAACCAGGTGCGATCGATCAGCTCGATGCCGGCCCACAACAGCAGCAGGCAGAACACCAGCGACAACGCGTTCGAGACGAACGTCACCACCCGGCGGCCCGCCGGCGGCAGCATCAGTTCGAGCACCTCGACCCGGATGTGGTTGCGCGAGGCCGCGACCAGCGCCGATGCGACCATCACGCCCCAGACCATCGCGGCGCGGATGAACTCCTCGGCCCAGAACAGAGAGTCGTTCAGCAGGAAGCGGAAGGTCACCTGCAGCAGCACCAGCACGAAGTAGCCGGCCAGCAGCAGCACCGAAACCGCGGTCAGCACGCCGTGCAGGCGGCGCGCCAGCGGGCGCACCGTGTCGGGCTCGGGAAGGCTCATGGGATCCGGGCGCGACCCGGCCCCGCCACGGGGCCGGACTCGGGGGCGCGGGCGTCGATCCGAACGGGCACCCCGCGTCAGGCCTTGGCGGCTGCCTGGACCGCCTCGACGTAGGCCTTGCCCTTGGGGCCGGCACGCTTGACGAAGCTGTCGATCACCGGGCCCATCTTCGCGCGGAAGCTCGGGATGTCCGGCGTCGGGTTCGCCTTCACGCGCTTGGCGAGCTCGTTCCAGGCGTTCTCCTGCTCCTTCAGGTTCGCCTCCCACATGTCCTTCTGCACCGATTCGATCGCCGCGTCCCGGATCACCTTCTGCACGTCCGGCGGCAGCGCGGCCATCTTCTTGGCGCTGGCCATCATCGACACCTCGGTGAAGATGTGGTGCGTGCGGCTCGCGTGGCTGGTCACCTCGTAGAGCTTGCTGGTCACGATGTAGTCGGGCGGCAGCTCGACCGCGTCGACGACGCCGGTCTGCAGCGCCGTGTACATCTCGCCGGCCGGGATCGGCGACGGGTTGGCGCCCAGCGCACGCGCCATCTCGACCCAGGTCGGGATCTCCGGCACGCGCAGCTTGATGCCCTTGACCTCGTCGGCGTTGTTCATCGGCTTCTTGCCGAGGAACACCCGGAAGCCCGAGGCGCCGAGCGACAGGATCTCCACATTGAGCGTGTCCCGGGCGTCCTTGACCACCTGCTGGCCGACGGGCCCGAACAGCACCCGCTTGACGTGGTCGTAGTCGGTGAACAGGAACGGCATCGACACGAAGCCGAACTGCGGCTGCCAGTTGGCGAGCGTGCCGAGGTCGGTCCAGCACATGTCGAGCGTGCCGATCTGGATCGCTTCCGCCGACGTGCGCAGGTTGAACAGCTGCGAGGCCGGCTTGACGTCGATCGTCACCTGGCCGTTCGTGCCCTTGGCCACGCGCTCGGCGAACTTCTCGGCCGCGGCGTGGCCGATGTGCGAGGTCGGCAGGTGGTGCGAGAACACCAGCTTCGTCGGGGCGGACTGCGCCCGGCTGCGGCGCGGCATCGCTGCCACGCCGGCGATGCCGGCGGCGCCGGCCAGAAGGTTGCGTCGGGTGATGGCCACGGTCTGTCTCCTCCATGCGGCGTGCCGCCGTCGAATCGGGTGGGTCGTCGCGGTGCCGGGCGCACGATGCGCCAGCCGGTGCATGCGACCGGCGCAGTGTCGCCGAATCGGGTCGCGGCCACAAGGTTGTTCGATATCGAACAACGGCGTTGTCGCTGGCGGAACATTCCGGCAGCGGGGCGGCGCGCCTGCGGGCTGGCCCCAGCCCCGCCGATCAGCGCTCCTCGGGCGGCAGCCAGTACGGGTCGCGCACGCGCCGCCCCACGGTGCGCGCGGCAGCGAGCAGCTCGGCCACCGTGCGGCGGTGCTGCGCGCGGGTCATGTCGCGCTCCATCCAGCACAGCGCAATGCCGATCGTGCGCCCTTGGGGCGAGCCTACCGCCACGGCCGCCGCGCCGATACCGCGCCGCGCGCTGTCGAGCAGCTCGGTCCAGCCGCGCTCGCGCGCCGCCTGCAGCTCGCGCAGCAGCGCCGCCCTCGTCATCGACACCGCCAGCGGCGCGTGCACGAGCCGATCGGGCAGAACCGTCAGCAGCTGCTGCGAGTCGAGCCGCGCGAGCAGCGCCTTGCCGATCGCGGTGACGAACGCCGGCAGCCGCGCGCCTTCCGACACCACGAAGCGAACCGGCACCGGACTCTCGCGGACCCGCACGATGATCGTCTCGACACCGTCCAGATAGGCGAGGTAGCCGGTCGCGGGATGCCGCGCCACCAGCTCGCGCAGCGCTTCGTCCGCGAGCTCGGTCACGGCGTCGCCCGAGCGGTACATCCGCCCCAGGCGCTGCAGCTCGAACCCCGCCTCGAAGCCCGCGTGCCGCGCGCCACGCTCGAGGAAGCCGTGGCGGTCCAGCGCGGACAGCAGGCGCGAGGCCGAACTCTTCGGAATGCCCAGCGCGACGGCCACGTCGGTCACCCGCAGCCGGGGCCGGTCCGGCGACATCATCGCCAGCGCCTGCAGGCCCTTCTCGAGCGAGCTCACCGGCGACCGCCCGTCCCGCCGGCGGCTGCGGCTGCAGCGGAACGGATTCCACGGAGTTCCATATTGGGCAACGGTGTTGTTCGATATCGAACAACATTGTCGCGCAGCCCCGCGCGCGGTACAACTGCGGACCAGCCGCGGCGCGACGGCGGCGCACCGGTCAGAACGGGGGAGCACGCGTGTCCAGGATCACCGAGGTGTCGATCGTTCCGTTCACGTTCGAAGTCCGCGACCTCGGGCTGGGCGCCCACGCCGCGATGGGCGTGAGCAACCTGCAGTACCAGAAGGGCGCGTCGCTGAAGGTGATGCGCTACGCGGTGCGGATCCGCACCGACGACGGCCTGACCGGCGAATACGTGACCCACTGGGTCGGCACCCACGGGGCCCTCGGGCAGTCGATCATGCTGGCGCCGCACCTGCTCGGGCGCGACCCGGAGCAGCGCGAGCTGATCTACGACGACTTCAAGCGCGAGCTGCGCGCCTACGACGGCATGGGCCACGGCCCGCTCGACATCGCGCTGTGGGACCTGGTCGGGCGCAAGTACGGCATCGCGGTCGCGACCATGCTCGGGGCCTACAAGGCCAAGCTGCCGACCTACGCCAGCACGCACCACGGCCAGGACGATCCCGGCGGGCTCGACTCGCCGCAGGCGTTCGGCGACTACGCGCTGGCCTGCGCCGAGCGGGGCTTCCACGGCTTCAAGGTCCACGGCTGGCACGACGGCGACGTCCGGCGCGAATCGGCCACGCTGCGGGCGGTGCGCCGCGCGGTCGGCGATCGGATCGCGGTGATGTACGACCCGGGCTGCGAGTTGCGCACCCACCTCGACGCGCTGCGGCTCGGGCACGTGTGCGACGAGATCGACGCCCTGTGGTACGAGGACCCGTACCGCGACTCGAGCGTGTCGCTGGTCGGCTCGAAGATCCTGCGCGAGAAGCTCAGGACGCCGCTGATGGTCACCGAGCACGTGCGCGGCCCCGAGATGAAGGCCGCCTACGCGGTGGCCGGAGCCTGCGACCTGTTCCACATCGACCCGGAGTACGACCGCGGCATCACCGGCGCGATGAAGTGCGCGCACATCGCCGAGGGGCTCGGCATCGACGTGCAGGTCCACGCCCCCGGCCCGGCCCACCGCGCCTGCGTCGCGGCGATCCGCAACACGCACTTCTACGAGCTGGCGCTGACCGGACCGGGCATGCCGAACCTGATCCCGCCGGTCTACACCTGCGGCTACAGCGACCAGGAGGCGGCGCTCGGTCGGGACGGCACGATGCCGGTGCCGACCGGGCCGGGGCTGGGCGTGTCGTACGACTGGGAATTCATCGAGCGCCACGCGTTCGAGCGCAAGGTGTACCGGGCGTAGGCAGGGGGCGCAGCGATGAGCCGGATCACACGGGTCGAGGTCCACGAGTTCGAGTTCGATGGCCACAACCTCGCGCGCGACGGCGTCGCGCAGACCATCACGTTCAGGCGCGGCTCCAGCATCCGGCTGTCCAAGTTCGCGATCTTGATCCAAACCGCCGACGGCGGCCGGGGCGAGTACGTGACCCACTGGGTGGCCACGCGCTCGACGCTCGGCCAGATGCTGATGCTGTGCCCGCGGATCGTCGGCCAGGACGCGCGCGAGCGGATCGCGATCTACGAGGACCTGAAGCGGGACATCCGCCAGTTCGATCACATGGGTCACGGCCCGATCGACATCGCGCTGTGGGACTGGGCCGGCAAGCGCTACGGCGCATCGGTGTCGGAACTGCTCGGCGGCTACCGCAAGCGGCTGCCCGCCTACGCCAGCACCTACCACGCCGACCGCGCGGGCGGGCTCGACAGCAAGGAGGCCTTCGTCGAGTTCGCCGAGCACTGCCACGCGCTGGGCTACCGGGCGTTCAAGGTCCACGGCTGGAACGACGGCAACGCCCGCGAGGAAGCCGAGAACGTGCTGCACCTGGCCCGCCACGTCGGCGACCGGATGACGCTGATGCTCGACCCGGCGTGCGAGCTGCGCACCTTCGCCGACGCGCTCTACGTGGGCCGCGCCTGCGACGAGGCGAAGTACTTCTGGTACGAGGACCCGTACCGCGACGGCGGCACCTCCGCGTTCGCACACCGCAAGCTGCGCGGGATGATCAAGACGCCGCTGCTGATGACCGAGCACGTGCGCGGCGTCGAACCCAAGGCCGACTTCGTGATCGCGGGCGGCACTGACTTCCTTCGGGTCGACCCCGAGTACGACATGGGCATCACCGGGTCGCTGAAGATCGCGCACCTGGCCGAGTCGCTGGGCCTGGACTGCGAAGTCCACGCGAGCGGCCCCGCGCACCGCCACCTGATGTCGGCGATGCGCAACTCCAATTACTACGAGGTCGCGCTGGTCGGGCCAGACTGTCCCAACGCGCTGCCGCCGGTCTACCGCTGCGGGTACACCGACCAGCTCGAGTGCGTCGACGCCGACGGCACGGTGGGCGTGCCCACCGGGCCCGGGCTGGGCGTGGACTACGACTGGGACTACATCGCGCGGCATCGCACCCAGCTCCATGTCTTCGAGTGACGGCATCGGAGTTACGATGTCGCCTGCCGCGCCGGTCACACACCCGAGAGGAGACCCCCGAATGAAAACCCTGTTCCCCCTGGCCCGGTTCGCCGCGGCCGCAGCGCTGTCGGCGTTCGCGCTGTCGGGCGCTGCGCAGACCACGCTGCGCTTCGGCCACGCCAACAGCCCCGGTGAGATCGCTCACGACCTGTTCCAGGAGTTCGCCGACAACGTCACGAAGAAGTCCAACGGTCAGCTGACGATCCGGGTCTTTCCGTCCGAGCAGCTCGGCAAGGAGGGCGACCTGCTGCAGCAGCTCAAGTCGGGCGCGCTGGACATCTCGGGGCCGTCGATGCCCACGCTGAACACGATGGTGCCGGCCTTCGAGATGCCGAGCGCGCCGTTCCTGTGGAAGGACTGGAAAGAAGCCGAGACGATCATCCGCGGCCCGGCGATGGAGCCGATCTGGGGCGAGCTGCGCGACAAGCACAACATCGTGCCGCTGACCAAGATCTGGTACTGGGGCTGGCGCAACTTCACCTTCACCACGAAGGAGGTCCGCAAGCCCGAGGACATGGCCGGCCTGAAGATCCGTGTGCCCGAGTCGCCGATCTGGGTCGAGATGGTCCGGGGCTTCGGCGCCGCGCCCACGCCGATCCCGTTCGGCGAGGTCTACACCGCGCTGCAGCAGAAGACCGTCGACGGCCAGGAGAACCCGATCCCGACGATCTACGCGCGCAAGTTCTTCGAGGTTCAGGCGGTGCTGACCATGAGCCGGCACATGCTGCAGAACAACACGATCCTGATCAACAAGGCCAGTTTCGACAAGCTCAAGCCCGAGCTGCAGAAGCTGCTGGTCGACGAAGCTGCGGCCGCATCGGTCAAGAACAGCCAGATGCAGCAGGCGCGCGAGGTGTCGATGCTCGAGGACATCCGCAAGTCCGGCAAGACCAAGATCATCGACGACCCGGACCGGGACGCGTTCGCCGCGAAGATGAACGCGGTCTATCCGAAGCTCGAGGCCCGCTGGGGCGCCGAGAACTGGAAGCGGATGCGCGCCGAGATCGACAAGCTGCGCGCCGGAAAGTAGCCGGCAGGCGGCAGGCAGGCACTGATGCAGGCACTGCGTCGGGTGGACCGTGCGCTGGCACGGATCGAGGACGGGCTGCTGATCGTCATGGTGGCAGTCATCGCGATCCTGCTCGGCGTGGGCGTCGTGCTGCGCTACGTGTTCAACGATCCGCTGACCTGGTCCGAGGAGTTCGTCGTCACGCTGTTCGTGTGGTCGGTGATGCTCGGCGTGCCCTCGGCGCTGCGCGCGCGGATGCACATCCGGATCGACGTGCTGATCCTGCGGCTGGGCCCTGCCGCCCGCCGCACGGTAGGCGCACTGGCGGTGGCCTGCGGTGCGGTGATCCTGGTGGCGGCGATCTACGCGGGCTGGGTGCACACTGCGGGCGTGTGGGGCAGCCAGACGCCGATGCTGGGCTACTCGGTCGGCTGGATCTTCGTGTCGATGCCGATCGGCTTCGCGTTGGCGCTGTTCCACGCGGCGATGATCCTGTTCGACGAGGGTGCCGAGGCGGTGTTCCGCAACGCGACCGAGACCGTCATCGATGCGGCGCAGGCCTGAGGACCGGGGCCCATGCTGATCCTGCTGCTGTGCCTGTTCCTGTTCCTGCTGCTGATCGGCGTGCCGATCGGCTTTGCGATGCTCGGCTCGGCGATGCTGGTGATCGGGGTCGACGGGATTCCGGTCTCGGTGGTCGCCCAGCGCGTCGCCACCAGCGTGCAGTCGTTTCCGCTGCTGGCGGTGCCGCTGTTCACGCTGGCCGGCGCGCTGATGAACGAGTCGGGCATCAGCGAGCGGCTGTTCAATTTCACCCGTGCGTTCGTCGGGCACATCCGGGGCGGGCTGGCGCAGACCGCGATCGTCGGCAACGTGTTCCTGTCGGGGATCTCCGGGTCGTCGGTCGCCGACTGCGCGGCGACCTCGCGGGTGTTCGTGCCGCAGCTGACGGCGGCCGGCTACGGCCGCGGGTTCGCGGCGGCGGTGTGCGCGGCCGCCGCCACGCTCGGGCCGATCATTCCGCCGTCGATCCTGATGGTGATCTACGCGTGGCAGGCCAACGTGTCGCTGGGCGACCTGTTCATCGCCGGCCTGATCCCGGGCGTGGTGATGGCCGCGGCGATGATGCTGGTCATCGGCGTCATCGCCCGCCGGCGCGGCTTTCCGAAGGACGCCGCGTTCAGCGGCGCGCGGCTGTGGGCGGCGTTCCGGCACGCGCTGTGGGCGCTGGCGATGCCGGTGCTGATCCTGGTCGGATTCCGGATGGGCGTGTTCACCGCCACCGAGATTGCCGCCGTGGCCTGCGCCTACTCGCTGGTGGTCGGGCTGTTCGTCTACCGCACGCTGACCTGGCGCGGGCTGCCCGCGATCCTGCTCGCCACGGGCCGCGAGACGGCGGCGATCCTGGTGATCGCCGCCGGAGCGGCGCCCTTCGGCTGGATCCTGGGCGTCGAGCAGGCGCCGCAGAAGGTCGCCGCGCTGATCACGTCGATCTCTGCCGAGCCCTGGGCGATCCTGCTGATCCTGAACGTCGCGCTGCTGATCGCCGGCATGTTCATGGAGACGCTGGCGATCATGATCATCCTGGTGCCGATCCTGATCCCGCTGCTGACGCTGGTCCAGATCGACCTGCTGCACTTCGGGATCGTGCTGCTGGTCAACCTGGTGATCGGCCAGATCACGCCTCCGGTCGGCGTGCTGATGTTCGTGGCGAGTGCGGTGTCGCGCACGCCGCTGGGCCTGATCGTCAAGGAGATCTTCCCGTTCGTCGTCGCGCTGATCGGGGCGCTCGCGCTGCTGACCTACATCCCTTCGCTGTCCACCTGGCTGCCCCGGGTGCTCAACCACTAATCCGCTGCCATGCCCACCGTCAACGTCATCAAGAAACCCGTGCTGCGCCTGAACCCGAACGACGACGTGGTGATCGCCGCGCGCCCGCTGCAGGCCGGCACGCGCATCGCCGAGGAAGGCGTGGTCTGCCTCGACGCGATCCCGCCGGGCCACAAGCTGGCCACGCGGGCCGTGGCCCGCGGCAAGCCGGTGCGCCGCTACGACCAGATCATCGGCTTCGCGACCACCGACATCGTTCCCGGCCAGCACGTGCACACCCACAACCTGGCGTTCGAGACCTTCGAGCGCGACTACGCGGTGGGCGTCGACGTCAAGCCGGTGGCGGCCCCGGCCGAGCCCGCCACGTTCATGGGCTACGTGCGGCCCGACGGCCGGGTCGCGACCCGCAACTACATCGGCGTCGTCTCGACGGTGAACTGCTCGGCCAGCGTGTCCAAGTACGTGGCCGCCCATTTCACGGCCGAGCGGCTGGCGGCGTTCGCGAACGTCGACGGCGTCGTGCCGATCACCCACAGCATCGGCTGCGGGATGGACTCCAACGGCAAGGGCATGGACGTGCTGCGCCGGACGATCGCCGGCTACGTCCGACACGTCAACTTCGCCGGCATCGTGATCATCGGGCTGGGCTGCGAGGCCAACCAGATGGACGCGCTGTTCCACGCGCAGCACCTGAAGGAGTCGCCGCTGCTCAAGCCGCTGATCGTGCAGGTCGAAGGAGGCACCCGCAAGACGGTGGACGCCGGCATCGCCGCGGTCGCCTCGATGCTGCCGCACGCCAACGCGATGTCGCGCACGCGGGTGCCGGCCGGCCACATCACGATCGGCCTGCAGTGCGGCGGCTCCGACGGCTACTCGGGCATCACGGCCAACCCGGCGCTGGGCGCGGCCTGCGACCTGCTGGTCGCGCACGGCGGCACGGTGATTCTGTCGGAAACCCCCGAGATCTACGGTGCCGAGCACCTGCTGACGCGCCGCGCGGTGTCGCAGTCCGTCGCCGACAAGCTGATCGAGCGGATCAGGTGGTGGGAGGCCTACACCGAGCGCAACGAAGGCAGCATGGACAACAACCCGTCGCCGGGCAACAAGGCCGGCGGGCTGACGACGATCCTGGAGAAGTCGCTGGGCGCCGTGGCCAAGGCCGGAACGACCAACCTGGTGGACGTCTACCAGTATGCCGAGCCGGTCGCCGCACGCGGCTTCGTCTTCATGGACACGCCCGGCTACGACCCGGTGTCGGCAACCGGCCAGGTCGCCGGCGGCGCCAACCTGATCTGCTTCACCACGGGCCGCGGCTCGGTCTACGGCTGCAAGCCGAGCCCGTCGCTGAAGCTGGCCACCAACACGACGCTGTACGAGCGGATGTCGGAGGACATGGACATCAACTGCGGCGAGATCGTCGACGGCACCGTCACCGTCCAGGAGAAAGGCCGCGAGATCTTCGAGCGGGTGTTGCGCGTGGCCTCGGGCGAGCCGAGCAAGAGCGAAGCGCTGGGCATCGGCCAGGAGGAGTTCGTTCCGTGGTACCTGGGCGCCGTGATGTGAGGACGGCGGTTCGGGCTGGGGTCCGGGCTGCGCCTCGGGCGGCCGGCCGGAACACGGGTCGGATCGCCGCCGGTCTCGCGGTCGGTGTCGCGGCGATCGTATCGCTGCCGGGCGCCGCACTTGCGTATCGCCCGCTGATCACCGACGACGCGTCGGTGAATCCGCGCGGCCAGTGCCAGCTCGAGACCTGGTGGGGGCACACGCAGCGCTACGAGCAATGGCACGCCGCGCCGGCGTGCGGCGTCGGGGCCAACCTGGAGATCGGCCTGGAATACGTGGGGATCGACCCACGCGAGCCCGACCCCTACGCGATCGGCGCCCAGCTCAAGACCGCCTTCCCCGGCCTGAAGTGGGGTGAATGGGACTTCGGCGCGAAGCTCGCCACGCTGACCGCGCGCACCGGCTCGCCCAAGGGTTGGGCCTCGGAGTCGGTCGCGCTCGTCGGGCTGGCCAGCGGCGAGGTGATCGAGGGCTGGGTCGTGCATGTGAACCTGGGTGTCGACTACCGCCGGCGCGACGATCGCACCGGCGGTGTCTACGGCGCAGCCGTCGTCTGGGAGTTCGCCGAGCGCGCCTTCGCGTTCGCCGAGGTCGACGGCGACCCGCGCTTCGGCGCGGTGCGCTCCGCCGGTGCGCGATGGTGGATCTTCAAGGATCGCCTCGGCCTGGATGCGACGGTGGGCAAGCAGGCCGGTCAGTCCGGCTCGACGTACTACACGCTGGGCATCTCATACTACGGCTTCGGCGCGTTCGACTGATCTCGAGTCGGTCCGCCTGCGCTCG
>Ga0209253_10003142_pt1 | contig 14543 bp, 14 predicted proteins | sample FrelakmetBRP12BR_FD_187145 | JGI IMG/M metagenome (GOLD analysis project Ga0209253, IMG submission 187145) | Freshwater lake sediment microbial communities from the University of Notre Dame, USA, for methane emissions studies - BRP12 BR (SPAdes)... | ecosystem: Environmental > Aquatic >...
ATGCCTTCCGACACCCGCGCGCGGATCGTGTAGTCCTGATACGCAGGCAGTGCGATCGCGGCCAGGATGCCGATAATCGCCACGACGATCATCAGTTCGATGAGCGTGAAGCCCTGTTGAATCCGTTTCATTCCCGTCTCCTTGATTGGTAGGCGAACCCAAAAACCCCGGCACCCAGCGATGCTGTACTACGTGGAGCAAGCCATATGCCAAGTCCGTGGGCCGCCCCATACCGTTCGGCGACGGATGCCAACCAATTGATTTGTAGCTCTTTTGTGCTGACGACCGGACGAACGGTCGCCACGGGCTGCGCGCCCGGGCGGATCGCGGCGTGCCGCGCTGGCGACGATCCGCCGCATCACGGAACCCGAAGTGACGCAGAGCGGCACCCCGTACGATGGTCATGCGCCGGCGGACAGCTCCAGCCGTACACCGGCGATTTCGAACGTATCGCCCGGGTGCAGCGGAGACCCTTCCCGCGCGACCGGCGCGCCGTTGATCCGCGGAGGCTCGGCGCCTTCGAGCGGCACGAGGCGGTATCCGTCGGGCGTCCTGCGCACGACGGCGACCTGCGTCCCCACGCGCCCGATCGACAGCTCGTCCTTCGTGATCGGCAACGTACGGCCGATGCTGGGTCCGGACAGCACGCGCACCGAGGGGCCGGCCGGCGCAGGCGGCGCGGCCGGCTGCACGGGCTCCGCGCCGTCCCGGACCTTCGTTTCTTCGCCAATGGCCGGCGCCGGGCGCGAAAAGGACGCACGTTCACGCGCAGCGACGTCGGCGAGCGCGTCCGCGCCGGGCAACGTCGGCCTATGGATGCGCTGCGTAGCCGACGCATGTGCCGGTGCACGCGCAATCGAGCGTGGACCGGATGCGCGCTCCGCCGCAGCCCCGGCGGGCCCACCCGACGAGCGTGCCGCGCCTGCCTCCGGCGATGCGCCCGTCGTGCTTGGGGGCGCCTCCGCCATGCCGGACTCGTGCATCTGCCGCTCGAGACCGGCCCTCGGCAGCGCGCTGCGCGTGTTGACCTGTCGGCGAACGTCGCCCGCAAGCGGCATCGCGACCGACGGCAGCGGACGTGCAGGCGCGACCATCTCGGACAGGCCGCGCAACTGGGCGCGTGCGATGTCCGGCGGCAGCGGCTCGACGCGCGCCTCGTTGTCCGACACGTACGTGAGCCGCTGGCGGCCGATGTCGATCATGTCGTGATCGACGAGGAAGTGCTTCGCGACCGCCTTGCCGTTCACCAGCGTGCCGTTGGTGCTCCCGAGGTCCTCGAGAAACGAATCGGCGAGGATCGTGACCACGGCGGCGTGCTCGCCCGATACCGCCGGATAGGGCAGGCACACGTCGTTGTCCGCCCGCCGGCCGATCGTGATCCGCTCCTTGTCGAGCGGCACGTCCATCGTGGTGCCATCGGCCAGGAACAGCACGAGCTTGCCCACCGTCTCTCCCCTGACTGACCGGCCGCGCGAGTTAGGGCGGACCAGCCGGCTGCGTAACCATTTCCCCGTCGTCCCCGCGAAGGCGGGGACCCAGTGGCGTGCGACGAAAGTCGCTAGGTCCCCGCCTTCGCGGGGACGACGCCGAGATGAATCGAAGCGTTGTCGTCCCGACGTTCTACCCCTTCTTCTCGACGTTTCTACCCCTGCACCCCGATGTATCCGCCCCCGGCTCCCGACCTGCCTACGCCTTCTTCTTCGCCAGCCAGCGCTGCGCCCACCCGGTCGATGGCAGGAACTCGGGCGGCACGCGGATCAGGATCACCGAGATGTTGTCGCGGCCGCCGTTCTGGTTCGCGAGGTCGATCAGCTCCGCAGCGGCGACGGCCAGGTCGCTGCGCTTTTCGTCGACGATTCCGTGGATCACCTCGGGATCGACCATGTCGGTCAGTCCGTCGGAACACAGGAGGTAGATGTCGTTCGCCTCGATCCGGTATTCCGAAATATCGGTCGGCACGATCGCCTCGATGCCGAGCGCGCGCGTGACGAGGTTCTTGTTGAGCGAATAGCGCGCCTGCTCGGGCGTGAGCACCCCGCTGTCGATCTGCTCCTGCAGCAGCGAGTGGTCGCGCGTGAGCTGCTCGAACTTCTCGCCGCGCAGGCGATAGCAGCGCGAGTCGCCGATGTGGCCGATCGACACGCGATTGCCGCAGAACACCGCCGCGACGATCGTCGTTCCCATGCCCGCGCACTCGGGCCGCGCCTGCGCGGCCTCGTAGATGCCCTTGTTCGCCGACGCGATCTGCTGCTGCAGCAGCAGCGCGCCATGCGTGAGGCCGCTCTGGATGTCGATCTTGGAGAGCTCACGCCCGGACTTCAACTCCGGCATCATGCCGTTCGACACGACGTTCACCGCAATGCCGCTCGCGACCTCGCCGGCGTTGTATCCGCCCATGCCGTCGGCGAGCACCGCAATGCCGGCTTCGCCGTCGACGAACACCGAGTCTTCATTGTGGGCGCGGACCATTCCCGGGTGGGAGAGGCTGGCAACTTCGAGGGCGGCGGATTCGCGCATGCGGCCTTGGGGACGAGGTAGGGCTTATGGAAAAGTCGAAGAAGTGTAGCGGCATGCCGCCCGGCGCGCGAGCGTCCGCGCATCAACGCGCGCCGCTGCCCATCCCGCTGCTGCCATGTGGCCGCGGCGACCGAATGACGACGCCGGTGCCCGGAACCGGCGGCGTCACCGCGTGATGACGATGATGTCGAGCGCCGCCAGCCTGAACGGCGCCGTGCCGACCTCCACGCCATGCTCCGTTCGTCGCCGCCCCGCGCGAGGCGGCGCACCGCGTCAGAGCACGCTCTTCAGGAGCTTGCCCATCTCCGCGGGGTTGCGCGTCACCTTGATGCCGGACGCTTCCATCACCTCGAGCTTTTCCTGCGCCGTGCCCTTGCCGCCGGAAATGATGGCGCCCGCGTGGCCCATACGCTTGCCCGGTGGCGCCGTGACGCCGGCGATGAACCCGACGACCGGCTTCTTCATGTGGTCCTTCGCCCACAGCGCAGCGGTTTCCTCGTCGCTGCCGCCGATCTCGCCGATCATCACGACCGCGTCGGTGTCCGGATCCTCGTTGAAGAGCTTGAGGATGTCGATGTGCTTCAGGCCGTTGACGGGATCGCCGCCGATGCCGACGGCCGTCGACTGCCCGAGGCCCAGCTCGGTCAGCTGGCCGACCGCTTCGTAGGTGAGCGTGCCGGAACGCGACATGACGCCGATGCGGCCCTTCATGTGGATGTGGCCCGGCATGATGCCGATCTTGAGTTCGTCGGGCGTGATCACGCCGGGGCAGTTCGGCCCGAGCAGCAAGGTCTTCTTCCCCTGCATCCGGTGGCGCGTCGCGATCATGTCGCGCACGGGAATGCCCTCGGTGATGCAGACGACGAAGTCCAGCCCCGCGTCGACGGCCTCGTCGATGGCGGCGGCGGCGAACGGCGGGGGCACATAGATCACCGAAACGGTGGCGCCGGTGGCCTCCTTCGCCTCCTTGACCGTCCCGTAGATCGGAATGCCCTCGAAGTCCTCGCCCGCTTTCTTCGGATTGACGCCGGCGACGAAGCAGTTGCGGCCGTTCGCGTAGTCGCGACACATCCGCGTGTGGAACTGTCCCGTCTTGCCGGTGATGCCCTGCGTGATGACCTTCGTGTTCTTGTTCACCAAAATACTCATGTGTCTCCCCTGCCCCGTCATTCCCGCGAACGCGGGGACCCAGTGTCTGCGCCACAGGCGTCGTTCCCGCGGATGGCCTGCGCACCCAACCACCCCACCGCCGTCGTCCCCGCGAAGAGCCTGCCCTCGAGTGGGGTAGTCGGGGGCGGGGACCCAGTGTCGTTCCACCACCGTCGTTCCCGCGAAAGCGGGAACCCAGCGTCGTAATGCTTTTAACCCCCAGCAATCTCAGGATACCTGTCGTTCCAGTATGGATTCTCCGTTTCGACAAGCCGGATCTTCCACTCACGGTTCCACTTCTTGATTTGCTTCTCCCGCGCTATCGCGGACTCCGCGCTTTCATGCTGCTCGAACCAGACGAGCGTCTTGACCCCGTACTCGCGCGTGAATCCCTCGACGAATCCCTCCCTGTGCTGCCAAACACGCTGTACGAGATTAGAGGTCACGCCGACGTACAACGTGCCATTTCTACCACTCGCGAGCATGTAGACGCAGAAGGCCCTTTCCATGGCGCTCCTACGGGACCGGGTCCCTGCCTTCGCGGGGACGACGTCGAATGGTGTTCCCGATACCACAAACCCATAGAGCCTTACAAAAGGACGCTACGCCTGAATCCTGTACATCGTCGTCCCCGCGAAGGCGGGGACCCAGCGACTTCCGACGAAAGACACTGGGTCCCCGCCTTCGCGGGGACGACGAATGGGAGCAACGTGCCAAGTCGATAGGCGTAACCCGATGCTTCGCTATTTTCCCTTCGCCGCAGCGACCACCTTCTCCGCCGCCTCCGCCATGTTGTTCGCCGTGATGATCGGCAGGCCGGACTCGGCCAGGATCTTCCTGCCCTGCTCGTCGTTGGTACCCTTCATCCGCACGACGAGCGGCACCTTGAGGCCAACGGCCTTCGACGCGGCCACGACCCCCTCGGCGATCGTGTCGCACTTCATGATGCCGCCGAAGATGTTGACGAGGATCGCCTTGAGGTTGGGGTTGCGCAGCATGATCTTGAAGGCCTCGGTCACCTTGTCTGCGGTCGCGCCGCCGCCGACGTCGAGGAAGTTCGCGGGCTCGCCGCCGTAGAGCTTGATCGTGTCCATCGTCGCCATCGCGAGGCCCGCGCCGTTGACGAGGCAGCCGATGTTGCCGTCGAGCGAGATGTAGGACAAGTCGAACTTCGACGCCTCGATCTCGGCGGGGTCCTCCTCGTCGAGGTCGCGCATCTCGAGGATCTCCGGATGCCGGAAGAGCGCGTTGGAATCGAAGTTGAGCTTGGCGTCGAGCGCAATCACCTTCCCGTCGCCGGTGATGACGAGCGGATTGATCTCGGCCAGCGACGCGTCGGTCTCGACGAACGCGCGATACAGCCCCTGCAGCACGCCGCGCGCCTCCGCGACGCTGCCGTCGGGCACGCCGATCTTGCGCGCGACATCGTCGGCCTGCGCGTCGGAGAGCCCGGCCACGGGATCGATGAACACCTTGTGGATCTTCTCGGGCGTCGTCGCGGCGACGTGCTCGATGTCCATGCCGCCTTCGGAGCTCGCCATCAGCGCGACGCGCTGCGTGCCGCGGTCGACGACCATCCCGACGTAGAGCTCCTTGCGGATGTCGGCGCCCTCCTCGATCAGCAGCCGCCGCACCTTCTGGCCGGCGGGGCCGGTCTGGTGCGTGACGAGCTGCATGCCGAGGATCTCGCTCGCGCGCTGCTTGACCTCGTCGAGCGACTTCGCGACCTTGACGCCACCGCCTTTGCCGCGGCCGCCGGCGTGGATCTGCGCCTTGACGACCCACACCGGTCCGCCGAGCGACTGCGCGGCGCGCACCGCCTCGTCGACGCTGAACGCGGGGATGCCGCGCGGCACGGGCACGCCGAATTTGCGGAACAGTTCCTTGCCCTGGTATTCGTGGATCTTCAAATCGATCTCCTGCTGGGGACTGTCAGAACGAGTGGGGGCTGTCGCAAGACTCCCGTCGTCCCCGCGTAGGCGGGGAACCAGCGACGTCCGGGGCCCTTGGCAAGACACTGGGTCCCCGCCTTCGCGGGGACGACGATTGCAGGGGTTTCCGAATCGTTCATCTTGGCAACGTTTCCCGAGCGGTGTCTCGGTGCCACTTGGGATAGAAACGGCGCACGTTCTCCGTCGTGGTCTCGAGCGCGTGGCAGTGGTCGAGCTGGAACGGCTTGCCGTCGCCGTCGTCCTCGCGCTGCAATCCCGCGAACGTCTGGATCGCGGCCGTCGGCATGTACGACAGCATTTCGGTGACGTGCGTGCAGCCGCGCACGCCGCCCATCACGTCGTGCAGACGCTTGCGGAATCCCTGCACGAGGTTCGCGCCGACGAGCTTCTGGTAGGCCGGCGCGATGCGCTCGCAGGTGCCTGGATAGGGGCTTGCGTCGGTGGCGGCCTCGACTGCGTGGATCACGAACGCGCGGTCGATCGTCACGCGCACCCACATGTCGTGCACCGGCACGCCGGCGGGGCGGATGCCGGTCAGCAGCGCGAAGTCGTGGTCCTTGACGTCCAGCAGGTGGGCTTCGATCTCGAACAGGCCGTCACGGCGCCGATAGGCGTCGAAGCTCACGGTGCGCGAGTGCAGGCGTTCGCGCGAAACCTGCGGCAGGGAAAGCGGAACGGTCAAGACGGGAACCGGGCAGTGTGCGGCGCGGGCCGGATGTGGGCGCGCGCGGGCGAGTGGCTAGAATGGAGGGAAACGAGCAATTTTACGCTGCGGCGTCCGCAGACGGCAACCGGAGGTAGACCATGTCGTTCGTCTTGGCCCTCGACCAGGGCACGACCAGCTCGCGCGCGATCGTATTCGACCGCGCCGGCGCGATGCGCGCGTCCGCGCAGCAGGAATTCCGGCAGATCTTCCCCCAACCCGGCTGGGTCGAGCACGACCCGACCGAAATCTGGGCGACGCAGTCGGGCGTGCTGCACGAGGCGCTGGCCAAGGCGCACATCGGCCCGCGCGACATCGCGGCGATCGGCATCACGAACCAGCGCGAGACGACCGTGCTCTGGGAGCGCGCCACCGGGCGCCCGATCGCGAACGCGATCGTGTGGCAGGACCGCCGCACCGCGCCGATGTGCGACGAGCTGCGCGCGGCCGGGCTGGCGCCGATGTTCGCCGACAAGACCGGCCTGGTGCTCGACGCGTACTTCTCCGGCACCAAGGTGCGTTGGCTGCTCGATCACGTCGACGGCGCGCGGGCGCGCGCGCGGCGCGGGGAGCTCGCGTTCGGCACGATCGACAGCTGGCTCGTGTGGCAGCTCACCGGCGGCCGCGTGCATTGCACGGATGCGAGCAACGCGAGCCGCACGCTGCTCTACAACATCCGGACCGGCGACTGGGACGACGACCTCCTGCGCGCGCTCGACGTGCCGCGCGAAGTGCTGCCAAGCGTCGTCGCTTCGTCCGGCGTCTGCGGCGAAGCGCGGATCGGTGACGTGCGCGTGCCCATCGCGGGCATCGCGGGCGACCAGCAGGCGGCGCTCTTCGGGCAGGCGTGCCTGTCGCCGGGGCTCGCGAAGAACACCTATGGCACCGGGTGCTTCCTGCTCATGAACACCGGCAGGAAGGCCGTCGCGTCGCGCAACAACCTGCTCACGACGGTCGCGTGGCGACGCGGCGACGCGCTCGACTACGCGCTCGAAGGCAGCGTGTTCATCGGCGGCGCCGTCGTGCAGTGGCTGCGCGACGGCCTGCAGATCATCCGCAGCGCGGCCGAGATCGAGGCGCTCGCGGCGACGGTCGCGGACAACGGCGGCGTGTACCTGGTGCCCGCGTTCGCGGGGCTGGGCGCGCCGCACTGGGACGCCTACGCGCGCGGGACGATGATGGGACTGACGCGCGGCGCCACTCGCGGCCACATCGCGCGTGCCGCGCTCGAAGCGATCGCGTTCCAGAGCGCCGACGTGCTCGCGGCGATGGAAAAGGACGCCGCGATCAAGCTGTCGGAACTGCGCGTCGACGGCGGCGCCGCCGCCAACAACCTGCTGATGCAGTTCCAGGCGGACCTGCTCGGCGTGCCGGTCGTGCGGCCCAAGGTGCTCGAGACGACGGCCCTGGGTGCGGCATATCTGGCCGGCCTCGCCGTCGGCTACTGGCAAAGCGACGCGGACATCGGCACCAACTGGCGCAGCGACCGGCGCTTCGAGCCGCAAATGCCCGCGGCGCAGGCGGCGGAGATGCGGGCGCACTGGGACCGGGCGGTCGCGCGCGCGAAGGGCTGGGCGTAGCGGCCGCGCCGCAGCCTGCTCCGCCGCCGGCCTGCCCTGGCCGCCAAGCACCCCGCTCCGCCGGCTGCCTGCCGCCGGCGCTTGCGGAAATGACGAAACGTGCACATACTCGCAAATACGTGCACATGCTCGCAAACGTGCCGCTCACGACCACGAGTAACGATCGAATCGAACAACGCCCTCGGCAATACGCTCGTCGTCCCCGCGAAGGCGGGGACCCAGTGGCGTGAACGAAAGTCGCTGGGTCCCCGCCTTCGCGGGGACGACCGAGCATTTGTCATGCAGCTGCGTGTCATCGAGCTGCGTCGCATGCAGTTGCGCTATGCGCGATGAATTGACGTCTGCCTCGAACCCGCCGATGCCCTTCCCCACTCCCCGCACCGAGGCCCCCTGCGTCTGCGGCCGCCTGCGCCGCGCCGCGCGCGCGCTGACGCAGCTCTACGACGACGCGCTCGCTCCGTCCGGGCTGCGCGTCACGCAGTATTCGCTGCTCAGCACGCTCGCCCGCCGCGGCACGCTGCGCATGACCGAGCTCGCGACGGTCGCGATGCTCGACCGGACGGCGCTGTCGCGCAACCTCACGCCCCTCGCCGAGCAGGGACTCGTGCGGATCGCGGCAGGAACCGATGCGCGAACCCGCGAGATCTCGCTGACGCGCGCGGGCGAAGCCGCGCTGGCGCGCGCGCTGCCGCACTGGCGGCGCGCGCAGGCGCAGGTCGCGCGGCAACTGGGCGAGCGGAAGAACGCCGCGCTCATTGGCCTGCTGGCCGACGTCGAGGAACTGCATCCGGCGCCTCAGCAGCACCCGGGCTGAACACCATTTCGGAACGTCCCCGATGATCGCCAGCACCGCCAATTGGCGCACTCCCACCGTCGTTCTCGTCTGCGGCGGCCTCATCCTGACGCTCGCGATGGGCATCCGGCACGGCTTCGGGCTCTTCCTGCAGCCGATCTCGTCCGAAATGGGCTGGGGACGCGAGACCTTCGCGCTGGCGATCGCCGTGCAGAATTTGGTCTGGGGCCTCACGCAACCGTTCGCCGGCATGGTCGCCGACCGCTTCGGCTCGGCGCGCGTGATGCTCGGCGGCGGGCTCCTGTACGCGTGCGGGCTCGCGCTGATGTCCTACGCCACCGCGCCTTGGCTCTTCGTGCTGACGGCCGGCGTGCTGATCGGCACGGGCCTGTCGGGCGTCACGTTCAGCGTCGTCGCGGGTGTGCTTGGACGCCGGTTCCCGCCCGAAAAACGGAGCATGGCGCTCGGCATCTCGGCGGCCGCCGGCTCGTTCGGCCAGTTCGCGGTGCTGCCGCTCACGCAGTGGCTGCTGGCGAGCGTCGGCTGGCACGGCGCGCTCCTGACGCTCGCCGCCGTCGCGCTGGTGATCGTGCCGCTCACGGCTGCGATGGTCGAGCGGCGGGAAGCGGCGGGGCACGTGTTCAGGCAATCGGCCGGCGAGGCGATGACCGAGGCGCTGTCGCATCGCGGCTACATGCTGCTGACGCTCGGCTTCTTCGTCTGCGGGTTCCAGGTCGTGTTCGTCGGCGTCCACCTGCCCGCGTACCTCGCCGACCGGGGCATGCCGCCGCACGTCGCCGTGATGGCACTCGGGCTGGTCGGCCTCTTCAACATCGTCGGCACGTACACGACCGGGTGGCTGGGCGGCCGCGTCAGCAAGAAGTACATCCTGTCGTTCATCTACTTCGGCCGCGCCGTCGTGTTCGCGCTGTTCTTCTGGCTGCCGCTGTCCGTGGTCAGCGTCTACGCCTTCGCCGTCGCGCTCGGCCTGCTGTGGCTGTCCACCGTGCCTCCGACGAACGCGATGGTCGCGCAGATCTTCGGCGTCCGGTACTTGGCGATGCTCTCCGGATTCACGTTCTTCTCGCACCAGATCGGCAGCTTCCTGGGCGCGTGGCTCGGCGGCAAGCTCTACGACACCACGGGCAGCTACGACGTCGTCTGGTATCTCGCGATCGCGCTCGGCATCGTCGCGGGCCTCATCAACCTGCCGATCGACGAGCGCGCGATCAAGCGTCCGGCGCCGCAGCCGGCTTAGCGGGCCGTTGAAATTCGCAGCCTCACATGATTCTCGGCCTCATTTCGAGCCCTTCGCCTGCGCTCAGGACAAGCTCCGCGAGAAACCTGCTTCTGGACGAAATCAATCAATTGCCAACAGCAGGTTCCTCGCTTCGCTTCGGAATGAGGCGGACTGGTGGGATTCGTCGAATCTCGGAATGAGGCGGACTGGCGGGATTCGTCGAATCTCGGAATGAGGCGGACCGGCGGGATTCGTCGAGGCTTTTCAACAGTCTGTTAGGGCACGCCCCGCCCGCTCCGACAGCGAGACGCTCCCCGCCCGGCCCGGCACCGCCATGCGGCGCTGCGGCATCGCGCCGCGCGTGTCGCGACGCGCAAGCTGCGCTACCATGTTCACGACAGGCCGCGCGGAAACCGGCCCGACCGAGGACGACCACTTGCGACCGACATCGTCACCAACGGCGAGCTGCGCTCTGCGTTGGGCATCCACCACGGAGGCAGCTACGGCACGAATATCCTGACCTTGCGCAATTCGGGCCGGACGCGGGGCCGTTCGCCAACCGCACCGGCGCAATGTCACATCGGTCCCGACATCACCACAACAAGTCACTAGGAGGAAGCACATCATGGCACTGGACAAGCATCGGGTCGCGCTCGTGACCGGGGGCATGGGGGGGCTGGGCGAGGCGATCTGCGTCAAGCTCGCCGCGCTGGGCTACACGGTCGTCACGACGTACTCGCCCGGCAACACGAAGGCCGCCGAATGGCTCGCGGCGATGAAGACGCAGGGCTTCACGTTCCACGCCTATGCGTGCGACGTGGCCGACTGGGAATCCGCGGTCGCGTGCGTGAAGAAGGTCACCGAGGAAGTCGGCCCGGTCGAGGTCCTCGTCAACAACGCCGGCATCACGCGCGACATGACGTTCAAGAAGATGGACAAGGCGAACTGGGACGCCGTGATGAAGACGAACCTCGATTCGTGCTTCAACATGACGAAGCAGGTGTGCGACACGATGGCCGACCGCAACTGGGGGCGCATCATCAACATCTCCTCGGTCAACGGCCAGAAGGGCGCGTTCGGCCAGACCAACTACTCGGCCGCGAAGGCCGGCATGCACGGGTTCACGAAGGCGCTCGCGCTCGAGTACGCGCGGAAGGGCGTCACGGTGAACACGATCTCGCCGGGCTACATCGGCACGAAGATGGTGATGGCGATCCCCAAGGAAGTCCTCGACTCCAAGATCATCCCGCAGATCCCGATGGGCCGCCTCGGCAAGCCCGAGGAGGTCGCCGGCCTCGTCGCGTACCTGTCGAGCGAGGAAGCCGCGTTCGTCACCGGAGCCAACATCGCGATCAACGGCGGGCAGCACATGTTCTGACGCAAAGTCCGCGCAGCAGGCAGGAAGGACGGCGAGTCGCGAGGCCCGCCGTCCTTGTCCAGGCTGCCGGATTCGGCCAGACGTCGCGCACCATGCCCGTCGCATCCCGCGTCGAATTTCCGCGACGGGAGCGGCCACGGTCGGCGCACGTCGCCAGCTACGACGCGGCGGCCGTGATGCTCGAAGCGCGGGCCGACAAGGTCTACGATGCGGTGCTGCGCGGCGTGGGCACCGCGCAGGGCATTCGCATCACGCGCGAGGATGCGGGCGCGCGCCTCGTGCAGTCCACGAACGGCGAGCAGATCTCGGGCATCAACGTGAGCCCCCTCGGCGACAATCTCACGCACATGATGATCTCGTCGGCGCACACAGGCAGCCAGCCGGATGCATCCGCGCTCGTGCGCAACGCCGTGCTGCGTGTCTGCAGGGACATGAACGTCGCGTGCGACCCGGGTCAGACCCTTGGGCCTCCCGCCGGGCCGCGTTGACGCTCCGCCCCGCCGGGCCCCGATCAGGGTCTGACCCTGGCCGGTGAGTTCAGGTCAGACCCTCGATTGCCCCGCCGGGGTCAGACCCTCGATTGCCCCGCATTCACGCGATTAGGGTCTGACCCTTTTGCAGCCGCTTGAGGGTCTGACCCTTTCGCAATCGCTTAACAGGCTGTTGAAATTCGTCGACGAGTTCCTCTTTTGCGCCTCATTCCGAAGCGAAGCGAGGAACCTGCTGTCGGTAGTTGGTTGATTTGGTTCAAAAGCAGGTTTCTCGCTTCGCTCGAAATGAGGCCCGGGTAAACACAAGGCGCGAATTTCAACAGCCTGTTAAGGGTCTGACCCTTACGCACGCGCTTGAGGCTCTGACCCACAACCGACCCTTGCCTGATCCCGCCGCCGAAAACCGACGAAACACTCTAATCCGCACCCGCAAAAAAGAACCCCGCGATTCGCATCGCGGGGTTCGAGGCTGTATCAATCAGGAGGAGGTATTGATACAGAAGGAGACAACACCACCAAGCTTGGGACCGCCGCGTGCTTTTCAAGTTCCCTGACGCTGGCGGAAAACCGCACAGGCGGCGACTAGAGCCCCTGTGCGGATCCCTGGAAAGCCTTGGCTTACGCAGCCTTCCGGCCCTTGGCGGCCTTGGTGGCGGTCGCGGCGGCGGCGCGGACGTTCGCGTCGGCGAGGCTCACGACCTGCTTGCTGGCCTTCTGGAACTGGTCGAACGCGGCGGTCGTCGCGGCGATCGTCGACTTGAACGCGTTGACGGCGACGTCGGAGCCGGCCGGCGCCGACTTGCTGGCCTTGTCGACCCACGCGGCCATGCCCTTCGTGTACATGCCGAACGCTTCTTCGGCGAGCGCCGAGTACGACGCCTGCGCTTCGGTCGCGAGTTCATATAGGTGACGCGAGTAGCCGACGGCGGTCTGCACCTGCGCTTCGGCGATCTTCGTGCGCAGCGCGAGCAGGTCCTGCACGTCCTTCGCGGAGGCGACGGCTTGCGCGCCTTCGACCGACTGGGCCATCGCCGCCTTCGCAGCGCCCAGGTTGAACTTCATGAGCTTCTCGGCGTTTTCGAACGACAGTGCGGCGAAGCGCGTCGCTTGCGCAACGTTGGCCTTCGAGAGTTCGGCGAATTGTTCGGTAGCGTTGTACATGGTGTGTTCCTCTGCAGTAGGTGTCGGGTGGACGGGGTCTGAAGCGCTCGATCCCTTCAGCCCGGCGCAACGTGCGCCCGGCTTGCCGCGCCGCTCCGCAACTGCTGCGGGAGATTGCTGGCGCTGGAGCGGTCCGGATCGAAAGGTGCCGTGAGACCGCCCGCGATGTCGGCAAAGGGGTCCGTTTCGACCGCGTTTTGCTGCACCGCACAAAACCAATTGTAGGGACGCGCCCGCCCCAAGTCAAGACTTTTTTGGTGCATCGCACCAATGCCGCCGAAACGACGCCTGCCTAAAGTCAAACGTTCGATAAATCAGTGATTTATAATTCCGCTTGTCCCTTGCCGGAGCACGTTCGATGAGCAACGCCATCCGTACGATCAAGAAATATCCCAACCGGCGCCTCTACGACACGGCGAACAGCGGCTACATCACGCTCGCCGACGTGAAGCAGATGGTGCTCGACAACATCGATTTCCAGGTCATCGACGCCAAGTCCGGCGACGACCTCACGCGCGCGATCCTGCTGCAGATCATCCTCGACGAGGAAGGCGGCGGCGTGCCGATGTTCAGCTCCGAGATGCTGGCGCAGATGATCCGCTTCTACGGCAGCGCCCAGCAGACCATCATGGGCCAGTACATGGAGCAGAACGTCAAGGCGTTCCTCGCGATCCAGAAGAAGCTGCAGGACCAGGCGAAGCAGGTGTACGGCGACAAGATGCTGCTGACGCCGGACCTGTGGAAGCAGTTCATGCAGATGCAGGCGCCCGCGATGCAGGGCATGCTCGGCAACTATCTCGAGCAGAGCGCCAAGCTCTTCATGGACATGCAGCAGCGGATGCAGGATCAGACGCGCGGGATGTTCACCGCATTTCCGTTCCCCAATTTCGGTGCAGCGCCGCAAACCGGGGCGGAGGAAGAGAAGAAGCGCTGAAACACCGAAGCGCCGCAGCAACCCGGACTTGTTGCGCCGCATTGCTGCGTCGCGTGACTTCGGCCCGCGCGCTGCCGTAGTGACCGCGGCCGGATACCTGGCGCTTCGCCCGCGCCGCCTGTCCCGCATCGAAAGACCCGCCCGCCCGTCATGACCGCGACCGCCACCAAACGCGCCAAGGGCGCCAGCCCCCGCGTGGGCTTCGTTTCGCTCGGCTGCCCGAAGGCGCTCGTCGACTCCGAGCAAATCCTCACGCAGCTGCGCGCCGAGGGCTACGCAATCTCGCCCTCCTACGACGGCGCCGACCTCGTCGTCGTCAACACGTGCGGCTTCATCGACGCGGCCGTCGCGGAGTCGCTCGACGCGATCGGCGAGGCGCTGGCGGAGAACGGCAGGGTCATCGTGACCGGCTGCCTCGGCGCCAAGAACGGCGGCGACTTCGTGCGCGATGCGCATCCGAGCGTGCTGGCCGTCACCGGCCCGCACGCGACGCAGGAGGTGATGGCCGCGGTGCACGCGCACCTGCCGAAGCCGCACGACCCGTTCGTCGACCTCCTCCCTCCCTCATTTGGCAAGATCGGCATCAAGCTCACGCCGTCGCACTACGCCTATCTCAAGATCAGCGAAGGCTGCAACCACCGCTGC
>Ga0209253_10003143_pt1 | contig 14541 bp, 14 predicted proteins | sample FrelakmetBRP12BR_FD_187145 | JGI IMG/M metagenome (GOLD analysis project Ga0209253, IMG submission 187145) | Freshwater lake sediment microbial communities from the University of Notre Dame, USA, for methane emissions studies - BRP12 BR (SPAdes)... | ecosystem: Environmental > Aquatic >...
GATCGCCGCCTATGGCAGCGGCGACATCCACATCGGCTGGGGCACGCTGGACATGCTGCCGCTGTTTGTCGACGGCATGGTCGATAAGACCGGAAGGCCGAGAGAGGGGCTCGACATCGCCATGCCCCGCGTCTTCCAGCAGATCGACTGGTCCAACGGCGGCGACGGCATCGTGGTGCGGAGCGCCATCAAGAGCGCCAAGGACCTGAAGGGCAAGACCGTGGTCTACGCCCTGAACAGCCCATCGCAGTACTTCCTCCACAACCTCCTCATCACGGCCGGGCTCACGCCGGCAGGCAGAGCCGCGGGCGCCGCCCCTCCGCCCGCGCGGCCTCCTCGGCCGCGTGCAGCTCCTCGCCGAGCACGCGCGGCAGGCGCAGGACGCTCTCGACGATGCGGATCTCCGGAACGTGGCGGGCGAGGTCCTCGGGGATGTGCTCGTCGTGGCGGACCCCGCGCAGCCGCTGGAAGGCGGCGAGCACGCGCGGCGCCATCGGCGCCACCGTCGTGCCGCGGATGGCGAGCACCCGGTGGCTGGGCGCCGCCAGCGCGAGGTAGGCCGCCCCGTACGCGCCGCCCCCGAGGACGCAGAGGAGCGGGTGGCCGAGGAGCCGCGCGACCACCATGCTGCGCAGGCATTCGGCGAGCGCGCGCGGCAGGCCCGCGCGCTCGGCGGCGAGCTCGCTGGCGTGCCCCCGGCAGAAGACGAAGGTGATGATCGGGGCCGGCGCGCGACGCGAGCGCTCGATGGCGAGCTGCACCGCGTGCACGATGGCGTGGGCGTCCTCGATGCCGATGCCGAGGTGCGAGCGCTCGGGGCCGACGATGATGGCCATCACCTCGTGCCCGGCGAGCTCGCCCCAGGCCGCGTGCACGTGCCCGACGCGGATGCTCGGCCCCGTCGGGCGCCATTGCCGCCGGAAGGAGTAGGCAAAGAGGTCCCGCCGGCGTGGCGCCGGCCCATCGCCGGGCAGGGCCGGCGGCGCGGGCGTCGCTTCGAGCTGCGCGAGGAGCGCCTCGGTGACCGCCGCACTGTGATCGAGGACGTGCGGCGCCGTGCGCCCGTGGGGACGCTGCGCCAGCCAGGCGCCGAGCTGCGCGCGCACGGCGCCCGGCGTGTCGGGCAGCATCGCGTCGGCGTGGCCGGCGCGCACGCGCGCCGCCGCCGACATCGCCGCCCGCGCCGCCTCCTCGCTCGCCGGCGCGTTCGGGTGGTCGAGCAGCTGCGGCCCCGTGAGGCCCCACATCGCGTCGGCGGTGATCGCCGTGCGGTGGCCGGCGCAGGCGATCACCGAGGGGGCGCCGAAGCAGCCCCGCGGTCCGCTGATGACGCTCGCCACCGGCACGCCGAGGAGCGCGAGCCGGGTCAGCGCGACGCCGACCGCCGATGCCGCCGCCAGCGCCGCCGGCCCTTCCTGCACGCGGACCCCACCCGTGTCCCAGCACACCGCGACGCCGGCCTCGTGGTCCTCGGCGGCCGCGATCAGGTGGCTCAGCTGGCGCGCCTCGGCCTGCCCCAGCGTGCCGCCGCGCCGGTGCCCGTCGGTGAGCGCCAGGATCACGCGCCGGCCCTGCATTCGGCCGCGTGCGGCGAGCACCACGGTCCGCTCGCCGTTGTCGGGCGGCAGCACCTGCAGCGTGCCCGGATCGAGGAGCGCCTCGGCGCGGGCGGTGACGGAGAGCGCGGAGAAGGATCGCTGCGGCATCGGCTGGGAACGCCCTCTCGCTCTACGCGCGAGCGTGGCCGCACTCAACGCCGCGCCCTGGCCGCCCCGCCTGGCCGCGTCCCGGGCTTTCGCAGCGGTCCCGTGGGCTGGTAACGTCCACCCATGGCCGAGGACTTCCTCCACCGGGACATGGCGCTCTTCCTCGAGCATCGCTGCGACTGGCCGCGCTGGACCCGGCTGCGGCGCGGCCCGGGGGGCAACGCCGGCGAAGAGCTCGATACCTTCCGCGCCGTGCTCCGCACCGCGGCCGACGTCTGCGCCGGGATCGCGGCCGGGTCCCGGCCCCACTGGCAGGACCATGCGCGGCTCGAGGACGGCCGCGTGATCTGGCCGCCGCACATCCAGGCCGGGTACGAGAAGCTCCGGGCCGCCGGGCTCCTCTGCCTGATGCTCGATCCGCGCTGGGGCGGCTACGGCATGCCGGCGATCGTGAACACGTTCGTGCTCGAGATGATCGCGCGTGCCGACGCGAGCCTGATGACGATCGTGGGGCTGCAGGCGGGCGTGGCCGCCGACATCGAGAAATACGGCACCGAGACGCTGCGGGAGACGTACCTGCCCCGCCTCGCCGCGGGCGAGTTCACGGGCGCAATGGACCTCACCGAAGCGCAGGCGGGCTCCGACCTGGGCAGCATCCGCACGCGCGGCACGCGCGACGGCGACCGCTGGTTCGTCGACGGCGAGAAGATCTTCATCACCAACGGCGGCGCCCCGGTGCACCTCGTGCTGGCGCGCGACGCGGGCACCTTCGACGCCTCGAAGGGCACCACGCACGGGCTCTCGCTGCTGCTCTGCCCGGCCATCCTGCCGGACGGCCACCCGAACGCCATGCGCGTCAGCCGTGTCGAGACCAAGCTCGGCATCCATGGCTCGCCCACCTGCGTGGTCGAGTTCGCCAACGCCGAGGCGTTCCTGCTCGGCACCGCGGGCGACGGCTTCAAGGCGATGCTCGACCTGATGAACAACGCGCGCATCGGCGTCGGGGCGCAGGCGCTCGGCATCGCGGAGGCGGCGTACCAGGAGGCGCGCGCCTACGCGGGGCAGCGCGTGCAGTTCGGCAAGCCCATTCTCGAGCAGCCGCTGGTGAAGTCGATGCTGACGGTGATGGCGATCGACATCGCCGCCGCGCGGGCGCTGCTCTACCGCACCGCCGCGCTGGTCGACATGGTGGACGCGATCCGCCGCCACCTGGCCTCGCCGGCCGGCGCGGCGGACGCCGAGCGCGAGGCCCTGGCCGCGGAGCTCGAGCGCGGCCAGCGGCTGGTGCGGCTCGCGACCCCGCTCTGCAAGTACTACGCGACCGAGATCGCCACCCACGTCACGCGGCAGGCGATCCAGGTGCACGGCGGCGTCGGCTTCATGTCCGACTCGTCCGTGGGCCACCATCACGCCGACGCCATCATCACCACGATCTACGAGGGCACCTCGGAGATCCAGGTCAGCTTCGCCTTGAAGGAGATGGGCAAGGGCGCGCTGTTCGCGCTGCTGGACGCGCTGCGCGTCGAGCTGACGGCGCTGCGCGAGCGCGACCCGGAGCTGGTGGCGGCCGTCGGCCAGGGGATCGAGCACCTGACGGGCGCCACCCCGTCGCTCTTCGGCGACATGCAGTACGCGCTCCTGAACGCGCGGCGCATGGCCGAGATGGTGATCGACATCGTGACGGCCACGGAGCTGCTCGAGCAGGCCGATCTGGCGCCCGGGCGGCGCGAGCTGGCCGAGACCTTCGTCCACCGGCGGATGCCCGCGGTCGAGATGTCGGCAAAGCGCATCGCCTCGGGGGACGCCTCGCGGCTGGCCAGCTACGACCGCATCCTCGGGCTGACGGCGGCTTGAGCGCGGACGCAGGGAGGCGTGAGCCGCGATCCTGGCGCACCCGGCGCACCGCCTCGGGGGACGCCTTGCGCCCGGCACGGCGGCCGGACTATCGAGACGCCGTGGAACCACACGAGCTGCTGTCGAGGTACTCCTTGCTCGAGAAGATGCCCGGCGCCGACCTCGCGGCCATCGCGGCCATCGCGACGCGCGAGCGCTACGAGGACACCGCCCTGGTCTGTCGCGCGGGCGACGACGCCGACGCGCTCTACGTCGTGGAGCGCGGCACGATCGAGGTCGTGCGTGACGGCCGCGTGGTGGGCACGCTCGAGAGCGGTCAGGGCTTCGGCGAAGGCCCGTTCTTCGCACCCGGGAAGCGCGTGCTCGACGCCCGTGCGATCGGCGGCGCGCAGCTCCTCTGCCTGCGCTACGATCGGCTGCGCGCGCTGTTCGCCGAGCGTCCCGCCGTCGAGCTCGCGTTCTACCGCAGCGCCTGCGCGGACGTCTTCGCCCGGCTCCGCCAGCTGGCGAGCGCCTGACGCGCGCTCCTTGAGCGTAGGACAATGTGTGACCATGCTTGACACTTGTCACACACCAGATCACGGTCGTCTCCGTGAGCGGCGACGGCGACGAGCGCGGCTCCGCGGCCCCGGCCGTCCCAGCCGTAGCGGCCCCGGACGACGGCGGCGAACGGGAAGAGCGCAAGGAGCGCATCCTGCACACGCGCGTGCCCGATTCGCTCGACCGGCACATCAAGCGGCGCGCCCGCAGCCTCGGCATGTCGGTGTCCACGGTCGTCCGGCACGTCCTCCTGAACACCTTCGGTCTGGTCGAGGACATCGTCACCGACAGCACGAACATGGCGCTGTCCCTGGCCGGACAGGACGCCGAGCCGCAGCGCGCGCCGGCGTCGCGGCCGTCGCCCGAGGAGCGCACCACCAGCGCGGACGACGACGTTCTCGGGTGGCAGGAGGTGGTCCTGAACCGCAACGCCGTGTGCGAGCGCTGCAACGCGGTGCTGCGCAAGGGCGGGCGTGCCGCCGTCGCCATCCGCGATGGGTCCGGCCCACGGCCGATCCTCTGCGGGCGCTGCCTCGCCGGCGTCGCGCGGGCGCACGACCCCCGCCACCGCGGCCGGAGGCGGGGACGATGACTGGGCGCCGGCGCGCGGCCGCCCGCAGGGCCCGACCACGAGGAGGGGCGTGATGGAGCTCCGGCACATCTCCGTGCACGGCCACAAGGTGGGCTACCGCACCGCCGGCTCGGGCCCCGTCGTCGTCCTCGTGCACGGCATGGCGGGCAGCTCGGCGACCTGGCGGCACGTCATGCCGGCGCTGGCCCGCCGCTGCACGGTGGTCGCGCCCGACCTGCTGGGGCACGGCGCCTCGGTCGGGGCCCGCGGCGAGTACTCGGTCAGCGGCCACGCCAACCTGCTCCGTGACCTCCTGGCCGCCCTCGGGCACGAGCACGCGACGCTGGTCGGGCAGTCGTTCGGCGGCGGCGTCGTCATGCAGCTCGCCTACCAGGCCCCCGAGCAGTGCGAGCGCCTGGTCCTCGTCTCGAGCGGCGGCCTCGGCCGCGAGGTCGGGCTGCTCCTGCGCGGACTCAGCGTGCCCGGCAGCGATCTGCTGCTGCCGATCTTCTGCTCCGCGAGGCTGCGCGACGCGGGCCTGCGCGTGGCCCGCTGGCTCGGGCGCGCCGGCGTCCGCGCCGCCCCCGTGGTCGAGGAGATCTGGCGCAGCTACGCCTCGCTCGCCGAGCCCGAGGCGCGGCGGGCGTTCTTCCGCACGCTGCGCTCGGTGATCGATCCGGGCGGGCAGGCCGTGAGCGCCTCGGACCGGCTGTACCTGTCGTCGCACGTGCCCACGCTGATCGTGTGGGGCGCCCGCGACAAGATCATCCCGGTGGACCACGGGCACGCCGCACACGAGGCCATCCCCGGGAGCCGCCTCGCGGTATTCGACGACACCGGGCACTACCCGCACTGCGAGGCGCCCGAGCGCTTCGTCGACACCCTCGTCGACTTCATGCAGGCCACCGAACCCGCTCGGCTGACCGAGCGCAACCGGCGCGAGCTGCTCGCGCGCCACGCAGCAGAGGCCCACCAGGGCCAGGAAGGATCGCCATGACGACCAGGACGACGACTACGACGACGACAACGACGCCCGCCGCCACCGTCCACGAGGCCATCGACGACATCACGACCACCGTAGAGGACATGCACCGCGCGATCGCGGCGCTGCCGCTGGCGGTGCTTGCGACGCTCCCGCCGCTGCACGACGCCATGAAGAGCGTCCGGGGCGTGCAGGAGCGCTCGATCCACGCGATCTACGGGGTGGTCCGGGACGTCAACCACCTCGTCAGCCGGTTCACGACCGGCGAGACGCACGGCTGACGCCGGCCGCGACGCCGGCGCCGGCACGTCCTCCGCGGCTCAGCCCGGGCGGCGCCCGAAGCGTGCCGCCCGGCTCCGTCCACCGGTCGTCCGGAGGCGGGGACCCGACGGCGCAACCGGGGTGCTCCGGCCCGCGGCCGGCTCGGCCGAGACGCGCCCCCCGGCCTTGCGGCTGCGCATCGCCCGCAGCCGCTCGTGCAGCGGCACCTCGAGCTGCTCGGCGCTCGCGTCCGAGTAGTCGAAGTCGGGCACGGTGACGCGCGGCAGCCGCGTGCCGATGGCCCGCTCGATCGCCCGCAGGCCGGCCTCCTCCTCGGGCGCCACGAAGGTGAAGGCGTCGCCGGTGGCCTCGGCCCGCGCCGTCCGGCCGACCCGGTGGATGTAGTCGTCGGGCACGTTCGGCACGTCGAAGTTGACCACGTGCCCGAGCGCGGTCACGTCGATGCCCCGTGCCGCGACGTCGGTGGCCACGAGCACGCGCACGCGGCCCGCCTTGAAGCCGTCGAGCGCCGCGGTGCGCTGCGCCTGCGAGCGGTTGCCGTGGATGCGCGCGCACGACAGCCCCGCGCGGACCAGGAAGTCGGCGAGCCGGTTGGCCCGGTGCTTGGTGCGCGTGAACACGAGCGCGTCGCGGACCTCGCCCCGGCGCAGCAGTGCCGCGAGCAGCGCGGCCTTGCGGTTCTGGCGCACCGGATAGACCGCCTGCGTGATCCCGGCCGCCGGGGTGCCGGTGCGGCCGAGGTTGACGGTGGCCGGCGCCTTCATGATGTCGCGCGCCAGCGCCAGGATGGGCGCCGGCATGGTGGCCGAGAACAGCAGCGTCTGGCGCCGCGCGGGCAGATGCTTGAGCACGCGGCGGATGTCGGGGAGGAATCCCATGTCGAGCATGCGGTCGGCTTCGTCGAGCACGAGGACCTCGACGCCCGCCAGCGTGGCGTAGGCGTGGCGGCAGTGATCGAGGAGGCGGCCGGGCGTCGCCGAGATGACGTCGACGCCGGCGCGGAAGGCGTGCTCCTGGGGGCCCATGCCGACGCCGCCGAAGACCGCCGCGCCGGTGAGCGGCGTGTGCACGGCGAGCGCGGCGAGGTGCTCGTCGATCTGCGCGGCGAGCTCGCGCGTCGGGGTGAGGATCAGGGTGCGGGTCGTCCGGCGCGGCTTGGCGAGGAGCCGCTGCATGATGGGCAGGAGGAAGGCTGCCGTCTTGCCGCTGCCCGTCGTCGCGCAGGCGACGAGGTCGCGGCCCGCAGCGACGAGCGGGATCGCCTCCTGCTGGATCGGCGTGGGGCGGGAGAATCCGAGCTCGCGCAGCGCGCGCTGGATGGCGGGGTCGAGCCCGAAAGTGGAAAAAGCCATGAATCGATACCTCTGCAGCGCCGGCCTGGAGGCCCGGCGCACTGGCGCGGCGGCACCGCGCGGGGGTGCGGGGCAGCGGGACGCAGGCCGGACGGACCGCCCGGTCGGGCGGCATGCCGCTCGGCGCGGCCCCACGGCCGCCGTGGCGTGGCGGGCCGCGACCTTGACCGCAGCACCTGCCATCGCCCGCGGGGGAACACCCCGCAGCGGGTCATGAGCCGCCGGGCGCCGCGGCGGTCGCACCGCCGGCGCCCTGCGGCCCAGATGGGTCGTGACCGATCAGTACGAGCGCCGGCCGCCGCCGCCGAAGCCGCCGCCACCACCGCGGCCGCCGCGGGGCCCGCCGCCACCACCACCGCCGCCGCCGCCGCCCGTGCGCTCGCGCGCCTCGCTGACGTTCAGGGCGCGGCCGTGCACCTCACGGCCGTTGATGGCGCTGATGGCCTTCTGCGCATCGCCCGCGTTCGCCATCTCGACGAAGGCGAAGCCGCGCGAGCGCCCGGTGTCGCGGTCGGTGATCACCGAGGCCGACTCGCAGGGGCCGATCTCGCTGAAGAGCGCCTCGAGGTCTGCGCTGGTGGTGTCGAAGGAGAGATTGCCGACGAAGAGCTTCTTGCCCATGATCCACTTTCCGGCCCGGCTGGCGGGCCCGTTGATGTACTTTCCCGAAGCCTGGGCGAGAAGACCGTCCGGTACGACCGGCGCAGCGCACGCACAAACGACGCGAAGGCCCTCCTCTTAGCGGCGGCGGCGGATGGGCGCAACCCCGGCCCGTCTTGCATCGGGGCGCCGCGGGCCGCACACGGGGATATAGGCCATGACACACCTACCGCCTCCTTCCCGACGTCCCCCGAGCCGAGCCCTGGCGCTCGCCCTCGCGCTTGCCGGCATCCCGCTCGCGGTGACGCAGCCCGTCGCCGCCGCAGCGGGGGCAGGACCGGCCGTGGGGTCGGCGCCTGCCGCCGCGGAGACGAGGCCCGGCGGAGGGACCGCCGACAGGGCGCTCGCCAGCGCCTTCCAGCCGCTCCCGAAGGTGCTGGGGACCCCCGAGCAGACCACCGAGGCGCGCGTCGAGCTGGGCCGGATGCTGTTCCACGACACGCGGCTCTCGCGCAGCCAGCAGGTGAGCTGCAACAGCTGCCACACCCTCGATCGCTGGGGCGTGGACAACGAGCCCACCTCGCTCGGGCACAAGGGCCAGCGTGGCGGCCGCAACTCGCCGACGGCGCTCAACGCGGCCGGCCACTTCGTGCAGTTCTGGGATGGCCGGGCGCAGGATGTCGAGGCGCAGGCCAAGGGCCCGGTGCTGAATCCGGTCGAGATGGCGATGCCAGACGCGGCGGCCGTCGAGGCGACGTTGCGCTCGATCCCCGGCTACCAGCCGCTGTTCGCCAAGGCGTTCCCGAACGCCGCGGAACCGGTCACCTTCGACAACGCGGCGAACGCGATCGGCGCCTTCGAGCGGACGCTGGTCACGCCGTCGCGCTTCGATGCGTATCTCGAGGGCGACGACGGCGCGCTCACCGCCGAGGAGAAGCGGGGCCTCACCCTCTTCGTGCAGACCGGCTGCCCGACGTGCCACGCCGGTCCCTTCCTCGGCGGGCACATCTACCAGAAGGCCGGCCTGGTGAAGCCGTGGCCGAACCAGAAGGACCAGGGCCGCTACGAGGTCACGAAGAACGACGCCGACCGGATGACGTTCAAGGTGCCCGGCCTCCGGAACGTCGCCAGGACCGGCCCCTACTTCCACGACGGCAGCGTGGCGAACCTGGAGGAGGCCGTGAAGTTGATGGCGCGCCACCAGCTCGGCCGCGAGCTGTCCGACGCGGACGCGCGGACGATCGTCGTGTTCCTCGGCTCGCTCACCGGCGACGTCCCGGCCGGGATGCGCGCGGTGCCGGCGCTTCCGCCGAGCGGCCCCGACACGCCGAAGCCCGACCCGAGCTGAGCCGCCGCCGCGTCGCCGATCGACTGAGTCGCTCGCGGGCGCTAGTGTCTGGAGGGGCGGATGCACGCCCGCTCCAACCCGGTGCCGTACGAGGTGGGACGCGGTCCCGTCGGGGACCGCCGCCGGCGGCGGGTCGTCGCGCTCGTGTTCGTCACGGTCTTCCTCGACCTGATCGGCTTCGGGGTGCTGCTGCCGCTGCTGCCGTTCTTCGTCGAGTCGGCCGGCGGCACGCCGCAGGCCGTGGGCGCGATGCTGGCGACCTTCTCGGTGAGCCAGCTGCTCGCCACGCCGGCGCTCGGCCGCTGGGCCGACCGCGTCGGCCGCCGGCCGGTGATGGTGCTCAGCCTCGCCGGCAACGCCGTCGCGATGGCGCTCTTCGCGGTCGCCGCGGCGCAGGCCTCGCTCGCGCTCGCCTTCGCCTCGCGGCTGCTCGCCGGCGTGACCGCGGGCAACCTCGCCGCGTGTCAGGCGGCGGTGGCGGACGTCACCGGCGTGGAGGACCGCTCCCGCAGCATGGGGCTCATCGGCGCGGCCATCGGCCTCGGCATGATCCTCGGGCCGGTGATCGGCGGCGCGCTCAGCGCGGTCGCGATCTGGGCGCCTCCGCTCGCGGCCGCCGGGCTCGCGGCGGTCGACCTGGTCGCGGTCCTGCTCCTCATGCCCGAGACCGCGCCGCGTCGCGCGGCGGCGGCGGCGCCCGCGCACGCGCCCCGCACGCGCATCGCCGCCGAGGCAGGCCCGCCGCTCGCCCGCCTCGCGCGCGGTCCGGTCGTCGCCGTCCTCGCCCTCTACGCGCTCACCTTCGTCTGCCTCGCAGCCGTGCAGGCGACGCTGCCGCTGCTCGCGCGCGTCACCCTGGGATGGAACGTGCGCGAGGTCGGCATCGTCTTCGGGGCCATGGGCCTGGGGTCGCTGGTGGTGCAGGGGGCGCTGATCGGGCCGCTCGCCAGCCGCTTCGGCGCGGTGCCGCTGGTCGGCGCCGGCCTCGCGCTCCTCTGCGGCGCGCTGGTCGTGATCGGCACGGCGGACACGGCGGGCCCGCTCGTGGCGGGCACGCTCGCGGTCGGCGTGGGCGTCGGCCTGGTGCTGCCCTCGCTCGCGACCGTGGCGGCCGACCTCGCCGGCCCCCACGAGCAGGGCACGGTGCTCGGCTTCGCGCAGTCGTCCGGCGGCCTCGGGCGGACGCTCGGGCCCCTGGCCGCCGGCGCGCTGTACACGCGCCTCGGCCCGCCCGCACCCTTCCTCTCGGCCGCCGCGACGGCCGCCATCGCGGTCGCGCTCGCAGTCGCACTCGCGCTGACGCTCGCGCGCCGCCGCACCCCGTTGCATCCGCGCCGCGCCCGGCAGTAGGACGCCCGCATGACACGACTCTGCGACGGACGCATCGCCATCGTCACGGGTGCGGGCCGCGGCATCGGCCGCGAGCACGCGCTGATGCTCGCCGCGCACGGCGCCCGGGTCGTGGTGAACGACCTCGGCGGCATGCGCGACGGGACCGGCGCATCGAGCGGGCCGGCCGAGGAGGTCGTGCGGGAGATCCGCGCCGCGGGCGGCGAGGCGATCGCGAACGCCGACGACGTGAGCCGATTCGCCGGGGCCGAGCGACTCGTGCAGCAGGCGGTCGACACCTTCGGCGGGCTCGACGTGGTCGTGAACAACGCCGGCATCCTGCGCGACCGGATGCTCGTCAACATGACCGAGGCCGAGTGGGACGCGGTGATCGCGGTGCACCTGAAGGGCACCTTCGGGCCGTCGCACTTCGCCGCGGCCTGGTGGCGCGACCGCTGCAAGGCGAGCGGACGCCCGGTGAACGCGCGCATCATCAACACCACCTCGGTGTCGGGCATCTACGGCAATCCGGGGCAGACGAACTACGGCGCCGCCAAGGCGGGCGTCGCCGCGTTGACGATCATCGCCGCGCGCGAGCTGCGGCGCTACGGCATCACCGTCAACGCAGTCGCGCCCGGCGCGATCACCCGCATGACCGAGGACCTCGGCATGGCGGAGGGCAGCGACGAGGACCGCGAGCGCCTGCACCCGCGCTGGATCGCGCCCATCGTCACCTGGCTCGCCAGCGCCGACTCCTCCGCGGTGACCGGGCGCGTGTTCGAGGCCTCGGGCCGCGTCCTGGCGGTGGCGGAGGGCTGGCACCGCGGGCCAACGGCGACGCCCCTCGCCGACCCGGCCGCGCTCGGGCCGCTGGTCGCCGACCTGGTCGCGCGCGCCCGCAGGAACGCCGGCATGGAGGGCGAGGATCTCGACTGACGGCGCGGCGGCGGGTGATGCCCCCGCCGGATGGCGGCGACCCCGGCGGGCTTGGCGGCAGCATGGCGCCATGGCATATTACCTCCATGGCGAAGCAACGGCTGGCGCCTCATGCAGCGCGCTCGCGCATCTCGGTCGATCTTCCGGACGGTGTCCGGCGGCGCCTGCGGATGGTTGCGGCGCGGCGTGATCTCACACTCCAAGAGTACGTTCGGCGCGCAGTCGAGCGTCAACTCGCCGAGGATGCACCGGCGGCGCTACGCGCCGAAGACGATCCCGTGCTCGCCGAGCTGTGGTTGAACGAGGCCGATGCCGTCTACGACGACGTGTGAGCGCGGCGAGATCGCGCTCGTCCGTTTCGTGTTCGCGGACGAGCACGGCGCGAAGCGGCGGCCGGTGCTCATCCTGTCCGACGCCGGGTATCACGCCGGTCGCCAGGAGGTCATCGTCGCCGCGGTCACGAGCAATGTCTCTCGCCTGTTGCCGGGCGATCACCTGATCGACGAGTGGCAGTCGGCCGGCCTCCCGCAACCATCCGTGGCGACAGGTATCCTGCGAACCATCAAGCAGGCGATGATCGAGCGGGTGTTCGGGCGGATGACGGCGCACGATCTCCGCGCGTACCAGGATCGGCTGCGCCAGACGCTCGGTCTGTGACCGCACGTGGGCGGCGCGCGCGTCGGCTCCGACGGCGCGGCCGACCTCGTGCTCGAGCCGTTCGACGCCGGCGAGATGGAGGTCCGCATCGCGCGTACGCTTTGCGCCGGGCCCCGGGTTCCCGTAAGGGAGGCGCGCCTGCGGTTCCAACGCGCACTCCTCGCCTCCGTCCTCGCCCTCCTGGCGCTGCGGGCCGTCCCGGCCGCCGCCGCGGCCGATCCCGACCCGCTCTTCGACGACGAGGACGAGCTGTACGCGGACGCCGGGCCCTGGGACCCGATCGAGCCGCTCAATCGCGGCGTGCTCCGGGTGAACCTGGTCATCGACCGCTGGGTGCTCGCCCCGGTGGTCCGCGCGTACGACTTCGTGCTCCCGGCACCCGCCCGGCGCGCCGTGCGCCGCGCGCTCGTCAACATCGACTCGCCCGCCGTGGTCGTCAACGACCTCCTGCAAGGGTCGCCGATCGAGGCGATGGTCACGCTCACGCGATTCGGCGTGAACAGCACGATCGGGATCGCAGGCCTGTTCGATCCCGCCGCCGCGCTCTTCCTGCCGCCGCACCAGACCGACTTCGGCGAGACGCTCGCGCTCGCCGGCGTGCCGAACGGCCCGTACCTGGTGCTCCCGCTCGTCGGGCCGACGACCGCGCGCAACGCCAGCGGCTACGCCGTCGACTTCCTCTTCCGCCCCACCACCTACCTGCTGACCCCGTTCGCGCAGATCGTGTGGATCGGGTTTACCGAGGGCGGCACCGGCTTCACCACCCGTGCCGCGCACGCCGAGGCGCTGGAGGCGCTGGAGGCGTCGGCGATCGACTACTACGCGGCGCTGCGCAGCGCCTGGTGGCAGGATTCGGAGGCCGGGGTGCGCGCGCGGCGCGAGGCGCCGTGGCGCCTGGTCAACCTGCTGCCGAAGCTAGGGGCCGGTTCGCTTGCCCCGTCCGGCCGCGAGGTCGTCGATCTTGCTCCGCAGCGTGGCAGCGAGACCGTCGAAGCCGTCGCGCTCCAGTACTGACGTGTAGTCCGAGCGCCGCAGGGCCAGCTCGCTCACGGTGCCCTTCAGCTGGATGTCGACGATGCGCCAGCCGTCGGCGGCGTGCTGCAGCCGGTAGGTGAGCTCGACGTCCTCGCCGCTCGGGTTGCGCAGCATCGTCCGCACCAGCCGGGTGTCGTTGGCGCCCGGCTCCTCGCCGAGCGTCTCGAAGCGCTGCCCCGAGAAGCGGTCGAAGTTGCCGGCGTAGTTCGCCGCCGTGAACTCGGCGAACAGCGCCGTCCAGCGCGTGCGCTGCTCGTCCGTGAAGGTCTTCCAGTGGCGGCCGACGGCCTTCTCGGCCATGAAGGCGCCGTCGAAGGTCCGCCCGACCACGGGGGCGATGCGCTCGAAGCGGCCGGCGTAGCCGAGGCGTTCCGCGTCCTTCAGCAGGCCGAGCAGCGCGACGTGCAGCGTCTCGACGACCGCGACGGGGGTAGCCCGCTCGTCGGCGGCACGCGCCCCCGTCGTCGCCGCGACCACCACTGCGAGCCCCAGCCCGACCGCACGCCACGTCCACATGCCGGCCCGTATAACAATCCGAGCGCCGCCGTGAAACGTTCCGCGTCCGCACCCGCGCGCGCGGAGGTGACCGACACCGCGGCCAGCAGCCCGGCCGGGGGCAACCACCGGCGGGCGCGCAACCGCCGGTCGCGCTTGACCGACCCGAGCGGCGCCGCTAGCGACCCTGCGCCATGCGCGTGTCCGCCGCCCGCTCGGCCGCCACATGCCTCCTCGTCGCCGTCTGGCTGCTCCCGCGCGCGACGGCGGCCGCCGATCCGGGCGAGGTCGAGCGGCTGCGGGCCGAGAACGCCCGGCTCGCGGAGCGCGTGCGCGCCCTGGAGGCGGAGCGCGACCGGCTGCTCGAGCGCTGCCCGCCGGCGATGGCGGCGGCGGTCGAGCGCGCCGCGGACGAGAAGGTCGCCGTGACCGTCGACCGGACAGGCGGCGACGCCCGCGCCACCACCGAGCGCTCGCGGCTCGTGCGGACGGCGGGCGGCCACTCGAAGCACTGGCTCACCGTGCGGGCGCGCCGGGGCGCTGCGCCGGGGAACGTGACGGAGGCCGCGCTGGTGATCGACGCCGACGCCTCCGGCGGCATCTACCGTGGCGTCCGCACGCTGGGGCTCACCGTCGACGGCCGCACCGAGGAGCTCGCCGTCGCGGACTACGCGGCGGCGCAGATCACGACCGGCGCGCGGAGCACCGCGGCGATCGCGTACGGGGCCTCGGGGAACCGCATCGGCGCCCCGAGGAACGGGCAGGCCACGGCCTTGCCGCCGGGGCGCAGGCGGTCGCCGAGCACGCCGAGCATCGCGCCCGCGTCGACCCGCTCCTTGGCGCAGATCAGCGAC
>Ga0209253_10003144_pt1 | contig 14538 bp, 13 predicted proteins | sample FrelakmetBRP12BR_FD_187145 | JGI IMG/M metagenome (GOLD analysis project Ga0209253, IMG submission 187145) | Freshwater lake sediment microbial communities from the University of Notre Dame, USA, for methane emissions studies - BRP12 BR (SPAdes)... | ecosystem: Environmental > Aquatic >...
TATACGGGCCCCTGATGCAATCAGCGTTTTTACTTTACGCTCGGCAACAGCGCCGCCGCCGACAACAAGACAGGGCTTATCGCAAATCTTCAGGCTTATGTTATACGGACGCGTCATCAGTCTGACTTCTGTGTTCTCCGCTCTGACTTCTTCATTTTCTTAAATACCCTGCCTGCTGCCGCAATCGTCTTAGTAATATCTTCCCGTGTATGCGCCAGGGAAATAAATGCTGTCTCAAACTGTGAAGGCGGCAGATAAATTCCCTCTTTGAGCATGCCGGTAAAAAATTCTTTAAACTGCTCAACATTGCAGCTTCGCACGTCTTCATAACAGGCAGGCGGCGTGTTGCTGAAAAAGACGGTAAACATCGAGCCGCACTCCTCGACCCGCACGGTAATGCCCTGCTCTTCAGCCTGGTCCCGGATGCCGGCGCAGAGCAATTTCCCCATGCTGTCCAGCCGCGCGTAGGTGCCTTTCTTTTTCAGCTCTTTGAGCGTCGCAAGGCCGGCAGCCATTGCCACGGGATTGCCGGAGAGCGTGCCGGCCTGATACATCCCGCCGAGCGGTGCCACCTGCTGCATGATCTCTCTGCGGCCGCCGTATGCGCCGACGGGAAGCCCGCCGCCGATTATTTTTCCCAGGCAGGTGATATCAGGGGTGATGCTGAAAAGCGTCTGCGCGCCTCCCCAGACGACCCTGAACCCGGTAATCACCTCATCAAAAATAAGCAGGCTTCCGTGCTTCCTGGTTATTTTCCGCAGCGCGCCAAGAAAACCCTGGTGGGGATAAATCACCCCCATGTTGCCTGCTATAGGCTCTACCAGCAGCGCGGCAATGTCATTGCCACGCTGCGCGAACAGCGCTTCGCACGCTGGTATATCATTATACGGCAGGACCAGCGTCTCTCCCAGATATGCTTCGGGAATTCCGTCACTGGTGGGAATGTTCAGCGTCGCCGCGCCCGAGCCGGCTGCAACCAGCAGGCCGTCTGCATGACCATGATAGCAGCCTGAAAACTTTACAATTTTATCGCGGCCGGTGCAGGCGCGCGCCAGGCGGATTGCGCTCATGCACGCCTCGGTGCCGGAATTTACCATGCGCACCATCCCGATGGACGGGAAAGCGTCCGTTATGAGCCCGGCCATCTCAAGCTCAAGCTCTGTCGGCGCACCAAAGCTGGTGCCGCTCGCAGCAGTCTTCTGAATGGCCCTGACCACGGCGGGATGCGCGTGCCCCAGAATCAGCGGCCCCCAGGAGCAGACATAGTCTATGTAGCGCGTGCCGTCAACATCTTCAATTCGCGCACCAGTGCCGCGACGGATAAAAAGGGGATTGCCGCCTACAGCCCGGAATGCCCGGACCGGGCTGTTCACTCCGCCGGGAATAATTTTTTGCGCTTTGCTGAACAGTTTCTTTGAACGGGAAATCATATGCTCTGTCCCTCTTTCACCGCATTTAAAAATAAAAGCTGATAGCTGTCAGCTGACAGCTCTTCATGTATCAATGCCTATCTTTTCCAGCAGCCAGGCTACGTTTACGTGCTGCTCAACAACTGCAGCAAGCTTGTCATAGTTTTCCTCCTTGAAGGCCCGGTACGAAAAATCATCGTCTGACGACATCGCAGCAGAGGGGAGTATCCATTTGAGAAACAGCTTCCGCAGGGCGTCATTTTCAAATAATCCGTGCACATAGGTGCCCCACACCAGGCCATCCGGCCGTGCGCTATCCCCGGCCTCTTCCGCATTCTCGTTGCTTCGCAGCATCATGATAGCAGCACCCGCTGCGGCAAACGTCCTGCCCATATGAATCTCGTAGCCTTCCACCGTTGTTTTTTCTCCAGTTCCGGGCAGCTGAAACAGAGCGCGCACCCGTGAGGTAATTTTGCGCTGCTCCATGATCGAACATACGGGGAGCAGCCCCAGTCCGTCTATCTCGCCACCCTGGTCCTCAACGCCGTGCGGGTCTGCGATGCGCTCTCCCAGCATCTGGTAGCCGCCGCAGATGCCGACAATCTTCCCCCCCGCGCCATGATAATCACGGAGCGCCTGTTCAAAACCGGTTTCACGAAGAAACCCGAGGTCAAAAAAGACATTCTTGCTGCCGGGCAGTATTATTGCGTCATAATCCTTCACGCGGTGCGGCGCAATGACATAATCGAGCGTAAACCGCACATCCGCCTCCAGCGGGTCAAAGTCGGTATAGTTTGATATGTGCGGCAGCCGGATGACGCCGACTGCTGCGCCGGCGGCACGGTTATGCATCAGGTTGTAGCGCTTTCTGTCCAGCGACACTGAATCCTCTCCGGGTATGTAGAGGTCCCGCACCATGGGCACAACGCCCAGAACCGGCCGCGAAGTTTTCTGCTCAATGAACGCGAGGCCGTCACCAAGCAGTGCCGGATCGCCGCGGAACTTGTTAATGATAATGCCAATCAGCTGCTCCCTCTCGTCAGGCGTCAGCAGCTCCACAGTGCCGATAATCGAGGCAAAAACGCCGCCGCGGTCAATGTCGGCAACCAGCACTACTCCGGCATCAGCATACTGCGCCATGGCCATGTTCACGATGTCATTTTCCTTCAGGTTCATCTCCACGGGACTGCCCGCGCCCTCAAGCACTATACAGTCATAGGCAGCGGCAAGCCGGTCATAGCTTTCAGTAACCTTCGGCCAGAGCAGTTTCTTCATGGCATAGTAGCCCGCTGCCTCCATGGTGCCCTGGACAATGCCCTGGACAATAACCTGGCTCCCCATCTCAGAGGAGGGCTTGAGCAGGATGGGATTCATATCAACATCAGGCTCAAGCCCGGCAGCTTCCGCCTGGACCACCTGGGCTCTGCCCATCTCTTTGCCATCCCGCGTCACATAGGAATTAAGCGCCATGTTCTGCGCCTTGAACGGCGCGACGCGCACGCCGCGCTTCTTTAAAATCCGACAGAACGCGGTTGCCATAATGCTTTTACCGCTCTCAGAAGATGTGCCGACGAACATTATTGATCTGGACATAAAAATGAGCCTGATAGCTGACAGCTGACAGCCTTCAGCTTTTAATATTCTATTCCTTGCTGCGCTTTAATGCCCTTTTTAAAGTGATGCTTTACCTCGCGCATTTCAGTGACCATGTCAGCCGCCTCCTGAATACGCTCGGGTGCATTGCGGCCGGTTAATATAACGTGGAGCCCCGCGGGCCGCTCCCGGAGAAAGGCCAGAACCTCTTCCTCATCCAGCAGCCCGTAGCTGAGCACGTAATTTATTTCATCAAAAATAACCATCCCGTACTGTCCTGACAGCGCCGCCTCCCGGCACTTGTCCCAGGCAATGCGGGCGAGTTTCCGGTCCTCGTCAAGCGATTCTTTCTCCCAGGTGAAGCCTGTTCCCATCTGGTGTATTTCAATTGCTGGGATTTTTTTCAAAGACTCAAGCTCGCCGTATTTCCAGCTCCCTTTAAGAAACTGGATGATGCAGACGTTCATCCCGGTGCCTGCCGCCCGCAAAGCCGCCCCCAGGGCAGCAGTTGTTTTTCCCTTGCCATTACCGGTATTGACGATTACCAGGCCCTGCTTCATACCGCATACCCCCGCCGTGTTATCATCCACGTGCCCTGCGTCACGGTGGCGCTGTTGCCGATAATCACCAGGCAGAGCATGTCAATGTCAAAATCAGGAACGCGCGCGAGCGTGGTTCTGATAATCTTTTCTTCCGTCCGCGAAACGCTCCGCACAATAGCAGCCGGTGTATCCGCCCCCCGGTGCCGGAGAAATATTTTTACCGCCCGCTCTATCTGCTCGGTTCTTGCGCTGCTCTTCGGGTTGTAGAGGCACGTCACAAAATCTCCTGCTGCCGCTGCCAAGAGCCGTTTTTCAATCGTAGCCCACGGGGTCAGAAGGTCGCTCAGCGAGACTATGGCGCAATCATTCATGAGCGGTGCCCCGAGCGCTGCAGCCGCAGCGATGAACGCGGGCACGCCGGACACTATTTCTATCGGGATTTCTTCAGCGCTGCTTTCTCTTCCCGAAAGCTCAAGCACCAGGCCGGCCATGCCGTAGACCCCGGAATCACCGCTTGAAATGAGCGCCACGATTTTCCCGCTGCGCGCTTCATCAAGGGCCTGTAAGCAGCGCTCCTGCTCCCGGGTCATGCCGCTGGCAATCACCTGCTTGCCGGCAATAAGCGGCTCGATCAGCCTGATATAGGTGGTATAGCCGACCACGGTATCACAGCGCTCAATCACTGCTCGAGCCCTGAGCGTCATATCATCAAGGCTGCCCGGCCCGATGCCCACGATAAATAGCATGCCTTTTTTATTATCCATGCGCAAGCACTCTCTCAACAATAAGCCGCGCAAACGGCATGCGGGCAATGGCCAGCGTCAGCTCGCCCAGCTTCTCTTTTTTCATGAGCAGCTCCCCTCCCCGCGCGCAAAGCATCGCTGCGGGCTCCGCAACTCCCTGCACGCCGAGGGCGCGGCGCGCATGAAAGGATTCAACAGAAGGAACTGCCACGCTGTTTAATTCTGCCGCGGAATAAAACTGCAGCGGAATAGCATTGTCCCGGGCAAAGCGCAGCAGCCCGTGCTCATCCTTTTTGGCAGCAATGGTAGCCAGTGAATATAACGAAGCGATCGGGAGTTTCATTTTATTAAATATTTTTTCCACTGCCTTCTGTATGTCGCGTGCCGCTACTCCCCGGTTGCAGCCAATGCCGGCGGCCAGGTCCCGCGGGTGGATGCGAAGAAATCGTCCGCTCTTTTTTTGCGGTATTTTTGCGTCATGGGAAAAGAGAAGGCCTGCCGTGCATCCCGAGGCAAGAAGCTCTGCGGGGGAGTCATAAAAATAGAGCTGAGCATGCCCCTCCATGCCCGGCAGCGCGCGCAGCTCTGCCGGGTAAAACCCGACGGGACTCCCGGCAATCATCTCAGCCTGCATTTTTTTAAGCGTGCTCTTTGAAAAATCTCCGGCGCCAAGCTGCTGAACAATTATATCCAGCGCCGGCAGCCCCCGGGTGTCGCTTGCCGTGGTAATAACGCAGTGTCCGCCCAGCATTGCGGACAGGTCACGGGCCAGTTGATTGGCCCCGCCCCAGTGGCCTGACAGCAGGCTGATAATGTTCTTTCCCCGGTCATCCATAACCACCACCGCCGGATCATCCCACTTGGAGGTAATGCAGGGTGCAATCATGCGCACGGCAATGCCTGCCGCCATGATGCAAACAATCTGCTGACAGGAGGAAAAAACTTCGCGCACTGCTTCCTGCATGCTTGTATAATATATAATAGTTCTTCCCCTACACTCGCCTTTCATGGCAGCAGGCAGGAAAAGGCGCGCATTTTTTATGGTGCTGACGATGCTCCTGCCAATCCCCGCGCCCTCTTCTGTTACAGCAATAATCGCAGTGCCTGCTCTCTTTTTCTTTTTCAGCTGCCGAAAGCCATGGCTGAATTCTTTAGCATACAGTCGTGAGCGCTCTCCCGGTTTTTTCCCGACAGCGTCTCCCACCAGAATCAGAGCCTGGCGCTTAATATTTTTCTCCTTTACTTTAGACGCGATGGTTGCCAGCGTTCCGCACACCACGGTTTCATCAGGCCAGCTTGCCCGGTAGACAACCGCTGCCGGGGTATCCGCCGGATAACCGCCTATACGCAGTTCCTGTATTGTATCATCAAGCATGCCGGTGCTCAGATAAATCGCCATGGATGCCCGGTGCGCTGCCAGAGACGCAAGCGCTTCCTTCTCCGGGACAGGGGTCCGTCCCGCCCGGCGGGTAATGATGAGCGTCTGGGAAAAGCCCGGCACGGTAAACTCTTTTTTCAGCGCTGCAGCTGCGGCAAACGCCGCGGTGACGCCGGGGATCACGTCATAGGCCACGTTTTTTTGCTGCAGAATCTCCATCTGTTCTGCTATCGCGCCGTATATTGAGGGGTCGCCGCTGTGCAGGCGCGCAACCAGTTGCCCCTGCCGCGCCGCGCGGACCATCTCGGCGGTTATTTCCTGCAGGGTCATGGAGGCACTGTCAAGCGTGCGGGCGCTTTTCTTCGCGCAGGTAAGCAGCGCCGGGTTCACCAGGGAGCCGGCATAAACAATGAGGTCCGCCCGGCTAAGCACCGCACGCCCCTTTATGGTCAGAAGCTCCGGGTCGCCCGGCCCCGCGCCGATAAAGCAGACCCTGCCAGCCGCAGATGTTTTTTTAGAGATGCGCTTACTCGTGTGTTCCATGCACTATGAAGACCGGATTTTCAGCCCGGAAAATTTCCGGCTGTTTGCTGTTATCAAGATATTCAAGCCGCACCGCGGTGACGGTGCAGTGCCACCCCCACTTCTTGAGCGTGCTGGTAGCGCAGTTCACTGTTTCGATCGTCACTGCGTTTGCTACCACGCTCCCCTGCGGAAGGATACTCTTCTTTACCTGCTTCAGAATGTCTGCGAGCCTGCCGCCGGAGCCGCCGATGAAAACGCTGTGCGGCCGGGGAAGCGCTTTCAGCGCTTCAGGCGCGCTTCCCGGCACGGCTTTTACATTACGCGCCCTGAATCTTATTATATTCTTTTCAAGCTGTGAAAAGCGCCTGGCATCCTGCTCCACCGCATACACCTGCAGAGACGGGTAGAGGCGCGCTGCCTCAATCGACAAAGAGCCGCTGCCCGCGCCAATGTCCCACAGCACCCGGCCGTTTCCGCAGGCAAGCCGTGCCAGTGCCAGCAGCCGCACATCTTTTCTGGTGATCATGCCGTGGTCATGATCAAATTTCTCATCCGCTATCCCCAGGCTTATCTCGTGCTGCCCTGCATCAGGCAGCTTTTCAGCATTGATAATCATCATTGCCAGCGGCGCGGATCGGCGGCGCTGCACTGTTTTCAATGCTCCCCCGAATATGCGTTCATCACGCAGGCCGAGGTTCTCAAAAACCCCGGCCTGCCATGCTGCAGCACGCGGTTCCTGCGCAATAAGATAGCGCGCCACAACGTCCGGACTATTTTTATCATCACAGTAAACGACCACCGGGCCTTCTGCAGAAAAGATTTTTTGCAGCCCGGAGATGTCTCTGCCGTGCAGGCTTATGAAGGCGGCATGATCCCAGCGCTCTCCCCTGCGGGCGAATGCTCCCTGGAAAGCGGTTATATTCGGCAGCACGGAAACCCGCTCTTTACCAAACACACTGATGACCGGCGGGGCAATACCAAAGAAGTTCGGGTCGCCGCTTGCGAGGACCACGATATTCTGCCCCCTGCTCTTTTTTTTGAGCTGTCTCAGGGTGGCTTCCACATGCCGGTCAAGAACTATTTTTTTCGCCGTGTGCCCGGGGAAATAGCCCAGCAGCCTTTTGCCGCCGACCAGCACCTCTGCAGCGGCAATAACCTTGATTGCCCGGCGGGAAAGATCTTCCGGTGACAGGCCGATGCCTACAACACTAATGGTTTTTTTCATAAAACAGCACTCCGCCGTTATAGGAAAGCAGCAGCACTTCTGCGACAAGAGTTGGTCCGCCGATTTCCCGTACTCTCTTTTTTACCATGCCTGCCAGCTGCGCGCATACTCCCCGGAGGAACTGCGGGGGGATAAACTCCATTGCGTGGCGCGCGGTGTGCGCCCTGCTTATACCGTGCGCGTCATGTTCGGTCATCCCTGCCCGGCGCGCCAGATCGGCGAGCAGGGAAAGGTCAATGTCGGCTTTGCGGTAATGGGTACACTCCGCTCCCGCAGCCATCTTCAAAAGCTTCCCGGGGAACCCGGCAATAATGATCCGCGCCAATCCATGCCGTGCTGCTTCCTGCACGGCAAAAGAAAAATAATCCGCCATGAGAACAAAGGCCGCTTCCGGAAGCGTATTGTAGACGCGCTGCGCCTCCTTCTCGCTTGAACGGCCGGTGCACAGCACCGCGCAGGAAAGCTCCATGGCACGCAGCACATCAAAAGCGCACACGATTGAGTCCCGGTATGCCTGGTGAGAATAGGGAATGACCAGCCCCGTGGTCCCGAGTATGGAAATGCCCCCCACTATGCCAAGCCGCGGGTTCAGGGTTTTTTTTGCCAGCTCTTCCCCGCCTGCTACGCTGATGGTCACGTGAGCCCCCTGCCATACGGGCAGCACCTCCCTGACGCTTGCGCAAATCATGCGTTCCGGCACCGGGTTGATGGCCGGCTTTCCGGGCGCAACCGCAAGCCCCGGCCGCGTCACCATGCCGACCCCGGCACCGGCCGCGATGATAATTTCATCCGTCGCGCGCAGGGTAATGGTGGCGCGGATACAGGCTCCATTGGTGATGTCCGGGTCATCCCCGGCATCTTTTATCACTGCGCAGAATGCCCCGCCTCCGCCGCGGCCGCTTTCATGAACCGGGATGCGTGCCGTTTCATTACCGGGAAGGCTCACCTCGATTGCCGTGGCAGGCTTTCCCGCAAGCACCAGGGCCGCCCCTTTGGCTGCAGCAGCAGCGCAGGTGCCGGTGGTATAACCGGTTCTAAGACTGCTCCGAAGGCGTGTCATCGTTTTCCGCAGCGCGTTTTTTTAAAATAACCAGCGACAGGTATTCAGGATCGTGCAGCAGCCCGTCCAGATTGCGCAAGACGTGCTCCCCTTCCAGCCCGCACTTCTGAATGTAGGCGCAGCAGTCGCCTAACCCCCTGTCCTGCAGCATCTTCAGCAGCCTTTCCCGCTGCCGGTAGGTCTTTAAGAATACCACGTTGTCAGCGCTGTCAATAATGCGCTCCAGCCGCTCCTGCGAATCGTTGGCCGATACCACCGCCACCATCTCATTACCTTCCACCAGCGGCATTCCGGCGCGGGCTGCTGCATAGGCAAAAGACGTGATGCCGGGGACCGTCTCAATCTCAATGTCAGGGGCAAAGCGTTTAAAATAGCGCATAACAACGCTGAAGGTGCTGTAGGTTCCCGGGTCTCCCAGGGTGATGAAAGCGCTAGCGTGCCCCGCGCGCAATACCTTCTCCATTGCCCGGTGATTTTCCATCCACTGCTGCTCGAGCACCGGCTTATCCTTTATCATGGGGAAGAGCAGCCGCGAGACCGGCGTTGCGGCCGGGATAAACCGCTGTGCAATGTCAAAGGCAATGCTTGCCCCGCCTTCTTTCGCGATGGGAGTAAAAATATGCCCGCAGCGCTTAAGAATATCCACTGCCTTTACCGTGAGCAGTTCAGGGTCGCCGGGCCCCACGCCGATGCCGTACAGTTTCCCCGCCATATCACCTGCCTCCCGCGAGCTGCATGAGCGCGTTTATGGTTGCAACAGCAGCCGGGGTGCCGCCTTTTCTCCCCAGCATGGTTATGCTCACCAGGCCTGACTCAAGCAGGGCCTGTTTTGACTCTGCGGCGCCCACGAACCCCACCGGCATCCCGATGATGAGCGACGGGCTCATTATTCCCTCCCGGCACAGCCTCATTGCTTCAAAAAGCGCTGTCGGCGCATTGCCGATGGCTACGACTGCGCCCTGAAGGGACGCTGCGGCAGCCTGCATGGCTGCGGCGGACCGGGTTATGCCCGAGGCCGTGCTGACGCGCTGTACCTCGTCATCTGCCACCAGGCACACGGCACTGCAGCCGTACTGCTCCTGCAGTTTCCCCCCGATGGCGGCTTTGAGCATCTGCGTGTCTGTGTACACGGGATTTCCCTGCTTCATTGCTGCAATGCCTGCTGCGATGGCCTGCGGATGAAAACGGATGGTCTTCATCACCTCAAAGTCCGCGGTAGCGTGAATGATCCGCCGCACAATAGTCCATTCATCTTCAGTGAAGGAATGAGCCCCGGCTTCCCGGTCTATAATGCGCATTGATTCTGCTTCAATGTCCTGGGGTGAAAGATGGTTCATATAGAAACCTCATGAAAAGCCATCAGCTGACAGCTGTCAGCAATCAGCATATTGCATATTTTCCTTACCGGAATAAAAAGCGACAGCACACCAGAAGAAGGGTCAGGATGGAAGTCGCCCACATGAGCCGAATGCTTTTCGCGATATCCGCCGGTGCCAGTTCTTTTTCCTTGCTGCCCAGCAAAGGTTTTTCATGCATAACGCCCTTATAGCGGCAGGCTCCGCCGAGCTGTACGCCAAGCGCTGCCGCGAAACCGGACTCAGGAAACCCTGCATTGGGGCTGGGGCTCTTGCTGCCGTCGCGCAGCATTATCCGCACAATCTTCATCATTCTCCCCGGCATGACCGCGAGCGCTGCAATCGGTATAAGCAGCAGGCAGAGCCGCGCCGGTATATAATTGGCAGCATCATCCAGGCGCGCGGAGAACCAGCCGAACTCCCGGTAGCGCTCATCCTTGTACCCCACCATTGAGTCAAGCGTGCTTATCGCCTTGAACGCCATGGCCAGCGGCGCGCCGCCCAAAAAAGCGTAGAACAGCGGTGAGACAATCCCGTCCACGGTATTCTCGCTCACGGTCTCAACCGTGGCGCGGACAATCTCAGCTTGAGAAAGCTTATTGGTGTCACGTCCGACGATGCGCGCCAGGCGCTTCCGCGCGCCCGCTGTATCATTGGTTTCAAGGCGCTGCAACACTGCCCGCGCCTCCTGGCCGAGGCAGCGGGTTGAAAGGGTGGTGTAGACAAGGAATATGGACACCAGGGTTCCGAGCCTGATATCAATCAGTATTGCCGCCAGGATGAGCGCGAACGTGCCGGCAAAGGCAATAAGCGGCACCATGATACCCACCACGATTCCCGCGATGCGGGCGCTGGCGATGCTCTTTCTGGCCGAAGGCTCAAGAGCGGTGATGAGTCGGCCGATGGCCCGTATTGGATGGGGAAGAAATTCCGGGTCGCCAATCAGCGCGTCAAGGCCCCAGGCAGCGGCAATAATCATTTCATTCATACCAATCATATCACTTCAGGAAATACAATTGTGTTTTTCATGCGAATCACCTATAATCAAGGTGATCTTTAAAACCCCCACGCTCAGGATCAAACGTGATGGATTTTATTGCCGCGTTCAAATTTGCCATCCAGTTTCTCACCAGGATTCCCCTGAAGTCTCCGGGCGGTCCGGACACGGTCGATCTTAAGAAAGCCCTCATCTGCTTTCCGCTGACCGGCTATCTCATCGGCTGCCTGCTGTTCTTTCTCTGGTATCTGCTGCAGCCGTTCTTTCCCTTCAACACGCTGGTGCTGGCCATTCTTATTGTTACGGCGGAAACCATTATCACCGGCGCGTTTCACCTCGACGGCATGGCTGACACCTTTGACGCCCTCTTCAGCTCAGGCACCACCGTGGAGCGCAAGCTTGAAATCATGAAAGACAGCCGCATCGGTGTCATGGGGGCCACAGCACTGATTATTTCCCTGCTGCTCAAAACCGCCCTGCTCGATGAGGTGCTGAACCGTCATCACCCGGCAGCGCTCCTCATCTATCCCGCTCTCGGCAGATGGGCGCAGGTGCTGTTTTTTTATGCCAGCCCCTATCTCCGCGCTGAAGGTATTGGCAGCGTGTTCGCGCGAAGCATTGATAAAACAACGTTCATCCGGGCAACGCTCGTGCTTATTCCCTGCCTGTTCTTCCCGTCCTTTTATCTGGTCTTTCTCATGCTGCTGGCAATTCTTCTGCTCTATCGCCGCTATATACACCGCGTACTGTGCGGCATCACCGGTGATGTGCTGGGCTCTGCAGCCATTATCGCGGAGCTTGCAATGCTGCTCGGCATCCTCATCTTCACCCGCTGACAGGCCCGCTACTTCTTCGGGCTCTTCGCCAGGTCCCCGGCAAAATATGCATTACAGTTATCCATGGAGCAGAACGAGCCGCACATGGTGCAGGAGCGCTCTGAATTTGGCTTTCTGCTCGCGCGCACAGCAGCAGCCGTGTCGCCGTAGAGGGCCAGGGAAAACTGCTTCTCCCAGTCCAGATCGCGGCGCGCTTTTGAAATATCCCGGTCCCGTTCCCGCCTGCCGTATTTAATCATGTCCCCGATATAGACCGCTATTTTTGCCGTACGCACGCCTTCGCGCACGTCATCTTCATTGGGCAGGGCCAGATGCTCCGCCGGCGTTATGTAGCAAATCAGGTCGGCGCCGTAGCGCGTTGAGTTGGCTGCGCCGATTGCTGCCGTAATATGGTCATAGCCGGGCGCGACATCAGTGGTGATGGGCCCCAGCACATAGTAGGGCGCTTCATTGCTCATGCGCTTCTGCAGCAGGATGTTGGCTTCAATCTCATCCAGCGGCACATGGCCCGGCCCCTCGACCATGGTCTGGCAGCCCATCTCCCGGCCGAGCTCTGCCAGCTCGCAGTTTATTATCAGCTCCTGGATCATCGCCCGGTCTGATGAATCATGGATAGCGCCGGCGCGCATGCCGTTGCCCAGGCTCAATATCGTGTCATACTTTTTCAGGATCCCCACCACCCGGTCGAACTTTTCATAGAGCGGATTTTCCCGGTTGTTCTTAATCATCCAGGCAACCATGGAGGCGCCGCCCTTTGAAACCAGGCCGCCGTAGCGGTAGCCCTGCTTGCGCAGACGCTCAATAGTCATCTGGTTAATGCCGCAGTGCACGGCCATGAAGGCGATGCCGTCCGCGCACTGCTGCTCGATAAGATCAAACAGCAGTTCCTCATCGAGCTTCGTAACATCATTATACCGTTTCCGCGCCTCACAGAACGCCTGGTACAGCGGCACATTTCCCACCGGGATATCCACGCTGGCAATGACCCGCTTCCTGATGGCATCGATATCGCCGCCCACGCTCAGGTCCATGAGCGTGTCAGCGCCTTCCTGCTGCGCTGCCACGGCCTTGCGCACTTCCAATTCCTCATCGTTGATGTCGGATGAGGTGCCGATGCTGGCATTGACCTTGGTACGCAGCCCCTTTCCCACACCGACCGGAGCTGAGCCGTTCTGATGGTTTTTAATGATCACGATTTTCCCCTGACTGATCAGCTCCCGCATCATCTCAGGTGCCATATTTTCTTTGCCGGCCACCTTCTTCATGATGTCGGTTATTGTGCCTTTGCGCGCAAATTCAAGCTGCGTTACCATGCTGCAATATCTCCTTTTCTGTTGAACTTGACCCCTGTTCACCCATTCACCTTAAATCAGTGACTCGTGACCAGTGACGAGTGGCGAGTGAAACGTGGAAGGTGAAAAGTGAAATTCCGATTCACCCATTCACCCATTCACCGTCTTTTCCTCATCACTCGTTACTCAGCCCGTCCTCCGTAGCAGTGTACTGCGGAGGGTGGACACTCAGCACTTTTCTTCTGCCTGCCCCGAGCGCAGTCGAGGGGTGACTCTGTGCCTACCTGCCCACCGTAGCCTTGCGCGAAGGTGGGTTGCCTTATGCCTTGAACTCATCACTCTTTACTTCGCCCCTTGGACCCTCGAACCATAGAACCCTTTTTTATTTCCGCTGTCCGTCCGAAACTTGCGCCTCTTCAAACGTGAGCATTTCTGTCAGCACTTTTACTCCTGCTTCAACTATGAACATCCCCAGCGCAGCACCCGTGCCCTCGCCAAGCCGCAGGTCGAGATCAAGCAGCGGTTTCAGGTGCATTCTGTCAAGCATTACCCGGTGCCCCTTTTCAACTGAAAGATGCGCGGCAAACAAATACTGGCCAATGGCAGGATTAAGCTCGCATGCTATCAGGGCCCCTGCCGTTGAAATGAACCCGTCAATAACCGCGGGTATGCGGTGCGCTGCCGCGCTGATTACCAGGCCTGCAATTCCCGCTATCTCAAGCCCCCCCACCTTGGAAAGCACGTCAAGCGGGTCGCGGGGGTCCGGCTGGTTCAATGCCAGGGCCCGCTTTATTGCAGATATTTTGGCCGCGAGACCCGCATCGCTTATGCCGGTGCCCCTGCTCGTCACGCTTTCCACGGGAAGCCCGGAGAATGCGGCGATAATAGCGCTGCTCGGGGTGGTGTTGCCGATGCCCATATCGCCGGTGCCGATAATATCAACGCCTTCTGCAACTGCCTGCTGCACCAGGTCGATGCCGACCTCGATGGCCTGCACTGCCTCATCCCTGGTCAGTGCCGGTTCCCTGGTCATGTTGCGGGAGCCGCGCGCGACTTTTCGCCGGATAAGACCCTCAAGCGGCGGGAACTCAAAATCAACGCCGATGTCAACAATCTGCACCTCGGCACCGGCATGCCGCCCCAGAACATTGATGCCCGCTCCTCCGCGAAGAAAATTGAATACCATCTGCGGGGTCACTTCTTTGGGAAATGCGCTTACGCCTTCCGCGACAACACCATGGTCCGCGGCAAGGGTGAATATTCTTTTCCGGGAAATGCGAGGCTTGAGCTGCCGGGTGATGCCGGCAATTTGTCTGCCGATGTCAAGCAGTCTCCCCAGGCTGCCGCGCGGTATGGCAAGCTGGTCGAGGCGCTCCTGCGCTTTCTGTAAAGACGCCGCATCAAGCGGCTCTATCATGGCTAATGCTGTCTGTATATCCATCGCTATCAGTGAACAGTGAAAAGTGAACAGTGAATAGTGAACAGGTCAAAAGGTTAAAAGGACAAAAGGTTAAAAGGCTAATAGGCTGTTAGTCCCATGCCTCTTTACCTCTTTACCTCTTTACCTCTTTACCTCTTTACCT
>Ga0209253_10003146_pt1 | contig 14526 bp, 7 predicted proteins | sample FrelakmetBRP12BR_FD_187145 | JGI IMG/M metagenome (GOLD analysis project Ga0209253, IMG submission 187145) | Freshwater lake sediment microbial communities from the University of Notre Dame, USA, for methane emissions studies - BRP12 BR (SPAdes)... | ecosystem: Environmental > Aquatic >...
CCGACCGCATGGGCCTCGGCGGCGCCCGGGGCCGGATGCGCCGCCCGAGCCGGCGCCGCATCCGGCAGCCCCTCCGGCGACGAGGCCTCCAGGATCTCGATGGGCTCCGCCGGGCTCTGCGGCGGTGCCGGCTCCGGCCGGACCAGCGCCGCCAGCCGCTGCGGCATGGGAGTGCCGTAGAGCCTCTGCACGAGCTCGCGGACGCGCCACTCCGGGGCCACGTGCGGACGCAGGTGCAGGGAGAGCATGAAGCTGATCTCGTCGAGGAGCCCGAGGTCCGGGGGATAGGCCGACACCACCGAGAGCTCCCGCCCCTGGAGCGCGAAGGGGACGATGCCGTGCCGCTCCGCCACCTTGGCCGGGAAGACCCGGCGTGCGCGGGCGTCGGTCTCGCTCCAGGCCGAGGGTGGCGCCGGCGGCAGGCCGGAGGCGCGCGCCAGGTAGCCCTCGAGCGTGTCGCCGTCCACGGCGCCGCCCTCGAGCAGCGCGGTGTCGAGGGCGCCGCCGGCTTCCTGCTGGCGGTCGACGGCCCGCTGCGCGGCCTCCTCGGAGATCGCGCCGTCCTTCACCAGGAGTTCAGCGAGCCGGTCGACCACGTCGCGTTCCCAGGCCCGGGCCACCCGGGCAGTCAAGGCGCCTGGACCACCCAGGTCCCGGCGCCGAAGTCATGGAGCGCCCGGCCGCTGCGGGTGAACAGCCCGAGCAGGACGCCGAGCCCCAGGAGGAGGAAGGACGGGAGCGAGAGGGCGGCGCGCAGCGCGCTGCGCCCCGGCGACGGGCGCCGGCCGTCGGGGCCCGCCACCCTCAGGCCCAGGAGTCGGCTCCCGGGCGTGGCGCCCATGAGCGCCAGGCCCAGCCACTGGTAGGCGAAGGCGGCGACCAGCGCCACCGCGACCGCGGGAAGGAGCACGCCGCGGCTGCGGGTCAGCGCGTCGACGACCCCGGCGATCCCTCCCTCCAGCGGAAGGTCGGAGCGGCCGAGGATCGGCCCGAGGAGCAGCGAGACGAAGAGGCCGAGCAGGCCGAGGTCCACCGCCCACGAGGCGGCGCGTCGCCAGGAAGGAGCGCGGCGCAGGTGCACCTCGATGGCGTCCACGTGCGCCTCCAGATCGAGCTCCGGCTCCTCGGCGGGGAGCGGCGCAGCCGGCGCAGGCCGCTCGCGCGCCGCCACCGGCGCTGGCGTCGGGCGGGGCGGCGGAACCCGCACCGGGGGCGCAGGCGCGGCGGGGGCCGGGGGGACGCGAGCCGCGGCGGCCGGGGCCGCCCGGGGCCGCGGGGTCGGCGCCTCGACCCGGCCGATGGGCAGCCGATCCGGGATCGCCTTCACCACGGGTGACGCGGGGGGCGGCGAGGGCGGCCCGGGGCCGGCGATGGGCGGGCTGCCGACCCCGGTCGAGGCGCTTCCGTTCGACGGCGGAAGGACCCCGGGGAGCGGGCGGACCGTCCGCGGCGCCGGCTGCAGCGGCGCCAGCGCCGCGAGCCGCAGGTTCGTAGGGCCGGCACGTGCGCGACGCGGGATCGGCGCGGCCGGCGGCTCCATCTCCCAGCCGACCTCGCCGGAGGGAGCCGCGCCGGATCGACGGCGCGCGCCGCGCCGGTCGAGGTCGATGGGCGCGTCCAGCGCGATGGCCGGCGGGTCTTCCGGGAGCGCGACGGGCGCACCACAGCCCGCGCAGCGCACCGAGGCCGCGTCGTTCTCCGTCCTACAGCGGGGACAGCGCACCTGCAGAGTCCTACCGGCGCACACCGGGCGGGTCAAGGAACGGCCCGCACCGAGGGCGCGATATCGCGAGCTATCCCAGATCGCCGGCCAGGTGCTGGATCAGCGCCGCCGCGACGACGGCGGCGGTCTCGGTCCGCATCACCCGCGGTCCCAGCGAGGCCCGCGTGCAGCCCGCGTCCAGGCACTCCCGGACCTCACCGTCGGTGAGCCCTCCCTCGGGCCCGAGCGCCGCCAGGAAGCCCAGGGCGCCCGCCGGCAGCGACGCCCTCAGCGGCGCGCCGGCCCCGGGGTGGAAGAGCAGTCGCGCGAAGCCGGGCGGGGCCGCGAGCGCGTCGCGCAGGCGGCCGGGGACGGCCACCCCGGGGACGTCGGAGCGGCCGCACTGGCGCGCCGCCTCGGCAGCGATGCGGCGCCAGCGCGCCGCCCGCTCCTCGGCCCGGGGGCGGTCGAGCCGCACCACCGAGCGTTCGGCTTGCCACGGCACCAGGCGCGAGACGCCGACCTCGGTGGCCTTCTGCACCACCCAGTCGGACCTCTCTCCACGGGCGAGAGCGAAGGCGAGCCACACGATGGCCGCCGGCGGCGGCGCCTCGCGCCGCTCGCCGAGCGCGAGCTCGCTCCCGGTGAAGCTGGCGTCCCAGGCGTGCCCGTCGCCGTCGAAGACCTCCAGGATGGCGCCGGGCTCGAGGCGGAGGACGCTGGCCAGGTAATGGCGCTCGTCGGGCCCGAGCCGCCCCACGCCGCCCTCGATCCGGTCCGGGGCGAGGAAGAGGCGGCGGCGCGTCACGCTGCCCTCCGGAAGCGGAGCAGCGACCACTCCCCCTGCCGTGCACCGGGCAGCTCGGCGAGCCCCGCGCCCGCGAAGGCGGCGCGGACCTCGCTCTCCTGGGGCACCAGCACGCCCGCCAGGACCAGCTCGCCGCCGGGCGCCAGCCGCGCCACCAGGTCCGGGGCGAGCGCCACCAGGACGCCGGCGAGGATGTTCGCCACCACCAGGTCGAAGCGGCCCGGGATGGCAGGCAGGTCCGCGCCGGTGAGCTCGAGCGCGGCGCCGTTGCGGGTCGCGTTCTCCCGGGCGACCAGGACGGCCACCGGGTCGTCGTCGCTCGCCGCCACACGGCCGGCGCCCAGCTTGCGCGCCGCGATGGCGAGGATCCCGGAACCGGTGCCCACGTCCAGCACGGCGGCCCCGGGCCGGGTGGCGAGGAAGGCGTCGAGGGCGGCCAGGCACAGCGCCGTGGTCGGATGCGTGCCGGTACCGAAGGCCATGCCGGGGTCGAGCACGACCTCGACGGCGCCAGGGGGGCGCGCGGCCTCGATCCACGTCGGCCGCAGGAAGACCCGGCCCACCGAGAGGGGGGCGAGCCCCTTCTTCCACTCCTCCCCCCAGTCCCGCGGCTCGATGGCTGCGACCTCCGCCGCGACCCCGCCGGCGCCCAGCGCCCGGGCCGCCTCGTCGGCCTCGGCGCGCCGGGCGAAGAAGGCCACGAGCAGGGCGTGGCCGGGCGCGGGCTTCCGGGCCCCGGGCATGGGCAGGACGGCGTCGTCGCGCTCCTCGACCCCGGTCGCGCCCATCTCGAAGAGGAGCGCGATCGCCTCGTCGGCGCCGGGCGCGGTGACCTCGGCGGTCACGGACCAGGTCGTGTTCACTGTGGTCGAAGGTAGCACCCCGGCGACTCTTTGGGCGCGCTCGCGTTCCGCGCTAGCATCGCAGGAGATGGCCTTCCAGGTGGTGCACATCGAGGCCGACCCCGGCCTCGCGGACGAGGTGCGGCGCGCCTTCCTCCCAGCGGGCTTCGCGGTCATGAACGTCGTGCACGGCGAGACCGCTGTGGAGCGCTGCCGTGCCGCCCGGCCCGACCTGATCCTGCTCGCCGCCGAGCTGCCGGACATGAGCGGCTTCTCCGTGTGCAACCGGCTGAAGCGCGCGCTCGGCTCGGTACCGCTCCTCCTCTACACGCAGGAGGCGAACGTGGCCGCCATCGAGGCCCACCGCGCCACCCGCACTCCGGCCGACGACTACCTGCGCCGCCCCTTCGACATCGCCGACCTCCTCGGGCGCGCCGCCCGGCTCCTGCAGGCCGAGGGACCCGTCCCGGCGGCCGCGGGCGCCGACGGCCCTCCCCGCCCCCCGCCGCGTCAGGCCCCGCCGCCGCTGGAGGCGGCACCGCCAGCGGGCGGCCCGCCGCCGGTGCCGGGCGCGCGCCCCCGGCCTCCGGGACCGCCGTCCGGCTCCACGCCCGTACCGGGCGCGTTCCCGCCGGTGGCGCTGCCCGGACCGGCACACGGGCTCGCGCCGCCGGCCGGCTGGACCGGCGCCCCCGAGATTCCCGACCCCTTCGCCGACGCACCCCGCGACCCGGCGCCGCCCCGGGGCAGCCCGGAGGAGAAGCTGGAGTTCTTCCGGGAGCGGCTGCGGGTGCGTGATGCCTTCCTGGGCCGCGTCCGAGAGGCCTTCGGCGCGGCCCGCGAGGAGGCGGAGCGGCTCGGCGCGGCGCTCGACTCGGAGCGCTCGCGCGCGGCCGCCGAGGCGGACTCGCTCCGGGGTCGGCTCGCCGCCGACGCGGAGGCGGCGCGGTCCCGGCTCGACGCCGAGGCCACGGCCCGCGCCGAGGTCGAGGCGCGGGCCCTCGCGCTCGGGGCGGAGCTCGCCGGCGCCGTCGCCCGTGCCGAGGCCACCCAGGCCCGGCTCGCCGAGGCGGAGGCGACCCGGCAGTCCCTCTCGGAGGTGCTCTCCTCGACGATCCAGGAGCGCGAGGTGGCGGACCGGGACTGGTCGATGCGCCTGTCCGAGGCCGAGCAGGACCGGGCCCGTGCCGCCGCCGCCCACGAGGAGGAGCGGACCCGGGTCGAGGCCGAGCGCGCCGACGAGCGGGCCCGCGCCCTGGCGACCCTGGAGGAGGAGCGCCGCGCCGCGGCCGAGGCGCTCGGCGCCCGGAATGCCGAGTGGGAGGCGCTGTACGCGGAGGGGGAAGGCGCCCGGGCCGCGCTGGAGTCGGCTCGCGCCGACCTCGACGAGCGCCGTGCCGCTCTGGAGCGGCGCCTGGAGGCCTCGTCGCAGGAGCGGGACGCGCTCGCGGCCGAGGCGTCGCGCCTGGGCCAGCGGATCGCCCAGGAGGAGGGCGCCCACGCGGAGTCCCGCGAGGCCGCCGCCCGCGAGGCGACCGCGCTGCGCGCGGAGCTGGAGGCGGCGCGGCGTCACGCCGAGTCGCAGGCCGGCGAGCTCGCGGAGGCCCGCGCCCACGGCGAGGCCCAGGCAGCGGAGCTGCAGCGGCGCGCCGAGCAGCGGACGGCGCTGGAGGAGGGGCTCCGGCAGGCGCGCGCCGAGGCCGGGGCCTACGGGGAGAAGGCCGTGGCGGCGGAGCAGGCCTGGCTGGCGCAGGGCGCGGAGCTCGAGGCCCTGAGGCGGCGCGCCGCCGAGCTGGCGGGTGCGCTCGACGGGGAGCGCAACTCGGTGGAGGGCGCTCGCGGGCGGGTGGCCGCGCTGGAGGGCGACCTGGCGGAGACGACCCGCGACCTGGCCCGGGCCGCCTCGGAGCGGGACCAGCTCTTGGAGGTGGCGCAGACGGAGCGACGTGCCCGGGAGGAGGCGCTGGCGCGCATCGCCAGGCTGGAGGTCGAGACGGCACAGATCCCCGAGCTCTCGGCGCAGGCCGCCGAGGCCGCGCGGCTGCGGCGCGAGCTCGCCCAGGCCCGGGAGATCCTGCAGCAGCGCACCCAGCAGGCGGAGGCGGCCTCGCGGCAGGTGCACGACACCTCCTCCGAGCGGGAGCGGATGCGGGAGCGGCTGGAGCTCGAGAGCTCGCGGCTCGCCGCCGACCTGTCGCGCCGCGACGCCGAGTTCCAGGCGGCCCGGCGCCGCCTCGCCGAGCTGGAGCAGGAGCTGGCGGCCCGCGCCTCCCGGAGCGACGAGGCGACGGCGAAGGCCGAGGCCGAGAGGCTGGCGCGGGGGCGCGACCTCGCCGAGGCCGAGCGGCGCCACACCGTCGAGGTGGGACGGCTCAAGGCCGGGCTGGTGGACCTGGAGCGACGCCTGGAGGGCTCGGCGCGCTCCGAGACCCAATGGCGGCGCCGCGCCGCCGAGCTGGAGCGGCGTCTGGCCGCGCCGCCACCCGCACCCCCCTCTCCGGCGGCGGCGGCGGAGGCGGCCCGGCTCGCCCAGCAGGTGCAGAAGCTCGAGGAGGAGGCCTCCGACCTCCGCGAGGAGAACGATTTCCTGAACGCCGAGGTGGCGCGCTACACGCAGAAGAACAAGGATCTCCAGTCCCGCACCGAGCGGCCCTGAGGGATCCTCCGCCTTGCCTGCCCGCCCCTACGGCGTCTACGTCCACTTCCCCTGGTGCACCTTCCGGTGCCCCTACTGCGACTTCGCCGTCACCACGGCGTCCCCGATCCCGGGCGATCGCTATGCCCGGGCGGTGGTCGACGAGCTGCGGCGGCGGGCCCCGGGCTTCGCGCCGCTGGCCTGCTCGACCCTCTACATCGGCGGCGGCACCCCCTCGCTCTGGGAGCCGGAGCCGCTGGCCCGGATCGTGGCCGAGGTCCGCGCCCTCGGGCTGCCGGATCGCGCCGAGGTGACGCTGGAGGCGAACCCGGAGTCGGTCACCGCCGCTCGCGCCGACGCCTGGCGCCGGGCGGGCGTGAACCGACTCTCCATCGGAGTGCAGTCCTTCGACGCTGCGGTGCTGCGGAAGCTCGGGCGCCGCCACGGCCCGGACGAGGCGGAGCGCGCCGTTCGGGTGGCGGCGCGAGCGCTGCCCAACGTCTCCATCGACCTCATCTACGGCGGGAGGCAGTCGTCGCCGGAGACGGCTCGGGCCGATGCGGCCCGGGCGGCCTCCCTCCCGGTGACCCACGTCTCCGCCTATGCCCTCACGCTGGAGGGCGAGGTGCTCGCCGAGGAGGTACCCTTCGCCCGGCTGGCGCGGGAGGGAAAGCTGGTGTTCCCCGACGACGAGGCGGTGCTCGCCCAGGCCGAGGCGCTCCGGGTCGAGCTGGCGCGCGCCGGGCTGCGACGCTACGAGGTCTCCAACTTCGCGCTCCCCGGCTTCGAGTCGCGCCACAACCTCCTCTACTGGCGGTCGGAGAGCTACCTGGGCGTGGGCGCCGGTGCGGTCGGGTGCCTCCACGCCGCAGGCCGGGCCACGGCTCCGGCTGCAGGCCCCCTGGGCGCCGGCGATCCGGGCGGCACCGCGCCGGAGGGCGGCGCGCTCCGCTGGTCGAATCACCGCGGGGTCGCCGGGTGGCTCGCCGACGTCGATGCCGGGCGACCTCCCACTGCCGAGGAGGACCTCGTCGATGCGGCGCAGTCGCGCAACGAGCGGCTCATGCTGGCGCTTCGCACGACGGAGGGGCTCGCGGCCGCGCTCCTCTCGCCCGCTCAGGCGGCCGAGGCCGGGCGGCTGGTGCAGGCCGGGCTCGCCAGCCTGGGCCGCGGGCGGCTGGCGCTCACGCCGCGCGGCCTCGACGTCCACAGCGCCGTCGCCGAGAGGCTCTTCGAGTGACCGGAGGTCCCACCATGCGAAAGCTGGCTGCACTCGCGCTCCTCGGGCTGGGCATCGGCGCCGGCGCCGTCCTGGCGCTGCGGCTGGTGCGCCCGGCACCGCCGGCGCTCTCGGTGCCCGCGGTCGTGGAGAAGGTGCGGGAGACGGCGCGGCTCGAGACCCTCGAGCTCTCCCTCTACCGGAAGATCTCCTTCGCGCCGGAGCCGGTGCCGCAGGGATCGGTCTGGGGCGACCTCCTGGCGTGGGCCCGGCAGGCCGTGCGCCCGCCGCGCGGACGGGCCATCGTCTTCGCGCGAGCGCGCCTCGGGCTCGACCTCGGGCGACTCGACCCCACCACGCTGCGGGTCGAGGGGCGCGAGGTGTGGGTCGCGCTGCCGCCGCTGGAGGCGACCGTGGAGCTCCTCCCGGGGGAGACCGAGGTCGTCGAGTCGAACCTCGACTCGGCGGAGACGGCGCAGCTCCTGGAGCTGGCGCGGGTCGCCTTCGCGCGCGAGGTCGAGGCCGACGCCCGGCTCCGCGAGCGGGCCCTGAGCCAGGCGGAGCGGGCCATCCGCGAGCTACTGCTCGGCCTGGGCTTCGCCGAGGTGCACTTCGTGGAGCGACTGCCCGGGCGCGCCGCCAGCGGATCGCCTGCCGCCGGGCCCCCTGCTCAGCCTCCGGGCGGCCGATCGGCGGCTGCCGCGCCGGACGGCCTCTCGGCGGCGGAGGGGCTCTCCGGCAGCGCTCCCAGGTCCATCGGCGCCGCCTGGGCCTCGTCCACGTCGGCCGCGAAGCGGGCGAAGGCCGGGTAGGCGTCCGGCGCGATGCGGCCGCGGCTCACCTCGAGCCGGTCCTCGCGGACGAGCGCCCCACCCTCCAGCCGCTCGGCGCGACGGAAGCGGCCCTGCGCCCCCGAGACCTCCCGGAACGGTGCCGGGACCGGCACCGCCCCCTCGCCCGGGATGACGACGATGCGCATCGTCGCCCGCTCGACGGAGGGCAGGAGCAGCGGCGTGTCGCGGGCGGCGAGCTGCGCGAAGCGCGCCGAGAGGCGCGCCGGGTAGGGGATGTGATCGATGACCCGGCGCCCGCCCACGTTGGCCGCGAGCCCCGGTACCCTGGCGCGATAGCGGATGGTGAGCGGCTCGTCCATCCGGCGCTCGCCCGCGAAGGAGACGTCCTCGAGCTCCATCGCCCGGAAGCTGCGGGACAGCCCCTGCTCCACGACCTGGCGACGCTGCCGGGGGTCCACGTTCTCGAGCGCCAGCTTGGTCGCTGCGGCATCGTGCCCGGTGAAGAGCTCGGTTCCCTCGACCACCGCGTCGCCAAGGGCGTTGACCGTGATCCTGAGCTCGACGTCGTAGCCATCCCGCCCGGGGTCGGCTGGCGTGCGCTCCACCCGGAGCCGCTCCCCGGGCCGGGGCAGCACCAGCGCCTCGGCGTCGCGAGCCGACGGCGAGAGCGCGCCGAAGGGGTTCCAGCGGAGCGACGGGTCGAGCCAGAGCGTCTGGCTCCCCACCTCGGCGCGGATCACCGCCTGGGTGTAGAGCTCGAGGCGCGGAAACCGGTAGGGCGCCGGGTCGGCGTGGAACGGCCGAACCAGCGCCACGCGCGCCGGGACGCCGAGGGCGTCGAGGACCGCCACGAGCAGGAGGGTGCGGTTGCCGCGCCCCCGGGAGAGGACGTGGCCGGCCTGGTCGGCGAGCGATCCGCTGCCGTCCACGCGCTCCATCACCCGCTCGTAGGCCGCCCGCACCAGCGCCTGGCCCTCGAGACGCGGGCCGCCGGGCCCCCGCGGCCAGGCGATCGAGGCGGCGAACGCCTCCACCTCGCGGCTCGGGCGAACGCGACCGACGAAGGCGTCCGCGGCGGCCAGCGCCGCCGGCTCCAGGCCGACGCCGGAGCCGACCTGTACCCAGGGGAGGAACTCCGCGATCGAGGGGTCGCCGGGCTCCGGGACGAGCGCCGGGACGTTGCGGGCCTCGTGGCGCATGACGTCCCGCCCACGCTCCTCGACGATGGGTGGCGCCGGGAGGTTGTGCGCGTCGAGCGCCAGCGTGCCGCGCGGCGCCGCCGCCACGTAGGTGGAACGGAAGAAGGGGGTGTCCTCGGAGCGGAAGAAGAAGGCGTCGGCGGTCCAGCCCGGCAGCGCCGGTCCGCGCGACGGACGCCCCCGAACCCACTCCACCTCCAGGTAGTCGCCCGGCTCGAGGCCGGCGGCCGAGAGCGTGCGCTTGTCGCCGCCGTGGTCCTCGGCCTCGCGCACCCGTCCGTCCTTCTTCCAGGTCTTGAGCTGCAGGAGCGCGGCCCCGGGCGGGACCTCCACCTCGCCGTGGCGCTCCACGCCCCTGGTGTCGAGGACGTGGAACACCTGGTGCACGCGCTCCGTCTGCGAGCCGTCGGGGTACCCCTCCACGGCGGCGGCGTCGAGCACCAGCGCGGAAGAGGTGGACGGACGGACGCCGGCGGCCTCGTAGTCGCGGATGGCCTTGGGCCCGTCCTCGGCGAGGTCGGCGAGCACCTCGGTGCCGTCCTCCAGCGCCAGCGCGCGGCGCAGGCCCAGGTCGCCGCCGTCGAGCGCCAGGGCGCGCTCGCGCGCCGCCCGCGCGGCGGTCCGCTGGCCGGCGAGCTCCAGCGCCTCGGCGAGCCGCCGGGGGATGCGCGGGTCGCGGGGCCAGAGCCGCTCCAGCGCCTCCAGTTCCTCGGCGGCCGCGCCCGGGCTTCCCTGGGCGACGCGCACCCGGGCGAGCGCCAGGCGCGCGTCCACGCGGGCCGGGGCAGCGCGGGTCACCTCCGTCCAGAGCGCCGCGGCACCGGCGAGGTCCCCGCGGAGCCGTCGGTGCTCGGCGAGCCGCTCCTTGCCGCCCGGGCAGCCCGCCAGCGCCGCGGCGGCCTCGTCCTCGAGCGCCGCCGCGTCGCGCCGGCTGGCGAGGTCGTAGGCCATCGCCGCTCCGGCGCAGCTCCCCGCCGAGCGCCAGGCGTCGATGGCCAGCACCTCGGACGCCTCCGGGAAGGCCCGCGCCACCAGGAGCCGCGCCCGGGCGAGCTTCGCCCGGGGCCGATCCTTCACGTCTTCCGGCAGCGCGGCCAGCAGCGCTGCGGCGTCGTCCACCCGATCGCTGCCGAGCGCGGCGTCGACGATCCGCAGCCGCGTGGCGGCGTCGCCGGGGTCGCGCCCGAGGGCCTCGCGCCAATCGGCCTCGGCGCGGGCGGAGGAGGTCCGGTCGTCGAGGGAGGGGTCTCCGGCCAGGGCGTCGCCGCGGGCCGCGCGCAGCGGGGCCGAGCCCGGCAAGAGCGCCGCGGCCTCCTCGAGGAGCAGCACGGCGCCGTCGCGGTCGGTCTCCATCCGGTCGCGCGCCGCCACCAGGCGCGCCAGGGCCGGGCCCGCCTCCCCGGAGAGCGCCTCGGCGAGCGCCCGCGCCGGGAGCAGGGGCGTCGGAAGCGCGCCGCCGCGGACCGCCGGGCCGCTGCCAGACGCCGGGGACCAGGCGGCGTCCGCCGGCCCGCCGTCCTCGCGGGCGAGCGCCACCGCCACCGACACCCGCGCCGGCCCGCGGGTGAGCTTCAGCAGCACGCGGTGGGAGCCGGCGCCGAGCGAGAGGGGCACCACCTGTACCGCCGCCGGCCAGCCGGCGAACGCGCGCCGCTCCACCATCGGCATGCCGTCGACCCAGGCCCTCGCGGAGGCGGTGGTCCCCAGCGCCAGGAGGTAGCGCCCGCCCTTCTCGACGCGGACGTCGGCCGCGAGATACCAGACCTCGCCACCGGGCGGCTCGCCGTCGAGCGCGGTGGCCCCGTCGGGCGCCGGCAGCGTTCGCGACTCGAGCGACGGTTGCCCGGCTCTCTCCCAGCGCGGCAGCCACGGGCCATCCTCCGGCGCAAAGGGGCGCGCCAGGTCCAGCGCGTGGTACGCGCCGAAGGGCCCGGCGAGCGACCAGGTGGTGGCCACGCCGTTCCGGGCCCGGATCCGGGCCGCCGCCTCGGAGTGTCCGACCGCCTCCTCGGCGCTGGCGCGCGCCACCCGGACGCGATAGGCGGCGAGGCCGCGCAGCGCGCCTTTCTCCTCGAGGGGCCCGAGCCCCGCACCGATCCGCGCGGCGAGCCGCGGCGAGCCGGCACCCAGCTCGGCGAGGCGCCGCAGCGCCACCAGCGTGAGCGCGTGGCCGGGCGAGCCGGTGGCGATGGCCGAGAGCGCAGCCACCTCCGACTCCTCGTCGAGCGCCCGCTCCGCAAGCATCGCCCGGCCGAGCAGAGCCCATGGCTCTGCCGGGGCCGTCTCCAGCGCGGCACCGAATCGCTGCGCCGCGGTGGCCGGGTCCCCCTTCTCCAGCCAGGCCTGGAAGCCGGCCCGGGCGAGCTCTCCGGCGGGGACGCTTGCCCGCGCCGCCGCCGCGCCGGCGCCGTCCGCTCCCGCCGCGATCGGCGCGGCGCAGAGGAGCCCCGCCAGGACCGCGGAGAGGAGCGCGGCGGCGAGGCGAGCGGAGGGGCTCACGGCGCCCGCCCGGAGGCCGCCGCCGGCGGCGTGGCCTGGACGGCCGAGGTGGGCGGGTCGGTTCCCGTCACCGGGACCAGCCGGACCGTCCGCGAGAGGGCCCGGTCCACGCGGGACATCAGGTCGCGGAAGGCCGGGTACTCGGAGGCCCGGATCCGGCTCGCCGACAGCCGGACGAGACCCTCGGCGACGAGCTCCCCGCCGTCCATGCGCATCGTCACCTGGTAGGCCCCGAAGGGCGTCTCGAGCTTCTCGGGCGGGGGCAGCCCGGAGGGGACCAGCCCGGGCGGCAGCGCGTGACGGAGCGTGAAGCGGTTCTCGAAGGGCTGCCCGGTGACCAGGTCCTGCTTGCGGGACGAGAGCGGCGCGAAGCCCTCCATCCAGGACGAGGCCTGGCCGAAGGGCGCGAGCCCGAGGAAGCCGTTCTCCGGCCGGGCGAGGCGGGGCACCTGGAGCCTGAAGCCGATGCTCACGTCCTCCTCGATGCGCGAGGGGTCGCCCACCTCGACCGACTCGACGCGCAGGCCGGGGAAGGTGCGGGCCAGCGAGCGTTCCAGCGCGGTGCGGCGCTCGTTCTCGCTCTGGTAGGCACGCCGGTAGTCGGGCGCCTGGATGCCGGCGACGCGGGTCGAGCCGAAGACGGTGGCACTGCCGTCGGCGGCCAGGCGGACGCGGAACTCGGAGGTGATCCGGTTGTCCTCCGGCCGGGCGTCGGGGATGACGCCCAGCCGGGACGGACCGTCCGGGTTCACCACCAGCACCGTCGCCCCTCGGTCCTCGGCCGGCAGCTCCCGCGATCCCGACCCGGTGGCGGTGCCGTCGAGCCAGAGGTCGAGCCCGGGAACGTAGAGGATGGCGTGGTTGAAGACCGAGAGCGACGCCGGGGCCTCCGGCACGTTGCCGAGCCGCCTCATCCTGAGCAGCACCAGGCGCGAGTCGATCCCCAGGGCGGCCAGGAGCCCGTGCATCAGGCTCGCCTTGTCCTTGCAGTCGCCGAAGCGGCGGGAGAGGACCTGGTCCACCTGGTAGGGCTTGTAGCCGTGGATGCCGAACTCCAGGCCCACGTAGCGGGTGTTGGTCACCACGAAGTCGTAGACCGCCCGGACGAGTGCCTCGCGGAGCTCCCGCTCGCCGAGCCGGCCGTTCCCGCGCGCCTTCACCTCCGCGGCGATGCGCTCGGCGGCGGCCCGCACCTCCGCGCCCGGCTTCACCTGCTCCCGCACCAGCCCGGCGTAGAAGCGAGCCACGTCGTCCCAGCTCGCGTACGTGGACACGTGCACGTACGGCGACGCCTCGCCCGGGCCGGGCATCCCCGGCTCCGGCTCCAGCCGTGCCAGGTCCCGCACGCTCCAGCGGTGCTCCCGCACGCCGCCCGGCAGCGCCCGCTCGCTACGAATCAGCCCCGGCACCTCGACGGCGTTCGCGTGGATTCGGCGCCCCTCCGGCGCGAGCAGCAGGTAGTCGAAGGAGAGCTTGCGGACCGGGTCGGCGAGGTAGGTGACGTCGCCGAAGTAGTCGGACAGCAGGTTCTCGGAGGCGACGTCGTCGGTGCGCCAGGCCACCTCGAGGACGTCGCCGGGCGCGAGCGCCGGGAAGACGATGTGGCGCGCGCGGGTGTCGTAGTAGAGCCGGTACCACGGCTCGCTGGTGCTGCGATCGGCCTCGCCGTGGGTCTCCACCGCCGTGCCGTCCGGCTTCCACACCCGCGCCCGCTCGACCCGCAGCTCCTGCCGCCCCGGCGTGTAGCCGACGGCCTGGCTGCGCATGGCGTCGGCGCCGCGCGGGGTGAAGACCTTCACCACCTGCTGCACGTAGGTGGCCGACAGGCCCGACGGGTAGACGCGGGTGACCTTCACCTCGCCGAGGACCAGCGCGTCCTCGTCTCCCCGCGCCCCGGTGGCGCTCCTCGCGAGCGCGGCGGCGTCGAGCAGGTAGGGGGTCTCGAAGCGCTCCCGATCCGGCTGGAGCTGGCGGACGAGCTCCTTCAGCTGCGGGCTCTGGGGCTTCAGCTCCAGCGCGCGCTGCAGGTCGGCCAGCGCCTCCCCCTGCCGCCCGTCGCGCAGCCGGGCCCGGCCGCGGCGCTCGTGGACCTCGGCCTCCTCCGGCGCGATCCGCGCCGCCGCCGCGTACTCGATCTCCGCCTCCTCCATCCGGCCGTTCGCGGCCAGCAGGTCGGCGCGCCGCAGGCGCAGCCAGACGTCGGCCGGCGCGAGCCGCTGCGCCTCGGCGAGCTGCTCGAGCGCGCCCTCCACCGCACCGCGGTCCAGGAGCAGCTGCGCCAGCGCGGCGCGGGCGAGCCCGTCGTCGTGGCGCAGCGCCAGCAGCTTGCGGAGCAGCCGCCCCGCCTCCTCGCCCCGGTCGAGGCGCCGGGCGGCGCGCGCGGCCGCGTCCACCGCCACCGGGACGTCGGGCTGCTCCGAGCCGAGCCGCAACAGCTCCAGCTGCCCGCGCGCCGGCACTCCCGCCTGCTCCCAGGCCTGGGCCAGCGCCAGGCGCGCGGCGACCTGTCCCGGCGCGGCGGCGACGAGCGGTTCGAGAAGGCGCACCGCCTCCTGTGGGCGGCCGCGGCGCATCTCGTGCTCGGCCATGGCCACGGTCGCGTCCGGGTGGCCCGGTGCGGCCCGGAGCGCCGCCTCGAGGTACTCGCGGCGCCGGTTCACGTCCTCGTCCTCCAGCCGCGCGGCGAGGAGCTGCGCCTGGGCGTCGCCGGGCAACAGCTCGGCGGCGCGCCTGGCCTCGCGGGCGGCGCGGTGCTCGCCGGCGTCGTCGGCCCGCTTCTCGGCGAGCACCGCCGCCAGGTCCCTCCGGGCCCGGCCCTCGGCCTCCCC
>Ga0209253_10003147_pt1 | contig 14523 bp, 11 predicted proteins | sample FrelakmetBRP12BR_FD_187145 | JGI IMG/M metagenome (GOLD analysis project Ga0209253, IMG submission 187145) | Freshwater lake sediment microbial communities from the University of Notre Dame, USA, for methane emissions studies - BRP12 BR (SPAdes)... | ecosystem: Environmental > Aquatic >...
GAAGCGGAGCGCCTTGGGCTGGAACCCCCTTATCAGGACTGGGTTTACATCAGGCAGAAGCGCTGAACACGCCCCTGCCTGCTAGGGCCCTCCTCCCGCATAGGGATCAGAGCGCCTCTCGGACTGGGTCTTCATTCCCTGCCCGCTGAAGAACTTCTTCACACCCTCCCCCACGCCCTTCAATGTCCCCGTAATGCCTTTATCGTCCGTCCCCTTCTGCTCTTCCCATTTGCTGCTCTCGGAGGCCTCCTTTCGAATAGGGCTTCAGGGCGAGATCCAGCGTTTCATCTCTCAGATTCACCTGCCCTTCCCCAACCACGCTAATGTTCGGTGTGTCCACTACCAGAGCGCTCACCTTGGCGATACCGTCCTTCATATCAAAACCGCTCACGCCGCAGTTGATGTCGGTGTGGTTGGCGGCCTTGCTCGATGGATTCAAGATCTGAAAAATTCCGCTCGCCGGATCACCCCGGGGGTGATCCGAATGTCCCTCTTCAACAGAGGCATGACCGATATCTTCGCCTCCAGGCGTTTGATCTTGACCCTCTCAGGCCTTGACGCCCAAGGGGCATTCTGCAATAGAATGTCATCCATGACCAACGAAGGTCTCAAGCCCAGCTTGAGGTCGTTCATACTTGCAAGGACGAGAAGATAGAACGGACCCTAAAAGAAAGACAGAGTCCTTTATCGGGACTCTGCCTTGGATGGAGGGTTAGTCTGATGGTTAACGCTTCAACAGGGCCTTTATGGGTTTCTTCTGATGGGTTGCCTTTTCTACTTTGTTTCTAGTTCCTACATCTTAAAACCTCCCACAGTGCCGTTATAATCCCCGGTGCCAGTCTCACGATTTTTTAATTTTAGGAGATGCCCGAAAGAAAAGATGCACGAACACCCGAGAAGTTTTTTATCTGACCGCGACGTCTGCTTTTTGATCAGTTTGCTTTCTGAATCTCAAAGAACCATCAACCGAACACGCCCTTCTAATATTGCAAGAGCCTTGCCAAATCCGCCTCAGGATAACATTCCAAATATAATCAATACATTACCAAAAAAAGCGTCCAATGCTCATGCTCGGAATCCTGTCAAAATTTGTCAGGAAAGACAAAAAAACGTCGCTGAATGGTCTTGGCCGATGGCTCATGTATTTCCATCTGAGCCAGGGCGTTTTGATCACGCCAACTCCTGCTATCTTTTCGTGTTAGGATTATTGAAGATGTCCAATTTTCTGATGACGCTTCTTCAACCCGTCATCCGCGCGGAGGGCCTTTCTTTTGAACAAAGACAATGACCTTTTCTCCTTGCTCTGGGCAAGCGATTCCCTCTGACTGAGACAATGCCATTGGGCGCGGCGCGGTCTGCCCCCTCGCTTCAAAGACATGTAATAGCCTTAGTTATTGACATTCAAGGTGAATCTAAATATAATTTCTTATAATTTTAATGAAATTAATACTGGTGCACGCAGACTCGAAGTGACTCGGGGTATGTTGGTTTTTTATTGGCTAATCCACCGAAAAACCTAGAGGTTTACGGCTGCGCGCTTTTTCCATAGACACGGATCCGCATGACCTAGAGGAGTAGGATCGAGATCTCGTATTCAAGCTGGCAGCCGGTCCTGTTTCACGAGATCTCTAGATGACCTATGAGTGCAACCCCCGCACAAGACCAATCCAAGAGCGCAATCGCCGCAGTCAGGGCCATTATAACATCCTTGCAGCTCTCCCTCAAGATGTTGACCCTCTACGCAGAAGATCATGTTTACTGCGAGAAGAGTATCCTTCGGGTCCATGTGGGTTTAGAGAGCTTTCACTCGAAGTTTGGGACCCTGGTATTAGAGGTGCGAAGCGACTGCCTCCTCTACGAAGGGGATACGGTGCACGAAGGAACGTCGAAAGATGGAGACCTTGCTTTTGCCCTGTTCAGAGATGGAGTGCTGGAACTGATCTTTCTGAACGGGATCGAGATGGAAGAGGTGGCCTTTCTCATCAGAACAATTGACCGCTACAGGAGTCTGGCAACCACAGCCGAAGGAGATATTGTTACCGCTCTCTGGGAGGCTCGATTGCCGCACATCCATCATATCGCAGCCGAGAACATTCTGGAGATCGACCAGGGGAAACAGACGCCCTCTGCCGACAGCAAGGGTTTTCAGATCCCTGACCTGCCTGCAGAAGCTTTTGAAGCGGCACCCCCCGGCGGCGATCAAACTCCGATGGAGACTACCATCCGCGAGGCCGTGAAACACATCGAGTTCCCGCCGGTCAGCCCGATGGGTCTTCAATTGAGCCCAGAAGAGGCGGATGATCTCGAAGACATGGTCCGCTCCGAGGAAGAGCGGGACGCGACCCAAGAAATCATGGACATGATGGGGGACATCCTCAAGGACCAGCAGGATGAGGAGTTTTTTGCCTACATTCTAGAGTACATGCTGGAGGAGTTTGCCGCCTCCCTCAAGCGAAAGGATTTTCAGGTTGCTTTCCGGATCATGCAGACGCTGCACCAGGTGCGTAAACTCAGCGAGGAATCAAGAGCATGGGCTCTTTCCAGGATTCATGGTTTTTTCAGCAACATAGGCCGGCCAGAGTTTCTAGAGGGCCTCAAGGAGGTTTTGCCGACCCTCACTGCTGCACAGATCAACACAGCCAGGAAGGTGTTGGGACTTCTGTCGCCTGAGGCTATCCTGGGTCTGGGCCCTATTCTGACAGACCTTTCCGGTCCCGTCAGCGAGATGCTCGGTGATGTCCTCATATCTCTAGCGTCGCGGGATATCCGGCACATGGAACAACTGTTGAAAGATGCCGAAGAGCCTCTCGTTTTCCGGCTTGTTCCTTTGCTAGGCCGTATGGACGGAAACAAAAGCTTCCAGATGCTTTTAGAATCGGCCCGTCACCCTGCTGAAAGAGTTCGTCTGGAGGCACTCAGGGCCATCAATAAACGCAAGCTTTGGACATATGAAAAGATGGGCCTTCTTCTGGACGACGAGAGCAACCTTATTCGCCGGCTCGCGATTAAATACCTTGGCGTTCGTAAGAGCGAGGTTGCAGAAGGACTGCTTGTCAAATACATCCGGAACGGGAAGTTTGATGGTGATGATTCTGGAGAACTGATCGCCTGTTTCAAAGCCCTCGGCAAGTGCGGGACGCCGCGTTCCCTGCCTTTTCTGAAGGAAGCCCTTCTCAAAGGTGGATGGCTCTCTCGGTTCCGCACCTCTCCACGACGGCAGGGAGCGGCCATCGCCTTGGCCCAGTTTGGAACAAAACAGTCCTTGCATGTCCTTGAAGAGGCTGCCAGGAGCCCTTTCCCTGCGGTTCGAAATGCTGTCCAGGCCGCCTATGAGGATAAGGGAGGTGAACCATGACTCTTCCTGCGAGGCGTCGCGAAGAAACCACATGGGAGGAGACGCTGCTTCAGAACTTCTATCGCATGATCCAGGCCATACGAATCCACCAGGACAACAACCGCCTCGTCAATTTGTGTGTGGATCGCTTTCGGGAGATGATTTCCAAGCTTCATCTGGAGAGCGAACTCAAGATCTGGATCTCCAAGGGCCGTTTCTATGTCCAGAATGAAAGGCTTCAATACCGCAAGGAATTGGTCAGGATCATCCATGCCATGCTGGACTTTTTCAGCCGGCGCGGACTTGAGGGGGTGTGCTTCACTCCCCTGATTGCTGATGCGCCCATGGAAGAGATGATCGCTTTCACCAGAATCCTGATTCAGTCTGCTGAAAAAGCAGCCCCTGCCTCTTGGTTGGAGAAACAACTGGATGTCGTAAAATGGCCATGGCTTCGCATTCTTAAAGGATTGGAAGTCGAGAGAGGCAGCGATAAAGATCTCCGGGAAAAGGCTCGAAACACCTATTTCCATGCTCTAACTTCAGTTAAGGATGTGGTCCAGCGAATCTCCTTCCAGGGTCATGCGGGGGTTCGCAAGGCAAAACGGATGGTGCAGAACATGGTCGATTGCCTGGCGCAGGATGAATCCCTATTCTTGTGTCTGAGCACGATTAAAGATTACGACGATTACACCTATTCCCATTCCGTGAATGTCGCTGTTCTATCCCTGTGTCTTGGAAACCGCATCGGTTTCTCCCGAACCTCGCTGGAGCATTTGGGCATCTGCGGCCTTTTCCATGACCTGGGGAAAGTGGAAGTGTCTTACGAGATTCTCAACAAACCGGGAAAGTTGACACAGGACGAGTGGCATCAGATGCAGAATCACCCCATGGCAAGCGTCAGGCAGATTTTAAGACTGCACGCCTCCCACGATTTAAAATCAAAAATTGTCCTGGCTCCCTTTGAGCACCACATCAAGTATGACCTTTCAGGGTATCCTCATGTCCTTTTCAAGAACAAGGTGAGCCTTTTCGGAAGGATCCTTCAAATTGCGGATGTCTACGACGCCATCACCTCGCCTCGCGCTTACCGCGCCTCTTGCTTGAGCCCTGATCAGGCCATCGGCTTCATGATGAAAGGCGCCGGGAAAGACTTCGATCCTGTTCTGTTGAAAGTTTTCGCGATCATGATGGGGACCTACCCTGTGGGGAGCTTGCTGGAATTGGATACGGGGGAAATGGGTATCGTCTCCGATTACCCCATGGAATCAGGAGGTCATTTGCCCAGGGTTCTGTTACTGCAAAAGCAAAGTGGAGGGTCCTATAAACGAGGCGAGATAATAGACCTTTCGGAAAAGAATACCGACACCGGCTCCCTGCGGAGAAACGTTGTGAAAAGTCACAATGCCGCCAGCCGCGGAATTCAGCCTGCAAGCTTCCTTCTCCAATGAAATCTCTGCTGACCAACCATAATTGAAATGATGAAACCAGGTCAAAAATCCTAACCTGCTTTGCAATACTGCGCCAAATACCCTATAATCCAAACTTCCAAGCTTTGGAAAAGCAGACTTCTGGAATCGTTTTTCTGTTTAGGGTGTTGCTCTTTGCTCTGCGCTGATTCTTTTGGAGAACTTACCATGATCCTTTCGGAAAGGATGAAAACCCTCAAACCCTACCTTCCGGGTGAACAGCCTCAGGACAGGAAATATCTGAAGCTCAACACCAATGAGAATCCCTACCCTCCTTCCCCTCGAGTGAAGACGTCCATGGAAAACCTCGACATCGAGAGGTTGAGACTCTATCCTGATCCTTCGGCGATTGAGCTCCGGGAAAAAATCGGAGAAAGATACGGACTCAAGAAGGAGCAGGTCTTTGTGAGCAATGGTTCGGATGAGGCGCTTTCTTTCTGCTTTTACGCCTTCTTTGACAGCCTCTACGGAAAGCTCCTTTTTCCCGAAGTGACTTATAGCTTCTACCCTGTCTATTGCGACTACTACGGAATCGAATACGAAAGAATCCCCGTCAACGGAGAACTGGCGATCCATGTCGAGGAATTTGTGAAAAGGAAAGGCTCCTGCGGGGTTGTCTTTGCCAACCCGAATGCGCCCACAGGCACCTACCTGGCTCCTAAGCAAATCCTCTACCTTTTGGATCACTACCCTTCGGAAAAACCTGTCCTAGTTGACGAAGCCTACATCGACTTTGGCGGAGAAAGCGCTGTCCCCCTGCTCCGCGACTACAAGAATCTGTTGATCGTGAGGACTTTTTCCAAAAGCATGTCCCTTGCAGGGCTCAGGCTCGGGTTTGTGATGGCCGGCAAAGAGCTCATCGATGCTCTTTCCACCGTGAAGGACTCCTTCAACTCTTATCCGGTCAGTACGCTCACTCAGAGAATAGGCGAAATCGCACTTTCCGATGAGCCCTATTATCAATCCATCAACGATAAGATCATCGCGACCAGAGAAAGCTTCTCAACAGATCTTGGAAAGCTTGGTTGGATTGTGCTCCCTTCCAAAGCGAATTTCGTGTTTGCCCGGAAGGAGGGAGTTCCGGGAAAAGAGATCTATATGAAACTCAAAGAAAGAGGTATCCTGGTCCGTCACTTTGATGCAGAGAAAGTGAGAGATTATGTGAGAATCACCATAGGAACCCAGGAGGACATGCAACGGCTCCTTGGTCAAATGAAAAGCCTTTTCTAGGCCTTAGGAGAGAGCGATAGGACACGGATGAACACGGATCAACCCAGATTGAATAAAGCACGGCAAATCTTTCTGTACATCGCGCCCTTCCCTCCTCTTGCCTTCTTCAAAATCTGGGGATCGCTGGGTCAAGGCCCTGCTGCTCTCTTCAGTGTTTCTTGCCTGATGCTTCTATACTGCAGCTTTGTGATCTGGCTTGCCCGGCGTTGGGATAGACCAAGCTATTTTGACTGGACGGTCGCCGTCTACTTCGCCATGGTGTCATTATCCCTCCTGTTCTTTCATGACACAGCAGGGAGATTCCTTCAGAACTACTCTGTGACAGGGGTCTACGCCTGCCTTTTCACAGCCGCTTTCCTTCCGCCGGTTCTTGGCATGGATCCCTTCACCTACCATTATGCGAAGAAATACACTCCGGAAGTGTTCTGGGGAAACCCGGTCTTTGTGAAGGTCAACCTGATCATGACCTATGTCTGGTCCGCAGTTTTCGCTCTCTGCATCGGTTTGAGCCTTTATCCCTCTGTCATCACCCGGGCACTCATCCCTCTCGGGCTGATCCTCGGTTTGGGCATCCCTTTCAATCTCCGGTTTCCGAATTTCTATCTCAAGAGACTGGGACTCCCTTCTCTGGCGGAGCAGAAAAAGATGGCCTTAGAGGAAACAGGGGTGCCGAACGCGGCTTTTTCATCCGGAGTACTTCCTACAAGCGCGCGAGAAGCGATCTCAGGAATGCCCCTAGTCTTCAATCCGGAAGCAGCAGCCGATCTGTCTGTGACCATAGCCTTCATTGTTTCCGAATCCGAAAACTTTGAACTCTATCTGAAGATTAATAAAGGCACCTGTGAATTGAGTGAGCATTCGGCCCGTAACCCGGACCTTGTGATTCGCACACCCGCCGATGTGTGGTTGGGTGTTTCCCGCGGCGAACTCGACGGACAGACGGCCTTCATGAACAAATTCTACGCGGCAGAGGGGAATCTTGGAATTCTGCTTCGCATGAAACAGATTTTCAGCAGACAAACACCTACTGGAATCGACAAGAAGAGCACCGAAGAAGTTAAACCTGTTCATCAAGAATCTTTCACAATCCATGCTTCAGAAAAGGAGAAATCCATGAAAGTCCTCGCCTTGAATTCAAGTCCCAGGGGAGATGGTCAGAGCAAAACAGAACTCATGTTGACCCACCTTGTGAAAGGAATGCGCGAAGCAGGTGCTGAGGTGGAAGTCGTAGAGCTCCGAAAGAAAAGTGTGAAGCACTGCATCGGATGTTTTACCTGCTGGACCAAAACACCCGGAGTCTGCATCCACAAAGACGACATGACCAATGAATTGTTCCCCAAATGGCGAGACTCGGACCTCGTCATCTATGCGACACCTCTCTATCACTTCACCCTGAATGCGACCATGAAAGCTTTCATCGAGCGGACTCTACCCTTTCTAGAGCCCTACCTGGAAGATCACGGGGGAGAGACCTCGCATCCCGCGCGGTATAAGCACCCAAAGGTTGTCTTTCTTTCGGTAGCAGGGTTCCCCGAAATGTCGGTCTTCGGCCAGCTCTCATCCTGGGCCAATTTTGTTTTTGGCCACCATGGGATACTCGTGGCTGAGATCTACCGCCCTATGGCAGAAAGCATGAAAACCCCCTTCTTAATGGAGGAGACCAGTCAAATTCTTAATGGCACAGTGCAGGCGGGCCGCGAGATCGTTCAAAACTCTAAAGTTTCGCCTGAAACTTTGGCTCGCGTTACTCAGCCCCTAGTGCATGACCCCAAGCCATATTTCGAGATGGCAAACCTCTTCTGGAAGACTTGCATCGCCGAGGGTGTCAGCCCCAAGGAGTTCGAAGAAAAAGGCCTGGTTCCCCGGCCTGATTCTGTAGAAACTTTCATGCTCATCATGCCCATGGGCTTCAACCCTGCAGCGGCCGGCGACGCCAGAGCGACCATCCAGTTCAAATTCTCCGGCGAGGCCGAGGGCTCCTGCTATTTCAAGATCGAGAACGGGAAAATTCAAGCCGTCCTGGGATCAGATGAAAAGCCGGATCTAACCATCGAAGCGCCGTTCGGTGTGTGGATGGATATCATGACCCGAAAGGCAGACGGCCAGCAGATGTTCATGGAGCAGAAGTACAAGGTGTTCGGTGATCTCTCGCTGCTTCTGCGGATGAACCAGCTTTTCGAAAGGAAATAAACCCCAAAAGAAAAATGGGACACGGATTGACACAGATACACGCAGATAAAAGCCTTTAATCTCTTGTTTTCAAAACCCTGCAAAGCCATCTTTTTTTTCTGCATGTCCTAACGTTCTATGATCTGCGTTCATCCGTGTTTATCTGTGTCCCATTCGTGCTTGAATTGACAAACTATGCCTCGAAAAAAGAAAGCATCCTTCCTAAAGCGGCTCATTGGATTCACTTTTGTCCTCCTGATCTTTGTATCCCTGGGTCTGGCTCTCTACTGCTGGAATCTTTCAAACCAGATCGACAAACGGTTTTCAGGCAGACGCTGGTCTATTCCTTCCAGAGCGCTCTCAGACACTACCATTCTCTATCCCGGTCAGGGGGTGAACCGCACTCTGCTCGAGAAAAAGCTGGATCACCTCGGATATCGTAAGTCCTCTCAAAGCCCGGCCAAGAAAGGCGATATGAGAATTTCCTCATCCCGGTTTGAGATCTTTCTGAATGACTTGAAGACCCCGCAGCAAACCAGAGAAGGATTCCCGGCCATTGTCCAGTTCACCGGTTCCAAGATAGAGTCCATCGTCCACTCCCGGACTGAAGAATCCATCCCTATTCTGGAACTGGAACCTGAAGAGCTCATGCTCTTCTTCGGTCCTGAAAGAGAGCAGCGAAGACTGGTTTCCATTGATCATGTGCCCTGGCACGTGATCTACGCTGTGCTTGCTGCAGAAGACAGCCGCTTCTATGAACATCGCGGCCTCGACCCTGTAGGTATCCTGAGAGCCCTCTATGCGAACCTTCGCTCCGGTGATATCCGGCAGGGTGGTTCAACGATCACCCAGCAACTGGCCAAGAACTATTTCCTCACCCCTGAAAGGACTCTCACTCGCAAGATCAAGGAAGCGCTCATGGCCCTGACCATGGAGGTTATGTACGACAAGAACATCATCCTGGAGCTTTATCTAAACGAGATCTACCTTGGTCAGAAGGAATCCGTTTCCATCAACGGGATCGGTGAGGCTTCCTTCTTTTATTTCGGAAAGCCAGTGGCTGAACTCTCCCTGAGCGAAGGGGCGGTCATAGCGGGGCTGATCAGGGCACCCAATCTCTATTCCCCCTACATAGACAAGAATCGCTGCCGGGCCAGAAGAGATTCGGTTTTGGAAGCTATGCACAAACAGGGCTGGCTCACCGCAGAGCAATTTAAAGCCGCGATGGCGAAACCTCTCGCAACTTCCGGATACGAAACGTATGTGAGAAGGGCCCCTTATTTCATGGATTACCTTTCCCAGCAGCTCGGTTCCCTCTACACGCAGGAGGCCCTAACGAGCCTTGGGCTTTCCCTCTTCACCACCCTGGACACCCAGGTTCAGATGGCGGCTGAAGATGCCCTGTCCAGAGGGTTAAAGCGCCTTGAAGACGCCCACCCCCGCTTGAAGCGCAAAGAGCCCGAAAAGAAGTTGCAGGGCGCAATCGTGGTCATGCAGCCCAAGACAGGATATATTCTTGCCATGGTCGGCGGTCACGACTTTGGGGCGAGCCAGTTCAATCGAATCACCCAGGCAAAACGGCAGCCCGGAAGCGCTTTCAAACCTTTTGTGTTTCTTTCATCTCTCGATACTTTCACACCGGCCTCGATCCTTTCCAACGAGCCCAAAACTTATGCGGTCAACGGCAAGGAGTGGCGACCTGACAACTATACGGCTGTCCCTGAAACCCGGATCAGCATGAGAGATGCCCTTTCCAAATCCGTGAATCGAGCCACAGTGGATCTTGCCATGAGGGTTGGGTTGGACCCTATCGTGAGCATCGCATCCGCATTCGGCTTCTCTACCCCTCTCAAACCGTACCCATCCATTGCACTGGGGGCTTTCGAAGTCGTTCCCCTCGAACTTGCTCGAGCTTACTGTGCTTTTGCAGCAGACGGCGCTCTTCCCTATCCCCTCTCACTCAAGGACGTGGTCGATGAAAAAGGGGGGATTCTTGAGCGGCGTCACCTGACCATTCAAAGCGTAACCACACCAGGCAAGGCGTTCCTCATCACTTCCATGCTACGAAGCACCGTGGAGCAGGGAACAGCACGTTCCCTCAAGGACATGGGCATCCACTTTCCTGCCGCCGGTAAGACAGGAACGACCAATGATTTCAAGGACGGCTGGTTTGTGGGATACACCCCCGAGATCATGGCCCTCCTCTGGATCGGGTTTGACGATGGGACTTCCCTTCAGGTGCCCGCATCTGCCTTGACCTTGCCCATCTGGGCTGATTTAATGAACGCCATCCCCCAGCACCTCTCAGGCACATGGTTCAAGACGCCGCCGGATATTGTGGTGGGGAGTCTCTGCAAGGAAAGCGGCCAGATTGCTCTTGCTTCGGGTTGTCCGGTAACGATGGAGGAGTACTTCCTCGCTGACAACTCGCCCAAAGAGCTTTGCACTCTCCATCGGGGGCTAGGGCCGCTGGAAAGGGTGATCAAGGGTGTCAAAGATTTATTCAAGACTTTCTAAACATTTCATTGGCTTCGCATGGTGCTTGACGCTCTCAGCTTGCGCCACTTTTCCTCAGGCTCCATCTTCACCCTCTTCCGCCCAATCTCCTTCCTCAGCATCAACGGCGCAGAAGAGAGACCAGGTTCCGCCCCATCAGGACGACAGCCCGCGTGCTGTGGCGTCTTTACGTCTCACCGAGCAGGCGCGAATGCTCCTTGAAAGCGGCAACCTCGATGATGCCATTACGACCCTTGAGCGCGCCATGAACGTGAACCCCTCAAACGGTCAGAACTACTATTACCTGGCCGAAGCATGGCTCACGAAAGGAAATCTTTCGCAGGCAAGAGAATTCAACCGCCTCGCTGCCATGTATTTGAGAGACGATCCTGATTGGATGAACCGCGTCAACGCTCAGCAAGAGAGGATCAAACCCCGCTAACCCAAGAAATGGGACACAGATTCTCACAGATAACCACCGATTAATCCATGTCGATCTTCATGTGGATGGCTTCACCGTCTGTGGCAAGAGCGGCCTCGAAGAACGCTTCTGAAAGGCCTGGATGGGGAAAGACCGTCTTCTTGATGCCAACAACACCAACACCGTTCTGCATCGCAAGGGTGGCCAAGGCGATGAGTTCTGTGACCTGCGGTCCCATCATGTGAACCCCCAGCACTTCTCCTGTTCCTGAATCCGACACCATAATCACCTCGCCCTGTTCCTTCCCCATGCTCCCTGCCCTACCATTCCCGATGAAACGAAACTCCCCAACCTTTACTTTTCGTCCGGCCTGCGAAGCCTCTTCCTCGGTGAGCCCCACAGAAGCTAACTCCGGATCACCGTAAACACAGCTTGGGAACAGCAGAGGGTTTTGCCCGCTTGAACGCTCACCCATGATGTGATCCACTGCTCGAACAGCCTGAGCAATGGCCTTGTGCGCAAAATAGGGAGGACCGGAGGCATCCCCCAGAACATAAATCCCCTTTACTGCGCTCTCCATTCCAGGACCGGAGGGAATTCTTCCTTCTACAAGCTCCAGTCCGGCCACTCCGACGTTGAGCCCTTCGTACGATGGTTGTCTCGTCCCGGTCAGCAAAACCTTCTCCACCTTGAGTTCTTCCATGCCTTTCGCCGTATCCAATGTGAGGCGCGCTCCACCTTCATCGATGGGCTGTGCTGAGAGGACGGTCGTTTGAGTCAGAACTCTGATCTTTCTGTTGACAAGAACGTTCCTGTACCGGTCTGCGAGTTCCGCATGAAAACAAGGCAGGATGCGCTTTTTCTTTTCAATGAGGACAACGCGGGTGCCGAAGTTGTGGTACATCATGGCAAATTCCGCGCCGCGGTTGCCTGCACCAACCACAGCGAGTGAGCGAGGAACCGACTCCGGGTCAAGGGCATGCTCGGTGCTCCAAACAGTTCGGCCATCCACGATAAGCCCTGTGCCATAGTCGGCCCGGGCTCCTGTCGCTATGATGATGTGGTTGGCCTCGATCTCCTGGTCACCATCCGGCGCGGTGACATTCAGTGTCCAGGGGCTTACAAAGGCCGCTTTCCCTGCCAAGAGCTCCACTCCGTTTTCCTTCAGCACACCGGTGATGCCGGCCCGCGAGTTTTCGATCAGGCTCTTCTTCCTCTCCCTTATCCGCTTGAAGCTGACCTGCATGTCCCCTTTCATGAAGGTGCACTTGCGGGCGGCAGCGATCATCAGGGAATCCTCTAAAAGAGCTTTCGTCGGAATGCACCCGCGGTTCAAACAGGTTCCACCAAGAAGACCATGATCCACAAGGATGGTTTTGAGTCCTTTCTGGGCACCTCGGATCGCGGATGTATAGCCGCCAGGGCCTCCGCCCACGACCACTAGGTCGAATCTGTGTGTATTCATCTCAACACCTTCATGAACAACTCTCGATGCTCCATCGTCTCCTTCAGTCTTCCCAGGAACATGGACGCAGGAACGCCGTCAATCACACGGTGATCGTGAGTGAGGCAGAGATAAGTCATGGTGCGTATGGCAAGCTGACCCTGGTACACCGCCGGCCTTGGCCCGATCTTTCCGATGCCGAGGATCGCGTTTTGCGGAGGATTGATAATTGGAGTCATGAAATCGGTTTCCACCTTGCCCCCACTGCTGATGGTAAACGTCCCTCCCTGGTAGGCGCTTGGTTCCAGCTCATTCCGACGGGCTTTCTTTGAAAGCCGTTTGATCTCCCGGCTCACAGCAACCAGGCTCTTTTTGTCCGCATCTCTGACTACGGGAACAACCAAACCTTCATCCAGCGCCACGGCAACGGCGATGTGATATTCATCCCAGTAGATAATCTCATCTCCAACAACGGCAGAGTTCAAAACGGGAAAGTCTTTGAGAACAGCTGCGAGCATCTTCACCAGCATGTCCACAAAGGTGATTTTGGTATCCGGGTAATCCAGCAATAGCTGCTGGCGGAAATTTGCCAATTCGCTCATATCCGTTTCAGAAAAGACTGTAAGCTGGGCGCCGGTCTGAAGACTTGCTACGAGGTTATCCGCAATCGTGCGCCTCATGCCGATAAACGGAATCCGCTTCAGGATCTTGCGACCTTCCAGGGTAACCGCAGGTAAGGCCGGAGCGTTCGCCCTCAATGGGCCCGCGAGAGGCCCTTCTCCTTCAAAGGACAGACGAACACCCCACTCCTCTTCTTCATCATCTCCGGACAGGCCCTGAACAGCGACTGTTTCTTCGATGGGAACACTGGCTTTGAATGCGTCGAATTCTTCCCGGCTCTCTGCAACAACGCCCAGCAAACCACCGATGTTCAATTTGTCTTTCACTTTCTTGAGGTAAAAGACCAGCCCGGCAGCAGGCGCCTGGATTTCATAAGTCACCTTCGCGGTTTCGATGACGGCAACCTTTTCGTCTTTTTCCACGCGATCGCCGTCTTTCCTTGAAAGCTCGACCACCGTGATGTCCGACTGGGTCATGCCCAGCTTGGGAATGCGAATCACAGATATCATGAAGACCGGTGTCCTCCGTAAGAAGCCCGAGCCGGAAACAGGACTCTCCCCGCCCCCTGCTCTAAAAACCTCTCCCGAGCAGGCAGCAATGGGTAAGCAGTGTGAAGAAGGGAGTATGCAGCAAGGATCACTGCCTACTGCTTGCTGCATACTCCTCACTAAAAATCAAAGCGTCCGTTTTACCGCACGGACAATGGAGTCCTTATTGGGCAGATAAAGGTCCTCCAGGACCGGGCTTCCCGGAATAGGAATCATGGGAGCCGCCACCCGTTGCACAGGCGCCTTGAGAAAAGAGAAATATTCGCTGCAGGCAAGAGCCGCAATTTCAGCTCCCAGGCCTCCCCGGATTCGCCCCTCCTCCACGGTGATCAGCCGGCCGGTCTTTTCCACCGACTCAAAGATCGTATCCTTGTCCAGAGGCACGATCGTTCTGGGGTCAATGATCTCGATGTCGATGCCCTCCTTGGCCAGCTCCTGTGCCGCGCCGAAAGCCTCATACATCATGAATCCGAAGGCAACGACCGTGGCGTCTTTCCCTTTCTTGCGCACCACAGCTTCTCCAAAGGGAATGGTGTAATCCTCATCCGGAACCTCGCCGTCGATGCCGCCAAAGATCAGTTTCTTGTGCTCGAAGACGACAACCGGGTCGTCGCTTCGAATCGCCGACTTGAGTAACCCCTTTACATCATAGGGCGTGGACGGCTCTACGAGGATAAGACCGGGAGCCTGGATCATCTGGGACTCGAGGCTCTGAGAGTGTCCGTAGCCCATGCGAAGACCCGCCCCCACAGCCGTTCTGATCGTCACAGGCAACCGGTACTGGCCTCCCGTGA
>Ga0209253_10003148_pt1 | contig 14523 bp, 5 predicted proteins | sample FrelakmetBRP12BR_FD_187145 | JGI IMG/M metagenome (GOLD analysis project Ga0209253, IMG submission 187145) | Freshwater lake sediment microbial communities from the University of Notre Dame, USA, for methane emissions studies - BRP12 BR (SPAdes)... | ecosystem: Environmental > Aquatic >...
ACATGTGCACCTGGACTCCCTGCAACACCAGGGGACGTACGCTCTCGCGTTCGCTCGCCGCTTCGGAAGTCTGGATCTTGCCGCTGCTCGTCACGGTGCGGCCGCAGCCGCTCGCCGCCGCGGGTGTGGAGCCCGCGGGACGGCACGCCCCGGACGATCCCGTCATCACCGGTGCGCTGCTCGGCGCCGCGGCGTCGCGCTGGGCGGACGACCCGTGGGCGGCGCTGGTGGTGCGCACGCTGCCGAACGATCCGGGCAAGCGGCAGCAGGTCTACGCCGGCGCCTGGCAGCAACTCGGACAGGTCCTGACTGTCGGGGCCAACATCGATCTGTTCGGCTGTGACGTGGCAGCGCCTGGCGCTGACGGTCAACTCCTGGTCGATCAGCTTGCCGGGCTGACCGGCGCGGATGTCTTCGCCTCGAACAACGTCACCGGCAAGGGCGGCGACTGGGTCATGGACGTCGCCTCGGCGGGCACCAATTACTCCAGCGTCAATTTGCCGTTCGCCCTGGGCTACACCTACGTCGACCGGTTTGCGGGCGAAGCCTCCTGGACCTTCAACGCCAACATCGCCGCGCCTCCGTTTATGCCGGGCGCCGGCTTCGCGGTCTTTACTCGGATTGTCCACCACGTGGACAGAGACAAACTGGGCGGCTTCCTGGCCGCCGCGTTCTTTAGCGATCCCCGCGAGCGGGGGAAGCGGTTTTAGACTCGCGGTTTCCCGCTCCGACCAAAAATACAAGACCGCCACCCGGCCGGCGAATTTGGACTGGGAAATCGCTTTTCCCGTCGAGTCTTGGAAGGAGAGGAGGGGGAGCGGCTCGTTCAACAGGCTGCGGCGAAAATCTTTCGTTTTTTGGGCGAGACGGGAAACCCGGGCCCAGGCTTTCATCGCAGCCTGGTCGTCGGCGAGCGTCTTTCGGAAGGCCTCCAGGAATAGCTTTTGCCGGAGCGGCGACTCTCCCTTCGCCCGGACGTAGGTTTCGATCTCGGCTATGGCTTTTTCATTTTGCTCGGCTCCGACGAGAGCCTCGAAATAAAGATCCATGGTCTGGTCTCGACCGAAGCTGTCCTGTTTATGGGCTAGTGGGGCGAGAATATCCGCGGCGGCGGGATAATCTCCGGTTTTCATCAAGGCCTGGGCGTAGATTTCGTTAACCCGTGTATCGCGGCCCCGCGATAAGACGAAAGCCTCGTTGAGAGCCCGGCAGGCTTTTTCGTTCTGTTCGAGCCCGAGAAGGACCTCTCCGTAAGTGGTCAGCTTGGCGGCCAAAGGGCTGGTCCGACGATCGGCCCATTCTTTTTCTGTATATCCCAAAGGGATCCTCGAGGAAATGCTCGCTTTTTCCGTGCGGGCCGCGTCCTCCCGGGCGATTGTTAATCCTCGTTCGGCCAATTCCGCGGCTTTTTCCAAATCTACTCTGGCGATTGACAGATTCCGGGCAAAACCGAGCCAGGTCCATGACGAGCGGGAATCGATTTGAAGAAAATCGTCCAAGATTTTTCGACCTCGAGAATAATCCTTTTTGGCCAGGAGCGATTGGTGGACCGACAACAAGAGGCTATCCGTTCGTTGACTTTCCGGGAATTCGGCTCGAAAACTCTCCAGAAGGGTGAATTTGGCATCCGCGTCCCTCGATGAAATAATAGCTTGATAACGCTCTTCCTCGTCGGCCAGGGATTGATTCGGTTGCCGAAGACGGGCGAATTTTCGGGCTTTTTCCGGAAAGCCGATCATTCGATACCATCTTTCCAGAACAGGGAGCTCGGCCTGAGTCACGCCCTGTTCCACCTCCAACGCTTCGAGGTCCTTGAGGATAATTTCTTTTCGGTCTTCCTTTCGGGAGTTGTAGACCGAGCTGAGATAAACGTCCAAGTATTCCCATTTCAGCTTGGGATGCGTTTTGAATTCCTGCTCGAAGAGGGAATAAGCCTTGTTCCAATCCGGCTGGAGTCCGAGGAGGCGTCCTCCCCAATAAACGCAGGCTTCGGCTAAGAACGCCAGGTTCCCCGGGACGCGATTGCCGTTGGCATCATAAAGAGGGATAGAAAAATGGAGGATTCGCGTCGGCTCTATCGTCGGGGCGTCTCCGAACTTGAGAAGGAAGCCCCTGGTTTTTCCGTCGATCTCGACTCGGGCCGACCAGATATATTTCTCCTTGGCGAGAGGGATCTCCGTGGCTTGGGGAGATCCGCTTCCCCGATTCGTGTAGGCAACTGCATAAACCTTCGCGGCGCCTTCAAGGATCGTTTTCCGCGGATCGAACTCAATCCGCAGAGATGTTCCCGGCGAAGGTTTCTCGGGGGAATACCGCAAGACTCGAGATATCGATTCGGCCTCATTCTCTCCTCGGATCTGGAGAGAATCGCCGGACAAGAGGAATACGGCGGCGAACGAAATCAGAAGAAAAAAAATAAAAGACCGAAAAATTCTTCTCGGCAAATCGACCCTCCTCGTTCCGAAGGAAATATATACGCGTCATCCGGCCGTGTCAAGAACAGGAAATGGCCGCGAAGAAGGCCGGGTAGGGGAGCGGATCGACTTCGTAAACCTTGCGGATCATCTCCGGCCATATCGATAACCGACCTTTGCTCTGAGGAAGGATTAAAAGCCGGCTGCCAGGCCATCGGCGCTCCGCAGGTCGGCGGCACCGAGGAGCAGTTTCTTTTCGTGGAGATGATGATCTGGCCGCCGGGACTTCCGATGACCCAATAGGGCTTGCCGTTCTTTGCGATAATCGTGGGCGTCAAGCATTCGAGATAGTTATCGCAACTCGCCCAAGCTAGACCAAGAAAGAAAGGAACAGACAAAATTGGTCTGTTTTAGCATGTCTGCATCCCTGAAACGTCCTCGAGATTCCGATAGATTAAGGGCAAAAAAAGTATTAACTAAGTATCCTGACGTCATTTTGCCAAAATCCTAAGCCAGACTCCCGAGGGATATTGGCTCGACCGGAAGACGCGATGTGCCGCTTTGCGGAAATCCTTCTCGCCGGCCTGAGGGATGTCGCAATACGTCTGCGGATTCCGGTCGATGAGGGGAAACCATGAGCTCTGGACCTGGACCATGATCCGATGTCCCTTGAGGAAGGCGTGCTGAACGTCGGGCAGCTCGAACTCAACCTTGGTCACTTTTCCCGGGACGAACGGTTCGGGCTTCTCGAAGCTGTTGCGGAATTTCCCGCGGATCACGTCTCCGCGGACGAGCCTTTGATAACCGCCCATCCGCACGTTACGGGGATTGGGCTTTGGATCGAGGGCATTATCGGGGTAGACGTCGATCACCTTGACGACCCAGTCCGCGTCCGTCCCGGTCGTCGAGACATACAACTCGGCCTTGATCGGGCCGGCGATCGTCACGTTTTCCGTGAGCGGTTCGCCGGAATAGACTAGGACATCCGGCCGGGAGGCGGCGATCCGCTGGTCCTCGACGAAATACTCCCGGTTGTATCGGATGGTCGTCTGCAAAGTGTAGGGCACGGGTTTGGCCGGATCGCTGACGTACTCGTCGATGCCGGCGTTCGAAGACTCCGTCGCTCCGTCCGAGGACAACCGGCTATTGTCCGCGAAAAAGAACTTATTTTCCTTCGCGTCTGCCGGCGGCCAGGCGTCATAGGACCGCCATTGATCGGTCCCGGTTTCAAAAACGAGGGCCTCGGGAAGGTTCAAGGGGCCTTTTCCTTTGAGATAGTAATTGAAGAACGCGACCTCGATTTTCTCCTGGAAATAGGTCCTTGATCCGCTGAAGGAAAACACTCCGAGGTCATCGCTCCCGCTCGACAGCAAATTCCATCCGGCATGGATCCACGGTCCCATGACCAGCGTGTTCTGAAGGCCCGGATTCTGCTTTTCGATGGTTTTGTATGTCCGAAGAGTGCCGAGGAGGTCCTCCGCATCGTACCAGCCGCCGACCGTCAGGATCGCCGGCTTGATATCGTGCAGATATTGGTAAATCGAACGCGCCTTCCAGTAAGCGTCATAGGTCTCATGCGCCATCGTCTCGTTCCAGAGCGTATTGTCATTCCCCAAGATCCTCTCGCCGATATTCTTCAAGGAGCCCAATTGAAGAAAGAACGAATACCCATCCGGCGTGGGATAGCGAAACCTTGGCAGTTGCTTTGACGTGGGCTCCTTTCGGGCTTGACCCATGGAGTACAAGTAGTCCGCGTAGTGAGCAAGGTAAAAAGCCCCATAGTGATGTCCGTCGTCCCCGAGAAAAAGATCGGCCATGGGCGCCTGGGGGGAGACGGCCAAAACGGCCGGATGGGCGGAGATGGCGGCCATCGCCGCCGTAAAACCGGGGTAGGAAACGCCCCAGACTCCGACTTTTCCATTATGATGGGGGACGTTCTTCAGCAGCCATTCGACCGTATCGTAAGCGTCGCTGCTTTCATCGACGTCGGCGGCGGTTTTTTTATCTTTATTGAAGGGGCTGATATATTGGAACTTTCCTTCGGACATGGACATGCCCCGGATATCCTGATAAACGAGGATGTAGTTTTCTTTGGCGAAGAAGAGCGACGGGAAGGTCCCGGGCCGGAAGGCTTCTCCATAAGGAGGAATCCCATAGGGCGTTCGGAAGAGAATGATGGGATGAAGTTCGGATTGGTCGATGGGACTGTAGACCTGGGTGAAGAGACGGATGCTGTCCCGCATGGGGATTTGATGCTCGGATTTCTTGTAATGCCGTTCGAAATAGCCCAAGCGGTCGCTGGGCGATGCCGGATCGGCCTTGGCGTCATCGAATCCCGACTTTTTAAAGCCGGTCGCTTCGGTTTTATTCTTCTCGACGACGACCCGGAACCGGGTATAGCGGCCCTGCTCGTCTTTGACGAACGCAAGAAGATAAGAATTTTGGCCCTTCGTCCCCGAAAATTCAAGATCTTTGCCTTCGATGGGCTTCCATTCGGGCGATTCCGCATCGCCGTCTTGGATCGTCCTGAGCTTCCCGTTCTTAAAATAGATTTGAAGGCCTACAAGTGGGGCTCCGGGGGCCTGCATTTCGTAGAGGCCTTCGATTTCCGGGTATTTTTTAGCGATGTCTTCGGGGCGAATCTGTTGATAGAGACTGCTTTGAAGGACGATAAGAGCGAGCAAAACTCCGGCGAATCGACCGAAGAAGAAGCGAAATCGACTTGTCACTGGGTTCCTCCTTGATGATCCTTACGTATTAAAGCTAACGTTCGTTTCCTAGTATTCGTTTTGATATACGAAGACCCGTGGAAAAAGGTTCCTTTTCATCTTGACTTTGTTATATGACCAGAATACAATTATGGTCATGAGTCATCATGAGACACATCGCCAAGCGCAAAGACATCCGGGACCTGATTCTCGATGTATTGACGAGATAAAATTCCATTGAACATAAGGAGGTTCGACATGAATCGACAGACAATCCGATGGACAATCGTCCTCTTGTTCGCCGCGGTTCTCGCCGGCCCATACGCCTTCACCCAGCAGCAGGCCGCGCCGGTCTACAAGGACACCACCGCCCTGCCGGAGGGTCCGATGGGGGCCCGCATCAAGTCCTTCATCGACGTCATCAACTCGGGAAACGCGGAGCGCGTCAAGCGCTTCGTGAACGAGGAATGCGCGAAGGAATTCCGGGAGATGGTTCCGCTCAACGATCACATCTCCACGGCCCTCGGCCTCCTGAGGGACACGGGCGGCATCGAGTTTTATTCCGTCCGCACCTTCACGCCCGAGCTCAAGGGCCAGACCGTGGTCATCGTCAAGGACCGCAACCTGGGAAGCTGGTGGCGCATCGCCTTCCGGTTCGGCGAAGCCCCGAAGTTCCTGATAGCAAGTCTGGGAATGAATTCCGCCCGTCCGCCTGTCGGTCTGTCCGAGCCGCCTCTGACCGAGAAGCAGGCCGTCGAGGAGATCCGCGCCCTGATGGCCGGGCTCAACAAGAAGAATTGGTTCTCGGGGACCCTGCTGGTGGCCAAGGGGCCCGACGTGCTCCTGACCGACGTCGGCGGTGAAGCCAGCAAGGCCTTCCATGTCCCAAACAACATCGACACCAAGTTCAACCTGGGCTCGATGAATAAGATGTTCACGTCCACGGCCGTCGCCCGCCTGGTCGAGGCCGGCAAGCTCTCCTTCGACGACCCGATCAGCAAGTACATCGACGAGACCTGGCTGCCTAAATCCATCACGGACAAGATCACCGTCCGCCACCTCATCACCCACACGTCCGGCCTGGGGAGCTATTTCAACGAGGTCTACATGCGGAGCTCCCGCGATCTTTTCCGGAAGCTCGACGACTACAAGCCGCTCATCAAGGACGACAAGCCCGCCTTCACCCCGGGTGAGAAGTTCCAGTACAGCAACACCGGGATGTTCCTCCTCGGGGTCGTCATCGAGAAGGTCACGGGCGAGGACTATTTCGACCATATCCGCAAGGCGATCTATACGCCGGCCGGGATGACCAGCTCCGACTGCTACGAGATGGATTACCCGGTCGAAAACCTGGCCATCGGCTACAGCCCCGATTTTGCCAGCCCTTACAAGTGGCAGAACAACCTCTACAAGCATGTTATCAAGGGCGGGCCGGCCGGCGGCGGCTTCTCCACGGTCAAGGACCTCCACAGATTCGCCCTCGCCCTCCTTTCCGGGAAGCTCGTCTCCAAGTCCATGCGGGAGACGATGTGGACGGATTTTAAGGGCGCGAACTACGGCTACGGTTTTCAGTCCGTCCAGAGCCCGGGCGGGAAGGCCGTCGGCCACGGCGGCGGCTTTTCCGGCATCAATTCGCAGCTGGACATCTATGTCGACACCGGGTACATCGTCGCCGTGATGTCCAACATCGACAACGGCGCCTCCCCGCTGGCGGACAAGATCGGAGGGATACTGGCCCGCGTCAAGGCCAAGTGAGGACGGCCCGTCCTAACGCGGTTTGAAAATTATTTTGAGGAGAATAATAAGGGATTTCTAAATCTCACAATATTATTTCCTTTTGCTCAATTTTATCTCACTATTTTTCAAATTTTCAGCAACTCTAAATTTCACAATTTTGCTTATTAATTCCAACGGCAATGGTTTGTCTATTGGAAATTTTATTGGATTTCTTTCCAGTAGCTTTCAGAATCCATTCTCCTATAGTTTGCAGGACAAGGGGAGACATAGTTTCATCTATCAACGGAGCCATGCTGACAGCCCCATTGGTTGTAGTCTGGAAAAAGTGATTGATGTTTTCGAATTCCACAGTTCTATAGTTGGTTTTGCCGTTTTTATCCATAATTTGTTTCAAAGCCTCTAAATTCTCTTTATAAGGAACAGCTACATCTTTGTCGCCGCCGAGCGCCAATATTGGACAATTGATTTTTACAAGAAAATCGGAGGGGGTGATTCTATAAGATAGAATATTATTCGGTTCACTAAAGGTTTCGATCCATTGTTTTCTAACCTGCTCCGGAATGGCGGGTACGCTAAATAAGGAAGTTACTTTTTCACGGATTAGATCAACATTTTCTTCTTTCAATACTACCTCGAGAGCTTTTTCCATAATCTCCGCGGCGGCCTTTGTTGCCGGATCACCCTGTTTGGCTAACTTGTACTGATATTTCAAAACATCAGCACTTGGTATTACAGGACCTGCCATCAATACTATAAAAGCAGGCTCGGATCTTCGGCTGGCGATGATTTGTGCTACCGACCCTCCTTCGCTATGCCCAACGTATCCGATATTTCCCTTATCGATAAACGGCAGGGTAGCTAAGAAGTCAAGCCCTGCTTCGGCATCATCGGCAAAGTCGAATATGGAAGCGGATTCATAATCTCCGGTTGATTTTTCCACGCCGCGGTCATCGTACCTCTGTCTCTGCTGAGAGAACCGTCTTTATGTTCGCTTTTTGATCTTGTCCATTTGTATTCTGGATTGGTAAAAGCAGAAAGACAGAAATTACAATTGTTGTTACAATGCCAGAAGCATATTGTTTCATTCTTTTTCAAATTAAATGCAATATAAAAAAATAGATACGGAGTATCAGCTGAAGAACCAATGTTCCATAATTCTGCGCGGATCTATTTCTGTTTAATTCCGATGACGTCCAGGTTGAGGGATTCGGCCTCGAGGCGACATTTCGTGTACTTCCCATCGGCATCTTTTTGGAACGTGATCTTGATCAGTCCATCGTCGGGATCGGTGAAGGTGAACTTGTCGACGGAGTTCTCCACGGCCTTCAGCTCGCCGGGCGACGTGAAGCCGTATTCGATCCAGAAGGCCCCCTCTTTAACGTAGAACTCGAAAATCCTTAGACTATCTCCCATGGCGCTGAGGTCGAATTCGTATTTGCCCAGAAATTTTTCGTATTTCTTGGCCGGCTCCTGGCCGGCCTCCGTTTGAGTTGAAAGCGCGGGCAGGCTCAACAGGATTGCCGCTAAACCCCAAATCAGGATATGTCCCCGCCCCGCCGGAAATGCCTTGATCATATCGTCCTCCCGTTCATCCGGCCCCTTGCCGAGGGCCGTGATGGAACTCCACGCCAATAAATACGATCAAGAGCGGCAAAAAGTTGCTCCCATCCCTTCTTCCTTCGCTTCTGGTACAGATTCTGGAGAACGGAGATCTACGGCGATACCAACGACGGCCCGGCCGCCGGCTATTTCGCCATTTTGAAGAGGGCGTCCTCCAACTTGGAATTGGCGGAGATCTTCATGAACGTCATGGTCATGGCCGCGGCGATGGCTGAGTGAGGATTCATGTGCCGATTTTACCACATCCCATCGTTAAGGATGATAAATCGCAGCGTGATCGGATGTCAAATTGAGCTGAAAACAGCGGAAAGGGGACAAGGAGCCGCAGACAAGCTAAAAAAGAGGCGAGCCGTTCCTCATGGACATGGAAACGCAGATCATCTTCTCGTGATAACAGGTACAATCGGCAATTGTGGGTCTCCAGCCATCCTTGACATCTTTTCGAGTTTTGGTTTACCATTTCCCTCGATGATTGAGGGGAATGTCTAGTCAAAGACGCCCACTCGGCCGGCACACCCGATAACCAAATTCTTTTTCCTCAGATAAAGGAGGCGAGGGCCATGAAATGCTCCAAATGTCTCTTTGAGAATCCCACCGATTCCCGCTTTTGTGGAAGCTGTGGGTTCGATTTGTCCTTTTCCGAAAAGACGCCGTTTTCCGCCACAAAGACTTTCCAGCTTTCTCTCAGAGAACTGGCCCAAGGAACCCTCTACGCCGGAAGATACGAGGTTATCAAAGAACTGGGTCGCGGCGGCATGGGAAAGGTCTACAAAGTCCTGGACAAAGAGATTCAGGAGGAGGTGGCCCTTAAGCTCTTGAACCCTGAAATTGCCTCCGACGAAAAGACGATCGAACGATTCCGAAATGAGCTGAAATACGCGCGAAGGATCACCCACAGGAACGTCTGCCGGATGCATGATATCAATAGAGACAAAGACACCTATTTCATTACCATGGAATATGTGCCGGGAGAGGATTTAAAAACCTTTATTAGGAGGACAGGCAGCTTGCCTGAAGACGAAGCGGTGCCCATAGCCGCGCAGGTCTGCGAGGGACTGACGGAGGCGCACCGGCTGGGTGTCGTTCATCGTGACCTGAAGCCGCAAAACATCATGATCGATAGCGACGGAAATGTCCGCATCATGGACTTTGGAATCGCTCGGTCCTTGGCCGCCAAAGGCGTAACGGAAGCCGGAATGATCATCGGGACCCCGGACTACATGTCTCCCGAACAAGTGGAGGGGATGGAAGCGGACGCGCGATCGGACATTTATGCTCTGGGAGCCACGCTCTATGAAATGGTGACGGGGCGAGTTCCCTTTGAGGGCGACACGGCCTTAATCATCGCCATGAAACACAAGGCTGAAATCCCTCTGAGCCCTAAGGAGATTAACCAGCAGCTTTCCGAAGAACTCAGCACGGTCATCCTGAAATGCCTGGAAAAGGATCGGGAGAAGAGATACCAGACGGCGGAGGATTTGCTGGCGGAATTGAGATGCTTAGAGGAAGGTTTACCGACTGCCGCGGCCGCCCTGAAACCCAAGATGCCGGCTTTTCTTAGCGAGGGCACGGAAGAGGTTCGATTGAAGAGACCGGCATTTGTAGCTTGCGGGCAAGAACTTGAGAAGCTGGGCGGATCACTCGAAGCGGCTCTCTCCAATAAAGGCCGGGTGATTTTCGTTACCGGTGAAGCGGGCAGTGGAAAAACAGCCTTAGTCCAGGAGTTTGCCCGGCGTGTCCAAGAGACATATCCTGAACTTATTGTCGCCTCAGGCAAATGCAACGCCCACGCCGGAATCGGAGATCCTTACCAGCCGTTCATCGAGATCTTGAGGCTTTTAACCGGAGACGTTGAATCAAAATGGACGGCCGGCGTCATATCCAAAGAACATGCTCTCCGCTTGTGGAACATGATCCCGCTCTCGGTTAAATGTTTACTGGACAATGGACAAGACCTGATAAATATCTTTGTCCAAGGAGCAGGATTGGTATCGCGGAGCGAGGCCATCTCGCGCGGGATGACAACTTGGCTGGCCGGCCTGAAGAAACTCGTAGACCGCAAAACCTCTCTCCCTCCGGATTCCACTCTCCAACAGAGTAACCTTTTCGAGCAATACACGCGCGTGCTTCAAGCTCTGGCCGCAGAAAAGCCGTTGCTTCTTATTCTTGACGACCTCCAGTGGGTTGATCCCGGCTCGGCGAGCTTACTCTTTCATCTGGGCCGCGGGATCGAGGGGAGCCGGATCCTTATCATGGGTGCATTTAGGCCGGCAGAGGTGGCTCTCGGCCGAGGAGAGGAACGTCATCCCCTCGATCCTGTCCTCCATGAACTCAAACGCGATTTTGGGGAGATCGAGATCGAAGTGGGAAAAACGGAAGCCCGTCAATTCGTGGATGATTATATTGATACTGAGCCCAACCGGCTTGACCATAAATTCCGAGAGACGCTCTATGGTCAGACCAAAGGACATCCTCTCTTTACTGTCGAATTGCTGAGGGACATGCAAGAGCGCGGTGCTTTAATCAAGGACAAAAAGGGTAAATGGACGGAGGGCCCGGACCTGGATTGGAATACGCTTCCAGCGCGCGTAGACGCCGTCATTGAAGAGCGCGTCCAAAGGCTCAATGAAAAATTACGGGAAATTTTGACGATCGCCAGCGTCGAAGGCGAGGAATTTACGGCCGAGGTGGTCGCCCGGATTCAGAAAGAAGAAGTCCGGGAGCTGATCAAGCTTTTGAGCCGGGAGCTGGACAAGCGGCATCATCTGGTGTCTGCGAAAGGCATCCGGCAGCTCGCCAAACAGCGCTTGTCCTCGTATCTTTTCCAGCACATCCTGTTCCAGAGATATCTTTACAACAGCCTCGATCAAGTGGAGAGAGCGGAACTTCACGAAGAAGTGGGAAATATTTTGGAAGCCCTTTACGGAGAGCAGGCGGAAGAGATCGCCGCCCAGCTGGCCAGACATTTCCTGGAAGCGGGGATCGTTCCGAAGGCCATAGAATATCTGCGCAAAGCAGGAGATAAGGCCGTGCGGCTGTCTGCGGGCGCGGAGGCGATTGTCCACTACAACAAAGCTTTGGAACTTCTTAAAGAACTCCCAGAAACTCCTCAGCGTGATCAGCTCGAACTTGCTTTACAGCTCGCTCTGGCCGTTCCGCTCATGTCCACGAAGGGCTTTGGTGCTCCCGAACTGGGCCAGGCTGTTGTCCGCGCCAGGGAGCTTTGCGATCGAGTCGGTGATATGCGTCAGCGGTTTTTCGCGCTTTTTCAGCTGGTTAATTATTATGGAACTACGGGCCAGTATAGAACATCGCTGAAATTTGCGGAACAGATGTCTCAAATAGGCGAACAGTCTAACGACCCCATGCTCGAGGCAAGTTGCTGTTATGCCCCCACTTGGCCGCTGCTCAATATTGGAGAACTTGTCCAGACGGTTGAATATGGCAAGCGTATGATGGACATCTACGATCAAGAAAAGCACGGCTTCCTGGCGTATCTCATCGGCTATGATGTGGCCGTGTTCAACCAGGGTTTTGGGTCTTGGGCGCAGTGGATCCTTGGCTATCCCGACCAGGCTATCCGTCAACTGAATGAGGCCGCGAATATCGCTCGAAAATTAGGTCATCCGCACACGCTGGCTTTTGTCCTGCTCTTAGCCTGTGAACTCAATTGGTTCCTCGGGGACTATCCGCAGATCAACAAGGATACGGAAGAACTTGTCCCGTTCTGCGAAAAAAATGGATTTATCTACATAGGAGCGCATGGCTATTTCTATCGGGGGGAGAGAGCGGTTCTCGAAGGGAAGGTCAAAGAAGGAATAGCCCAGATGCGTCAAAGCCTGGCGATTATGGAAGCGACGGGAACCTTGACCTGTTTTTCACGCCTCCGGGCGAGGGCCGCCGATGCCTGCCGCAAAGCGGGGGATCTGGAGGAAGGCCTATCTGCCGTGGACTGGGCCCTTGATGCCGTCCAGAAATATGATGAGAGATACGTGGAAGCCGAGATCTATCGGCTCAAGGGTGAATTGTTGCGGATGCAGGGTAAGCCCGAGGATGAAGTCGAGAAATATTTCGGGCGGGCGATCGAGATCTCTCGCCGACGGTTGGCCAAGTCATGGGAGCTCAGGGCGACGATGAGCTTGAGCCGCTTGTGGCAAAAACAAGGGAAACGAGAAGATGCCAGAAAGATTCTAGAAGAGGTTTACTCTTGGTTTACCGAAGGGTTCACCACTCCCGACCTTATAGAGGCGAAGGCACTCCTTGAGGATTTTTCTTAAGAAGCTTTCATGCTTTGACGAGCGGCGAATATACCCCGTGGCAAACCACGCGGCATATCAACCGCTCGCGAATTCAGCCTACTGGATGATCCGGACGTCCAGGACGCTGCCCGTGGCCGCTTTGGGCGGGGACTGGAACTTGACGGTGACGCTCTGCTTGCCGCGGGTCAATGGCTCTGGAAGCTTGTATTCGAAATCCAAGAGCCCGGCAGGCGCGGCCTCGAGCGTCTGCGTCGCGACCTTCTCTCCGTCCACCAGAATATCGAAGGTGCGGGGACGGCCAAAGCTTCCGACATAAGTGCAGACCAGGACCATCGGTTTGTCGGGAAGCACTTTAAGTTCGTAGCTGAACCACCCGTTCCGCGCTTCGCGCGTCCTTTTCCCGTCGAAATAGCCCTGGGCGGCGTTCTCCCCTTTGAAGCCATGGCCGGTTTCGCTTTGTTCATCGTTGACATTCACGGCATCCAGGGTCCGGCTTTCGATCTCTTTTCGGCGCGCCTCTTTGGCCGCGACCTCCGCTTTTCTCTCGTCCCATTCCGCGGGAGAAAGAACTTTCCAATACACGGTGTAGCGCTGATCGGATGCTTTAGACAACGGAATCAGACGAACATCCTGAGGCTGGCCGAGGCCGACGGTCTGGAAATTGAGCGGGGCACCCGCGGCCGGCGCAGGTTTGACGCGGCCCAATACATCTTTCACCTCGCCTAAGAATACGGGGATCGCCATCGAAGGAAGGCGGTTGACCTGCGGGGCATTCGGTCCGAACCGCATCGCCTCGGTCAAGCCCTCCCGGCCAAGATCGCCGGCCAGGACGATCGGCCCGTACAGGATCGCGATCATCTTCGGGTCGTCGGGCATGGCTTCGAGCCGCAGGCTCATCGGCCAGCGTATTTGAACCGTATCGCCGTTCTTCCATTCGCGCTCGATCGAAGCATAGGAGCCGGGCTTGGCATTCACGGGCGAGCTCTTGCCGTTGATGGTCACTGTCATCCCGGAGGAAATCCAGGAGGGGCACCTGATCCTCAAAGCCAGGCGCACCGGTTTTTGAATCTGGAAGATGAGCTTGGCCGTGTCCTCTTCGGGGAACTTGGTCTCCTGACGCACGATGAGGCCTTTGTCTTTCCAGTTCAGCTCGGAGGCGATAAAAAGATTGACATAGAGCGAGCGATCGTCGTGGAAAAAGATCGTATCGCCGTATTTGGCATGGTTCTCCATGCCCGTTCCCACACAGCACCAGAACGATTCATTGGGGGTCGAATACGTCTTGAACGCGCCGGGCCGGAGAGGCACATAATAGCACACCATCCCAGTGGCGGGGTCCTGAGAGGCGAGGATATGATTGAACAGCCCGCGCTCATAGAAGTCCATTTTCTCGGCCGTCGGCTCCAAGCCGAAAAGCTGGCGGGTCAGCTTGAGCATGTTGTAGGTGTTGCAGGTCTCGGTGCTCGACGTCCCGAGGTTCCTCGAGAATTGGGCGATGGGGAAAAAGCTCTCGCCGTTCGTGTTGCCGCCGATGACGAACGAACGGTGGAGAGCCACCCGGTCCCAGAAAAAGCCGGCGATGTCCAGGTATCGTTTTTCCCCGGTGAGTTGGTACTCGCGGAAGGCGCCGATGACCTTGGGGAATTGCGTATTTCCGTGCAGGCCGTCCAGCTTGTCTTCGCCGGCGGCCCATTGGTCGAACAATTTCTTATGATTGAACTTGAATGCGGTCGCCAGGTAATCCGGATTCCCGGTTACGCCATACAGGTTGGCCAGGACCTCATT